>OIWU01000589.1_pt1 | contig 43229 bp, 38 predicted proteins | sample 1587711 | NCBI WGS metagenome assembly OIWU01 (sample SAMEA3888909, study PRJEB22519) | human gut metagenome | biome: human gut; feature: human-associated habitat; material: faeces | place: Denmark | collected 2010 | reverse complement strand
TAGATTCAAATTCTGTAAGTGCTTCTGCTATCGCTTCTAGTAAAAACAAATGTACTTCTGAAAAATAAGTTTTGATGCTCTCTGCGGCTTCCCCTTCAAATCCATCCAACATTTGTAATTCCTGAATTTTTGCTGCCATTTTTTTCATAGCATCCGTACAGAAACGTATCTCTCTTTCCACACTTTCTCGAAACTCCATGATTGCCTGATTATCTATGATAATCCTTTCATAACAATATATGTTTTCCATTTTTCTCCAAAACTTTTACAATCCTAATATGCTTTTCCCCAATAAACCAACTTCTTCGCTGGTTTTCCGCAGCATACACATGTTGTTGCTACTTCTTCCTGCTCAAATGGCATACAACGGGAAGTTACTGCAAGATCATCCTTAATCTTGTTTTCGCAAGCTTCATCACCGCACCACATAGCTTTGATAAATCCAGGTTTATTTTCTGCAATATCCTTAAATTCCTCATAATTGGTTGCCACATAAGTATGCGCATCTCTATGCTTTCTGGCACGTTCTAACATATCGTTGTGCATCTGATCTAAGATTTCTGCCATTCTTGTTTCCAATTCTGCAAAAGGAACCTCAATCTTCTCACGAGTGTCACGACGAACAACCACACATTTTCCAGCCTCAATATCTTTTGGACCAACTTCTACACGTACAGGGATTCCACGCATTTCCTGTTCACTGTATTTCCAACCTGGATTCTTGTCGCTATCGTCTACTTTAACGGAGAACTGTTTTGCAAGCATTGCACGTAATTCTTCTGCCTTTTCAAGCACACCTTCCTTTTTCTGCATAATTGGAATAATCATAATCTGTGTAGGTGCGATTCTTGGTGGTAATACCAATCCAGAATTGTCTCCATGCACCATGATCATTGCTCCAATAATACGGGTAGTCATTCCCCATGAAGTCTGATGTGCATACTGCAATTTATTGTTCTTATCTGTATACTGAATACCAAATGCCTTGGCAAATCCATCTCCAAAGTTATGGCTGGTACCAGATTGTAAAGCCTTTCCATCGTGCATCAATGCCTCAATTGTATAAGTAGCCTCTGCTCCCGCAAACTTTTCTTTATCTGTCTTTCTTCCCTTTATCATAGGAATTGCAAGTACATTTTCACAGAAATCTGCATATACATTTAACATCTGCTCCGTTCTTGCCTGTGCTTCTTCTGCAGTCGCATGTGCAGTATGTCCTTCCTGCCATAAAAATTCCATCGTTCTAAGGAAAGGTCTTGTTGTCTTTTCCCAACGTACAACGGAACACCACTGATTATATACTTTTGGCAAATCACGATAAGACTGTACTACATGAGAATAATGCTCACAGAACAAAGTTTCAGAAGTTGGTCTTACTGCAAGTTTTTCCTGTAATGGATCTAAACCACCTTGTGTCACCCAAGCAACTTCTGGTGCAAATCCTTCTACATGATCCGCTTCCTTTTGTAACAAGCTCTCTGGAATAAACATTGGCATATATACATTTTCTACGCCAGTTTCTTTAAATTTTTCATCCAACTTTTTCTGAATATTTTCCCAGATTGCATAACCTGCTGGGCGGAAAATGGTACAACCTCTTACACTAGAGTAATCAATAAGTTCTGCCTTTTTTACTACATCTGTGTACCATTGTGCAAAATCCTCTTCCATAGAAGTAATTGCCTCTACTAATTTCTTTTCCTTTGCCATAATGCATTTCTCCTTTTCTTAAAACAAAGTGGACAAGTCCACATTAACACTCTATAAGATATATTTTCCTATAGCGCAAAAAATGACACCTCCAAAGCTTTCATCCGCAAAGGGACCAAAGAACTTCGGCGGTGCCACCCTAATTAATCAATTTTGATTCAACTCATTTCCTTTAACGCAGGCATACGCTGTATTTTCATACAGTGCTCCAAGGTAGGTTCCATCACTTTCACATAAGACTCTCCCAGCAAACAAGTCTCTCTCTGCAATGCTTCTGCCATGTACTAATCCTCTTCTTCGCATATACTATTCAACTTCTCTAGAAAGTGTACTTGAAAAAACAAAAGATGTCAAGAGAAAGGAACCAAAAATAACCAACAACAATTTCTGCCAAACGCTATTACACTTGCCCAAACTTCCAATTCATTATATGATAGAGATTATATAATGGAGCATTTCACAAATGAGATATCGTTTATTGAGAGTTTTGCAATAACATATACAGAAAGGAGATTTCTACCAAACATGCAAGTTTTATTCTATAATGGCTTTTGGCTATTCCTTTTTATCATCCCTTTATTTTTTTCTTATTTTAAGGATGGTTTGCGGATTCCATCTATTGCAGGTATCTCTCTTTCTGTTTTTTTCCTCACACTCAAAAACGGTTTATGGACAGTAGCAGAACGCAGACACTTCCTGCTGCCAATTTGCCTTTTTGTAATTGGGGTTTTATTTTTTTCGTCCTTATTTTTTTCCACAGCAAACGTACATCCTAAGAAAAAACACAAAATCAGTCACTCTGTTCTTTTCCTTACTATGTTAAATTTATTTGCGATTTTCGCTGTCACCTTACTTGTTGAAATGGGGATTTTTTTAGCAGATTGGCAATATGTTCATGCAAACTCCAATCTATTTCAACCCTTTCGAAAAAATACTCCTATCGTAACCACAGCAGGCAGTATTCATGCGTATGACAATATTGAAACCATATCTCTAAACAGCGACAATTATAATTTTGTCCTTGCGGAGGACCCGCATTGCGAGCAAGTGGAAATTTCTTTTTTCTCTCAAATCGGACGTATCTCTATATCTGCGGAAAAGAAACAACTTACAATTTCCCAAAAGCAGACACACAACCTATATAATTTGTTCTTTTCAAAGAACCCTGACCGAACCCAAAATACAATCTATATAAAGATACCAAAAAACACAGCCCTACAAAACCTTTCCCTCACGCTGCATAACGGAAACGGCACGATAAAAAATATGTCCATTAATAATCTAGTGGTAACACAGGAAAACGGAACGATTTCGGGTACAAAACTATACATAAAAGACGGCTCCCTCTCTATTGAAAATGGTGCCCTCAATTTCACCCAATTTACAGCCCAATCCCTGCATGCCACTTCTGAAATTGGTGCCATAACTTTAGACGGACAACTTTATGATAACGGAACTTTTCATATTGGAAACGGTGATTTCACCTTACATTTAGCCGCACCAAAAGACTACTACAATTTGCAATTTAACCGTGGCATTGGTTCTATCTCTATCAATGGGATCAATTATGAAGATGTTCCGCTGACCTCTAAAAATGACCACACTATTTTTCTGGAAAACAAGAAAGGAAACTGCTCCCTGTCATTTAATGATTAGTGTTGCTCCAACTGTTCCACGTAATCTACAATAGAACGAATCAAAACTAACGCCGCGGGTCCCGTAATAACCCCTACCACCCCAAATGCTTTCAACCCAAAGTAAACAGAAATTAAAATATAAAAAGGCGAAATTCCCAGTTTCCCTCCAATCAACTTTGGTTCTAAAAACTGACGCACGCATTGGCAGGCACCCCACACAAGCAAATAGATAACTACAGAGAACCACGCTTTTTTAAAAATTGCAATTATAATGGCGGGAAATAATATAATGCCACATCCTAAAATCGGGAAGGCATCCAAAACCGAAGTAATGATTCCCAGTAATAACGCATAATGGCTCCCCGTAAAATAAAACCCAACGGCACAGACTGCCGTCACAATGGAAATAATAATCACCTGTGCCTTTAAATAAGCAAATCCAACTTTCGTAAGTGGCCTTAACAGTTTCTCTATGTCTTCATAAAACAGACAATTATGATATTGTTCTCTCACCTCTTCGTAGTGCAGCACAAACATGCAGGTCACGATTACAATAATACCAGCAACCCCAATACAGGATATAAACCACTTTGCACACTGCCACAATCGGACCGTTATAGCTGCAATTCCACTCTGTGCCAGATTACCACACCATTTGCTCATCTGCTCACAGACGCAGCGAAATACAGTGCCTTCCTCCATAAAAAATGTACGGTCACACCAACTGCAAAGACTGCTAATCTGCACAGTGATAGACTTTTGATAATACGGAACCGCTTTCACTAATTCTATAATCTGATTGCACAGTCTGGAACCGAAAAAATAAAATGCTACTGCCACAACCGAAAAAAAGACTACAACTGGCAACACTACACTAAATAATTTAGGCAACCTGCATCTTCTTTCTAAAAACAAAATTCCAGGAGCCAAAAACTTTCCTACTGCCACAGCTACGAGCAATGGAAGAATGATAAAAAAAAGGAACCGGAATAGTATATAAACAACAATTCCAGCTCCCACTATTGTAAGTGCTCTCTTTTTCTTGGACATAGAAACCACACCCCCATTTTCCTTCTTTCATAGTGGTACCTGTTTACTATGCCCCCCATACAACTAATTTATACATAGCCTTCCCAATATCCGCCCTTAGGCTCATTGGAAAATGTAAGTCTCTTTCCTGTTTTCGGATGTACAATGGAAATAGAATTCGAATAGAGTGCAATTCCTTTTCCTCTGCCATTTTTCTCTGTCTGTGCATTGTACTTTGTATCTCCCAAAATGCCAGCCACATGAGCCGCCATTTGCACTCGTATTTGATGATGTCTTCCTGTCAGCAATCCCACTTCCACCAGCGAACACCCCTCCGCCACTTTCTTTACCTGATAATAAAGCTGTGCTTTTTTCCCTGCCTTGTCACTCTGTGAAACGATCCGAGAGGTATTTGTCCTTCCATCCTTTTTTAGATAATCGGTAAGTAGAACCTTATCTGCTCCTAACAAGTCTGGTAATTCCTTTGTTACAATACACAAATATGTCTTTTTCATCTGCTTTTGCTGTATCTGCTGTGAAAGTTTTCTAGTGGCCTCTGCGGTCTTTCCGAACACCATCACACCTCCTACGGGGCGGTCCAGACGATGCACCAAACCAATGTACGGTGCGGTTTCTTCTTTTTCAAAGCGATAGTTTTTTAGTTGATTTACCAAATCCGGTGCCAATGTTTTGTCACTTTGCACAGGAACTCCCGGCAACTTTTCACATACTAAAATGTCTTTATCTTCATAAAGTATATTTAACTCCATCTTACTCTCCTACCATTTATAATTGGATTTACACTTTGGATATTTATTTGTATCCCATCGCATTCCTGCTGACTGATAATATTTTGCACTAACGAGGAAAAACGCATAAAATCCAGATGAATCATTACACTGCACATCTACAATATACCACTTGCCATTTACTTTTACCTCATTCCACTGATGGCTTGGATTCACAGCTTTGCTATTTGCATGTACATAATAGCAACCAATTCCAATCCCATCACACAATGCTTTCATGGCTCTCGCATATCCGGAACATTGTGCCTGTCCATACACCAAAGCTCCCCAGGCAGAGTTTGCAGCATTTTTTGACCAGTCTGGTGCATAGGAGCATACCTGACACAAATAATCATGCGCAATTCTTACCTTTACCACATCCGACATTCTATCATCTATAAAATGATCCTTAAAATATTGTACTTTATTTCTCACTTGATTTAATTGAATCTGAGTAAGATTTGGTCCGTATACACTTCCGACCTTATAATTTCCCTTTATTAATTTCGTGGATTTATTGCTAATCTTAATTTTCTTCGTTGCATACTTACTGTAAAGTTTTTTGCCATTTACTGTTTTATAGGCACGCACACGAAATGTATAGGTTTTGTTTACTTTCAATCTGGATAAATACAAAAAATTCTTTTGATTTTTGTAGGTACCTATCGTCTTATATTTTCCACTCCCAAGGCAGTAGGATACTACAAGACCTTCCACACCGCCTTTCGTCTTTTTCAAACCGACAATTGCCTGTCCCTTTCCTGTTGTTCGAAGTGTAAATGTTGGCGTGGTTACCGTTGGTGCTTTTGTAGCCTTTGGAGTCGCCACAGGTGTAATAGCTGGTGCTGTAGTTACGGTTACTTGCGCGGTCTCCTCTGGTTTCTTTGTCTCTTTCACTTCTGGTGTCATCGTTGCCTGTTCCGTAACTGCTGGTTGTGTGGTAACTGCTGGACCTGTACTAGTTATGACATCCTCTCCCTGTACTGCTGCAGGAGTTGCCGCCATAATTTGTGTTTCCACTTCACTGATAACCTGCACTTCCTCTGTATCAAACGTATCTACCTTTGTCCCATTTTGTGACAACTGTAGTTGTGTATCTGTTTTGACAGAAACCGTTGTCTGTGCAAATGTAGTTCCCAGTGTGCCACCCTCCAGTAACATGGCAACCGTAAGAATACCTGCCAACATACGTTTTCCTGTGTCTTTTTTCTTTCTCATAATACCGCTCCCTCTCTTTGGTTTTTCATTCAAAAACAATTCTTTTTTATTATATCGTTTTTCCACCTCCCTGTCCACACAAGACACTGTCTAAATTCCAATATCCAATCAATCAAAACCATGCAACTTTTAGTTTCTTTTTCTCTATTTTAGGGTTATAATGAAAGATAGGATTTTTGCCACGAAAATAAGGAAAAGGAAGTGTACTTATGTATCATATTGATTTTCAAAAAAAAGGACATGTATATTTTATGGGGATAGGCGGTATCAGCATGAGTGGTTTCGCCGAATTGTTACACGCAAAGGGATTTACGGTCAGTGGTTCTGACCAGCAGGAATCCAAGCTTACCAAACATTTGGAAAGCCTTGGTATTACCGTAAAATATGGACAATGTAAAGAAAATATCACACCAGACATTGATTTGGTTGTTTATACAGCCGCAATCAGCGATACAAATGAAGAATATATTGCAGCAAAAGAAGCTGGCATCCCTATGATGGATCGTGCAGAGATGGTAGGACAAGTTATGAAAAACTATCCTCGTGCCATTGCAGTCTCAGGTACCCATGGAAAAACAACTACTACCTCCATGGTATCCCACATCCTTCTGGCTGCCGATTTAGACCCTACGATTTCAGTAGGTGGAATTTTAAAAGCCATTCACGGAAATCTTCGTATTGGACATTCTGATAATTTTGTTACAGAGGCATGTGAATATACAAACAGCTTTTTAAAATTCCATCCAACCATCAACCTAATCTTAAATATAGAAGAAGACCATATGGACTTCTTTAAGGATTTAGCAGATATTCGAAATTCATTTAAGAAATTCACTGCACTACTTCCTGAAAACGGCCTATTGATTATCAACGGAAATATTGATAATTATAAAGAAATTGCAGACTGCTGTCAGGGACAGGTGACTACTTACAGTATTTCTGACCAGAACTGCGACTACTATGCTACCAATATTACCTATGATGAACTAGGACATGGTTCTTTTGATGTAATGGAAAAAGGAACGTTATTAACGCATATTAAACTTTCTGTTGTGGGTGAACACAACATTTCAAACGCTTTATCTGCAATTGCATTGGCTCGCTATTTGGATATTTCCATTGAAGCTATCCAAAAAGGGCTATCTGCTTTTGAAGGAACCGACCGCCGTTTTGAATACAAAGGCGAATTAGGTGGTATTACTATTATTGATGATTATGCACATCATCCTACAGAAATTGCCGCAACCTTAGAAGCAGCAAAGAAATATCCACATAAAACTACCTGGTGTGTATTCCAGCCTCACACCTATACAAGAACAAAAGCATTTTTAGATGAATTTGCACAGGCACTTTCCAAAGCCGACAAAGTAGTCTTAGCGGATATTTACGCAGCTAGAGAAGTAGATCCAGGTGATATTTCCTCTGCTGATATTATGGAAAAAATCAAAGAACTGGGAACAGAAGCATATTATTTCCCAACTTTTGATGAAATCGAAAACTTTTTATTAAAAAATTGTGTCACAGGCGATTTGTTAATAACTATGGGTGCCGGAGATATAGTAAAAGTGGGCGAATCCCTACTTGGAAAATAATTTATCCACATTATCCACAGGGTTATCAACATTTTTTTGTTGGTATCCACTGTGGATTTCTTTTTTATTTGTCCACATTTCAGTATCTATATATATTCCAACCCGAAACCTCACATTATGGCATTTTGCGACAGTTTACGCACATTTTTGTTTCGAAAATCAAACAAAAATCCACATTATCCACAACATCCACACTATAAATAGTGGACAACTCACATCCTTGCCCTTTTTTATCCACCTATGTTATACTAACACTAACGAACAGGAACATTTTTTAGGAGGGAAACTTTCATGCGACTACACCATGCAACAACTGGTTCTACCACAACCATTTCCAACCATTTCATAGATGATTATATGCCATCTGCAAATGGAAACTATGTAAAAATATATTTGTATTTGTTGCGACTTATACAGGCAGACGCACAGGAAGTTTCTATTTCTTCTATTTCTGATTATTTTGATTATACAGAAGGGGATGTATTGCGTGCATTGAGGTACTGGGAAAAGGAGCAACTAATCCAGCTTACCAGAACTTCCAATGGTTCTATTTCCGACTTGCAGATGTTAGAACCCAAAAACAAAACACAAAACAAGCTGTCAGAAAGAAAAACAGAACCATCCCCTTCTTATACACCAAACAGCGGGAAGGAAACCTATACTGCCACCTATCCACAGACACAATTCTCGGATTATACCAAGCAAACAACCTCTGTGGACAAGCAGGACACCCTCATACGAAAAGAAATTGATCCAGAAGAGATTAATCAACTGAAAGAAAACGACAGTGTTTTTGCTACAATCTTGAAAACGACACAGTCTCATTTAGATAGACCGCTTACGCCAAAAGACATACAAACTGCAACCTTTATTTACCGTCAATTAAAGTTCTCTCCTGAGCTGATTTTTCAATTATATGATTACTGCGTAGGAGAGCGACACAAAAAAAGGCCAGAATACATTGAAAAAGTAGCTATTTCTTGGCATGAAGAAGGTATCCGCACGCCTGAACAGGCAACCAAAGCCATGATTGCATACAACGAGAACTATACTGCGGTATGTCAGGCATTTGGACTAAACCGTATGCCAGGTAAAATAGAACTGGATTACATTGACCGCTGGGTGAAACAAATGGGCTTTGATAAAAAGATGATTGAGGCGGCTTGTAGTCGCACCCTTTTAAAGATTCAGAAACCAGATTTTAAATATGCCAATTCTATTTTAGAAAGTTGGTATCGAGAAGGTGTACATACTCCTGCGGATATTGCCAGACAGGATCAATTGCACAAACAAAAGAAGGTAAATACCCCTAGCAAACCAACTACGAATAATAAATTTAATCAATTTCCACAGCGTAATTACACGAAAGAGGATTACTCCTCCTTAGAAAAAAAACTGTTGGAAAAGAGTCGAAATTCCTAAGGGATAAAATACGATAACAAACCAACCTGCCGTATAGGATTTATGATAAGGAAAGGATTGTCGGACTATGCCTCTGAAAAATGAACAATACAACCAGATTTTACGAGAATATGATAAACGCCAGTTAGAAAACCATCGAATCCTCAGAGAAAAACAGGATGCCATGTATCAGGCGATTCCGGCATTAAGAGAATTGGATAATGAAATTGCATCCAATGCTACGAAAACAATAAAATTATCTCTTCTCGGTGATGAAGATGCCTTAGAACGACTTCGTGCTGCCAATCAGGAACTATCCGAAAATAAAAAGGCACTTCTTATGGCACATGGGTATCCAGAAGACTATCTGACTCTTCATTACACCTGTCCAGACTGTAAGGATACTGGCTATATCACCGATGAAGTATGGCCAGATGAGGATCATATCTTACTTAGCAAAAATAAATGCCACTGTTTTAAACAGGCAATTGTAGATATGCTCTATCACCAATCCAATATTCGTAATGCGATTGAAAAGGAAAATTTCTCAACTTTTTCCTATGATTATTTTGATCAGGATTTTGTAGATGCTGCCACAGGTATTACTTCTTATGAGAATATGGTACATATTGTAGCATCCTGCCAAAATTTTATTCAAAATTTTGACCAGAAATTTGAGAATATTTTGCTATATGGTAATTCAGGAGCAGGAAAGACCTTTCTTAGCAACTGCATTGCAAAGGAATTAATCGAGAGTGCACACACAGTTATTTATCTGACAGCCTTTGAATTATTCGATATTTTAGAAAAACACAAGTTTTCTAAAACAAAAGAGGATACGATTGAGGAACAATTTGAGGGTATTTTAGATTGTGATTTGTTGATTATTGATGACCTTGGTACAGAGCTTGCCAACAGTTTTACAAACTCACAACTTTATACCTGCTTAAATGAACGGTTATTATCCGAAAAATCCACGATTATTTCTACCAATCTCTCATTAGATGATTTAAGCGAACAATACAGCGAACGCATTTTTTCCAGAATTGTAAGCAGTTATACGATTTTAAAGCTTTTTGGAACGGATATCCGTATCAAAAAGGCAATCCCATAAGTTTTCCTTGACGAAAATTATGTATAATGGTATAAATTAAGGTGGACTTGGTAGGATTTACTAACATTATCTTATGATTACTTTTGTACACTATTGGCTGGTCGTTTTACCAGTTTAAAATAGCATATATATGTAACTATCATTATCGAACTGTGAAACTTCTCACCTTTCATATGCACATCACAGTTCATCTTTTATTAAACGGAGGATATCTCATGTCACAGGATCAGAAAATTTTTAACACTATTCCAGTTGGTTCTTTAGGTTTGGTTGCTTTAAAGAGCAGTCAGGCACTAGGCGAAAAAGTTGACGAATATTTAGTAGACTGGCGCAGCAAACGTAATGACGAAAATAGTAGCAGTGTTGCATACCGCGGTTACAAAAAAGATTCTTATCTTTTAGATGTAAGCACACCACGTTTTGGTTCAGGTGAAGCAAAGTGCGTCATCAAGGAATCTGTCAGAGGTGATGATTTATACCTTTTGGTAGATGTTTGTAATTACAGCTTGACTTACACAGTATGTGGACACGAAAACCATATGTCACCAGATGACCATTTTTCTGACTTGAAGCGTGTTATTGCTGCCGTAAGTGGTAAGGCAAGAAGAATTACTGTTATTATGCCTTTCTTATATGAAAGTAGACAGCATAAACGTTCTTCTAGAGAATCTCTTGATTGTGCATTGGCACTTCAGGAATTAATCAGCATGGGTGTAGATAATATTATTACATTTGATGCACATGATCCTAGAGTACAGAACGCAATTCCTTTGAACGGATTTGAAACTATTTTACCAAACTATCAGTTTATCAAAGCTTTATTGCAGAATGTAGATGATATTAAATGTGATCCAGATCATTTAATGGTAATCAGCCCGGACGAAGGTGCTACAGGAAGAGCAATCTACCTTGCAACTGTCCTTGGTGTAGATATGGGTATGTTCTATAAACGTCGTGACTATACACAGATCGTTGACGGAAGAAACCCAATTGTTGCACATGATTTCTTAGGACCAGACTTAAATGGAAAAGATGCTATTATCGTAGATGATATGATTTCTTCTGGCGATAGTATGATCGATGTTGCAAGACAGTTAAAGAAGAGAAATGCAAACCGTATCTTTATCGTTTCTACTTTTGGTTTGTTTACAAATGGTTTAGAGCGTTTCGACAAAGCTTATGAAGAAGGTCTTTTCTATCGTATGCTTACTACAAACCTTGTATATCAGACTGAGGAACTTTTATCAAAAGAATATTACATCAATGTTGATATGAGCAAGTACATTGCTTTAATCATTGATACATTAAATCATGATGAATCCATCAGCAAGCTGCTTAACCCAGCAGAGCGTATTGATAAGATTCTTAGAAAATACGGACAAAAAAAATAAATGGAATAGAAAAAAGATGCAGAATACATTCTGCATCTTTTTTATTAGTCTGGTGATACGCACAGCCAACACATCCTATTTTCTTAACTTCATTTCAAGCCCAAAAAGAAGTTTCTACACTACTAATAATCCTCTTCTATCACATGTATTTCCAAATAGTCAAAATCGATCTCCTCTGGAAAATTATCTTTTGTAAAACGGCATTTATCATGTTGTTGAAAATCTCGTATAGTAGATTGTAACCAGATGGGATGTGCTAAATCAAACTCAATACAAATCTTATCAATCGCATCGTATATTTTCTTTGTACGGTTCATCGTATAATCCTCATTGCAGATTACAGTATCCTTTAGTAAGCGATTCTCTTTGAAAATTTTTGCCCATAAGCGGAACATATCTTTTCCTCCTTTATCCTTTTGCGGGATATTATTTTTTATTCCAGAATTTTTAAAGTATTACATTTCCTTCCAAAAATGAGATGCAAAAAACTTGCCCCACTACTAAATTTGTGTTACTCTAGTAGATGGTGCGTTACTATATACAAAACAGTGTAACACACAAGCTTACTTTGATTCAAGTAAGTTTCTACATACACAAAAAACAGACCTGGGAAGGACAAAAGCGGAGGATTTGTATGAAAAAAATATTATCACACATTTTTGTGGATGGTATCAATGGTATGGCACTTGGGATATTCTGTACCTATGCATTTGGTATTATCTTACAACAATTGGGGTCCCTTATCACCAAAGATATTGGAGATTTTCTTATTACAATAGGTGGGCTGGCAATTATGTTGACTGGCGCAGGTATTGCAATGGGAATGGCATCAAAGTTTGCCTCTCCTCCATTAGTAGCATTAGGCGGTATGCTCTCTGGAATGGTTGGTGCTCATGCAGATGCTATATTTGAAAGTTCTATCGTATCAAAAGTAGGAGGTATGGTAAAATTATCAGGTGCCGGTAATCCACTTGGTGCCTTTATTGCGGCCTATGTTGCATTGGAAGTAGGACAACTTATTCTTGGTAAAACACAATATGATTTACTGCTGATTCCTCTTGTAGGGGGCGGCTGTGGTACAATTACCGGTCTCTTCTTAGCACCGGGATTTGATGTCATCAATACTCGCCTTGCAGATGCATTTCAGTGGGCAACCAAACAAAACAATATTGTGATGGGAATTGTAATTGCCTGCTTATCCTGCATGTTATCTCTACTACCAATCAGCGTACTTTCTATTGTCAGCATTGCAAAACTAAAAGGTCTTGCTGCTGGTGCAGCAACGATTGGATGCTGCTGTAGCATGATTGGATATGCAGTCGCAAGCTATCATGACAATAAATTCGTAGGTTTATTTGCACAGGGAATTGGTACTGCTAAGCTTCAGCTTGCAAACACATTAAAGCGACCTTACATATTACTTCCCTCACTCATATCCAGTGCAATCTTGGGAGGAGCCTGTGGATTTTTAAAATTTTCAAATACAGCAAAGGGTGCTGCCATGGGTACTACAGGACTTACTGGTTGTCTCACCGCTTACGATACGATTAAAAACAATATCGGTGCATCAGAAGCCCTATTGCTAGTCAGTCTTCTTTGTTTTGTTTTACCTGGTGTTATTTCACTTGGTATTGCAGAAGGCATGAAAAAGCTTGGAATTTTAAAAGAGGGCGAAATGAAAATAGAACTGTAAGAACAATATAACAATAGCCAGAGTTTTGATTTCTCAAACTCTGGCTATTGTTTTAACTATACAAGTATTCAATTTACTGAATATCAATATTTCCACTCTGTGTAGATTCGCTTACGGATGCGTCAATTCCTGAATCTCCTTCACTTTTTTCTGCCTTATTTGCATCTTTATCTACGGTAAAGGAATCTTCCTTTACTCCACCCTCATCCGTTGCAGCGGATGTTTCTTCTGGTGCAGCAGAACTACTGTCATTGCCTTCAGGAGCCTCTGTTGTCTGTACTCCCTTTGCATTTGGATCATCTGTTCCAGTGATACCTAATGCACTATCATCTACATTATCTAAAATGCTATCTTCAGATTTGTCCTTATCACCGCCTCCAAACAAACCTGAGAAGAAGTCTCCGATTGCTTTGAAAATTCCTGCAAAGAAGCTTCCGATTGCAGCAAAAATACCACTTCCACCATCTGTCTTTTCAAGGAAGCTTTCCTTTACACCATCTATGTTGTCTACCAGTTTATCCTGCAACCCCTCCATAGTTCCCTTGATTGCATTATAATCATAATCCTGCTGTCCGATTTGAGACATCAGCTTACTTACCTGTGCTACCTGATCAGATGTAAGATTTACCTTATAGTATGCTGCTACATCTTCTACAACATCTTGAATCTTGTCCTGATCTGTCAAACCATCCTTTAATACCTGTGTCTTTACTTCGTTCATGACAGCCGATGCTTCATCCTTACCAATATCCTGTCCAATTTCTGCTGTTGTATATAATTCCTGCATAGCCAGACCAGTCTTATCCTCATCCAGCTTTTCATCTGTTACCTTCTCATAGGCTTTGATTACACCAGTTAAGGCACCTGTACCAGACACATCCTTTGGTGCTGCCGCAACCACATCACAACTGTCAATTCCTGCAGTTACCAATGTATTTGCAATCATACTTGTAGAAACCCACGTTAAATGTGCTGTCTTTACATTAATTTTTCCACTACTGGTTGGCATAATATATGCACAACTATAAGTATGTCTACCAATCTCTGCTTCTGTTGCAATTCCTTTCAGATAATCATGTTCTTCCTGATTGTTTACCTCTACAATTGTTACTTCGTCCTCAGACACTCCAAAATACTGTAGCATCTCACTTCTTTGTTCCGTCGTTAAGTCTGCTCCCAATGTAACAACTTTTTCACTATCTGCCATTGCAATATTTGGTGATTGCAAAAACAGCAACCCTGCCATTGCCCCTGCCAGTAATCTTTTTGTACGTTTTTTCATTTTTCGCTCCTCCTTGTTTTCCTCTCTCTTTAGCCATTTACGAAATTCAATTTGCCGCTACATTGCTATCATACCTTGTAAATTTGAAATTTGCAACTATTTTCCATTGCCAAACTTGCATACTTGCAGTAAAATGAAAACGAATGCGAATATAAATTTCTGTTTTGGTTTAGGAAAGGGGTTATCCAAACTATGAGAAAAAAGTCACATCTTGCATTAGCTTACTATTTAATGACTAGCGAAGGCATGGAGACATTAACGACACATAAAAAGGCATTTTATTGGGGAAGTATCTTGCCTGACTGCGTTCCATCTTTTATTACTACTAGACACTGCATTGACGACACTTTTTTGCATGTAAGGAAAGAATTGATGCGATTGGTTTGCAGTTACAATCCAACAAAAGGAATTACTTCTTCTTTTTGTAGACGATTAGGCGTCATTCTCCACTATGTAGCTGACTATTTTACATTTCCACACAATTCCTTTTATCCAGGGACTATTACAGACCACTGTCGCTACGAAGAGGAATTAAAGCAAACATTACGTTCTTATATTAAACAAGACGGAAATAAACGCTACCGTCTAAAAGATCCGATTGCTTATGATGTGGAAAGCATTTGTTCTTATATTCGTGAAGCACATCAGATGTATACAAATAGTTGTCACGGTATCGACAATGACTGCACCTATATCGTACAGGTTTGTCACAACGTTGTAGACAGTATTCTATGCATTATTGAAACAGACACTTTGCTTTACAGCCCCAAGCTGGAATTAGCAAAGTAGGCACTCTTAACATACCCCCTACATTCAGTCAAAAATTTGACGTTTTTTTTCCATTTTTGGTTATTTATTGTATTTTTTTGTCTTTCAGTATATACTATAATAAACGGATGTGTCTGCTTTTGCGAACACAACTATGAATGTATAAGGGGGATTTTCCATTGAAAACCAAGATAATAACAACAGCCGAAGCTGTACCAGGTATGATCGTAGCGGAAGATATTTTCGGGTTACAGGATTATTTGATTATTCCAGCGCACTCAGAGCTTACCAATCATTCTATTACAAGATTAAAATTTTATGCGATTAATCAAATTAAAATTGAAATCAATGAAGATGGGGAACCAGAACGTATGGATTACGGCAATACAGCTTCCGATACATACTCTGAATATATTAAAAGTACACTTGAATTCAAAAAGTTTAATCAGGCATATGATTCTGTCGTTACCGATTTTAAGAAAAAAATTGCAACGGTAAATGGTCAATTGTGCGAGCCAATTGACGCTGCATCATTGACAGATGACATGGAAAAAATTATTCATGAAAGTCGCAATAATACCCATATCATTCATATGTTTCAATGTTTACTGGACAGCGATGATGTAACGTATACCCATTCGGTAAGCGTAGCTATTCTATGCAATGCCATCGGTCGATGGTTTGGCTATTCGGATGAAGATATTCAAGTACTTACACTGGCAGGTATGTTGCATGATATTGGTAAGGTTACAGTTCCATCTGCAATCCTTCATAAACCAAGTCGATTAACTCCTGCAGAGTACGAAATTATAAAGGAACATCCTCAACATGGATACGATCTTTTAAAAGATCAAAACTTGGATAACCGTATTTTAAATGCAGTCTTGATGCATCACGAACGCACCGATGGTTCTGGTTATCCTAACGGTCTTAAAGGAGACGAAATTGATGATTTTGCTCAGATTGTTGCCATTGCAGACGTATATGTGGCTATGACAAATCCGCGTGTATATCGTCAGGCAAATTGTCCATTTGATGCGATGAGCGTATTTGAACAGGATGGTTTCCAACAGTTCTCCCCTAAGTTTTTATTGCCATTTTTGGAAGGCATGGCAAACAGTTATATCAACTGTACCGTACAGTTAAATGATGACCGTATTGGGGAAATTATCATGATTGATTCACAGCATATCACAAGACCAGTTATAAAAATAGAAAATCAGTTTATTGATCTGGCTAAAATAAAGAGATTACATATACAAAAAATACTATAATGCTGAAGGGAAAACAAATCCATTCCTTTCACAACAAAAAGGGTGTCGCATTTGTGACACCCTTTCTTTTTCTATCTTAGCTATTTTATTTCTATTGTTTTTCAAATACAAGTTTAATCTCTACGTTTGTATCTGTTCCCGCTGTGGATGGAGCATCCTTTTCTGCCTGCTTGGTAGCCTTTGGTTTTGCAGTAGCTTTTTCAGACTTCTTTTTGCCTGCCTTTGCAGTAGCTGCTGGTGCGTCGGTTGCACTATTATCTGCTAAATCCAAATTACTTCCTACAATTGTCAATTCTCCATCTTTCAAAGTTCCTTTATAAGAACCTTCCTCTCCCTTTGTGGAAATAATAACATTGGAACCACTGAGAGAGTACTGACCTTCCGCTACTTCTGTATCTTCTGTAGATGCAGTCTCAATCGTAACTTCTCCATCTTTAAAAGTAAATGTAGTACCACCAATACCTGCACTTTGCAACTGCTCCTGTGTTACTTCATTTTCTCCAAAATACGCCTTAGAAAGCTTCCATGTTCCTTCGATTGCATCCTTTTTCTTGCTGTTTCCACAGGATACTAAGGATAACACTAACACAAGACATAATAGTATACTTACAATCTTTTTCTTCACGTTAAAACCTCCCAGATTTATCCTACCTTTAGTTCAAACTTCTGTACTGCCTTCTCATCATCTACTGGAATACGTTCAATCTTTGCTCCTAATGCAGTCAATTTTTCCTCAAAGGCCTCATAACCACGTTGAATAAATTCAATCTGATCCACAGTAGTAATTCCTGTAGCTGCTAAACCAGCCATAACCAAAGCTGCTCCAGCACGTAAATCAGGTGCACTTACCTTTGCACAACTAAAGCCTTCTACACCTTCTATAAATGCGGTATTTCCCTCTACAGTAATCTTCGCACCCATACGCGTCAATTCATCTACATACTTAAAACGATTCTCAAAAATACTCTCTGTCACAATACTAGAACCCTCTGACAATGCCAAAAGAGTAGCAAATTGTGGCTGCATATCCGTTGGAAATCCAGGATATGGAAGTGTCTTAATGTGTGTTGGTCCTAAGCGTCCTTCAATACCGATTACACGAACTGCGTCATCATATTCCTCTACGGTAGCACCCATCTCTACAAGCTTCGCACTGATTGCTTCCAAATGCTTTGGAATAACGTTCTTAATAAGTACATCGCCTTTTGTTGCTGCTGCCATACACATAAAAGTTCCAGCTTCAATCTGATCCGGTATAATAGAGTATTCTGTACCATGCAATTTCTCCACACCCTGTACACGAATCACATCTGTTCCTGCACCTTTGATATTGGCACCCATGCTATTTAAAAAGTTTGCCACATCAACAATATGAGGCTCTTTCGCTGCATTTTCAATAATACTTTTTCCTTCTGCCATAGCTGCTGCCATCATAACATTAATTGTAGCACCAACGGAAACCACGTCCATATATATGTGTGTTCCTTCCAACTTATCTGCCTCTGTTGCAATCATACCCTGCTCAATCGTAACTTCCGCTCCTAATGCTTTAAATCCTTTGATATGCTGGTCAATTGGACGGCTTCCAATATTACAGCCACCTGGCAATGCTACCTGTGATTTGCGGTATTTTCCCAGCAATGCACCTAACAAATAGTAAGATGCACGAATCTTACGAATAAATTCGTAATCAATACTAACTGAACTTATGTTGCTTCCATTAATCTTTACTGTATTAGTATCTACATACTCCACTCTGGCGCCAATTTCCTGAATCGCCTGCAAAAGCACGCGAATATCACGTACATTCGGTAAATTTTCTAACGTAACAGTCTCATCTGTCATAATAGATGCAGCTAAAATTCCCAATGCTGCATTCTTTGCCCCACTAATTGTAACCTCGCCCTTTAAAGGATTTCCACCCTTCATAATATATTGTTCCATTTTCGCACCTCTATCTATATTAATGGTAAACAAATTACCTGTTTTTAATCTTTTTTGCATCTGAAAAAGGGTAGACAACCCTATTTTTTTCTTAAATAATCTCTTTGATTATATCACAACCACCAAAATTAGCAAGTACTTTCAAAAAATTCTCCACTACTACTATTATTCTATTCCAAAAATAAAAATATGCTACTAATAATGCGAAGCGTTTTTCTCTATAAGACGCATTTTTCTATGAAACACTAAAAAGGGCGCCACCAACGTGACACCTCTTTCTTTGCTATGTACAACTATATTTGCCCTATTCTATTACAATGCCTGCATAATCTTTTTTACCATATTTTCAATCGAATCCCCTTCACAATCCACTGTAATATCTGCATATTTTTCATATAATGGACACCTCTCTGCATAAAGTCCTGCAAAATCCTGCCCTTCTTTTAATACAACTCCACGCTCTTTTAAGTCCCCCAAATGTCCAGCAAGTTCTTCTTGGCTCCACTTTAAATATACGATTTTTCCAATCTGTCCAAGATGTAACATAGCCTCCTCGCCATAGACAGCACTTCCACCTGTGGCAATTACTTTTTTTTCTACATTTATATGACTATTTACTCTATTTTCAATCTCTATAAATCCATCAATGCCCTCCTGAGCAATAATCTCATGAAGCAAACGCCCTTCTTCTTCCTCAATAATCAAATCCGAATCGATAAATCCATATCCCAGCATCTTCGCTAATACCACACCAAGCGTACTCTTTCCCGAACCTGGCATTCCAATTAACACTACATTATCCATCTGTGGTTTTCCTCCATTCCGTTTCGTATAACATAAATAATTTTACCACAGTCCATAGACAAGGAAAACTATTTTTTTCGGTTTTCAAAATATATAAACCGATCAATGGCATCCAAAATATCTTTAAAGGCATCTCTTGGCGCCACATCTATATATTTTTTCAGTATTTCCACCTGATCATCATTGTGGTATCTGCCATAAAATATATCAAACAAATTATGTCCACGCACATAAATTTTAATCGTCTCCATATTTCGTTTAATATCCTCTTTGGAGTTGATGCGGATGTTGGTTGCTTTTATCATACGCTTCACGCTTCCAATCTTATAGAGGTAATCTTTATACTTTTTAAATAGCGTATTGTAAAAATAATCTTCGTTCTTAATAACGCCAATCTGGGTCATAATCTTTGGGTCTAAAAAGTAATTTTCAAAGGAATAATACTTTAATACCAATACGTTTTTCGGTGTCACCCTTGGAAGATTTCCTTCCAACTCCTCTTTGGAGCGTTGGCTATAATAACTGCAAAGCTGCTTTACCAGATGCTTTGGATTTTTTCCATCACTGTCCCGTATCATTAAAAACTGATCCTTCAAGTACAGTTTATTGATATATTTTAAGTTTGCATAAGTCTTGATGTTGGTACAACTATTCGTTGGTACGATAGAAATACGCTGAATCCCTCCCTGCTCGTCATATATCTCTGAATAATATTTTTCCAAAAGCAACGGCAAGCGAACACTATCCTGCTTTCCTTCCACAATAAACACAAAACTTACATTCATCAAATCATTGGCAGTATATCCCAAATCATCAAGAATTTCATCAATATCGTTATCCTCTTTGATCGCGGTATAATATTCCTCATCCAAGACAACCTGCTTAATCTGTTTGGAAGAAAAATTAAAAATCATGTTAGGTGAATGGGTAGAAAAAATCACCTGATTCTTTTTGGATAACCGATAAAGCACCTCACTGGCTGTTTTTTGTAGCTGTGGATGTAAAAATATCTCAGGGTCTTCCATCAAAATAATACAAGGTATGGTATTTTCATCTTCCGCATAGGTTTCAAGCATAGACAACGCATAGATACTGCGAAGTCCCTCACTTAACGTAGCAATATCTCCCATGGTCTTTCTGTCACGATTGTATACGGTTGTGGCAATCTGAAACAGGCTTTCTGGATGGAAATCCACTTGTAGCTTAATCTCCTGAGAACCACTTCCATTTTTATGAAAATGGCTATTTAATCGATCCGTAAATTCACTAATATTTACCTGCAACATCTTATATTGCATCAAGCGAACCATCTCCAGCAGATTCAATTCCGTTGGGGATTTTTTATTGATTACTTCGATACAACTGAAGCAATGGTTGCAGGATTTATTTTCATCAAACATACAAGCATTTTTTTGAATCTCTTGCAGGGAATTGTCATCATAAAAATGGAACACATCATCCTGTATCGCCTTTACATTTCGGCTGTGGTCAATGTTATAGGTCTTAGGAAATACTTCCTTTATATAGGGATTATTTCTTTTATACCCATCATCATATTTTATAATGCCGTCTGGTGTAACAAAACAAGTAAACTCTATTTCTCCATTTTGAAAAGAAGGCAGTCTCTCCTGAAATGTCTTAAACCAGGTATCATAATTTTTATAATTGCTTACTACCCTTCTCTGATAGTATAGCTGCAAATCATCTTCATTAAATGCCACTTTTATATTAATCGATATATTTTTATCTGCTTCTAAAAAATGACGCGGCAATGGTTTATACTGTCCCGCAACCAGACAAATAGCATCTATCACAACAGTCTTTCCTGTATTATTTTTTCCAACCAAAATCAAAGCATTGTCTACGTCCTTAATCTCTAAGTCACGAATGGATTTAAAATTTTTAATGTGAATATAGCTAATCCTCATACCGAATCCCCCTCAAATTGTTAAGTCCTGCCTGCGAGTGCTGTTTATTTATTTTTTCTTTTTTTATTCTTATTCTTTTTCCTTACCGAATATCCAAAGCTTCCTAATAACTCTCCAAATCCATAATATTCCCCATGCGAGTAAATAATGAGTCCGGAATCATTCAAATTAAATTTTCCGTTTTCATCCATATATTTCGTGTCGATGTTGACCCCCACTACATCTGCAAGAAACATATGATGTGATCCCAGCTCCTTAATCTCTTTGACTTTACATTCAATATTGACCGGTGATTCTTTAATCAATGGGGCTTTTACATGGGTAGCTGCCTCTTTCGTAAGGTGCATCTGGGCAAACTTATCTACATCTCTTCCCGAACGCACTCCACAATAATCCGTAGCTTTCACCAATGCTTCTGTGGTAAGGTTAATCACAAACTCTCCGCTATTTTTTATCATATCATAGGAATGTCGTTCCGGTCTCACGGAAATATATGCCATAGGCGGATTCGTACAAATGGTTCCTGTCCATGCCACAGTTATAATATTGTCTGCTTTTCCTTCCTCCGCACAGCTTACCATTACCGCTGGTAATGGATATAACATATTCCCTGGTTTCCAACATTCTTTACTCATCTTATCTTCCTTCCAAATATAAAAATCCTAGTGCAATTTAAGTTTATAATATATATAGTATACCAAATATCGTGGATTTTTTCGATATTTCCTGTGCCGAAAGTATAAAGCTTTCATTACAAAAATATTAATTTTCGACTCCTTTCTTGATTTCCATTCTAAAATTACTATAATGGAATTAGAGGGTATATCTTAGATAAAGGGGGCTTTTACATGGAATATTTGAATATAGAATCTGTAACGGAAGGGTTTGAAGAAAAAGTACATCAGAATCTAAAGTTTAAAACAGGTAAATTTGTATGGCAGATACGATTTAATACCGCTTTAGATCCAACTACAGTCAATAATGTAAACCTGTACGTTACTACCGTTAATATGGCACCACTATCTACCAATATTACATACGATAGCACTACAAATGTAATTGAAATTGAGCCATTAGATTCTTATACCAAGGATGAATCTTATATTTTACATATTACTACAAATGTAAAATCACGCGGCGGTAAGCCATTAAAAAAGCCAGTTAAAATTCAGTTTAAATTATAAGTTTTAAAACAGCTTTTTGACTATTGCAACGCTTAAAAAGAGGAAGCATAATTTTATATTTATTCGGACATACTAAAAAACAGGACCACTGCTTATGCAGTTGATCCTGTTTTTATTATTTTCATTTTGATAATTCTATCTTAGTCTAATACATTCATCAATGGTGGAATGATCTGTTTCTTACGAGATACTACACCGCGAAGATACATTCTGTCTTCTTCCTCAGAATGGAATGCAGCCTTTGCTGCTTCTTCTGCACCTTCACCAAACATCATAAGATCTGTGGATTCTTCCAAAATATCTGTCAACATAAAGAACAACATATCTGCACCATGCTCTGCAAATGTCTTTTCGATATATGGTGTCATACGTTCCTTTAACTTAATCAGTTCATCCCCATCCATAGATGTAATCTGTCCAACACCAAAAGTAGTATTTCCTGCTGTAAACTTTTTGAAATCCTGATAGAAAATTTCCTCCGGTGATTTTCCTGACAAGTCACTTCCTGCAGCAAACATTTCTTTTGCGTAACTTTGTACTTCAAAACCTGCAATCTTTGCTAATTCCTCGGCAGTATCCTTATCAAGCTGTGTGCATGTAGGAGAACGATATACCAATGTATCTGAAAGAATTGCCGAACACATCAAACCTGCAATTGCTGGCTCAATCTCGATATTATTTTCACGATACATCTGACGAATAATCGTAGCAGTACATCCTACTGGCTGATTTCTGAAATATACAGGTCCCATTGTTTCCAGACTACCAATCTTATGGTGATCGATAATCTCTAAAATATTGGCACTCTGCAATCCGTCTACCGCCTGATCTACTTCATTATGATCTACTAAAATAATATCCTTTTTCTTTACATTTAAAAGATTTCTTCTGGAAATCATTCCAATGTAGTGACCATCTTTGTCTAAGATTGGGAAATCTCTATGACGCTTCTCTGCCATAACGCTCTTAATATCATCCAGAAAATCTTCTGTTGTAAATGTAACAAATCCTTCTTTACGCATAAAGAAATCAATTGGCATACTCTGGTTAATCAAACGTGATGCAATGAAAGTATCATACTTTGTCTGAATGATAGCACAACCTCTTTGTTCTGCCATACGTGTAATTGTCTTAGCAACATTTGCTCCCGTACATACAACAACACACTTTGCCTTCATCTCAATCGCACAAAGCTGTGCTTCATAACGGTCTCCAACGATAACAATATCGCCTTCCTCCACAAAGTTCTCCATCATCTCTGGCTTTGCTGCACCAATCAATACCTTACCAGATGTTACACAATCATCTGGGTTTCCTACAACCATACTTCCTTCTAATACTTCTAAAATATTGCGGTATGGTGTCTCTGCCTTTGCTAAAATCTCGCTGTCATATACATTCATATAAGATTTTGCAATATCTGCTACGGAAATCAATCCTTTTAAACATTTATCTTCATCTAAAATTGGAAGAGTAGATAAGGTTTCCTTATCCATCACATCCCAAGCTGCCTTCAATGACATTTCTTTGCTCAGAGTTGGTACGACGCGGATTTCCATGTCCTTTACCTGCTCACGAACATCTGAAATAAATCCAGGTGTCTTTACACCAAAATGCTTTAATACAAATTCTGTCTCAGGGCTTAATTGTCCTGCTCTCTTTGGTGTGTATTTTTTACCTGTCATTTTACATTTTAAATCTGCATATGCAATTGCAGAACAAATGGAATCGGTGTCTGGATTCATATGTCCTACGACAAATACATTCTGCTCTCTTCCTGTGATTACTGACTCACTCACTGTAGTTTTTCCTCCTATCTATTCTTATCCTGATAATGCCGCACTAACTTATAGCATAAGAGACATTTTGCGAAAAGTCAAGGTCTTTATTCTCTCTTAAATGTCTTTATTTCTCACTTATTTCATGGACAGATCATATGGGAAATATCGTTTCATCATCTGATACTCATCCAACAAATCCATCAGATATGGACGGGCATCCGATAAGATTACTACCACATCCCCCTGAAGCTCATTTATGGCATTCATAATCGATTGTGCTGTATCCGCAGTCATCTTCTTTGCATCTTCCACAAACATACAACCACCTTTTATCTTGTCATAATTTTGTTCCAAATGCATACGATTTAGCTTTTCCGCATTTATCTTAGCAACTTTGTGTGATGGTAACAGTTCCAAACTCTCTAAAGCCTTTGTAAGATTTCTTGCTAATTCAAGCGCACGCTCTTTATGTTTACAGGTAATAATATAATTTCCTGCAACGCCCTTGTCTTTTGCTTTTTCCAAGGCTCCATAAACATCCTCACACAAACGGGTATCTGCCTGATAATCTTGGAAAAATTCCCATAGCAACATACCATATTCGTCTGTAAATGACAGTGCTTCTTCTTCTGGTTCCTCTTCTGCTTCTTCCACAACTTCTTCGCTTTTTTCCACTTCCTCGTCTAAATCTACCACGCTGTCTTCCTCTATGTCACCCTCAGAATTTTGTAATTCTTCCTCTAACATTTCTTCTTGCATTGGTTCCTGTGGTTCTGAAATTTCTTTTACATTCTCCAACTCTGTATCTGATGTTTCTTTTGACTTTTCTGATACACCTTCTGCATCTTTTGGTAACGTTTCTTCCAGTTCTTCCTCTGGTGACACTTCCTGTGTTTCCTTTGTAACTGTCGGTTGCTTTTTCTCTACCTTTGCAGCCTTTTTCTTCTGACCTCCAAAACGTCCCAAAATACGATTTAAAATAGCAATCTCTTTATTCGGTGTTTCTGCCTTTGGTTGTTCTTCTGCTGGTTTTTCCATTTCGACAGCAGTCGTTTCAGACTCTTCATTTGCTACTTCTTCCATTTCAACAGCAGCCATTTCAGACTCTTCATTTGCTACTTCTTCTATTTCGACAGCAGCCGTTTCAACTTCCTCATTTGTTTCGTTTTCCATTTCGGCAACATCTGTCTCAACTTCTTCGCTCACTGTCTCTTCTATTTCTTCAACAGTATTCGTTTCAGACTCATTTTCCACTGCATTTTTCGTTTCAGCCATATTTGATTCTGATTCCTTGTTTGCTGTTTTTTCCATCTCAACAGCAGCCATTTCAAATTCTTGATTCGTTACATTTTCAGCTTCTTCATTCGCTACTTCTTCAAGTTTTTTCTTTTCCTGTGCAGCTTTTCTACGCTTTTCTCTTTTTGCCGCACGTCTTGCATTTCTTCTACTATGCCGTGTTGATTTTTCTTGCTGAGTGTCCGAATTTTTTTCTTCCACAGACTCTTCCATCTGTTCGTCTTCCACAGGTTGTGTATCCTCGGATGGACATAACTCCATTTCCTGTTCTGGTGTAGTCGTTTCCATAACAGAGTCATACTCCATTCCTACTTCTATTTCGTCTAAATTCTGCTCCTGTTCCAACGACACAGGCTGCTCTGCAACCTCCTCCATCTCTGCTGTAAATGCCATGTTGTCTTCCGAAAATGCTTCCTCGCCATATTCATTTCCATCCAACGTTTCTATATAAGAAGGTTCTGGTGAAATCTCTCGCATTTCAGGTGCCGTTGCATACCAGTTTTCCTCATTGTTATATGCTGTTGCACTCGTTTCCTCCTCATTTTCCATAAACCCATGCTCTGGATGATATGGTATCGTATCTCCCGAAGTGTCATACTGATTTTCATAAGCAGTTGCGTTTGTTTCCTCTGGATTCTCCATAACTTCTGCTACACTGGCTGCCAATAATGCCTCAGTCTCTGCCTGACGAATTGGTGTCCTTTGAATTGGCTGTGTATCCTGCTGCTCATTTTCCTGTTGGCTTTCCTGAAACATTGGCTGTTCTTTTTGTTTTCCCCAGACACGATGAACTTCCTGTTCCAGTAAATCCATGCTGGCTCCTTCTTCTCTCAACACCTGCCGCAAGTCTACTGTACGTTCCATATCACGATTAATCATCTGCTGCAACTGCCGCTCTTTTACCGCAGCACGTTCATCACTTAAATCTCTGGTATCATAGATAAACTGCTCCCGATTCTGCTGTATCTCCTCTGGAGACAAATCCTTATCCAACACTCTATATGCATCTAAAGCCTGTTTTCCTTCTTCATGATACTTGCAAAGCAACTTTGCTTTATCTACGATAATTCCATCATGAAACCAGATAATCAAATCTCTACACTCGCGAATACATTCATCATAAAGTCCTGCCTTATGATAAATCTTGGCTAGTTCGTATCCCCATTCTTCCGTATATTCAATCTGCTTCAATTTTTGTAAGGTTGCAATACGAAGCACATAATCCACATTTTTTGCCCGATCTATGCCGTAACGCAATATATAACGATCTGGACTATTTGGTGCCAATTCTGAAAATTGATTATAAAATTCTTCTGCATCGTCAAATTCCTGCGTCTTGATTGAAAGATACGCAAGACGATATATTGTCATTTTGCTCTGCTTTCTCTCATAACTTTGAAGCAAAATATCTTTTGCCACTGCATATTCTCCCATCCGTTCATATACACTGGCAATTAACTTTAAATCCACGATGGACTTTATCTTGGATATATCAATTGTCTCTGCCACTTCCATTGCATCTTCATACGCACCCTTTTTCAAAAGAGAACGTATCTCTATGCATTTCATCCCATCACTTGCTCGTCCCATACGGACTCCTCCTCTAAAATGTATATCGCTATCGACAACCGCAAAGCTACGTATCACTTTATGGTTATCCACCTTATTACCGTAAATCATTTTCTATCCAGCTTTTCATGCAGGACATAATCCATTTTATTGTAACATTTAGCTATTATAAAAACAAGATTGAAAGAAATGAAACTATCCTGTCCTTAACCTAAAAGCTTGCGTTTTTTCGTATTTTTCCAAATATATACAGTTTCATTGCAAAACAATTTTCCTTTTGCTATAATTTTTTTCAAGTGTTGTAAAAGATTTGTGCTTTATCTAAATTTCCTAAGATACACAGCCTTTAACAACCTTATGCGTAGATGCCCGATAAACGGCAAATCGCAAGTTATTTTTAACGGAGAAAGAAAAAAAGAAAAGAGGTAAAAAAAATGAAACAACATTATTCAGAAGAGGAATTAAACAAATTGCTCCCGGCATTAGATGATGCCATTACTACAACCCGTGACATTCAAAAAAAGTATAAAAAAGCTACTATTGCAAGCTATTTTATACTTGTATTTGAAATCCTTGCTATTATTGTCGCTTGTTCTGTTATAGTAGCTTTCACAGATTTTAGCAGTATCTCAAGTATAATTATTCATTGTGGTATTCCCATTTTACTATTTCTCGTAGTATGTGGCATATGTAACCGCATAGCCTTTCAATATGACAACGTTGTATATGAAACAATTAACAAATATCGCAGTATCTTTCACAAACTAGAAAAAGATATTCCTGGTATCGAACCACCTGTACAATTATGGTCCGACCAGATTCAAGACCAGTGGAACGATTTTAATGTTTTGTATCCTAGATTCGTTCTAGTACCAGAAAACAGATACCGCAAAAAATACATTCCAGACGATTTAACAAAACGTACCGAATTAGCAGAAAAGAAGTTGGAAGAATTAAAAGAGCAGGTTGCACAAGAGCATTAATTGACTTGCATTTAAAAATCCCCTCAAAGGTTAGGTTTTAAACTAAACTTTTGAGGGGATTCTATTATTGGACTAACCAAAATTATTTTATTATTTACAGCGACCACAAAACATGTACATTTAATACAGTTTTCAACTTTTTCAACACATAATACCACACAATTCCACTTATAACCATTGAAACCAAACAAGAAACTCCATATGTTTGTAACGGAAACTGATAAAGATAATTTCCAATATGCGGATATTTGACTAAGTATATTTTTTTTGTAAGAGTATAGGACACCAAAAAAGATATAATAGTTCCAAACAAGTAGGATAAAAACATTTCCAATAACACAATTCGCTGTATCTTTCCAGTATTTATCCCAATGGTATGTAACATGGCATATTCTTTTTTGTTAATATATATTTTCAAATAATAACTACTATACAGCAACAATATTGCTACTCCTATACAAATAGAAAATATAATGTAAACAAACATGTGTATAATACGGTTAAAACGCACCAATTCTGCCTTCTCTTCCGCAGGCGAAGAAACACTGAATTGTCTATTAGATTTCAACAATTCAAGATTTTGTAAATCCTTTTTTTCCGTAATTTCATCGACATAAACATTTGTCGGTAGTATAAAGGGAGTCAATTTCTGAAATGTATCTAAATTGACTATGATTACGATAGACAGGTCATCAACCTCTGGATAAACAGTTAATTTACGCACTTTATTTTTTACTTTAAGATTTTTATTTTCATTCTCCTGCGTAAATACAATTTTATCTTCTTTATTAAACGGTGCATGAAAGTCTCTACTCTCTATATTGGTAGAGTACAAATAATCAAGAACAATAGCTTCCTTATCCACAATTTTTTTATACTTCATATGATTCATTTCATATAATCTTTCAAGTTCTGTATCATCATATCCTAATATATGTACACTGACAATTACATCCTGATTCCTCAAAATTCTTTTATAGTTTTCTGCGTCTTGAGATAAATAGTTCAAGTATTGCCTAGATAATTTTTTCTTGCTCACAGCAATGTCTGTATAATAGGAAAAGACAGAATGTGTCTGCACTGCATCAGAAAAACCATAATTTTTTTTATATAGATTTTCTACCATAGTATCATAATTATCATCACCATACACCTTTTTATTCAGGTCAACCATATACTGATACTTATAATTTCCAGAAATAGTAGAAAAATTGGTTTTCATATAAAAAATTGCAGTAGTAATAATAACTGTTCCCAGTGCAATACCAAATACAGAAATAATATTCATGAACTTATCATATCGCAGATCATTACCAGCCAATTTCAAACATACAAATCTGGTTCGCTTTTTAAATACTCGCTTTCCTTTTTTACTTTTTCTCTTTTCAAATATGCTTTCCTGCCGCAACAATTCATTAGGGCTCATACGCTTAATACAAATCAGTAACGGAAGCAATACTAATACATTAATTAACAAGCAGAAACTAATTGTAAATAACATTTTAGTTATGGGATATCCTGTCCAAAGAGAAAAGTAATAAGATAAGGTATGATACAACCCAACATGAATCGCCGCAATGATTCCCGATGATAAAAGTAATCCACTTAAAATTCCTACTAATACCCAAACTAAAATAACACTTACGAAACTAACTATAATGGTATTTTTTCTTATACCAATTAAATTCATTACCCCAATACTTTCACGAGCATCATACATACACATTTTTGCAATGTTGTATACAACAAAACACATACCCAGTAACATGAACAGAAAAACACCGGCGTAAATAATATCGTATTGCTGAAATACACTCAGTCCTCCATACCCATATCCTAAGTTCAAATACATATTCAAATTAGGGCATACCTTTCCATCCAGTTTTTGTGTTAGTTCCTTATAATCTGCATCTAAATGACTATAATCCAAAAAAGAGGCATAGGCACAATTATAATTTGCATTTTCTTTATATGCCAAAAAAATATATTCGCCTGTCGAATCATCCCACACACTATTCTGACTAATAATACCTGTAATCACAAAACTTTTCTTCTTGTTCTCTGAAACTGGAAGAGAAATTTTTTTTCCAATAACACTATAATCATATCCATATTCTACAATGTATTTCTCATCAAGAACCAATTGTCCATTCGCAGTAGGTAGTTTACCTTTTACCAGTTTTATCCCCATTAAATCCAAATCAAACTCTTTGGCATAATCATAGTAATAATATTTTTCATCGTTAATAGACACAGTATATTGCTCAGTTTTTTTTATCCTATCAACATTTGGATATGCTTCTAGCTTTTTATAATCTTCATCTGTACAATTTATAACATAAGTACCAAACGAACCATATTCTTTCTTTTCGGAACGCATTAACTCATTCTCGCTGCTTAAAAATACTAACTGTGTAAAATTAGGAATTAATCCCAATAGTAAACCTACAAGAACAATAGATACCATTACCTTCCTAGATGACGTAAATACCTTCCAAATTCTTACCATCCTTTTCATTCGCAAATTACACCATCCTTAATTATAATTTGCCTAGCTGCCAAATCTGCCTTTTCCATATCATGTGTTACATAAATCAAGGTCTTGTTATTTTCTCTGGCATAACGAAATAATAAATCAAATACAGCATCTCCATTTTTTGTATCTAAATTTCCAGACGGCTCATCAGCAAACAATACATCTGGTTTGTTAATCAAAGCTCTTGCAATTGCTACTCTTTGTCTTTCTCCTCCTGAAAGTTGATTAGGCTTATGCATTAATCTTGATTTTATCTGCAATTCCTCTACTAAATAATCAAACCATGCCTTTTCCACATTACCATATGCCGTCATTGCTGGCAAAACGATATTATCATATACTACCATATTAGATATTAAGTGAAATGCCTGAAATACAAATCCAAAACTTTTTAAACGTACATCAGATAATTCCTTTTCTTTCATATCATAAAGAGACTTACCTTTAAATACCACTTCTCCATCCGTAACTCTTTCTAATCCACTAAGCACACTTAGCAAAGTACTTTTACCAGCTCCCGATGGCCCCACAATAGCAATCTGTTCACCAGTATGAATCTTTAACGATATATCCGTTAACGCACTCACCTTGTTTTGCCCACCATAAACTACACTTACATCTTTTAAATCAAATAAATAATTTTGTTCCTTTTTCCTTTCCATATATAGTATCCTTTACTATTTTACTCGCTTTTGTTTATTTGTATCTCCATCTTCAAGAATATATCCTTTTATTTTATCTCCTGCACTCCAAGAATAATTTCTATTTCCAAACCATTGCAACGTATACGTCACTCCAAATGTTGTATGCTTTGCTATGTCTTCTAAACGTTCTTCTATTTCCTCTTCATTTTTTAAGTCTCCAACATAAACTAAGATAAATGGAGTATGGTAATTTTCCTTTCTAAAACGAAGCCTTTCAAATCCTCCCTCATCATACGTCCACGAATTTAACAAAATTGCATTCTTTTTATTTGGACTATCAATATCCTTCACATACACACACATACCTTCCAAAGCAAATATAGATGAGGAAGTCAAATTAAAATCTAAAATTAATTGTCGATAATCGCTAGAATCCTTGCTAGGAAATTTTCCGGAAAATGCATCTAAATTCACATCCACACTTTCATCCTTTTTACATGATTCTAAAAATTCTATATCATAGCCATTACTGCTACTGCAAACCACATCACTTCCTGCTTTTAGCCATATTGGATGTATTGCAAAGAAAAATACCCCAAACAAAGCAACTAACGTCACAATCCCTGCTATTATTTTTTTCATCTGTGTTCTCCTTCTTTCCCCCTACACTGCTTATTACTATTTTATTCGTTTTTGTTTATTTGTTTCTCCATCTATAATAATATATCCCTTTATTTTATCTCCCGCACTCCAAGAATAATTTCTATTTCCAAGCCATTGCAACGTATAAGTCATTCCAAATATCGTGTGCTTTGCTATGTCCTCTAAACGTTCCTCTATCTCTTTTTCACTTTTTAAGTCTCCAACATAAACCAAAATAAACGGCGTATCATAATTTTCTTTTCTCATGCGAAGAATATCAAAACCTGCCTCATCATACGTGGATGATTTTAATATTATTGCATTCTTCTTATTTTCACAATCAATGTCCTTTATATACACACACATACTATTCACACCAAACACAGAAGTAGAAGTTAGGTTGAAATCTAAAATTAATTGCCGATAATCACTAGAATTCATGCTCGGAAACTCTCCGGAAAACGCATCTAAATTCACGTCCTTATCCTTTGCTTTTTTCCATAATTTGAAACTTTCCGTATAACTATCGCTAGTATAGCAAAAAATATCACTTCCTGCTTTTAGCCATATTGGATGTATCACAGAAAAAAATATTCCACATAAAACAACTAACGCTATAAGTCCTGCTATTATTTTCTTCATCAATGTTCTCCTCTATATTATTAAACTTATTGTAGAAGAAAGGGACGTAGTTAATCTCCTTTCTTCTACAATCTCTATATCTACCCTTTTATCAATGCAATGATAGTATACTTTGAAAATACTTTATTTCTTTCCATTTCCTCTAATTCATCCTCCGCTGTTGCACCTCTATTACCAGTATGTGCATATACATACACCTTTCCATTTTTTACCTTCCCGACCACATATGTATGTGTAAATCTAGAATTTGCCTCTGCAATCTGAATAATATCTCCTTTTTCCGCCTTTTTTGCTAATTTTTTAATATTCTCTTTACTAATACTCCAAAGATATCTTGTACGTCCTTGCACAGTCACCATATAGTCCTGCAATCCATAAAAAGAAGAACCTGCTAACTGATCCACATTACTCCATGTAGTAGTTGTCACAAAATCTGTCTTTTTAACCACACCAGCAAATTTCTTTGTGTAGGTTTTATTACACCAATATTTTTTTGTAGAATATACATTTCCCAAATCCGCATAAGAAACTTCTTTTTTAGGAATTTCCTTCACTGAATATCCTCCTGCACTTAACACCTGCGAAGCAAAATTGGTACAATCATTTCCAAAAGCATCATACTCTGAATTGTAATTTTTCCAATACTTCGAAGCATATTTTGTAGCTTCCTCACGGTCATATGCATACGCAGTAGTTGATACTGCACTAATTGCAATCGCAGCACATGCTGCCATTCCTGCCAATAACATTCTCACTTTTTTTCTACATTGTTTGTTTCTTATCATTCTGATTTCTCCCTTGTTTTTTATAAATATCTTCATGTATCTTTCTTGCAATTTTAATTATTCTATGTTTTTGTAGTCAAAATCGCAAAGTGTTTGTAACGCATTACCGTATAAATGTATCATACCAAAAAGAAGAAATCAACACTTTTTTAAGAATTGTATTTATGACAATTGTTGTCACTTGTATATATGCAAATTATTATGCTGTGTAAATATAATAAAAAAGATGCTTTTTTTAGCAGATAGAAGTTTCATAATTTCTTTTATTTATTTTTCCTATATTTCTCCAGAAACATACCATATATATAAATCTGTACTTATAACTTTTGTATGTAGTGAATATAGCCGTTTAGAAAAGGTAATGCCTCCAAGTAGTGTAACTTACATAGAGGATAATGCATTCTATAATTGTACCAATTTAAAATTTTTTTCAAAAACGTCATGATTAGACGCAGATATATTTAAAAATAAAAAAATCTAGAAACAACAAGAAGCGTTGCAGGAAATAGCTTTCAACTGCAACGCTTCTTATTTTTCTAGTGAAGTAACAACTACAAAATAAACCTAACTACTTCTCTTGTAGTCTGTATCTCACTACATATCTTTATAAAATTCCAACGTTTTCTTCATTTCTGGAGTTAATGCAATATTCTTTGTCTCCAATGTACGATATCGCAAATCTAAATCCTTTAATTTCTTTTGACGTTCGCGATTAAACTTAGCCATCGCTTCTTCATATAAAGGTTGTAACTGCAATTTTTCTCGAATTGGTTTTACAAATGGACAATAACTTGCAAGTATTTCTCTGGCAACTTTATTCAAACGCATAGAACCTTTACACTCATTTTTTACCCAAAGCACATAGTCAAGTACAAATACCTCTCTTGTATTTCCACGGCCTTTTTGAATCTGCATTTTAAGCTTTTCTTTTCTTTCCTCTGATAACGCACGATTTCTCTTGTAGAACTGAATATAATCCACATATTCAGACGTGAGTGATTTGTACTTTACATCATTCCAAGTTGTACCCTGAATAGTTCTACAAAGTTCCCAACGGAAACGTCCGCATACTCGAACAAAAATATCCTCCATATCATTTTCAGCAAAAATTGGGAAAATAAATCGTCCATGAGACGCTCTTTTTCTTCCTTCAATTTCCTGCCACATAGAACCATTGGAACCGTAAGTTGGCAACAGGATAATATCTGGGAAAATTTCCTCCTGAATATATTCCTTTTCAATGCCATTTTCGGGATCGTTCTGCATACCTTCTCGATAAAAGACTGAGTAATCAACAGCTACAATCTTTTTGATAATATCATTTACCTTATTTGTTGTCATCAAACTTTGATCCAAGTGTCCCATAAAGCTGTCACGGTACAAAATCGGCACAAAAATACTAATCTGACCACTTACAATCTTACTATTATAACGGAACATATTTTTAATCTCATAAGAAAACTTCTTCATAAGATTTTTCTGCGCTTCCTTCATCTCATCTTCCGTAATTTGTCCACTCTTCTTCATATCACGAAGTGTTTCATTGTAATCCATATCGAACTCACTCTTAGAAGGTTCCTTTTTCCCTTCTAATACAGCACTGAGCCATTGTTTACTATTGTAAACTTTACATGGACCCTGTTCATTGTTCTGATCTTCCAAACAATATAATTCAATCAATTGTTCTTTGCTAAGCAATCTTTCATCCACAAATCCATACAACAAAAATAAATCAATGATACGATCCTTTGACTTCTCCTTATAATCCCGAAGAAATACCGCTTCATATAATTCATAATAGCCATTGGTTAATGTTCTTCGTATCTTTCTGGCATCATCCTCCGTACTGGTCTTATCCTTCATATTCATAAAGGCAAGCACACTCTGTTGAAATTCTGCACATTTTTCCTCTGGAAGTTGCGAATATGTCAGTAATTTTGACAAAGAACCATTCAATTCCTTCTCGATTGTCTCCGTATCTACCCCAGCGTAACGTACTGCTGTTTCCGCACTGACTTCATCCTCCTGCACTTCTGCATCTCCAGAATCCTCCAAAAGAAGTGCATAAATCTGTTCCATTTTTTCTTTATCAATAAATAGTTTCTTTCCTGTTTTAGTCACAAGGAAATTTTCTACCTCATTGGTCTTTTCTTTAACGGCATTCACCAATTTCATGACTTGTCCAATGTCCAGTTTCACTTTCTTCATATCTAATGCCATTTGTGCTGCCACATTAAACAGACATTCATTATCCGAACTGGAAATTCCTTGAAATAACTCCTGCACATAACTTGCCAAAATCTCACAATATTCCTGAATGCTGCTAATCACCTGAAGCTGCTCCTCCAAGTGATGTACTGCAATGGTACTTCCATGTGCATAGTATTTCTTCTGTATATCCATCGGTAAGGTAGCACACTCTACATAATATTGTGCGCCACTAATATCCATCTCTTCCTCCAATTCTCTCATATTTTCAATTGCAGGTATTTTGGTAATCGCCATACTATTCTTTTTTCCGATTTCCTGATACAACTCATAACTGGATTCCATAAAGCTTTTTAAGGTAGCTGCCCCTTTATGTAATACATTATAAACCTTATAAAGTTCTACAATCTGACGGCTGAGTGCTGTCACTACCGTTCCTCTGTAATCGGTTCGATTTTCCAAAAGCATCTCCAAATCTTCTAAATTTTTCACTGCAATCGGAAAAATCTGCACATCTTCTGCCACATAATAACTGGCACCATATTTTCCCTCTAATAAATCACTTACTCCCAAAAAACTGCCTGGTCCGCATACAATCTTCGTCCCCGTATTATAAACCAGAACACGCCCCTTCACCAGTAGACTCACGCTCTCTACTGTTGCATTTTGCATATACAGTACCGTTCCCTTTGGTACCTGATTTACCGTATTCATCGATAATCCCATATTCAATTGCCCCTTTCTCGCCCCTAAATAAGTCTATTTCCATTATACTACAATTGCAAAAAAACAGCAACGCAAATAAAGGCTACTTGTTACAGTTCCTATATCTGTGACCTGTAACAAATAGCCTTTTTCATTCATTTCTTAAAATTAAATCCGTGCGCCCTAACCTCGAATATCTCTCATAAGCGTTACCTCTGCAGTTAACTCAATTCAGGCGACCTCACATCACATAAGAGTGCTTGCTTAGTGCTGCTTTGTTCCCAACCTGACACGGTTCACAAGTTCCTATTGCGTAAGACCCAAACGTCAACGCCACTTACAGAGGGCAGCCCTACAAGAAAATATCCTCAGAAAGAACAACACCCCTACTGTAGCGGATTGTAGGTACAGGGCACCGCTAACTCCCCGGCTGCACGGAAACTTTTTGACATTTTCAAGTAGGTGAAAACTCACCCTTTTCTAACATTATACACCTATCCTTTTGGATAGGATACCATGAAAGTATAACAATTTCCATCGCTTCTGTCAAGAAAAACCCTTTGACAAAAAAACAAAAAGATAGCAATCGGGCAGGTGACATTTTTACTCATTTGAGTTAGTTTATGCGGTTTCAGACTTTTTACTACGGGTATCCTGACATTGTGCATATAATCTATGTGCTACAACCGCCGTTATAAATTCTGTAATCCAAAACGCACTCCATACTCCCGATGGACCAAAACTTCTACTAAGTATAAATGCAACAGGAAGCATTATAAGCAAATATCGCATAAGAGAAATTACAAGCGACCTTACACCTTTTCCCAGTCCTTCCAAGGCTCCGGAAGCGGTTACGGATACAGAAGATACCACAAAGCCAAGACTAATCATTCGTAACGCATTTTGTCCGATTTTAATGGTCTGTGCATTATTGGTAAATAATCCAATGAGCTTATCTGGCACAGACATACAAAGTAATGTTCCGACTACCATAACCCCTGCAATAATTCTAAGGGCTGTCTTATAGATTTGATTGACCCTTTTCTTTTCTCCTGCGCCATAATTATAGGCAAGCAATGGCCGCATTCCCTGTACTACGCCATTTGCAGTCAGATATAGGAATGTTTGTAATTTGAAATACGCTCCCAACACCAAAACATAAGCCGACGAATATACTGCTAAAATGCCATTTAACACAGATATTTGCAAGGAAGGCAATGCCATATTAAGCGTTGCAGGAACACCGATTGCATACATCCTTTTTAAAATATTAGCACGAAATTTTACATAACAAATATTTATCCGAACAGAAATCGGTTTGACAAAATAAATAATGATATATCCCGCTAATGTAACCATTTCTCCAACGCCCGTTGCAATTGCCGCACCTTCTATCCCCATCTTCGGGAAAACGCCAATTCCAAATATAAGCAATGGGTCCAATACCACATTTGCAATACATCCAATTATCATACAAAACATGGATGTACGCATTCTTCCAACTGACTGAAATATTTTTTCAAGACTAATGGATATGGAAACAGGGATAGCAAATAGAAAAACAATATTGGAATACTGAAGTCCCAAGTCAATAATAGTTGCATCCTTTGTAAACATTTTTAAAAATGCAGGCATAACCAAAATACAACCGATCGTAAGCAACAATCCATGAAAAATATTGCAAACCACTCCCACCGAGGCGGAAATATTTGCTTCTTTTTCTCTTTTTGCCCCTAAAAAATAGGCAATCATAGCATTGATGCCAATTCCAAATCCAACGGTTGTAGCCATCATTAAATTTTGTATCGGATAAACTAACGATAGTGCAGTCATGGCATCGTCACTAATTTTAGCCACAAAAAAGCTATCTACAATATTATACAATGCATTCACCAGCATGGATATTGTCATAGGCAATGCCATAGAAATGACCAAAGGCAATACAGGTCTTGTTCTCATAAATTCCTGATTCACGATGTGTTCCTCCTTAATTCTTTTTTACACAATAACATGAGGTTTCTGATTGCACAAAAAATGCCACGTAGCTAACAACGATTAACTACGTGGCGAAAAATAGAGCCTCTATGCTCTAGAAAAATCCACTCCATCCTCATGGTTTTGGATTTTTATTATACCAGTGGCATGCTTTTCTGTCAATGTTTTATATAAACTCCATTTCTTCACAATTATAAACCTTCAATCCATAAGAAAAATTTGTCCAATCCTAAATTTTCTTTTCTTGTCTCTAAAAACATTCCTGCTGTATACCAAGAATGAGTATTCTTCTTGTCTGCAACAGAATATAATTCACATTCATTTCCTAAATGCTTTGCTTTTTCATATAGTTTTTCTGCACAAGAATATTCTATCAAGCCATCATGCTTACTCTGAATCAATAGCATTGGTATATGGTTTTTCTCCATGAGAAAACATGGTTCTCCAAGTTTTCTGTCATATCCTTTCTTAAACAATTGACTCAATAATAATTTTACTGACAAAGACATATTTCCTGAAAAACTGTATGGACCACCAACACCTATAAAACCAATGATATTTGACACATCTACATTCAATACTTTCTGCCATCTTTGGCTATAACAAAGAATGGATGATAAATGTGCCCCTGCCGACGGACCAGACACAATAATCTTAGAAGTATCGATTCCTTTTTTATTCAAAAAATCTACAGCTTCACAATACCCTTTACATATATCTTCAATTTGACATGGATATTTGTTTTTAGGAGACAATCTATACCCAAGAGAAACAAACCGATATCCTTCTTGTACTATACACTGCCCAACAAAATCAAAAAACTCCGGTGAACCTGCATTCCACCCTCCGCCATGCACCCAAACTATTACTTTATCAGAATCCACATTTAAAGGTTCGTAATATAAAAAATATTGTTCCTTATCATTTCCAAAAGGTATTTTTTCTGAATCTATTACCTTTTTTACTTTAAACATTCTTTTGTATAATCCAAAATAACTTAAGTTTTCACGCAAACAATCGTACATATGACAATCTCCTGTGTTCCTTGAATTAACAGCCTCCCCTTAGTTCAAAATAACTATATCATAACAGAAGTTATTTTGCACTAAGAATTAAAGAGTGGTTTGTGTCAAGTAATCAATAGCACTTTTTACAATATTTTCTCGATCATAGGAAACAGTCAACGTTTTTTCTCTTGGCATTGCAAACGGTCCACCTGTACTACCTACTTCCGTCTGGATAGGATTTACTTGCACTAAATCCTGTATGCTACTCATCAACTTGTTTACGGAATCTATGGTTTCATCCATATCCAGATATCTATTTTTTACCTGATCCTGCATTCTTAGTCAAGGATATTCGCAATCCGCTTTGCTACTTGCTCATATAAAAGTGGCACTACGTGCCTTACGAGGTACGGGGTTTAACCCTCGCACCTCGTTCAAGAAAACCCACCGCTTAAAAGCAGTGGGTTTTCTTGAACTTTTATAAATCAGATACTGGGATTCTTGCATAAGGAGAAGAATCCACATTGCATAAGATTTCCATGGCATATTGATTCAACATGGATTCGCATTCTGTCAGGGCTTCCCCTATCGCTTCCAACAAAAATAAATGTACCTCAGAAAAATAGGTTTTGATACTCTCCGCGGCTTCTCCTTCAAATCCATCCAGCATCTGCATCTGTTGGATTTTTTGTGCCATTCTCTTCAGGGCTTCCGTACAGGAACGTACCTCTCTTTCTACACCGTCCCGAAATTCCAATATTGCTTGGTTATCTATGATGGTATTTTCATAATTATACTGCACAATTATTTCTCCCAAAACTCAACTTAAATCTAAACTTTGATTCAAAAATAGTAATCAATACCCCTCTTTTCTACGCATCAGGCGTAATTCCCGTCTCTTTTTCGCATTTTCCCACTCCATGCGTTCTCCATCATTTTCCAAAATAAGTGGTGGAACGGGTGTCGGTTTTCCATCCTCTCCCATAGAAACCATTACAAAATAGGCACGATTGATAACATGTCTTGTTCCATCCTTATCCTCGCGATAGGTGTCTACACGTACTTCCATAGAAGTTCGTCCTACATACGTTACCTTTCCAATCAGCACAATGATGTCGTTTAAATAAGCACCGTCTTTGAAATAAAGGTTGTCGATGGCTACCGTAGTTGCGTTGTATCCGCAATGTCTTCGGGCAGTCGCACCAGCTACCTCATCAATCCATGCCAGTAATCTTCCTCCAAACAATCTTCCAAATCCATTAATATCTGGATAAATTACTACTCGCAATTGCTCCGTTCTAGAGTCCGATACCTTCTTAGGTTTCTGTTCCTTTGCTTCATTTTCTTCCATTGTAAAGTCACTTCCATTTCTTTTTTTATAACAATTTAACCCACAAAAATGTATGTTTGTTACAGTTCTCTAACCTGTGAACTGTAACGTATGTTTCAAACATTCATAATTGCAGGCTAATTGATTTCTTCTATATTATTTATAGTAGCACATTTCCTTTTGTAGGGCAAATTGGAAGCCCCTGTTCAGAATGTGCATATATATGGAAATTTGCAAATGGTATCCTGAGCGACAACTAAAAACACTTAGTTCTGGTAACAGATCTGTTCTTGTTTTTTCATTGGATAACGAAGCAGTTGTTCGGAATCTAAATTTTCTTTTTGCATTGCAACGGCTGTAATTTGACGATTATCATATGTGGTGTAGTAGAAAATCCCCTTTGTCGCATTACAGCAGGATGTATAAATGGTATATTCGTATTCCCCTTCTTTTACTTCACAACAACCACGCTGCTGCTCCACTGCGCCTAAAATATGAAAGAACTGTCCCACATTTTCTTCTTCCGTATCGCCAGACTTGGAATGCATCTTTGTAAAAGCTACTCTGGCAAAACGAGAAGCAGAAGATAAATCTCCCGGTAAGCCGATTGCACCCATTCCACGACTATATGTGTGCAATGCTACTTCTGGAGCAAATTGATTTTCTGGCTGCCTTGGAGATAAATGCATATAATTATTGAGCAAAAACATCTGCTGTTCAAATGGTGGATTATTCGTCAATACTCCAATTGGATTCTCATAAATATGCATACCATCCTTCATCACTTCTACTGTGATTGCTTCCTTGGCATCTGCAATTAACCAATGAAGAGAAGCCACTGGAAATGTTCCACCAAACATTTCCCCTATCAGATTAATGTTTTCCAATATCTTACACACCTGACTTACACTGTCACATTGACTGAGAATCCATGGAATGAACTCATAGGTTGCAACATTTTCTTTTGCTTCTTCCAATTGTCCATAACAGGCATTTCCCACAAAATTTAATCCAGCCATTCCAAGACCCTTTTCATTGACTGCTTCATAATATAATGGATACGCTTCTGCCACATGCGCCATACCAATCATTGCATAATGATTTTCCATTACTCCCATATGAGAAAAATTGAATTTGAATTTACGAGGTGTTATTACAATCTCCTCTCCATAAGAAAATTCATAATCCAATGTTCTACCAAAATAAAAATCTTTTGTTTTATAAGTTGCTGCTGTACACATATTATTTCCCCTCCTATTTACTAATATCGTCTTTATCTTGTTTTACGAGCTGCAATGCCTATGTTTACTAGCGTGTTTATTCAAAGAAATCGTCTTCTGTAAGCCCGAACAATTTCCAAAAGGAATCCTTATTAGATGCTGTAAGCGTACTTCCTTTTGCATATTCATAATACAACCCATTTGCCGTTTTATAAACAGCACAACTGTCCATTGCCACATAAATTCTACCCACTTTTCCATCCTTACGTTTTAGATAAATTGGATGATAAAATGGACACGCACTACCACCTACGACTTCCTTTATTGGATTTGAAAAATGCTCCTCCATCCAAGCAAGCTTTTTTGCATCCGTAATTTTATATTCCTTTCCCTTAAAGAAAAACGATACTTCCTGCAAATCACAAATATCCGATGGTTTAAAATTAACGGAAACTCCATAAGGTTGATAAAAAAGTGGCTGGTACAAAAAGTGTAGCCCATCTGCAACTTGATAGGTCAAATCACCAATCATAGCGCCCATTCCTGAAGTAATCCTACTTTCCGTTTCTCCTTTATATAACTTTTTCCCATCCAAATCAAATTTTGTCTTTTGTATCGTATTATCCTTTATATTATACACGTACATGTTCTCTTTATCCATATATGGATGCAAATATACAGTGTTTCCATCTGCGGATGCCTGAATTTCGCAATAGGCATCTCCTTGTGTGGAATCACAACCAATTGCCTTCAAATTAAGTGACTGTACAATACTGCAATTTTTTCTATCGTACACAAATAAACCAAAATACCCAGAAAATATCATACGTTCCTCATCTTCATAGCATATTTGTGGATCATCTGCCCCTATAGAATCTGTTAATTGATAGGCTGCCTCCTCTGCCGCTACCGCATCTCCTTTATTGATGTCAGGTGATGCAACTATCTTTTCTGTTTTTTCTTTCGTTTTTGCTGCCCCACGATCTGCACCTGTAAATACAACCACACCTACCCCTGCTAGAATGATACACACTACCAAAATTGCCAACACACTTTTCTTTGTTCCAACTTTCACCATAGTTATAATCCGCCTTTCTGCGAAAGCCACCAATGTGTCATGAAACACCTT
>OIWU01000573.1_pt1 | contig 43891 bp, 39 predicted proteins | sample 1587711 | NCBI WGS metagenome assembly OIWU01 (sample SAMEA3888909, study PRJEB22519) | human gut metagenome | biome: human gut; feature: human-associated habitat; material: faeces | place: Denmark | collected 2010 | reverse complement strand
GCACCATGCCCTTATAGGGCTGAGCAAGCCACCGGCTTTGCCGGTGGTTATGACTCGGTTTATCTGCGCAAAGCCCGTCGTTTTCATCGCTTCCGCAGCTAAGGTCAATATAGTAATTTGCCATATCAGAAACCTCCGATTTGCTTTCGGAGATATTCTATCATTTTTTTGCTCCGTGTCAACCTATTTCACGGCAATATAATCTATCATTACCCTGTCTATCACGATGGGATTTTCGGAAGAAATCTCGATGGAAAAATAGTTGAATCTCCTGCGGAAAGGGCGGATGAGATAATTCTTTATCGTGCCGTAGCCACCTGTGTTTTCCGCCGTATAAACATCGGGAGACGATATGCCGTCATAGCGAAGCGACAGCGTGAAGCTTCCCGCCGAGCGCGCATATATGCGAATGCCCGTGACCACTTTTTCCTTGCCCGATGCGGATAAATCGGTTGTTATACTGCTGTATAAGTTGCTTGATGCGCTCGCACAGTCATGCCTCATCGAGGCGATCATCGGAGTCGAGCCGACCGTCGGGATGTAGTTTATCTCATCGCCCGCCGAGCATAAAATTTCGCGTGCGCTCATGTCCGTGCGCAGATACCAGATGTGCGCCTTTTCGTTTTTCTCCGAGTCCGAGGTTGCGGAGGGCGCATGGGCAAAATAATTCCATATATATGTCTTTGCGCCCACCGCCAGAACATACAGCCCACCGCAGAAATCCGCCTTGGCGGCTTTGCGCTCCGTCTCTGTGCAGGAGAAAAATCCGTAGTCGCCCCATTCGATATTTTCGGATATTTTCCTGTTTGTATCGCGCTCGCCGATGCCGTATCTGTCAAAGCAGAAAATGCCGCGTTTTGAATTCCCGAATATTATTTTGTCATCGAAGGCGACGGCGCTCCCCGGCATATCGCATCCGAAATCACTTTTCAGCAACGTCGCCTTGCTCTCTCCTGCCGTGCCGCCCGCGCTTATGTCGAGCTTGTATACGGCATATTCAGTCAGCGCGAGATAACCGCCGTAATACGGCAGGATACCGCTTATTTTATACGGCATATTTTTGCTTGTCATGCCGTCGCACGGGAGATAGAGCGCGGATGTGTTCAGCTTATAGAAATAAATCGTTCTCGGTGCTGACGGCACGCCATAACCGCAAAGCACCGTGTCGTATGATGCCTCCGATATATTTTCGGTCAGATACGGATTCATATTGCAGAATACGGCTCTCGCAGCATTGAGTGTATAGAGTGAAATGCTCTTGCTCCCCGTCGCCAGCCTGCAATAAAGCGTATAGCCGCCCGTCGTCGCGGCGGTATTCAGCGTCACGCGGTAGCCGGTACTTGATGTCGTCACGGTATAGTCCGAAGTCGAGAGATATGCTCCGCTCGGATTTTTTACCCTGATGCTGCTCCCGTCAACAGCCACATTCCATGGCGTATTGAAATATGTTTTCGCCGTCGTCTTATATCTGAAAGCGACCTCGTCGGTGAAAATGTTTATAGCTTCGTCCGGCGAGCCGAGCGCGGTTCCGTCGGCATCAACATCATCATAAAGAACGGGAATCTTCGGCGATGCCTCGGTAATTCCGCCGTCATATGCGGATATTTTGTAAAGGATATTTCCGTCAGTCAAATAAAAAATGCCGTCACGGAAAAATACCGCGTTTGCCGTGCCCGAGAGCTTGTCCTTGTAAGTTTTGAAAGTGCCGGAGGCAAGCCGGATGACGATACTTTTGCTAAATAACAGCAGGTCTGCACCGTCGCCGCGGCAATGCTTCCGGACAGGAGTATTACCGAGTGCCGTGAATACCTGCGCCGTTGCAGTATCGAGCGTGGCGGCGCATGGCTCCGCGAGCGAGCAGAGCCTGCCGCTGTCGCCTATCATATTCAGCGTGAGCACAGAGGCATCGGAGCCGGCATTGCGGCAGAAACGGACTCCGCCGTCAAAATCGCCGAGAGTAAAGGTGCGTACGGCGTTTTCCGAGTTTTCGAAAACAGCATATTTTTCCGATATGAATTTTCCGTTTTTGCTCATTTTCGGATCACTCCTCTTCCGGCTGAGAAAAGAGAGCCGAGCGTATTTTTGATGTTCTTTTCATAGAGACGCACCATCCTGTCGTCATATTCCGTCATCAGACGCATATACCGCGCATTGTCGCCCGGGTATAGCCTGCCGCATAATTCAGCTGCCGCGGCATATGCTGCGGCATCGCAGGCATAGTCGTCAAGCTCCGGTTCGTATGTGCTCGCCGTATCGCCCGTCACCGCGGTCGGATATACATAATATACAAAAGTATAAGTTCCTGCCTTATCCGAAAAAAGCCTGCCGTCGCAGGCATATATGCCGTCTCTGCTGTCTATGGCAAAGAGTCCGTCCGGCATTTCGGCGCTGAATTTTCCGTCGCTTCCCGCGGTGAAAGTCAGCGTCACTTCCCTGCGCAGACATTTCGTGTCGCGCGCTATTTTGCGCAGTGCCATATCTATGCTTTTTATCATGGCGGCGTCAAGCTTGCTCTCTTCGCTTGCCGTATCGATGCAGGGCGCGAAAATATCGGTTTCAAGAAGAAATCCTATCTTGTCGCATATAGTTGCTAAAGTCATATAACCTCCTTTCGCCGCACCGCATGGAGCGGTGCGGCAATTTTATAAAAGACAGCTTTTCGATTATCAATATCCTTCCTCGCTCGCGGGAGCAGGCTTGGCAAAGATGATCGGTCTCGCATCGGAAATGCCGAAGGCGAAGTCCACATATGCGATATAGTCGCAAACAAGCGGATTTTCTCTGGGAGAGACAAGCACTGTAGGCTCTGTTATATAAACGAGTTTGAATACCTCGCGGAGAAGAGAGCTGTCGGCAACAGCCCATTCCGTAGCGGCAAACTTTGTGGAAGCGCCGCCTATCACCATGTATCTCATACCGTATGCGGGGTTCGCGCCGAGTCCCGTCTCGGGATTTGACTGAGGACATACGCGGGCGTCGGCACCACAGATTGATTTTGCCTTTTCCTCAAGCTCGGGGCTTACGAGAAGCAGATCGAAGTTTGAGAGGAAAGGCAGACCATCTGCCGTCACAAAACCGCCTGCCTGCTCCTGAGCATCGCAGATGGCACCGAGAGAAAGCTCCGCCGTCATGATGTTGGAGAACTTTGTGGTGCCGCCCTTCTTTACGAGATGGTTGGCATTTGCTACAGATACGCCGTCGTAGCAGCCGGTGGTTCTTGCCGTAGAGAAAAATTTATAGAATGCGCTGAGCACCGTCATATAGGCGGAATCAGCGAGACGTATGCCTATTTTTCTCGCCTCCTCGACAGAGTTGTTTTTGATGCTTTTGAAAGACACCGGCAGAGCAAGGGCGTGCTCATCGGGTTTGATTTTTGTTTCGAATGTGCCTGTCGTGTCGGCATATGTGAGAGTATTGCCGGTATACTTCTGGAGTGCGCCGTATCCACCTATATTCTGTGTGGAGTACTCGAGCGCATCCTGCTTTACGATGCCGGCGACGCTGCCGATAATGTTCATTCTGGAGTTGTATCTTTCGTCAAAGCTTTTCTTTACTATAGGATAAAGGTCACTTGACCATGTGTAAATATCATTCATTTATTGTATGTTTCCTTTCTTATTTTATGTTTTATACAGTTGTTATTTGGTTTTATACATCTGTTATTTAATTTTATACATTTGTATTTTCAGATTATTCATTTGTATGATTTTGAAGGTATGCCGTTGATTAGCTCATAATATTCCCTGTATGACATACCGTATTCGCGCGCCAGCTTGCGCTGTTTGTCCGATAGGGCGACGTCTCTGTTCACAGCCGACGAGCCGGACGGAGTGACCATTCTGCGGCTTCCCGCATTGCGCGTGCCCGCTGTCATTTTCATAAAGTCGCGGCATATCTCGTCAAAAGTCTGACTCTTCCCTCTCGCAAAAAGCGCAAACATCGGGTTTGTCACGACGGCGCGCGTCTCTTCTTCTGAGAGAGGTGCCATGCCGACCGACGGCTCGCTTGAGCCAACGTTTTCGTCTGTTGCTTTTTCGCCGTCATAGCCATCATCGCAGAAGCCGTCTGTTTCGCCGTCTCCTCCCTCATCATCGGCGACGGCAAAGCCGTCGTCGGAATGCTCATCGTCGCCGCTGTCCGCTCCGTCGGTTCCTGTTGCGGATTTGAAATCTTTCCCATCGGACTTCGCAGCAGAGCCGATATCGGACCCGCCGGTGCTTTCTCCGTCGTCTTTTTCATCCGATCCGGCTTTATCCGAGTCTGATGAAAAAATTCCCGTCATACCTGTTCCGCAGCTCCATGCCATAGCGGGAGATATAAATCTCGCAGGCTTCACTTCCTCGGGGATAAAAGGCTTCATCTCAGCCGCATCGACGTAATCATCGGGCTTTTCATGCGCGGATTCTTCGAGCGCATATTCTTCCCGTGTGACTTGTCCCGTGCTTCCTGCGTTCGCTTCCTCTGCCGCTTCTCCGGCAGAGGCTTTCTCCGCGTCATCGGTTCTCACCTCTGCGGAGTCTGAAAGTTCCATGCCGCTTTCGGTCTCGGCGGCAGGCGGATTTTCTTCGTTTATATCGGCCAAGGCGGTCGCCTCGGCATTATTTTCGATTTTCATTTCGTTTTCGTTCATGCTTCCTTCTCCTCTCCTGCTTTCGCAAATCTCTCATCGAGCTTTTCGCATATTTCGGCACCGTAGGGTATGCCGAGCGACTCGATATATGCGCGTACTATCGGGTAGTTTTCCTCTGTTATCTCGGTTTTCATCAGCTCGGAAATTGCCGATATCGTAAACGAACGCGAGTTCTCCAGTCCGTCGCCTGTGTTTATCTTCACATCCACTGTGGGAATATATCCGAGGAGTGCCATGCAGTGGTCGCATCTTTCAAAGGCACCCTCGCAGCCCGTACCGATAGCCGCAAGTCGCTCATGGCTGTAAACCTCCAGCGCAAAATAGTCAAGCAGTCGGTACAGCCTCGAAAAGCCCGCCTTTTTGCATACCTGCTTTGCGGCTACGCGTTTGCCGGCGAAATCGCTGAGGAGCGCGAGCCCTGTCGCCGTCGTGACCTGCGTTGCGCTGTCGCCCTGCAGGAAATCATAGTTTCCGAGTGCTTCTTTCATCAGCGCACGGTATTTGTCCGCTATCTCGTAGTGGACGGTGCTGTCGCCCGCAAGTCCGCCGAGGCGTGAAACCTTGTCTATCATGCCCGGGCGTAGCTTCCAGACAGCTCCGGGATGATTCTGCGGATAGCTGTCGGGAGCGAAAGCATTTTCCTCATAGAGCAAAATGTCGTTTGCAAAGAACGCTGTGTTGAGCTGTGCAAAGGCAAGCTGCCTGTCGGCGGCGTCGATAAGCGGCAGTACCGCCTCTATTTCGCTTCTGCCCCAGATGCTGTTGTCGCTCATTATACGGCTGTATATAACGAACGGATAATGAGTGCAGGAGGTTTTATTCCAGAATTTCGGGATATAGCGCACCTCCCTGCCGCAGAGCAGAATGCAGAGCGCGATATCTCCCGCACGATAGTCATATGTCACTTCGGTTATATTTCCCGCCGCGTCCACAGTTTCGCAGGAGCAAGAGCCGTCATAAGGCTGGCGGAACCACCATTCCGTCACGTCAATAAGCGGCGCGGCATCGGAGGAATAAATATCCGTCTCTATGCCGAGCTCGGCATCGCGCTCGGAAAGAATCCTGTCTATGCTCGTCTCCATGATTGCGAGATCGTCGGCAAAAATGCGCTGTGCGGCAAGGCGGCTGAGCTTATATGTGTAGCCGATGTATTCGCACCCGTCGACGCTTGTGCTGTTCGGATCGGGATAGATATCCTCGGGTGAGGGATTTTCTATCGCTATCTCGTCAGTGCCGTTTTCGCCAGTCGTCAGTGCGAGCTTCCATACGGCACTGCCCATAATTCCGAGTCTGCGCTCGTTTACGGAGTTCTTTATTTCCAGCTCGTTTCTGTCGCAGATGTAGCGGACGACGCTTTCTCTCGCTTTCGCCATCTCCGCCTCGTCGCCGCTTCTCGCGGAAAATTCGAAATCGGGCATTTTCGCCTCTATCTGACTCTCCACATGGAGATATGCGTCTGGTACGGTCGCAGGCTTCCACGGAAGCTCGGTTCCTGCAAGGAAATCACCCGTCTGCTTTGCCGTATCATGTGCGCCGCCGTAATAATTTGCCATCCGCTGCCAATAGCCGTCAGTATTCGAGCGCGCTATTTTCGCCTCACGCAGAAGAAAAGCAATACTCTTTTCACGCAGTTCGGCTGTGTCATATGCTATGATATCTTCATCGTATTTTTTAAATAAATTCATTTCTTGTGAAAGTTCCTTTCTTCTATAATGTTTTTCAGCCTCGGTGCTTCGCAGGCGCGGTCGCCGGACGCCATGTCGCGCATATATGAGGCAAAATATCTCAGCGCATCGGGCGCATGCGTTATCTCATGAGGGAAAACGGCAACATCTGCGGGGTTTGCTTTGTCGTGCATGAGCAGCGGAAGCGAACGGATAAGATTTTCGCACCCGCGGAAAATGCGCAGGCGCACTCCGCCGTTTGCGTCGGGCTTAAGCCATTCCTTGAGCGCCATCCAGCCGTCGGTTCTGTTCGGGCGGAGCTTTGTTAAGAAAACCCCGTTTTCGGCAAAAATCGAAGCCATATCGCGCCCGCTGTCCTTCTGCCGCGACCATAAATCCGAGGGTGCTATAAATACTGTCCCCTCCGAAGCGCGGGCGAGAATCTTCCCTGCGGCTTCGCTTATGATAAGCGAGCTTTCGTATATCTCGGAGAGAACATATGCGCGCCCGTCGCGGCAGACATCTATGAAGAGTGCCGCCAGCATATCGAGCCCGTAGTCTATCGCACAGAAATGCGTCGTACCGTCGCCGAGCGCAAAAGGCTCGCAGGTATGGAGGCTGTAGTCAAATTCCGAGAAAAACTGCCCCGAGAAAACATCCCAGCTTCCGTAGAGCCATGCCTTTTTCAGCTCCTCCGGCAGATTTTCGAGCTGCCTTATGTAGTCGGGATTTTTTTCCGTCAGTGCCGCATTGTCGTAGACTCCCGCGGGGATGAAAGCATAATCATCGGGATTTTCGCTTTTGCGGAAGCGCCGCTCGATAAAGAGCCGTTTCACCCAGCCGTGACCGATGCCTCCGGGATTGCAGGTGAGATACATACGCTTGGGAAAATCGTTTGCACCACGGAGCGAAGCGCACAGCACCGTAAACATATGCTCGCTTATCTGTGTTGCCTCATCTATCGCTATCACATCAAATTCCTGCCCCTGATAGCGGAGAAGATCGCTCTCCCGCGCGAGATATCCGAACTGAAGCCGCGATCCGGAGGCAAATGTTATACATTTGTCTTTCTCGGAATATTCACTCAGCCTCGGCACGGCGGCAAGAATTTCCCGCAGTGGGCGTATGTGATTTTCGGTAAGCTCCGGCAGGGTGCGCCGCACGAGCAGTATTTTTATTCCGCCGTAGCGCAGACACATCAGGAGGAGCTTGTATCTCAGCGCCCAGCTTTTACCGCCGCCGCGCGCCCCGCCGTATGCGGTATATTTGGCAGCGGAAAGAAAAAATTCTTTCTGCTTTTCGCTCGGAGCGATATTCAGGGAGAAACCGGTGCTAACCGGCATATTTATCCGCCTCTCCCGAGAGCGAAATTTCTATTTTCCCCTCTTCGGCATCGTCCTTGGCGCCCCAACCGAAATTTTCTTTCAGTATGGCGGTAGCAAGAGCGCCGTTTATGCCTCCGCTGATGCTGTTCTCTTCTATATACGCTTCTATCTTCAGAAGCGCCATTTCGACATCGTTGCAGAAACATTTGTTCGCCTTGAGGGCTTTAAATTGCCGCTTTGTTATCCCCAGCGCCAGACACAGCCCCGAGAGGGTGTACGGCTTGGTACGCCTCTTCGGGCAGAGCGCACAGCTTGCCTCGTCCTTTGTGCAGGAGGCGCACGCAGGCGAAACTATTTCGCTGTCGCACTCGCGGAAATATGCGGTGACGCGGCGGGCAAAAGCGGTTGGTGTCAGCTTGTCCTTATCTATGGTTTTACTCATTAAAAAAGAGCTTGAATATTCAATATGCAGCGGAAAAAGATGCCTTTCTCACAAAATCGAGCATATGCTCCTCGGCATATTCGCACCAGCAATCCTTGTGGATAATGTCGCCGTTTCCCTCTATCTCGAACGCCTCGTCGGTAGATTAAATGGCGTATCCGCAATGGTCGCAGTAGGCAACGATTCTTGCGCGTGGCTTTTCCTCCGCCTCTTCATAATCCAAATACCTGCTCGTATCCATCACTCTCCTTTTTTTACTTCGGTTTTGCTACCGTGGCTATATTATACCACACATTTGTTCTTTTGTCAACGATTTTTCAGAACTTTTGTTCGTATTTTTAAAAATTGTTCGTTTCGGCGCGATTAGTTATCTAAAGTTGTCAAAAGTCTGCCAACATTTTTGGTCATTTGCACGAACACATTATTGTTGACTTTTCTGTATTTAATGTTATAATATCTATTAGAGTAAACACTCAAATAGAGTAAACACTCAAAATATAATTTTTTACAGCAAAAAAAGGAGTTACTATGAAAAGAATTTTATCCCTTCTTCTCGCTGTGGCTATGGTAGTGTTCGTTCTCGCGTTCGCTGTTTCCTGCGGAGACAAGCCCGAGAATACCACCGCCTCCACCACAACCGAAAAGACTACGGACGGAACCAAGTCGACAACCTCATCTTCAAATGGCGGCGACAGCACTACAGCTTCATCAGGGACACCCTCCGGCTCCGATGTTTCCACATCGGAAACAGACGGCACAACAGGAACTACGGTGTCATCCGAGGACGACGGCAGAACAAAGCATCCCGACTATCAGGATGTAAACTTCGGCGGCAGAACCTTCAAGTTTGCCGCTTCCGTCGGTCAGCTCGCAACATGGGACTTCTATGAGATTACAGCGGAGTCCACGGGCGACGACAACATCATCACAGAAGGTATCATCGCAAGAAACGCAACTGTCGAATCCCTCTACAACTGCAAGATAGAGTGCGATTATACAAACGATGCGCCCGCCTATGCCATGAACGATATGCAGCAGGGCAAGCATACGGTTGACTTCATCCTCTGGCTCTGGAATAATGCCGTTGACTATGACTGGACATACAACATTGCCAATATGGATATCGACTTCTCTCACAGCTGGTGGGATCAGAATTACCACGAGTCATTCTCCTATACCGTAGACGGCGTTGACAAGTGCTACAATATCTCCGGTAAATTCAACCTCCTCAGCTATGACGCAACATGGTCGCTTTTCTTCAATAAGGATGTTTACGAGAGACTCGTATCCGCCGGCAAGACTTCCATAGATATCTATGATGAAGTACGCAAGGGCACATGGACAATGGACAAGATGATCTCCCTCATGGATGCCGCGAAATCCGATGTAAACGGCGACCAGAACATGAAATATGAAGACGGCGATATATTCGGCTGTGTTACCATAAACAACCAGTATTTCGCAACCTCACTCATCACGGCGGCAGGTCTCCGCATGACAACAAAAGAGAACGGCACACATCATGCTATCAGCTCGCAGAATACCGATGTCAAGGCATACAGTGCCGCTATAGATAAGGCTATCGAGCTCTGGCAGTCACCTGCTTTCCTTTCCACAAGCGGTTCAAACACGCAGAGTTCTCTTACAAACGGTCAGGCGCTCTTTATTTCCGAGGTTCTCACGGTAGCACGCCGTATAACCGATGAAAACGCGCGCTTCTCCATAGTTCCTATTCCGAAGTATTCCGAGGATCAGGAGAACTACGCACAGCTCGTCTGCACAACAGGTGCGGGCCTCAAGGTTTCCGCTTCCATCACTGATATCAAAGCTACGGCAGACTTCCTCGAGGTATTCGGCTATCATTCCGAAAAAATTCTCTACCCCGCTTACATCAACTATTATAAGACACAGTGCTTCTGCGAGGATGAATCAGGCGAAATGCTCGATATCGTTCTCCGCACAAGAGTATGGGAATATGACAACTTCAGAAACGGCGGCATGATGAGCAGACTCACAAACTTCATTACAACAGGCAAGAACCAGTTTACAAAGGCGCTCGCAAGCATGGGCAACTCTGCAAACTCCGTATACGATGCCCACATGGCAACACTTAAGAAACTCAAATAATCCGCAATAATGCAATAATCCCCGTTCCGACAAGCCGTCGGAACGGGGATTATTTTTGCTTTTATTTATCGTATCTTTTTATATGTATCAATCACATATTCGCCGAAAGCCTCGCAGGTTGCTCCGCTTCTGTCTCCTGTGACGGCAAGCGCCTTTTCGCTCTGCGTGCATATTTCCATCGCACGTGAAAGCTTATCAGCCTTGCCGCTCATGCCGATATGGCGCAGCAGCATTTCGCAGGCTTTGAAAATACTCGAGGGATTTGCGTATTCGCCCAGCCCCTCTTCTATCATGCGCGGTGCGCTTCCGTGTATCGCCTCAAACATAGCGTATCTGTCGCCGATGTTTGCGCTTCCCGCCGTGCCTACGCCGCCCTGAATCTGCGCCGCCTCATCGGTGATGATGTCACCGTAGAGATTAGGCAGGAGAAATACCTGAAAAGAGCTTCTTATATCTTCGTTTACAAGATTTGCGCTCATTATGTCTATATACCAGTCCTGAGCGGTGATGCCTTCATATTCGGCGGCAATCTCATTGCATATGGCGGAAAATTTTCCGTCCGTTTTTTTCATGATATTTGCCTTTGTAACTATGGAAACGCTCGTTTTGCCGTTTTCCTTCGCATAGTCGAAGGCAGCTCGGGCAATTCTCTTTGTGCCGGGGTCTGTCGTCACCTTGAAGTCAAATGCGAGCTTATCCGGCACCTCAATTCCCTTGGAACCGAGAACATATTCACCCTCGGTATTTTCGCGGAAAAATATCCAGTCAATATTCTTCTCTGGTATGCGTACCGGGCGCACATTGGCATAGAGGTCAAGCTCACGGCGAAGCGTGACATTCGCGCTCTCCATCGTGCCGCCCTTCGGCGTGGTAGTCGGTCCTTTCAGCAGAACATGGCATTTTTTTATTGCCGCAAGCGTATCCTCGGGCACAGATTTGCCGAGCGCAAGGCGGTTTTCTATCGTCAGCCCGTCTATGCGGCGAAGCTCCGCTTTGCCCGCCGCTATCTCGTCCGAAAGAATAACCGAGAGCAGCTTTTCCGCCTGCTTCATGATAATGGGACCTATCCCGTCGCCGTCGCATATGCCGATTACCGTTTTATCAAGCGCGGCAAAATCCGTCTTGCCGCTGTCACCAGCCATTTTTTCGCATCTTGCGAGCTGAGAGCGAAGGAGCTCTTCAAAATGCGCCGTCGCTTCTTTTATATATTTTTCGTCTGTCATTTTATTTTCCTCCGCAGGTTTTTGTGTAACTGAGAAGTCCGCCCGCGCACAGAATTTCCTTCTGCCTCTCGGAGAAGCTGCAGGAGAGCACGGCACTCTCGCCGCTCGACTCATCCGTGAGCGTTATCCTGCCGCTGTCAAGCCCCGCAAATATATCGGAAAGCTTCAGCATATCGCCCTGCATAAACTTATCATAGTCCGCCTCGTTTTCAAAAGTGAGAGGCAGTATTCCCGCGTTTATCAGATTTGAAATATGTATGCGGGCAAAGCTTTTGGCAATGACCGCCTTTACGCCGAGATAGAGCGGCACGAGAGCCGCATGTTCGCGCGATGAACCCTGACCGTAGTTCACGCCGCCGATTATAATGCTCTTCCCCGCCGCCTTTGCTCTCTCGGAAAATGTCGGGTCGCAGACCTCGAAGCAATATTTAGAGAGATACGGAATATTTGAGCGGTAAGGGAGTATTTTCGCGCCCGCCGGCATGATGTGGTCTGTTGTAATATTGTCGCCTACCTTGATTGTCAGCTTTGCCTCGATGGTGTCTGCGAGCGGCACCGTCTCGGGGAGCGGCTTTATATTGGGTCCGCGCAAAATCTCCACGCTGTCCGCCTCCGCCTCGCTTGCGGGAGCGAGAACGGCACTGTCGTCCGTGCGGAAGCTCTCCGGCATATTTATCTCGGGATAGTCTCCGAGCGTTCTCGGGTCGGTGATGTAGCCGGTAAGCGCGGAAGCCGCCGCTATCTCAGGCGAAACGAGATAGACCTGTGCGTCTCTCGTGCCGCTTCTGCCCTCAAAATTGCGGTTGAATGTGCGAAGCGAAACACCTGCGCTGTTCGGAGAGAAGCCCATACCTATGCATGGTCCGCAGGCACATTCCAGCACTCTTGCGCCCGAGGCAAGTATATCGGAGAGAGCGTCGCAATCGGCGAGCATTGTGAGCACCTGCTTTGACCCGGGCGAAACGGAAAGGCTCACATTCTCCGCAATATGCCTGCCGCGCAGTATCGCGGCTACCCTGAGCATATCGCGAAGCGATGAGTTTGTGCATGAGCCGATGCATACCTGATCCACCTTCACACCCGAAAGCTCATCCGCGCGTTTTATATTGTCGGGGCTGTGCGGGCAGGCGAGAAGCGGCGTGAGCGCAGAGAGGTCTATATCTATCACTCTGTCATATACCGCATCGCTGTCGCTCGAGAGCGGCGTATAGTCCGCTTCTCTGCCCTCGGCGCGCAGAAAATCGTGCGTTATCTCGTCGGAGGGGAAAATAGAGGTGGTGGCTCCCAGTTCCGTACCCATATTCGTTATCGTCGCCCTCTCGGGAACGGAAAGCGTCTTTATTCCCTCGCCGCCCCATTCGATTATATAGCCTACGCCGCCCTTTACGGAAAGTATGCGGAGAAGCTCAAGACTTACATCCTTGGCACTCACCCATGGGCGAAGCTTTCCCGTGAGATTTATCTTCATCATCTTCGGCATGGTGATGCAGTAAGCGCCGCCGCCCATGGCAACGGCAACATCAAGTCCGCCCGCACCGAAAGCGAGCATGCCGATACCGCCGCCCGTCGGCGTATGGCTGTCCGAGCCGATGAGCGTCATTCCCGGCACACCGAAGCGCTCGAGATGCACCTGATGGCAGATGCCGTTTCCGGGGCGCGAGAAGTAAATTCCGTGCTTCTTTGCCACACTCTGGATATATCTGTGGTCATCCGCGTTTTCAAAACCCGACTGCAGTGTGTTGTGGTCTATATAGGCTATCGACTTCTTCGTTTTTACTCTCGGAACGCCTATCGCCTCAAATTCGAGATAAGCCATCGTGCCCGTTGCGTCCTGCGTGAGCGTCTGGTCTATGCGAAGCGCTATCTCGCTGCCGACATTCATTTCACCGCCGACAAGATGCGCCTTTATTATCTTCTGTGCTATCGTGAGCCCCATTTTCAGTTCTCCTTATTACCGTGTATTGCCGCGAGAATGCTGTCCCGCGCATTTTTTATATGCTCCGTGGCAAGCGCCTCGGCGCGCTTTGTGTCGTGCGCCGCGAGCGCCTCGTATATCTGCTCGTGCTCTCTTGCCGCCGCCTCGGCTCTCGCATCGTTTTCAACGGAAAGCCTGCGGAATCTGCGCACCTTGCGGTGCAGATTTTCCAGTATTTCGAGCAGTGTTCTGCTGCCGCAGTATTCGTAAACAAGCTTGTGAAATTCGCTGTCCGTATCGCGCATTCCGTCGGGCGCGTGGCGCTTCGCATAAAAAAGCTGAAGCTCCAGCGTGTCACGGAGCTTTTTCAGCTCCTCGTCCGTTATCTTCTCGGCACACATGGAAAAGGCAAGCCCCTCTATGCGCGAGCGTATCTCGTATATATCGTTGATGTCGTCCTCATCAAAGCGGCAGACAGCCATGCCTTTGCCCGTCTCATAAATCAGATTTTCCTGCATCAGACGCTTCAGCGCCTCGCGCACGGGGGTTCTCGAAACATCCAGCTCGGCACAGAGCTTCAGCTCGGTCAGCATTTCGCCCGGGGCATATTTCCCGCTGAGGATATCGTCCTCCAACCGCTCGAAAACCCTGTCTGCCATGGAAACAGTCTGTGACCTCTCCATCATACCCTCCTTAATCCTTGCCGCCCGTTATCTCGCGTATCTTCTCAATGACCTCTTCATCGGAAATTGCGGTCTGCCTTCCGTTTTCATACATATCGTCGACCCAGCCCTTGAGCGCGAGCACGAGCGGACTCTTCTTGTCCACAGCCTTTTCGCCGGAGAGACGCAGATTGTCGTTTATCCAGTAGGCGATTCCCGCAAGCCCCGAGGTTTTCGTTATCATAACTCCCGCGCTCCTGCCGAGAATCTTCTTTGTATCAAAAATATTGTATATCTCCTCATCCTTGAGAAGCCCGTCGGCATGGATGCCCGCCTTTGTGACATTGAAATTCTTGCCTGCAAAAGGCGTCATCGGCGGTATGCTGTAGCCTATTTCGTTTTTGAAATATTCCGCTATCTCGGTTATCACAGTAGGATCCATCCCGTCAAAGGTGCCGCGCAGAGAGGCATATTCCATCACCATCGCCTCAAGCGGAATATTTCCCGTGCGTTCGCCTATGCCGAGCATCGAGCAGTTGACGGCGGATGCGCCGTAGAGCCATGCCGTCGCCGCGTTGGAGACAGCCTTATAGAAGTCATTGTGCCCATGCCATTCAAGCATTTCACTCGGCACATCCGAGTAGTGCTGGAGACCGTAGACTATGCCCGGCACGCTTCTCGGGAGCGCAACCTCGGTATAAGGTATGCCGTAGCCCATTGTGTCGCAGGCGCGAATTTTCACGGGGATTCCCGCGTCGTTGGACATCTGCTGGAGTTTGTTTACAAAAGGCACTACGAAGCCGTAGAAATCCGCTCTCGTTATATCCTCGAGGTGACATCTCGGCACTATTCCCGCCTCAAAAGCGTCGGCAACGGCGGAGAGATACATATTCATCGCCTCGCTTCTCTTCATTTTCAGCTTTTTGAAAATATGATAGTCCGAGGCGGAGACAAGTATTCCCGTTTCCTTTATTCCCATGTCACGCACGAGGCGGAAATCCTCCTTGTTTGCGCGGATCCACGTCGTTATCTCCGGAAATTTATAGCCGAGCGCCATGCATTTTTCCAAAGCTTCCCTGTCCTTCTTGCTGTATACGAAAAATTCGCTCTGGCGGATGATTCCGTTTTCGCCGCCGAGCCGCGCAAGCATCTTGTAGAGGTCGACTATCTGCTGAACCGTATAAGGCTCGACAGACTGCTGCCCGTCGCGGAAAGTGGTGTCCGTTATCCATATATGCTCGGGCATGCCCATAGGCACGCGGCGGTGGTTGAAAGGCACCTTCGGCACGGCATCATAGGGATAAATATCGCGATAGAGGTTCGGGTCGTCTATGTCCTGGAGCTGATATCTGTATGATTTCTGCTCAAGCAGGTTTGTTTTTGATGAAATTTCAAGCATGGTTCTGCCTCCCATTGTATTATTGTATACAAGTATACAACGCCGTGAGCGATTTGTCAATATCTCGTGATAAAATTTTCCCGATTTTCCGAAAAAATGCCGTAATAATGCCCCGCCGGCGAAAATATAAATATAGCAAAGACATTACGCGAGCGAAAGGCGGCATACGATGATTTACGACGGCGACGAGCGCGCCATAGTACTGGCGCGATATATTTCGGAAACGAAAGGAACAGTAAGAGAGGCGGCAAAGCATTTCGGAATAAGCAAATCAACGGTTCATAAAGATGTCAGCGAGCGCCTGAAAAATATATCGCCTTCCCTCTATGCAGAGGTGAAGGAAATACTCGAACGCAATAAAGCACAGCGGCATATCCGCGGCGGTCAGGCGACAAAAGAAAAATATGCCGATATGCGCCTGCATGGCGTGCGTACATAAAGCAAAGCGAAAGCCGCGTGCTTTCGCTTTGTTTTTATCTGCCGAAACAGTTTTGTGCCGTGCCTGCGAAGAGGCAAAAGCCAAATAATAATCTTAGCAAAAAAATGAATACAAAAAGTAAAAAAAATCCCCCTCTCATGTGCTATTATATAAGCATAAAGTATAATTTGCGGGAGTGTGCATATGGAAAGAAGTGCAGAAGCTTTGAAAGCGCTGCTTTGCGACTTTTCGCAGAGTGAGAGTAAGTACCGCGCGGTGCTTCAAGAGTATGTCTGCGTGCGCTTCGGGCTTGACAACGAAAGCGAAGAAAATATCGGTGCGCTCGCCATCCTCAGTATCAGAAAGCAATATCCCGATATGCAGAAGGAAGAGGCGGCAAAGCGCCTCGGAAATTACGACTGTCACAGGATAACCTACGCTGTCCAGAAAAAGATTCTCATGCTAATGGAGCTGGAGAAAATCACAGACACGCATATTCCCGACGATGCGGAAGATACCGCAAGCGTAGCCTCTTATATATATTCGCAGAAAACGGAGGCTTGCCATGTTTGACTCCATGAGCTTTCGTGCGGCATTTTCCTCCGTCATAAATTCGGATTTCGTTTATTTTGATAATGCCGCGACGGCGCAAAAGCCCGACTGCATGGTAAAAGCGCTCTCGGATTATTACGGTTCGGCGCTCGGCTCGGCAGGGCGCGGGCAAAATCCGCTCTCGGAAAAGGCAAGCGCGGCTTATGCCGCCGCAAGGCGAAGCGTGATGCGCTTTATCGGCGCCGCAAAGCCCTCGGAGATTATATTCACCACGGGTGCTACCGATTCGCTGAATATGCTTGCCGCTTCGTATCGCCGCCGCCTCACGAAAAAAAGCAATATCGTCATCTCCGCCCTCGAGCATAATGCAAATTATCTCCCGTGGAAAAACGCCTGCGAAGAAGCCGGCGCCGAGCTTCGCATAATAGAGCTCCTTGCGGACGGCTCGCTTGATATGGATGCGGCACGCCGTCTCATAGACGAAAATACGCTTCTGCTCTCCGTCACCGCCGCTTCAAATCTGACCGGCAGACTTACGGATGTGCGCGCACTCTGCGATATGGCGCATGAGGCAGGCGCCGCTGCGGCAGTCGATGCCTCGCAGTACGTGCCGCATATCGCACCCGATGTAAATGTATTTGACTGCGATTATCTCGTTTTCTCCGCGCATAAGGTCTACGGGCCCGAGGGGCTCGGTGTGCTTTATTGCCGTGAAAGCCTGCTTGATACTCTCGCTCCGTTCCGCTACGGCGGCGGCATGGCAGAGGAGCACGGCGGAAATATAATTCCGCTTCCCTCCCCCGAGCGCTTTGAAGCGGGCACGCACCATGTGGCGGGCGCAGTTGCTTTCGCCGCCACGCTTGATTTTCTCTCAGGCTTTGACGCGGGAGAAAAGCTCGCATATACCCGCTCGCTTTCGGATTATGTATATTCTTCCCTTTCCGCCGGGCGCGGCATAAATTTCATCGGTCACTCGCGGGAAAATCTCCCCGTGCTTTCGCTTACCTTTGAAGGCGTTTCGCCGTCGGATATCGACCTCATGCTCTCCATGCGCGGCTTCTGCCTGCGCAGCGGAAAGCACTGCGCTTTTCTTCCTGTTTCGCGCTTGGCGGCGGGCGGCACACTGCGCATTTCGATAGCTCCGTACAATACGCCGGATGAAGCGGAAAGGCTCGTCTTTGCCATAGCAGAAGCAAAAGAATATCTTTTGAGGAAGAAAATATGAATTTTAATGAAAGAAAGGAAAAATTCCTTTCCGAATACAATGCTCTCCCGTCCGATATGGAAAGGTTTGATTATATCATAAATAAAGGAATGCGCTCCGCATGCGATTACGCACCGTCCGAGGAGGACAGAATAGAGGGTTGCGACTCGGGTCTGTGGCTTTGCGCATCGGCGGACGGCGGATTCGTCTCCGTTCGTGCTCATAGCGACGCCGCATATGTCATGGGGCTTGCGGCGCTCATATGCGAGCTGACAGACGGACTTTCCGCATTAGAGGCAATGGAGATAGACACCTCTTTCCCGCATGAAATCCCCTGCGTCTATCCCATGACAGAATTACGGCTCTCAAGCATGGAAAAAATGCTTTTGAAAATAAAAGAGTGCACAAAAAATATTTTATAAAATTCCGGAGGAAATTATGTTAAAACACGCAATGGATGTAAAAGTCAATGTCCGGCCCATTTTCAGCAATGTGGTTCATACGGCTGTATGGGAAGGCCCCTGCCGCGTAGGCAGACCGGAGATTCTCTCGCCCGAGTATGAGTCAAGATCCGGCAAAGAAGAATTCAAAAGCTGGAAAAAGACTGTTGTCGAAGGAATCTGCGCCGAAGCAAATGTGCTCGAGCCGCTCTATATCGAGTATGACGAAACATTCTATGTTTCCGATGAAAAGCTCCATGAGCTCGCTCCCAATCCTTCGGAAGTAGACCTTTTCCTCATCACATATCGCGTCCCCGGCATCGAACGCCTCGGCATACCCGTTTCAATGATAAACTGCGGACCCACGCCCGTTGACCTCGTGGCTTTCTATCGTGATATCGGACTTGATGCCTATATGGCTCATGACTATGAGGAATTCAATGATATCATCCGCCGCCTGCAGGTCAAAAAGGCACTCGCAAATACAAAACTTCTCGTTCTCACGGCAGACGAGCAGTTCCCTGTCAGCGTAAACAGCTCAAATCCCGATATCTATGGACTCAACCTTAAATACGGTATCCGCAGTACGCGCCATTCCATACGCGAAGTATTTGATTATATGGACATCACCACAAGCGAAGAAAAATTTGCCGCCGAAGCAAAAGCTCTCTCCGATAAAGCGGAAGCAAGCACGATAAGCGACAGACTCATCTGCCATGACCTCGATTATATGAACGCCGTCAAGAGCATGATGGAGAAATTCGGATGCAATGCATTCACCACGGCTTGCAAGGAGCTTTGCGCTTCCCGCCTGCCCATGAGAAACAAATGTACACCCTGCCTCACGCACAGCCTGCTCCGCAATGACCGCATACCTACCGCCTGTGAAGAGGACCTCAATGCATGGATGGCTGTCGCCGTTCTCATGTATCTCACAAAGAAAGCCCCTTTCATGGGCAATCCCTCGCTCGTAAAGGCATATAAGCGTCCCATAGAAGACCTCGGCATGACAAGACTTGTGGCAGGTCCCGCAGAGGGCTTTGATGAAGAGGTTCTTGAGGTTCGCCATGCTGTTCCGCCGACGAAGCTTCTCGGCTATGATAAGCCCGAGATGCCTTTTGAACTCGGTCACTTTACATATGAAGGCTTCGGCACAAAGGTTCAGGTGAATATGGCAGATACCGATGATAAGACAGTCACCATCGCGCGCTTCGACCGCCATGGCGAAAAGATGATTGCCGCCAAGGGCGAAATCGTCGGCTGTGCTTACCGCGATATCGAATGCAACCCTGCCGTATATTATCATATCGACGGCGGCGCAAGAGAATTCCGCCATGCACTCGCAGACGGCGGCTACGGACATCACCTCGTTGTCGTTTACGGCGACTACCGCGACGAACTCAAAAAGCTCGCAAAGATAGTCGGTTTCAAGATGGAAATCTTTAACTGATACAAAATTTCCTGCTGATACATACATAAATCAAGAGCCGCTCGCAATCTTTGGTTGCGAGCGGCTCTTGATTTTATTTGATAGTGCGTCTCGATCAGGCACCATGCGGCGCCGCCGACCGTCACCCTCGAAGCTTCATATGCAAAAATCCTCTTGCAACATACAGTTGAGTTGCAAGAGGATTTTTTATTTACATTTATTTGAGACCGACATCAAATCCCGCAATCAGCTTACGCAGGATGATAAGGTCAGCCGCGCCGACCTTGCCGTCACCGTTGATATCGACTAATGAAGCATCGAGGTCGTTAATCAATCCGGCAATGTATTTGCGCAGTATAATTAAATCCATGGCGTTCACCTTGCCGTCATCGTTCAGGTCGCCGAGGATTCTTCTTTCCCTGCCGCAAACGGTACACTTATCGTCCTCACCGAAAGTGTGCTCCGTTATATCCGTTTTGTCGCCGCAATATTCGCATTCGTGATAATGCGATTTTGAGTTTTTCGACCATTCTGACTTATATTTATGCTCCGTCGTGCGCTTTTCTCCGCATACATTGCAATCCGTATCGCATGCGTTGTCGTAGACATGCTCCGCCTCGTCAATGTTCAGATGGCAGTATACGCAGACATGCCAATGCTTTTCGGCATTCTTTTCCCAAGGCGCGTATATATGAGCCGGTTCTCTCTTATATCCGCAGTCAAGGCAATCCGTATCACAAAAAACTTTGTAATTATGCATTCTCTTGCTGACAGTTCCTCCACATGCAGTACATATATGCCAGTGATACAGCTCGTCATTCACCCATTCATCGCCGGGTTTATGTGGCGCATCTGTTCGCCAGTAACCGCAGATATTGCAGTCTTTATCGCAGTCATCCGTGTATTCATGGTCTGCAAATTCGTAAATACCGTTACAGATGGTACAATAGCGGTGATGCTTGTCATAAAAAAATCCATATTCCCATCCGTCTTTGAACTTGTGTGATACTTCTCTTTCGTAGTCACATTTATTGCATATTGGAGAGCAAACATAGTTGTATACATGCTCTGCCTCGTCCTTCTTGTCACCGCATACGGTACACTCATGCCAGTGCGTTTCTTCATTTGACGAATATTTCGCACCGTACTTATGCTCGCCAAGCTCGCCGTATTCAAATGTCTCCGTGCCGCATTCTCCGCATTCGCATGAATAATAATATACCGCTTTCTGCTGACAGGTTGCTTCGCTCTTCAGATATTTCCCGGAGGCGTTTTCCGCCGTGAAACTGTGTTCATGCGTATCTTCTATTACAACAAGCACTACTTCTCTGCCGAGACGCAGATATCCAGCCTTGATTTTTTTATAACCGAGAGCATCAGCGATAGCTTTCAGATTATCGGTAAAAGCTTTTATGAAAGCGTTTCTGTTGCCCGTGACAAAAATATCCGCCGCACCTTCGTATTCCTTGATGATTTCAATTATTCTGTCAAGGTCGAAGGTCTCCATGCGAAGGTCAAGCATGGAGAAAAGATTTGCATCAAGACTTGTGCAGGTCGGGATTCTGTAATTTGTTTTTGCTATCGTATGATCCTCTAAGAGTTGAGCTGTTGTAATATTGAAATAAGCATGAAATGTATAGTTGCCACCATCATTCCATGTTAGGTCCACATAATAATATTGCCCGTCTATCTTTACAAGATTCCATGCATGAGGAGCATCAAGAACATATGTAATTCTTTCCGCCAGGCTGTCATGAATATACAACTCGCGATCAAGTGCGTTCATATCCTCTGTGATGCCGGAAAGAATCTCCTCTGCCGCCGCATTGAATTTCTCCTTTGCGGTCTTGAGAACTTCCCCTGAGAGTATGTAACCGGGAGTAAGTGAAACTACTGTTTTCAAACTTTTATTATATGAATAATTGTGACTTTTGCCCAACCAGAAAAATTCCGCATGGTCGCGAATGGCAATATCAAAAACCATAAGAAATTGCTCTTTGCTTATGGCATTTGTACCGTCATAAACACTGATTTCTTTTGCACTGCTGTTCAGACCGGAAACAATCTGATCGTATGCATAAATCAATGCCGCGGAATTTGGCAGTTCCGAAAGTATGCTTCTGCCGTAATATTCAGGAAGCTTGTATCCATGCGTGGATATTTCTGCGTCCGCATCATAGCTCGGCGCTTCCCATTTGATAATGCTAACCTCATCATCGGGAATAAGAATTTCCTCAAAAGTATACGGCTCATAAGGCTTTGCCGCAGTGGCATGAAGAACAGCTGCACCGAATATCATAAAGATGATAAACGCCATGCAAAATAGTTTTACTGATTTTTTGCCCATAGTATTGTTTCCTTCCGAAATTATGTCTTATTTGCACTGATTTTCTCATTCCGAGTCGGCTTTTCAAAAAAATTTCCATAGCCATACAGACTCGAATAACAATGCTTTATTTGATAATTATATCATATGTCGACCGAAAAATCAATAGCAACTGTGCAATTTGCCGTTTCATGGTGTTTTGCATAGATTCCGCTCATAAATATTGTTATATAGATGCTATTTTCATGATTTAATTGTCATTTTATATAAATAACTATACCGTAATGGCATCAGATAAAAGCATATCGGGTTGCATTATGATTTCCGGCTTGATTGTTTTCATGCAATATTAAAACAGAGACTTTGACTAAATTCAAAGTCTCTGCTTTTGCTATCCGCGCAGGAGGGGGTCCCGCACGGGTAGACGCGAAAAATTATTGCATTTCTTGATGTATCAATGTACGAATGGAACCACGATCCCGAAAATCAATCCAACTGAACTGATGGTATTAGATGAAAAGCAATTAAAAATCTTCATTTCAGCGATTCAAAACAATGAACAGTGGAGAGATTTCTTCTACCTTGAGATTATGACAGGCTTGCGCAGAGGGGAAATATGTGCACTGAAATGGTCGGATTTCGATATAGTTGAGAGAAAATTACATGTAAATCGATCGGTAACTCCACACGGAGCGATTGGGAAAGCCAAAACATGCTAAAAAATAGAATGATTGTCAAGCAGTACACCATTGCATTATTTTTACGATATTGAGCCGGATTTTTGTTATTGTCAGCGGGGATCGAGTTGCAAAATTGTTCGGATTTTTTTGAAAAAGCCGACGATTAACTTGCAATTTACTTGCACTGGCTATGCACTAACTATGCACCAAACCATTTTCGGAATGGTAGAGGCGAATAGACAGTAGCATAATAAACAAAAATCGAGCCTGAATCTTACGATTTGGCTCGATTTTTTGTTCATTTCATACGAAATATTGGTCTGAGTGACTGGACTTGAACCAGCGGCCTCTACCACCCCAACTGACGTGGGTCTGTCCTCTCGTGCGCTTTGCGTGCTTTCATGCCGTTTCCGCTCCAAGACACTTGCTCCCCGAGCTTTTTTCGTCCACTGCTTCCGCGTGTTCCGTGTTTGTCTGTGGTAAAAACTGTGGTCAGACCGCTTTTTGAGCGGATTCCGGGCGGGGCCTTGTCGGTAGAAAAAAGAACAGAGTTTTTTTTGCCGCACTCAAAAATCCGTAAATGGTCAGGTCTGTGGTCGACCGCTCTTCATTGTATATGCCGCCAGCCTGTTTCAATCCTGTCTGTGACACAAACTGTGGTCAAAATCATAGCCCGAAGAATCAGCTTTTGCGACGCAGTAGACAAAGAGAAGGGATTTGAAAATTCCGTGTATCGGCAGGAATTTTATTTTAATCTGTAATAGCGGGTGTTCTTTCCGTTGCCCTCCCGCCGAAGTTCTCCGCTTGCGACCATTTTTCGGAGTGCACCTTCCAGAGAACTCAGACTCAACGAGGGGCACAGCTCCCGGATATCCTGCTTTGAAAAGCGCCCGATCTTTTGCTGTGTCGCAAGCCGGACGGTTTCCAGTGCCGGATGCTTGGTTTCTACAAGTGAAAACCGATCCTCAAAATCTTTATACGCTGCAAGGATCGTACCGAGCAGGTATTTGAGAAATGGGACGATATCTTCATTTCCTTCATACCATCCGTTCTGCGAAGCTCTGAGCGTATCGTAATACAGATCTTTGTTTTTGGCGATCTTGGCTTCCAGTGAAATATATTTTCCGACATAGAACCCGCTTCTGTAAAGGAGCAACGTGGTGAGCAACCGGCTCATCCTGCCGTTTCCGTCGTTAAACGGGTGGATGCAGAGAAAATCATGGATAAATACCGGAATGGCAATCAGGGGTTCCAGTTCATTGTTCCCGATGACGCGGTTGTATTCATTGCATATTGCGTCAAGTGCTTCCGGCGTTTCAAATGGCGGAAGAGGTGTGAACAGCGTTTCCGTGCGGCCATCCGGATAGGTGGCGCTGATATAGTTCTGCACATTCTTCGTTTTTCCCGCCATCGGGTTATTTATGTGACTGTACAGAATCTTATGGAGTTGCAGAATATAGTTCTGTGTGAGCGGGATCGCGTCGAAACTCTCGTGAATGATATTCAGCACATCCCGGTATCCGGCGATTTCCTGTTCGTCGCGGTTTTTTGGCGTCGTCTTTTCCTCTACCAGCTGACGGATACGGGTGCTTGTGGTGACAATGCCTTCGATCGCATTGGATGCTTCGGTGCTTTGTACCTTTGCGATCTCTACCAGTTTTTCGAGTTCCTCCGGTTTTTGCTTCAGATACAGCTCCTGTTTTCCCGCTTCTTTGTAGATAGCGGCAATCAGCGAAAGAACCTCCGAATCCCACTTTTGCTCTCTGATTTTTGAATAATTGAATGTGCGCATTCCCTCACCTCCGGTTCGTTTCCCTTATAATATATCACAAATTAAGGGGAATGTCAAGATGAAAATGGATAAATCCCTTAGTATTATGCTCAAAATGAGGGAAAAGATTCGTGGCGAAAAATCGAAGTGTTTTCATTTTGGGGCATGTTATATATCCGATCCTTTGGCGAGCTCCGTAAACGCATCACGATATACATCAAGGATCCGTTTTACCGCATTGTCGATAATATCGTCCGTTTCTGATTCCGGTTTGTTGCCTTCTTCTGCATCTGAATAGTACGCCTTTCCGTCATCAAGCCGGAGACAAGCCAAACGACCTATGGATTTTCCAGGAACTTCACATATCGGAAAGCCGCTGCCGCAGTCTGTTCCGATCATTTTGCCGTGAGGACTTGTCCATATCTCCGGCGGATTTTTGCTTTGATATTCACATGTCGGCGTATGACCGAAAATGAGCGTGTAATCCATACTTTCTGATTTTTCTTCCGTTCCTTTGAGTCTGTGCCAGACACAGAATTCTTTGAGACTGTCATAATACCATCCACCGCTTGTCGCAAAAAACTCTTCGGGTGCACCGTGGACGAGCTTATAATATATGTCGTTCACCTGGATGTCAAATGATAGGGGAAGCGATTTCAGAAAGGACAAAATCGCCTCCTGAGTCTCTGCATGACAGCGGTTGAAAGCATCAAGCGTGACTTTCCCGCCGTTCTTCATCCATAACCGTTTCGCACGGTAATAGTTGGTTCCGTTCGCCGTCTGCTTGTAGAGCGTATTCAGCATCATATACTCGTGATTGCCGAGCAACATCCGGATGTTCGCCTTTTTCATGATGTATTTCAGAATTTTAATTCCGTCAGGGTGCCTGTCGATTACATCACCGAGGATATATAACGTATCATTTTTCCGAAGCCGGATCTGCCTCATGACGGAACGGAAAAACGGAAGGTTTCCGTGAATATCAGACATAACATAGATCATTGGTTTGCACCTCCTTCTTGTGGCATGTATGCTTATTCATGATATTATACACCTTGCCCGCTCCGGTGTGAATAATCGGGAGGTTAAGAACGCAATCCAAAGGATAAATTGAAAAATTGTTTTTTACATGTAGATAACCTCACATAACTTTTGTCATATTTAGCACGGGAAAATTGCATGAAATGCTAAAACGTGATATTGACAAGCTCAACGAAAAGGTTTATAATTATAATGTATTAGTTTAGCTATAAAATGCAGGGAGTAGTATGAAGAACCAAATGAGTATTTCGGAACAGATCAAGGTCCTTTGCGTGAGATCAAATATTAGCATGGCAGAGCTTGCAAGAAGAATCGGATTGTCTCCTCAAAGTTTTAGCGCAAGGATGAAGCGTGAGAGTTTTACGATTAGTGAACTTGAAGTAATTGCTGATGCAGTCGGTGCATCTTTTTCCAGAAAGTTTGTTTTATATAATGGTGATGAGGTTTAAAATGTCGGTGTTTAAATTGGGAGAACTCTTTTGTGGCCCTGGCGGGTTGGCTTGGGGAGCAACACATGCGGATATTGGAAATAAAGATTTTAAAATTGTCCACGCATGGTCGAATGATTATGATTTTGATACCTGTAGAACATATACACGAAATATTTGCCCGGATAATGCAGATTCCGTTATTTGCGGTGATGTGAGAAAACTTGATTTAGATTCTTTACCGCCAATTGATGCTCTTGCGTTTGGTTTCCCTTGTAATGATTTTTCGGTTGTAGGTGAGCAAAAGGGATTTGATGGAAAGTTTGGACCGTTATACACATATGGTGTTAGCGTTTTAAAAAGTCATAAGCCACTATGGTTTCTTGCAGAAAATGTAGGGGGACTTCGCAGTGCAAACGAAGGAAACGCATTCGCAAAGATTTTGGATGACATGAAAGCGGCAGGATATCGTGTGTACCCCAACCTCTACCGTTTCGAAAAATATGGTGTGCCACAGGCAAGACATCGTGTAATTATAATTGGAATCCGCGAAGATTTACCATTTGAATTCAAGGTTCCAAGTTCTGCTCCATATGCGAATGTTAATAACACATGTCGCAATGCAATTGAAAATCCTCCAATCCCGATGGATGCGCCAAATAATGAAATCACAAAACAGTCAGCTACGGTTGTAGAGCGTTTAAGACATATACAGCCGGGGCAGAATGCGTTTAATGCGAACTTACCACCCGAATTGCAACTTAACGTCAAAGGGGCGAAAATCAGTCAGATTTACAAAAGGCTTGACCCCAATAAGCCCGCTTATACTGTTACAGGTTCAGGAGGTGGCGGAACTCATATCTACCATTGGGATGAGCCACGAGCTTTAACTAATAGAGAAAGAGCGAGACTGCAAACTTTTCCGGATAACTATGTTTTTGAGGGCTCAAAGGAAGCTGTTCGTAAACAGATTGGTATGGCTGTACCATGCCAAGGGGCAAAGATTATTTTTGAGGCGATTTTAAAAACTTTTGCCGGAATTGAATATGAAAGTATGGAGTCATCTTTGAAAGACGAGGGAGACATATGATAAATTACTGGTGGGTGACTCGCCCAAAACGAAAACTGAATTCCATTCCTGAAGTTTTATCGACTTTTGCGGAAATATCTTTGAATCAGGAGTGGCAAGGACAAAGAAATACGCATTTGAATTTGGAAGAAGCTCTGGAAGAGGCAGGCTTGAAACGAATTGGTGAGCGACGTGACCAAACGGGTGGTGGTGCACGAACCTATCAAGCGTGGGTTGCAAGCTTAGGATTGATTTTCACACAGGAATCAACAAATCAATTGAAGTTGACGCTGGCAGGGGAAGCCATAATGAACGGTGATTCTCCTGTTGCGGTATTGAAAAATCAAATATTAAAATATCAGTTTCCGTCCTCTTTTTCGACAAGTAGAGGGGTTGATGTTTCATCACGCTTTAAAATTCGTCCGTTTCGCTTTCTTCTTCGTCTCTTAATGGATCCCGCCGTGGCATACCTTTCCGAAGAAGAAATTGCCAAAGTAATTATTACAAATGCAGAAAATGAAACCGAAGATTGCTATCGAAAAACAGTTGACAAGTTAATAAACTTCCGTAACTATGGTGAGGCGTCATTAGAAGCGGACTTTTTTACCAAGTATGCACCCAAAACTGGGGTTGTAAATCCAGATCATCCTTATAGTCATTTGACCGATACTGCGAATACCTTGATAAACTGGTTGGAGTATACGCAATTAGCGAAGAGAGATGAGGACGATCGAAAACTTCGTATTATTCCTGAAAAAGCAGAAGAAATAAGGCAAATTCTTTCCGTCACGCCACCTTTTATTGATAGACCAAGGCAACATGAGTACTTTCAACGCAAATATGGAATAGATCCCAAACATCAAAAAGACACAAGAAATCTGGCGCAAACACAGACCATTACCGCAAAGGTTATTGCTGAGCAGAAAGTTAAACAGGCATTTGTGGCAGAGTCGCTAAAAACTCCGATTACAAAAATCAGTACTGGTTTGGTAGATAAAATTGTGAGCCAAACAGGATTAGAACCTCGCTTTGTAGAAGAAGCTCTTCTTCGATTGTATCCTCACGGAGCGATTGGTTCCTTTATGACCGAATACTTTGAAATGGCTTTCAAAGGAAGAGATGAGGCAACTGAATTTGAAAAAGCGACCGTTCAGCTGTTTTGTGATGTATTTGGTTTTGAAACCCGTCATGTTGGACCTATTGGGCTTACACCGGATGTTTTATTGCTTTCAGATTCAGAGGGCTATGCTGGTATCATTGACAACAAAGCATACAGTAAATATACCATAAGCAATGACCATCACAATCGTATGGTACACAATTATATTGAGGGCTTTCACAATTACTGCTCTTCGGACAAGCCTCTTGCATTCTTTTCTTATATTGCCGGCGGATTTGGCTCTAATATCAACAATCAACTCCGACGGATTGTTGAAGAAACAGGTGTGCATGGAAGTGCAGTGGCAGTATCTAATGTGATTCAGATGGTAGAAAAGCAACAGGTACAGCCATATAGTCATGTCCGTATCAAACAACTATTTTCGGTTGATAGACAAATTATATTGGCAGATTTATAATGACATGAAGCCGACAGTATGTAGTTTGTTTGCAGGAATTGGGGGAATTGACATCGGGTTTCAGCAAGCGGGATTCAATGTTTTATGGGCAAATGAATATGATCCCGCCGCATGCAGAACATATCGAAAAAACTTTGGGAATTCTAATTTAGTTGAAGGGGATATTCGTGACATTCCTGCTTCAAGTATTCCGAATTTTGATGTATTAACTGCAGGCTTTCCGTGTCAACCGTTTTCAATCGCAGGAAAACAGAAAGGTTTTGACGATAAACGCGGTAATTTGTTTTTTGAGATAACTCGTATTATTGATGCAAAGCGTCCAAAAGTGGTTTTCCTTGAAAATGTGCCTAATTTGATGGAACATGACAATGGGCGTACATTCCTTGTAATTTTTAATTCATTAGCTCAATTCGGATACACTGTATATTACAAAGTTATGCCAGCTAATGAGTATGGAAATTTACCTCAGATCAGAAAGCGCATATATATCACTGCAATTCACGAAAGCGTCAATGGTTCATACAAACACCCCGAGCCATTGGAATTGACATTAAAATCTGTGGATATTATTCATCGTCATGAGCGGCAAAACGAAATTTATTATTACAATGGTTCTGCGTTGTTTTCTTACTTTGAAAGTTATATGAAAGATAAAAAGGCAATTTACCGACCGACGGATACTGAAGTTCGTATGACAAAGAATCAAATGTGCCCAACATTAACGGCTAACATGGGTACCTATCCTAACCGTGTACCTGTTGTGTGGGATGATTATGGAATTCGAAAATTGACGCTTCGTGAATGCCTTGATTTTCAAGGCTTTCCCAAAGACTATTATTTTCCAAACACAATTACAATTGATGATGCGTACAAACAATGTGGGAATACAGTCTGCATTCCAATAATTAAACGAATTGCAGAACGGATTAACATATATGTTGCAAAGTGATATTGTAACATTTCACTTAAGATGTGGGAGGGTATATGTTTCGCATAGACAAGGCAATTTACGATGCCGATACTGCAATATGTAAAAATATAGACCATTTTGATTCTTCTGAAAGAGGGCTACTCAGTCAGAATATTCTTGCTCAATTAAGAAATCTTGTTGAATACATTGCCAAAAAAATATATGCCAAAGGTAATGACATTGACCCCAATGATGATTCTTTACGGACAAAGGCGACAAACTATATAAAAAGCAATGGGCAATACAGATTTTTGAGCCAATTTCATTCTCTCCTTCAAAAGTCTGCATCTCATTACACCATTGATGAAGATGGATCAGAGCGCTTGATGCTGAAATACTACGAGTATTTGCTCCGGATAAAAATTTTTTTGGCAAATGAATACAAGATGGATATCCTGAAAAATATTAGTGATTTCCCTCTTGACCTTGACCCTCATTTTGCAGAATACTATGAAAAGATTGCTGACAGAGTTAATTCAAAAAATACTAACTCTTGCATGTGCAAATACGACGATAGATGCTATATTCAGAAAATAAAACCCTTTTTCAGTGGTGAAAGAATTTATTACGAAGTTACTTTTACAGTCGCCAATGATAAAATCAGTAAATTTGACCGTATCATAGCATTCACTTCTTGCGAGATAAGTGACTATTATGCGGTAAGACTGTCTATTCGAAATGATGAAATATCTATTATGAACAGGACCATGCCAATACAAATAATTGACAATTGGCAGGTTTCTATCAGGCCATGTGAACTTGATCATTTCGCCGAATTGTTTGGTGTAGAAAGTGATATGAAGTCAAATTACAGGGAATATCAAGAGTTGATGAGATTCTTAACATCAACGAAAATGAGTCTTGTGGATCTTGTTTTAAGTAACGACGGTTATTATGATTTTGTCAAATCAACTGTTCTTGAAAGAGTCAAAAAAATTTCTTTTTTCAACGTGTTAGATGAGAGCAGAAAATTAATATTGACAAATGCTCCCGGTAGCAACATTGTACGGTATTTACTTCAAAAACTAAACAATAATGTTTTGAAGGCGCAACTTTCTTCAGACAAATGCGAAAAACTATCTAATTTGAAACTTCAATACGGGAGTATACCATTTGATCAAATGCCATTTTCTGCTTCCCTCGTTAACCATAATCCTAAATTACGTGATCTACTCGCCTGTATAGATGATTCCGCAAAAGAACACGAGTTTTTGGCACGAACAATTCGTAACAACACGGAACATAAGGGAATTCTTTTTACTCCAATTTCTGAACTATCTGATTACGGTGATATCGATTCACTGATCAATGAATATAATAGTAAAATTTATTACAAGCACACTGGACGCCGACTAAAAAAATTCAATGATTATATATATATTTCCGAGTATGCTGACGATAGTGCGGAGATAATAAAAAAACTCTCAGGACTTGCAACATCAGGCATTGGGGGCTATCGTGCATCTGTTGATTCGTGGCTTCGAGAGTATGATATTGATTGTCTTGAGAAAAAAGATGCCATGATGAGAATGTTTGAAGATACAACCGTTGCATTAATATACGGTTCTGCCGGAACAGGAAAATCAACGTTAATAAATCACATATCAAATTTCTTCTCGGAAAGGGATAAATTATTCTTGGCTAATACGCACCCTGCTGTAGAAAACATGAGAAGAAAAGTCAAGACGGCAAAAAGTGAATTTAAGACAATTAGGTCTTTCCTTTCTGAACGTAATACACATACCTGTTGTGATGTACTTATTATTGATGAGTGCAGTACTGTCGGCAACCGTGACATGAGATCAATTCTCGAAGTAGCGGAGTTCAAATTGCTGATTCTGGTCGGAGATGTGTTCCAGATTGAATCAATTATGTTTGGCAACTGGTTTAGCATTGCTCGTTTTTTTGTTCCGGAAAAGGCCACGGTTGAATTGACAAAACCATATCGAACAACAAGCGAAAGTTTATTAACCGTGTGGGAACGGGTGCGAAAGCTTGATGACGCGATCCTTGAGCCGTTGGTTAAACACCAATATGTCCAAAATCTCGACGAATCTATTTTTGAGCATACGGAAAAAGACCAAATCATTTTATGCCTGAATTATGATGGCCTTTATGGAATCAATAATATTAATCGTTTTTTGCAAGGTAGCAATCCGTCAGCGACAGTTGAGTGGGGTGTTGCAACTTATAAGGTTGGAGATCCTATCCTATTTAACGAATCCAACCGTTTTGCCCCACTAATTTATAACAATATGAAAGGGCGAATTGTTTTAATTATTCCCGAAGAAAAACGTATACGGTTTGAAATTGAATTGGATATTGCAATCAATGAATGGGATGCTGAGTTGTATGATTTTGATATAATAGGGCTGTCAGAAGACGGAAATTCAATCATCGGTTTTTGGGTGGAAAAGTATCGCAATACAGATGATGATAATGATTCTTCAAACGCAGTTGTACCTTTTCAGGTTGCTTATGCGGTATCAATTCATAAAGCACAAGGTTTGGAGTATAAATCAGTAAAAATTATTATTACAAATGAGATTGAGGAACTGATTACTCACAACATTTTTTACACTGCAATTACCCGTACTAAAGAAGAGTTAAAGATTTATTGGTCGCCTGAATCAGAGCAACATGTACTCAGCTCTCTAAAAAAACGGGATTATAACAGAGATGCTTTTTTGCTAAAATCTTTATATTCGATTTAAACAGATTGAAGAAGAGCAAGGAGAAACACATGAATAGAGTATATGAATTTCTGAAAAAAGCCGAAACCTATTATCTTGCCACTGTCAAAGGCGCTCAGCCGAGAGTGCGTCCGTTCGGGACGGTGAATATGTTTGAGGAAAAGCTCTACATTCAGACCGGCAAGAAAAAGCCCGTCAGCATGCAGATCGCCGTCAATCCGAAGGTCGAGATCTGTGCATTTACAGGTGGTGAATGGATACGCGTTGCCTGTGAGTTGGTAGAAGACGATCGGGTTGAAGCACGCAAGTCTATGCTGGACGCCTATCCGAGCCTACGCAGTATGTATGACGAAAACGATGGCAACACGCAGGTGTTCTACATGAGAAACGCTACGGCAACGATCAGTTCATTTACGAGCACACCTATCGTCATTGAGTTTTGATGCGTATCATGTTCGTCTGCCACGGCAACATTTGCCGCAGTCCGATGGCAGAGGCTATTTTCAAAGACCTTGCGAAAAAGCAAGGCATGGCGGATCGTTTTTTAGTCACTTCTTCCGCCACAAGTACGGAAGAAATATGGAACGGGATCGGCAATCCGGTCTATCCTCCGGCGAAAGCCGAGCTTGAAAGACATGGGCTGTCTTGTGGCGGCAAGCGCGCGGTGCAGTTGCAAAAGAGCGACTATGACAAATACGATCTGTTCATCGGCATGGACAGCGCAAACATCCGCAATATGCTCCGCATTTTCGGCGACGATCCTGCGGGAAAGGTGCATAAACTGATGGATTACACCACCCGCGGCGGCGATGTTGCCGATCCGTGGTATTCCGAGCGCTTTGATGTGGCGTATCGGGATATTTATGAGGGCTGCACAGCACTTCTTGATGCCATTCTGAAACAGGACAAGCAATGAAAAGAGGCGATTTTTATGACCGAAGTAGTAGCGGCTCTCATTTGGGAGGGCGAAAAGTTTATGATCTGTCAGCGCCCGGCGCACAAGGCAAGAGGACTTCTTTGGGAGTTCGTCGGCGGTAAAGTAGAACCCGGCGAAACCAAAGAACAGGCACTCATTCGGGAATGCCGGGAAGAACTTGCCGTCACTCTCTCTGTCGGCGATGTGTTTATGGATGTTATCCACGAATATTCCGACATCACCGTGCATCTGACGCTGTTCAACGCCGCCATTGCCGATGGCGTTCCGCAGAAGTTGGAGCATAACGATATCCGGTGGATCATACCGGAAGAGATCCCGGAATACGACTTCTGCCCTGCGGATGAGGAGATACTTGCAAAAATACGCAAAAATGGCGACAAACAGCAAACGGAGAAAACCGTATAAATGTTAAAAAGAATTAACTATAAGAACAATACGGCTGAATTTTTATACTTGCACCGATGCCTTTGCTACCTGGACTGCCCAGATATTCAGCATGAAGCTGATTGCTGTAACGGTATTATTACGTATTTGTAATTGTTGACTAAGATGAAGTTACATCAGAATATATGTGATATGTGTGCACTGGCGAACACTATGGCTCTTTGGTAAAAAGCCCTTGATCCCATAAAATGCTTTTTAGGATTAGGTGCATTTTGACGCTACATTACCATGCCAGCAAGTCATATTCCAAGGGATACATGGCATTTACAAAGAACTATATTATAAACTTCTCGATGCTGAGTGTAGGCAAGGAAGAATCATAGTATTTACTGTCAAATCCGTCTTAAAGAAGAACTCAACAAACGGATGCGGTAAAATATGGTGTGCCAGGAGTTCCTGTTATCGAGCAAGCAATGTAACCTTAATACCTGAATCTGAAACTATATTGCATACGGAGGAAGTGACGCAATGATTCTTGAAGAAAAGTTCGAACAATTTATTGTCTATAAAAGCGATGTTTCAAATTCCTTTTTGTATATAGATTTTTCCAATCCAGACCGCTTTATGGACGGGCTCTCTGATTATGTGTTAAGTGAGAAAAATCTATTAAATTACGCTAATACAATGTCTCAGACAGCCTTTACCCCAACATTAGCGAACTACAAAAAGCTTTATTCAACATTGGAAACATTTTTGAACGCAGAAATGGAACTATTAGCATTTGATAATGTTTCTAATGAGGTTAGGGATACGCTTGGCAATGAATACACTTTCATAAACAAGGATGGCAAAACTCTCGTTCAAAAGGACAAAATGGGAAAGATTGGTGAATACATATTTCATGTTTTGTTAACTCGGTATTTTAGAGTAAGTTGCATTATTCCAAAATTCAGATGTACAACAGACAGAAATATGAGTGTGTTCGGAATTGATGCACTTTTCTTTGATCCAGACAAACGCATAATCTATTTTGGAGAATCGAAAGTCTGTAAAACCATTGACAATGCAATTACTTTAGTTAATCGTTCTTTCGCAGATTATGAGTCGCAAATATCGGAAGAGTACAAACTTGTATTATCAAATAGCGATGTCTTCAGATTATCGGAAGAGTTTCAATCAGCGTTTGAAAGGTATACAGAAGTATGTATTTCATTTGAAGGCTTTATGAAAGCCGCTTCCGTATCGCAGATTTATGTTCCTGCATTTATAGCACATGGAAATGGAGCAAATAATAATACTCCCGCAGATTTTCTCCATAAAATGAATACTAAGATAATTCGTGATAGCTTTTTCGGATTAGATACAAAGTATCTTTTTATTTCACTTCCCATCATTGATAAAGCAAAAATGATGAATATAATAATGAAAAAAGTGGTGAAAAAGAGTAATGAGTACAGAAGTATGTTCTCCTAAGTTTGAAGATCTTCAAATTTACAGAGAAGAGTATATTCGAGAACTGGATAAACGTCTCGACAAAACGGAATACGCCCAAAGTAATGCATCTTCTTTATATGCTTTGGGGCTTACTATGTATTCCCAAAATTATTCTTTGGATTCTTTGATTTACAATTCGTTTGCTATGTCGGCTTTGGATGAACGAATTTCATTACATCCCGAACAAAGGAAAGTGTTGAATCTTATTGATTCTAATAAGGGATTAATTTTCAGTGCACCAACAAGTTTTGGAAAAACATTTGTCGTTTTTGAATATATTTGCAGGATGCAACCACAAAACGTTGTAATGATTGTGCCAACATTGGCTCTCATTGATGAATATAAGCAAAAAATTATCCGACAATACAAAAACAAATTCGCTGACTACAATATTTATTTATCAATAGACCCCGAAAAGCAATACGATCTCACACAGAAAAATATTTTCATCGTAACACACGATAGAGTTATTGATGAAAACACTGTTGCAATATTTGAGTCAATTGATTTTCTTGTTATCGATGAGGTCTATAAACTCCAAAAAGATATTAACAATGAGCGTGTGCTAATATTGAATATTGCCTATTACAATATGGTTAAGCGTAGCAAAAAGTATGTTCTGCTGGCACCATTTATTAGTGGTATTGAAAACCTGGATCGGCTGAGCGATATTCCGGAGTTTTATGCAACAAATTATTCTCCTGTTGTTAACGAGGTTAAGACATACGAAATTTTGAGCGAGGCGGAACGCGTTTTATATACCGATAAAATATTAGGTGATATACCCATTAAAGACAACACCCTCATATACTTTCCAACAGTTATTCAAATCGATAAATTTGTCGATGACACGACAATCCATACTGATGCTTTAGAGACAGATGCTAATCCAGTTCTTAATGAATTTGTAGCTTGGGGTAAAAAGGAAATTCATCCTCAATGGTCTGTAATTAAAGCGCTGGAAAAAGGTTTTCTAATCCATCATGGTCAATTACCATTGGGGATCAGAATGCTGGAATTAGCACTCTTTAATGATGAATCATCTCAATATACTCGCTTAATTTGCACATCAACTTTGCTTGAGGGAGTTAATACCTCAGCGAAAAACATTATTATTACCAAGCCGGCAAGAACCTATAATCAAACATTCGATGCATTTGATTTTTATAACTTGGTAGGAAGAACAGGGCGCTTGTTTCAACATTATCTCGGAGTAGCGCATTACATAAAAACGCCATCTGATCCAGTCTACGAGAAGTCCCAGGCGTTGAAATCAATTGAGTTTGAATTGACGGACAAAAGCATTGATATGGACATCAATTTCGGTGATTATACCCAGCATCCCGAATTTGTTGATGTTCTCAGAAAACTTGGAATTAGTTATGATGAGTATAAAACTCAAATTGCTCGTAAACATAGATTTTCTACGGTAGTCTTCTTGCTTAACAGGTATTTGAAACTCAAAAGCAAACTTATTGATGTTTTATATTGTCAAATGAATAATCCGAATCAGAGCAAGTTGGAACTTGTTCGGGTATTGTATGAAATTTTGGAGAACGACACTCGTAACTTCAAATTAAATACGTTTATCATCAATAGACTTACTTATAAACATCGCCAATCTGTGCGCGAGGTGGTTGATGCGACTGTGCAATTCTACCCCAACACCGGTGTCTCTAAGATCATAAATACAACGATACGGTATAAATCAAGTTATGTTGAATTTGATTTTTATAATAAAGTGGATTTGATTCGTTATTTTATGCGTTGCGAAAATGTAGATGTCTCGTTACTAAATACTCTACACGAGCGATTGCTTAAAAATATCGAAATTCTTTATTACTTGACATCTCCAAGCAAGAAAATGCTCAAAGACATGGGTATTTATGATGGAGACATTGATCAGATCGTTGCCGTTATAGGAGAAGATTTTACAAGCATTGCTGAGCTTCAACATTTACTGGAAGAACATATTGAGGAAATTGGCGAGATTAGTGTTGTGTCCAGGTATATAATCAGCCGTTTGCTTAATTAAACTAACAGGTCGCAACATCATATTGGTTTGTAATCTTTTAGTCTTCTTTGCAGTTATTCTTCCATGACTTCAACACCGTCATGCCGATATGACAGATATGTTGCAGATGTCGTATGAAAACGCAAAATTTTACGAAAGGCAAAGTGTTTTATCATATCAAATTGGTACGTTTCGATGCGATTTGTACCATTTACTCGAAAGTAGTGAAAACGAGATTTTATCAAAAGGGCGGCTAAGGCATGTGTATGTTTATATATTGCTAACTTTCCCGTTTTCTCTGGACTTCCCGCCGTTTTCATGGTATTGTGTGTGCTTACAAAGGAGGTGCGCACAATGGCACGGATTACGACAAAAAAACATATTGCGTCAAGACAAATGAAAAAACGGAGACTGTATTCCCGGGGACAAACCCGGAGGTGCAGTCTCCGTTTGCGTTATCGGCGAAGGAGTGAAAAGCAATGAATAGAAACTGCACTCCTTCCGCCATTGGCAGGCGCATTGCCGACCTGCGCCGTGAAGTCGAGCTTACACAAGGAGAGCTGGCGGAAAAAGCGGACATTTCGGTGGTGCATCTCTCCAACATTGAGCTCGGCAAGAAAACGCCGGGACTGTCTACACTTATCCGCATTGCAGAAGCGCTCGATGTGGCAACTGACTGGATTCTTCGGGCAAACACACCCGGCACATACGCCGTGGCAAACGAGAAAATCGGAGAGTTGCTCGACGACTGCACGAATGACGAAATGTTGAGCGTTCTTCGCATTCTCGAAGAAGTCAAGAATGCCATGCGGCATAGCTGAATAAGGAAAGGCGCGAGCGGGACTGTCAGCCCCGCTTTCGCTTATGAATGCAAGCAAAGGGCAATTTACAAGCAAACATATAAATCGCGCGTGCGACCGTTTTGACGGCAATGTAAGCCATCAGAAACTGCGCCGCAGGAAACAAAGAAAAAAACATAGCGAAACAAAAAGTTCTGAAAACCTATTGACAAGGCGTCTTTGCTATGATATAATAACAGAACAATAAGTTCTGAAATTATCAGAGGTGCGTTTATGAGAGTCATGAATGAAGAAAAACTGCAAAAGCTCGCAGAGTTTATCAAGCAGTATGCGCGGGACAACAATGGGGAATCACCGAGCCTTGCGGACATTATGGAATATATGAACATGGTCAAATCGACCGCATATCGGCATATCTTAGAACTTGAAAAGCGCGGCATCATTTCCTATTCGGGGAAAAACACGCTGGAGGCACCCTTGCAGAAGAAAATGCACGTGATGTCCCGCCGCATTCCCGTGGTCGGAATGATCGTATGCGGTACGCCCGACGAACAGGAAGAGCATATTTCAAGATACCTTGCCGTTCCGGAAGAATGGCTCGATGGGGAATGTTTTCTGCTGGAAGCATACGGCGATTCCATGGTGGACATCGGCGTTCATGCAGGCGACCTCGTGCTGGTCAAGAAAACAAACGTTGCAAATGACGGGCAGGTAATTGTCGCGCTTACGGAAGAGGGAAACACGCTGAAGCGCCTGCGCTACGAAAACGGCAAGCCCGTGCTGTATGCCGAAAACAGTAGCTACACCGAAAAGCAACGTGTCATTCACCCGAAAGAGCTGACGATTCAGGGCGTGGCGCTGAAGGTCATCAAAGATATCGTCTGATGCACAACATAGAAGCGAAAACCATCCTGTCCGCGAAAAACGGCATGAACCTCTACCGCGGATGCACACACGGGTGCATTTACTGCGACAGCCGCTCGGATTGCTACGGGATGGATCACGAATTTGAGGACATCGCGGTCAAGGGCAACGCGATCGAACTGTTGGAGGATGCACTCCGGCGCAAGCGCAAACCGTGCATGATCGGCACGGGCTCGATGTGCGATCCGTATATGCACTGTGAAAAAAAACTTGAGTTGACCCGCCGTGCGCTGGAGGTCATCGACAAATACAACTGCGGTGTGACTGTCATCACGAAATCCGACCGCATTCTGCGGGACATCGACCTTTATGAGCAGATCAACCGTCATTCCAAGGCGGTTATACAGATGACATTGACCACGGCGGACGAGAATCTTTGCCGCATCATAGAGTCGAATGTCTGTACCACGCACAGGCGCTATGAGGTGCTGAAAGAGTTTCAGAAGCGCGAGATTCCGACGGTCGTGTGGCTCTGTCCGATTCTGCCGTATATCAATGACACCGAGGAAAATCTGAATAAGATTCTCGACTACTGCTTTGATGCGGGCGCGAAAGGCATCATCAATTTTGACTTCGGCGTTACTTTGCGCGCGGGCAATCGGGAGTATTTTTATCGCAAACTGGATGAGCATTTCCCGGGGATGAAGGAGCGATATATCCGCCGTTTCGGGGAGTCATACGAGTGCGCCTCGAAAAATTCTGCGGTACTGTGGAAGGTATTCACCGACCGCTGTCGGAAAGCCGGCGTGATGACCTCGCCGGATGAGATTTTTGCCTATCTGCGCGAGTATCCCGTGAAAAATGAACAGCTCAGCTTGTTTGACTAAGAGGAAATCCTATGATTGACAACACGTTTTACACCGCCGATCGAGCCGAATGGCGGGCGTGGCTTGAAGAGCATTTTGAAACCGAAAAAGAAATATGGTTTGTGTTTCCGATGAAAGAGTCGGGCGAGGCGAGCCTTTCCTATAACGATGCGGTCGAGGAGGCGCTTTGCTTCGGTTGGATCGACAGCACGATACGACATATTGACGCGCTGCACCGCGCACAGCATTTTACACCAAGAAAACCGGGCAGTCCGTATTCACGTCCGAATATCGAACGTTTGATTTGGCTTGACGTGCAGGGATTGATTCATCCGAAGATTCGTGAGAGCGTGATCGATCTCATCTGTGCGCCGTATGTCTTTCCGGAAGATATTATGCACACCATACAAGCCGACTCTGCCGCGTGGGAAAATTATCAGGCGTTCCCGGAGGGCTACAAACGCATTCGCATTGCCTATATCGATGCGGCACGGAAGCGCTCAACCGAATTTGAAAAACGCCTGAACAACTTCATCGCCAAAACGCGGGCGGGCAAAATGATTCCCGGTTTCGGCGGGATCGACAAATACTACGGGAGTAAGTGAGGAAAACGGTATGGAAACCTCTAAAATGACACAGAGAACACAAAGTGGAGAAATAAAGCGCATTCCCATTGCGCGGTGTCCGGTGGACGGTTGCGGAAGAACGCTTCTGTACAGCACGGATCCGAAAGAGAAAAACACGGTGACGATCAGCGTTGCCAAGCCGGACTACCAAGGTAAAACGATGCTGTGCCCGCGGTGCAAAACCATGCTTGCGGTGATTGAAAAGCCGAAGGTGGCGCGGGGATATGTCGCCATTCCCGTTACAAGCGCAACATTTTAATCGAAAGTGAGCCATCCTCCCGTCGGTGAAAACGGGAGCCAAGGGTGAGTATCAGAATCAGGCAGAGCTACGCTCTGTTTTGTTTCGATGCTCACCTTTTCTTTTGCAAAAATCAAGGAGGTGCAATATGAAAGAGTCAAACTACAAGTCCTATGAAGAACTGCCGCTGTTTCTTAATGCGGAAACGGTTGCCGGTGTGCTGGGAATCGCTATGTCGTCGGCGTATGAGCTGATGAAGGAAAAGGATTTTCCTGCGCTCCGCGTCGGAAATCGGCTGATCGTCCCGAAAGAAAAATTTGTCCTGTGGGTGGAAAAGAAAACGGAGGTAAATCAATGAGCAGTATCTATCCTGACCTTGACGAAAGACTGTCGGCAGAGTTGGAACAGCACTATTTTTCTTCGGATGACAAGGAGAGAAAAATTGACCGGCAGGAAAAATTCAGAGTGATGAACGCTCTGCACCGGTTGTGGAATTTTGATGAGCTTGCCTGTTACGGTGTTGTTTTCAGAATCGAAGAAATCCGCAAAGTAATCCTTGATCTTATGAAGCCCGAGCATATCCAGCTGGCACTGAAATCGGTGGAGTTTTCTTCCGGATGCAGGGACTCCGTATGGGTGGGGTGCGCGATCTTTATGTTCGCAAGGTTTTATGAGGATCTGCAAAGTCAGATCAGAAAAGGAGTTCTCAGCCGCGGGTATCTGCCTCTGGTGGTTGCCGCCTTTCTTTCCGAAGTTGTGATCACGGAAAAAGGAAGAAGATTTACGCAACGCATTAAGATCAATCTTTCCCTGAAAGAAAAAACGCAATATGATTTTGCATCGATCATCACGGGAAGTCCGGCAAGAAGATCTCCTGCCGAGGGCAATTATTTCATGGTGCCGAACAGCGCGCTTCAGATGGATCTTTCGGGCGGTGAGATTCTGCTGTACAGTTGCCTGCTCTATTACGAGGACCGGAAAACGCATACCTGCTATCCGTCCTTCCGTGAGATCGGAGAGCGGATCGGAATGTCTAAAAATACGATTATGAAATACCTGCGTTCACTGGAAAGGCGCGGATTGGTCGAGACAGAGCAAACACTGGTCAGGACACAGAGCGGTGAGGTTCACAACGGCACGCTGAAATATCACATCACGCCTATCGCTCCCATCAAGAAAGCGTATGACGAAAAAGAGCTTGACAAGCTGAGACGGGAGGCGGAAATGCGTGAGCGGATTGCAAAATATGAGCGGCACACAAAAAACAGCGTTCATGCCGAAAACCACGCGGAAAACGGGCAAATGTGAAGGTTTATGCGAAGGTCGATTTTCAAGCAGGAGAAAGGGCGTGCGTCAAAAACGCTCGCCCGGATCACATCGGCGGGCAGAGCCCTCCGCTTTTCGCGTGTTTTGACCGCATTTGCTCGCTTTTTCGCGGGTTTTGCACGAGAGAAAAATATGCGCAAGTGTGTGTCAAAAATCACATGAACACAAATTCAGGCGCCTGCAATGCGAAAAAGTCAGTGTTTGCAGGCTTTTTGCAGGCGTCTGAGACAAAAAAGGAGGCTTTTATGGAGAACAGGCAAACTCGTTTTTCTCTGCATATCAGCGAGGAAACATTGGACACGGCAAAGGCACTCAGCAAGTCAGACGGGTGCAAAAGTGTCAGCGAATATATCGAAAAGGCAGTTGATTTTTATAATGCGTATCTCTGTAATCGCAGGGCGCCCGAGCTGATTTCTTCCGAGACGGTGGACACTTTGCGGAAAGTGCTTGACAAATGTGAGCACGCGCGCAGCAGTGCGCTCTTCAAGCTGTCGGTTGAAATTTCAATGCTGCTCAACGTAATTGCGGCGACAAATGACATTGAACATGAAGACCTCGGCAGGCTTCGTCACGCCTGCATCGAGGAAGTGCGGAGAATCAACGGGAGCGTTTCTCTTGATAACGCGATCGAATGGCAGAAATAAATTCGGAATCGCAAATTTTTTGATGCAGGAAACAAAGAAAAGCCCCGCCGAAGCGGGGCTAAAAACTATCTTTTTTCGATTGGAATCCAAAGCTCGCGATATCTTTGGTTATGCTTCTCTCCCCTGTACCAATGTGTCACCACAAGCTCAGGAGCATCTTTCAGCACATATCCCGAATTCGGCAGCCACTCGCTTGCGATTTTCTTCCTCAGCTCAAGGAATATCAGTGTCGGATACGAACACCTCTCGGTTTCAAATATCGCATAGGTACATTTCGGAATCGTGATATTCTCATAATATCCGGCGAATTCTTTCCCCAGGACTCCATCCTTGTCAAGATTGTTGCGATTGTATTCGGTCAACCGGCTTGCGATATAGAAGTCGTATCCGTTGTCATCAATGTTGGTAATGACGTCAAAATTGCTTACATTATCGCCCGAAAGAGCCTGAAGAATGTACTGTAACGGTCTTGTTTTTACATACATTTCTTTTTCCTGTTCTGCGCGTTCTCCGGGAACGCCCGAAAAATGACGCTTATAGCCCGTCAGTATCATTTCTTCTTTTTCTTCAATTCTGTAATTCATGGTGCTACCGCCTTTCAATATAATTTGAATGGACAGGCGTGAGAAAGACTTGAGCATCTGACCATTCCTGCGCGCTTCGGATGGAGTGATGCCGTGAAATTTTTGAAATGCTTTTGCGAAGCTGTCCGGAGAGTCATACCCGTATTTCATAGCTACGTCAATCACTTTTGCTTTTTCGTTTGCAAGCTCCGCGCCCGCAAGCGATAATCTGCGGAGCCGGATATACTCCCCGAGCGTGTAGCCGCAGAGTATACCGAAAATCCGCTGAAAGTGATACCCTGACGAAAAGCTTTGCTTTGCAACCTCCTCATAATCAATTTCATCTGTAAGATGATTTTCGATGTAGTTTATCGCATTTTGAATTCCACATATCCAGTCCATATTCATCCTCCTGTCAAACATATTATATCATCGCAAAAATTATATTTCCCGATATTTTATGCGGTGTTTTATCGGATATATTGTATCATAGCTAAAAAACAGTTGCAAGGGTTGACTTTAAAATCCTCCCGGCGGTGAAACCGGGCGTCCATAGAGAAATCTTCGGGCAAAACGGTCCCGACGTCAGAGCAGTGCGCTCTTCAAGCTGTCGGTTGAAACTTCAATGTTGCTCAATGTGATTGCGGCGACCAATGACATTGAACATGAAGACCTCGGCAAACTTCGTCACGCCTGCATTGAGGAAGTCCGGAGAATCAACGGAAGCGTTTCTCTGGATAACGCAATCGAATGGCAGAAATAAATTCAGGATCGCAAATTTTTTGATGCGGGAAACAAAGAAAAAACATCGGGGCGAATTGATAACTTTCCGATAACTCTTTCGATTTCCGCTGGATATATGAAAAGCCTTGTGGTATTGTTGTGCGTGAAAGAAGGTAGGCGTGACATAAAGCAAGAAGAAAATCCGGCATGGCGTGTCACGCCCCGAATTTGCTACGCAAATTCCAAAGAAAGGAGAAATTAATTATGTCAAAACGCCGTCCGAACGGGGACGGGATGGTCAGAAAAAGAGCGGACGGAAGATGGGAAGCACGCATCATCGTCGGGCACAAAGAGAACGGTAAGCCGATTTATAAATCGGTCTTCGGCAAGACGCAGAGCGAGGCGATGACGAAATTTTATAAGCTCC
>OIWU01000562.1_pt1 | contig 44923 bp, 30 predicted proteins | sample 1587711 | NCBI WGS metagenome assembly OIWU01 (sample SAMEA3888909, study PRJEB22519) | human gut metagenome | biome: human gut; feature: human-associated habitat; material: faeces | place: Denmark | collected 2010 | reverse complement strand
AGGCGTCTGGCCGCTTGGCCGGGCGCCTTTCGCGCTTTCACCCCCTGGCGCCGGCGCCGGGGTTCTTTTTTGTCTCTGCGCGGCGTGGCGGGGCGTCTATGAAAATAGAGGTAGATGCAAGACGGGGGCTTCTGCTACGATATGCGGCAGATGAGGCATCTTTCAGGCAGTTCCAGAAGAGTCTTGGCGGCCGCGTTCGCGCTGGCCGTGCAGATGGCGTCGGCGGAGATCGACTTCGCCTCTCTCCTGTTCTCGACGGACGGCGGGCGGACGTGGCGTGAAGACTATCCGCTGCTGGCGGGGACGAACCGCACGTTCGACGTCAAGGTCGAATGGTTCGGACGCGACGACCGGAAGATGGTCTGGGACGGCGTGCTGGACTGCACGCTCACGTCTGCGCGCGACTTCGCCTCCTCCATCGGGCGGCCGCATGCCTCTCCCTACACGCAGATGTCGTCGCGCCACTTCGAGCGCTATGCCGCGCAGTACCTGAACAACACGCCCCGGCCCTACTTCTTCCACGTCGATCTCGGCGCCCGGGCCGAGGGGGCGCGCGTGCATCCGCGCACGAAGGAGCCGCTTCCCGCCTGTGCCGCCTATGAACCCGGCACGTGGTATTTCTCCTGCGCGCTCGGCTATCGGCTGGAGACGCCCCTGCCGGAGAGCCCGCACCGCGACAAGCGCCTGATCGAGGCGCGGCGCGACTTCTTCGTCTACATCGACGACCCGGACAATTCCGTCCTCCCCGAAAGGCGGGCCGTCGACGCGCTTCACACCCCAACGGAACGAAAGGGACAACCCGACAGATGAGCCTCCGCCTGAAACACCTCGCCTTCGTCCTCCTGGGCGCGCACCTCGCAGGCGCCGCATCCGATGCCCCGGCCCACATCGACGAATGGACGGGCGACCTGCCGCTGCCGTATGCGAGCCGGGGCTTCGGCGTGCTGCGTAACCAGTACGTGAACGGGCGGATCTCGTGCTACGTCAGCCGCAACGGCCAGATCGGCCGCCTCAGCTTCCACGGCGGGCAGGGCATCGGCGCCCACGAGATCTTCGCCACCGACGAGAACGGCGTCTTCGGCAAGCTCTTCCGCGTGCAGGTCTTCGTGGACGAGACGCCCTACCGCCTGACGTTCGAGAAGACGACGCATCATCCCTACGGCTACACGTCGGAATGCACGGTCGCCGGCGTCCGCTTTGGCCATGAGTTCGTCCTCGACGACAACGTCGTCTTCCAGCGCGTCCGGGTCCTCTCGAATCCCCAGGAGAAGAAGGTCCGCGCGCGCGGCATCATGAGCGGCTTCTCCTGGAAGGCGCGCGCGAACCGCACGCACGGCGACTTCCGGCTGGAGGCCGCGAAGGGCCGCTTCACGGCGGAATTCCGCGACGTCCTCAAGACGGGCGAAGGCGGGGCGGCCGACGAGGCCGTCACGATTCCCGTCAGCATGGGCCTCTTCGGCCGGCCGGCCGTCTATCCGCTGCAGGACGGCCGCTACCTGAAGGGCGACAAGAAGAAGGACGCGGACTTCTGGCGCTTCCAGCAGAAGCGTAAGTTCTACGTCGAGGCGCGGGACGCGGGCGACGATTTCGTCTACTACCTCGTCTTCGCCGAGCGGCCCGGCGAAGACCTCTCCGGCGCGCGCATCGACCGCGTCCACGCGCGGTTCGCCGACGTCTATGCGACGTGCGCGACGTTCGAGACGGGCGACCGCGCGACGGACTCGGCCCTCGGCTGCGTCGTGCCGGTCATGGCCGCGCACGAGGCCGGCCGCCCAGGCGCCTACCGCGCCTCGCCCGTCTACTGGACGTGGGGATGGGACGCGATGGTCCACGCCGATGCGTTCGCCCTCGCGGGCCAGCCGGCGGGCGTCCGCCGCATGCTCGACTTCCTGCGCGAGACGGCGCATCCCGAAGGCGGCATCATGCACGCCTACAACTACGGCTTCGCCGGCACGGTGAAGGAGCGGCTGGCCCCGCCGACCCAGCCGTTCTACGCGCTGCTGCTCCTCAACTACTTCAGTCTCACGGGCGACGCGGCGACGCGCGACCGCTGCCTGCCGCTCGCGCGCCTCGTCGTCGACCGCGCGCTGGAGATGCGCCGGCCGGGCGAGGCGCTCGTGCGCTGGTACGACATGTTCCCGGACAATCCCTTCTGCCTCGGCCAGACGGCCAACGACTTCTCGGCGTTCGACAACTCGATCTTCTACCAGGGCGTGCGGGCGCTCGCCGAGCTGACGGGCGAGCGGCGCTACCTCGACGAGGCCGCGCGCATCCGCGAGGCGTTCGAGCGGCTGCTCTGGGACGAGGACGCCGGCTACTTCTACAACTGGGCCGACGGCGAGACGAAGAAGGGCGTCGCGATCCACCAGGCGTTCAACGTCCTCTACATCTCCCCGTGGGCGTTCGACCTGAAGGGCGGGGAGATCGGGCGCATCGCCTCGTTCATGAAGAACAACTTCCTCGCGAACTACGGCATCCGCAACCTGCACTGGCGCTCGCCGGCCTTCATGCAGGACGGCGTCCAGCAGGGCGAGTACTTCCCCGTCACCGAGCGCTACTACTGGAACGTGATGAACCGCGCGCGCGACGTCGCCTCGCTCCAGGACTTCCGGCGCATCCACGGCTCGTACTGGAAGATCCTCACCTACCCCGAGGGGCAGACGCTGGAGGTCGAGAACGCCGACATCCTCGACTACTACGAGGACACGCCTGGCATGAAGCAGATCTTCACGGCGAAGGCCTGGCTCGCCTCGGCCCTGGAGCTCTGGCTCGGGCTTGAGATCGGAACGGACGGCCTGCGCTTCCGGCCGATGAACGACGGTCTGCCGTTCGCCGTGCGCGGCCTGGCGGTGCGCGGCCGGCGGCTGAACGTCACGATGAAGGGCGCGGGGACGGCCGCGACGCTGGTCTTCAACGGAAAGCCGTGCGACGGCTTTGTCCCCTACGCGGCGTTCGACCGCGCCGTCAACACGCTGGAGATCCAGGTTCGTTGAGAGAAGGGAAGGCACCAAGATGCAGGACAGAGCGCAGACATCGAAGTTTCCCGCCGCGCTGGCCGCCGCGCTCGTGGCGCTGGCCGCGCACGCCCGCACGGAGTACACGGTCGGCGACCTGTACGCCGTCGCCGACGACGGTTCACGCCGGCCGATTGCCGCGCGCTTCGTCAAGGCGGGGCGTGCGCATTTCCCGTCCAACGCGCCGCACTACATCGAGCTGGAGGGGATCGAGCCGGGCGACTACCACCTGGCGATCGACGCGGGCATCCCGAAGGCGGACGGACGCTTCGTGCGCGATGTCCGCGTGTACGTCAACGGGCGCCGTTGCCAGGCGTACCGCGCATGCGTGCCGGAGGAGGGGAACGGCGCGCAGTGGTTCTCCTTCGAGAAGCAGCCGCTCAAGTCCGGCGACGTCGTCGCGTTCTTCGGCCCCGACACGTCGTTCACGCGCCTGCGCGTCCTGAAGGAGCGCCTTGCGGACGACGTCGTGCCGCGCGTCAACGAGTGGATCGAGGGGGAGGCGTTCTGCGACCTCTCCGCCACGGCGCTCACGCCGACCTCCCTCGTCGTGAACGTGACGTCGCTGCTGGGTCGCGCGCTCGACGCGCGCGCGACCTACGTCGTCACCGACTACTGGCAGAACGAGGTCGCGCGCGGCGACCTCGACCTGACGGCGAATCCGACGTTCGGGAAGACGGTTCCCTTCGCCGCCAACCCGACGGGCGAGACGCGCGCCGAGGTGCGCGTCACCATGTGCGGCGCGGGCCGCACGATGCGGCGGCTCCTTTCCGCCTCGCATGACCGCCTCGCCGGGCGGCGGCCGCGCGTGCTCCTCGACGGCGGCTGGGAGGGGGCGTTCGGATTCGGCGACGGCACGCCGAAGGGGCGCCGCTTCCGCGAGACGCCGCCGGCCGACGCGACCTGGCGGCCGGTCCTGCTGCGCGGCCGGTTCCCGCGCGTGGACGGCAAGGAGGTGCAGATGGCTTGGTTCCGCCGGCGCGTCGCCGTGCCGCCGGCCTTTGCGGGGCAGCGCGCCCTCTTCAAGGCCGAACGCCTGTCGAGCAACGCGCGCATCTTCGTCAACGGCCGCCTCGTCAAGGCCGTCTCGCGCGCCGCGTACGAGCTGCCCGTCGAGGCGGACATCACGGACGCGCTCGTGCCGGGCGAGAACGAGATCCTGATCGCCGCGCAGGGTGTCCTGTCGCGCTACACCGACGAGGACCTCGCCAAGAAACGCGAACCGACCTACCAGGACTGGCGGCTGCCGGGCGGACCGGTCAACTTCACGGACCCGTCCCTGGAGGCGCGCCTGGCCCTCGCGCTCGTGAAGCGGCCCTTCGTCGAGACGTCGGTGACGGGGCGCACGATCAAGGTCACGACGGACGTCCCGGCGGGCTGTTCGGTCTCGCACCGCGTCCTCCGGCAGGGACGCGAGGTGCTGCCGCCGTTTGCGGACGGCGTGCGCGTCCTCTGGATGAACCCGATTCTCTGGGGACCGAGGCAGTTCCCGCTCCTGGAGCTGGAGACAACGCTGAAGGACGCGCAGGGCCGCGTCTGCGACGTCCTCTCGACGCGCTTCGGGTTCAGGGAGTTCACGACGCGCGGCATGGACATCCTCTGGAACGGCGTGCCCTACCGGGGCTACGCGCGCGGCGGATGCAACGCATTCGGCGGCTATGGCGTGGCGAGCAACGGCGCGCACGAACACCGCCGCGCATACCTGCTCGACCGCCTGGAAGCCGGCCTCGCGGACGGTGCGCGCTTCGGGCGCCACATCCGCTACCCGGAGATCTGGTACGACTTCTGCGACGAGCAGGGCCTGCCGTGCAGCTTCACGTCGGCGAACTGCCCGTTCGGCCAGATGGAGGCGCGCTTCCTCGGCAACGACGTCTACTGGCAGACGAAGGAGCAGAGCGACTGCGCGATGGTCGACGCCTACGGCCACCACCCCTCGATCTTCCTGTGGTACGTCTCGAACGAGTTCTGGATCATCAACGACCGGCGCGCCTACGACCTCATTGCGCCGAGCGTGAAGGCCCTGCTGTCGAAAGACCCGACGCGCTTCGTCGAGACGGGCAGCGACCTCGACTGCCGCGGCCTCACGCAGATCCTCTCGACGCACTATCCGATCTCGGGCTGCACCTTTGATCCCGCGACGTGGTATCCGGACATGTTCTACTGGCGGCCGATCGGACAGGACTTCACGGTCGGCGCCGGCATGCCGTTCGGACAGACGAAGACGATCGGAAACGCGCACGGCGACGCGCTCATCCCGTATGGCACGAAGCCCATCTCCGTCCACGAGACGGGCTGGTCGGTCAACATCCAGCGTCCGCACGGCTCGACGCGCTTCTTCGGCGACGAGGGCTACTGCGGCTTCAACACCCTTGAGGCGCACCACCTGTTCGTCAACTTCGAGACGTTCGTCGGCCAGCGCGACGCGAACGTCTCGTCCATCCAGCCGTGGCGCGGCGGAAGCGACGGCACGTCGCGCGCGATGCCGCTTCTGGACGTCCAGCTCGTCGAGCGCGTCCATGCGTTCTACGAGGGGACGCGCGTCGCCTACCAGGCGAACGTCTTCCACGACATCCCCGAAGCGGAATCGCTCGGCTTCTTCTGGGAGCTGCGCGACGCGGGCGGCCGTGCCGTCCGCACGGGCGGCGAGGCGCTCGCGCTCGCGGGCTGCGAGGGGCGGCGCGTGAAGATCGCCTTCGACGTGCCGGCGGCCGGCCGCTACGCGCTCGTCTACGGCATCCGGGGACGGTTGGAGAAGACGCTCGCGGTGACGTCCTTCGCCCGTCGCGGCGACGAGGCGGCGCTCCTGCGCGATCCGTGCGTCGTCGGCGGCGACCAGCCGGTCACGGACGCGATGCTCCGCGCGGTCGAGGCCGGCGGCAAGCTCGTCCTCCTGCCGCGCGCGGATTATCCGGAGGGGCTGCCCGTCACCCTGCGCCTGACGGGGCGCAACGCCGCGCTCAACTTCACCTTCCGTCCAGACCATCCGGCCCTGAAGGGCATCGCGCGGGAAGACCTCTCGCTCTGGCATCCGAACCACGTCACGGGCTTCGGCTACTTCGACAAGCCCGCGTCGGGCGGCGTGAAGACGGTCATCGAGGCCGGCGGGCCGAAGGGGCTCGTCTATTCGGCGCTCGTCGAGATCCCGTACGGGAAGGGCACGGTCTACGCGACGCGCCTCGTCCTGAAGCCCGAGGCGAATCCCGTGGCCGCGCAGCTCCTGCGCAACCTCATCGCGCTTCCGGCGGCGGGGACGTCCGCGCGCGGCACGCTCGGCGTCGTCGGTACGCGCTTCCTGAAACCCCTGCGGGCGTGGGGCGTCGCCTGTGCGGCGGCGGACGCGGCGGACATCGCCAAGAACGACGGACGCTTCGCCGCGTTCTTCGTGGACGGGCGCGACGCGGCGGCGGCGGCCGCGCTCCGGGCGGCGAAGGGCGTGAAGGCCCTTGTCCAGAATCCCGATCCGAAGGTCTGGGGCGTCCGCCTCGACGGCCTTCCCGCGCCGGCCTGGCGCGGCAACGCGGTCAAGACGGCGGCGGACCACCCCGAACTGCGGGGGCTGACGAACGGCGACTTCTTCTGGCGGAAGCTGGGCCTGGGATGGGGCGGCGAGAATCCGGGGGCCGTCAACGACGTCTCGCTCATGCTCGAACCGCTCGGCACGGCGGAGATCCTCGGCGAGACGGCGCTTCTCTATCCGCGCTACCTCGCGCGCCGGGACGGGCTTCTCCTCTCCACGCTCAACATGGACGTCAGGCAGACGGCCGTCAAGCCGCTGGCCGAGCGCGTCTTCACGACGCTCATCGCGAACCTGGGCGTGGCCGTCGCGCCGAGCCGTTCGCTGTCGCTCCCGAAGCGCCTCCGCTTCGAGCCCGTCGACCTGACGGGCGTTCTCAACCGCGCGTTCGTCGATGAGGTCGAGAACGACGGGAAGGGCGGCTGGAGCGACCAGGGGCCGGAGAACGACCTGCGCGAGTTCAAGCTGCCGGCGGGCCTGCACGACTTCGGGGGCGCGCGCTACCGCATCGAGCGGCCCCATTCGCTCTTCGCCCTCACGTCGCAGTTCCGCCGGCGCGGCAACGACTACGAGCAGGTGCGCATCGACATGAAGGGCAAGAAGGCGCCGTGGCTCTTCTTCCTGAACGCCTCGGCCTGGACGATGAACCTGCACTGCCTGAGCGTCTTCGTCGAGTATGCGGACGGCTCCGAATACGAGATCCTGTTCACGGGAGGCCAGAACCTCCGGGGCTGGACGGACCCGAACCCGGGAAACCCGTCCGAGGGCGAGACGGACACCCTCACCCAGCTGGCGTTCACGGTTCCGCAGGCGCATTTCGGCAAGGCGTCGGTCTTCTCGACGGCCTGGAAGAACCCGGCGCCGGCGAAGCCGGTCCGCGCGCTGCGCTTCCAGTCGCTGAACCGTCCCGTGGCGATGTTCCTGGCGATCTCGATCGGCACGCCCGCGGAGGCGGAGGCCGGTGCCGCGTCCACGTATGACGAGGCGATGGCGAAGCGGCTCTACGAACAGGGCGCGGCCCGCCAGCGGGCGAAGGACCTCCGGGGGGCGATCGCGCTCTACGAGCGGGCGCACGCGGCCGATCCGCGCCAGCTCAACGTCATGAACGCGCTGGGCAACTGCCACGACGCGCTCGGCGAGCCGGCGAAGGCCGCCGCGTGGTACCGGAAGTCGCTCGACACCGACATCAACCAGCCGCACGTGCTGGACTACCTGAACGCCGCCGAGGCGAAGACGAAGAAGGGACGTGGGGCGAAATGACGGGCTCTTCGGAATCGGGACAGGACGAGGTTGTGCGGGGACGTCTGGAAGATGCCGTCAGCGCCACAAGACACGCTCATCCCCCCAGCCGCCTGTCGATCGCGGAAATGAATTCATCGCGGACTTCGGCTTTGGCGGCGAAGCGCGTCCAGTCTCGGACGGCCGCTTGCACACGGTCGATGATGCCGAGACACGTGCGCGCGCTGAGACCGGCGACTTTTCCCGCCGCAAGGAGATCCTCTCGTCCGATATCGGTCTTCTTGCCGTTGACGGACATCTGATGGCCGGACGTCCAGGCGCCGTTGGGATTGTAGGCGTAGCAGACGTCATAGGCAGGGGCGAGGCTCCACGCGCCCGACTTGTCCATCAGGTAGGAGATGTTCTTCACGTGGTCGTCGCAGTTCCAGGCGAGGACGTTGAAGACCATGCGGCGAAAGAGTTCCTGTTCGGCGCGGATGTCGTTGACAAGGCGGCGCGTGATGCGGAAGGCCTGTTCGTAGGAATGGCGCAGCGGATCGTTGAAGTCGAAATGCGCCAGCGCGCCCAGCGTCTGCGCATGCAGCTTCTGTCCGTCGGCCGTGCGGTCGAAGCGGCGGGTCATGAAATGGCGCCTGTCCCACAGGCGGCACTCCGTCATGCGAAGGCCCGCCGCCTTGGCCATGAGCGAGTAGGCGTATTCGACACGGCCGTACCCAGCCGCGTCGTCGTCCTCCTTGTCGCCGTTTCCGGCGAGGCCGTCGAACTTGATCAGCCAGTAGCCGAAGCCGGACGGCAGGGCGACCTGTCCCGATCGCACCTCGCCCGAGGCTTCGTTCCATCCGATCAGGGCTTTCGCGCGCGCGCCGCCGGCCGAGGCGCCGACGCGCAGAATGGGCGCGTACCGCTGGATGCCGGGAACCAGTTCCGCACGTGCCGTGCGCCGCGACCGCAGGACATCGGCGGCAAGCTGTGCGAGTTGGTCGACGTGCAGGGCTTCGTCGGGGTTCCCTTCCGAAAACAGCGAAGGGCGATACTCCAAGGCCCCCATGCCGCGACTGCCCGTGTAGCAGAGCCGTTCGATCGGCGAGAGGCTGCCGGGCGCGCGCCCCTGCGTCTTCAGCCAAACGTCGATGACGGCGTTTCCGAACTTGTCCGGCACGGAATCGGAGAGCATGCCGGGAAGTCCGTGAAACGAGGCGTATGGCAGCGAAGGGAACTTGTAGACCCGCGACGCGACCGGCATCTCGATTGGCGACGGCTCGATGCCGTAGCCGATGAAATCCGGCGCGTACTCGAATTCCGCGTAGGGCACGCCGTCGCGGCGGACGACACAGCCGATGCGCGTTCCCCAAAGAATGACGTCAGCTGATTCGATCATGCCGGCTCTCCCCAGATCGCGCTCGCCTTGCGGGACGCCTTGCGGATGCGCTTGGGCAGTCGCTCGCCTCTGGCCAACGCCAGCGGGCCGAGTTCGACCGCCGGCACGAGCGCGTCAAAGCCCTCGGTCAGGCCCAGGGCCTGACACGCGGCGACAAAGGCCGAGAGTCGCACGTTCGAGGTCGCCTTTTCCAGTCGCTCGACCGTACGCTTGGACAGCCCAGCCCGTTGCGCAAGCTCCTCTTGCGTCAGCCGACGGCTCAACCGATGTTTGGCCAGCCGAACGCCCAAGCCGGATAGGATTTCGTCAACAGTGTCAGTCGGTTCAAACATAGTTCGCCTTATCTGGCATTTTATCAGTGCGATCTTACTCTAATTCGTCAGATGGTGCGCATTAAACCATATTTGACCTGAACTGTCAATGGCCTCTTCAGGGTTCCTGCATGAAAAGATGATTCGCTCTGCCCGACGCCAGCAAACCCTCGCTCCTCACTCGCGCCACTTCCCGCCCCGAAGCGCGAGCTGTCGGGCCGACGGGCCAAAAATGCGATGGACTGTCGCGCAGGGAAAGACATTCAAATGTCTTTTTCTGATAAGAAAAGAGATGTTGCGATGACTTTTTGATGTTCTCTTCCTCTTTCTCCTGCGAAAGATGAGTCAAGATGGGAAGTCTTCAAAATTTGCCACCAACCTCTATTTTCGTAGATGGGGGGGGGTAAACACGTTAGGCGCAAAGGGCCGTAATCGGCACGACGTAGACGCCGTCCTCCTCGCGACGATAGGCTAGGCCCGACTTCCCAACGATGACGGCCAGCGCGCGCGGAGGATTGTTCTTGAACTTGGACGCGATGCGCACGAGCGTCCGCGCCGCCTCGTCAACCTGCTCAGGGTCGAGCTTGATCTCGAATGCGCTCCAGCCATCGTCCGGCGTCTGGATCACGGCGTCAAAATCGTCCCCGTCATAGTCCTGATAATGGTAGAGCGTCCCTTCCATCGCCTCGGCATAGATCTCCAAATCGCGCATCACAAGCGACTCGAAGAGCAGGCCGAATGTGCGCAAGTCGCGTAGCATCATCTTGGGCGTCGCCTGTAGGAGCGCCGCCGCGAGCGAAGGGTCGCAGAACCGCCGCTTGGACATCTGTTTGACGCGCGCGGGAGAGCGCAGAAACGTAGAGAACGGCGGCGTGTCCCGTAACAGAAAGAGGCGGTTGAATGCACCAATGTAGTCCGTCACCGTGTTAATGCTGAGATTTGCATCGTCGAACTCCGCGATGTCATTGCGAATCGTGTTCGTACTGGCCGTTGTCGATTCGTTCCTCGCCAGCGAGCGAAGGCACTTGCGGATCTTCACCGGGTCGCGCTCGATGCCGTCAAGTTTCGCCATGTCAATGTCGATGACATTCTCGACATACTGGCGTGGGATCACAAGTGCCTGACGGGAAGTCTTGCCCAGCGATCCAGGCCAGCCACCGCGCATGACGAGTTCGACAAGTTCTTCCAACTCCGGCGGCTTGACCGACTTCACCCCGATTGCCGCACCCGAGCAGATGTTCTTGAGAGAAACGGCGCAGGCCGAAGATCCATTTTCCTGAAGCGACATCGGATGCATCGCGAGGCGGGCAATCCGTCCCGTTCCGGAATGCAGGACGCCTTTCCGCTGAGGCGTCGCCGATCCCGTCAGGATGAAGTGTCCGCACGAGCCACCCTCGTCAACCGCCGCGCGGACGGCATCCCAGATTGCCGGCACCTCTTGCCATTCGTCAATCAGGTGCGGCGTCTCTCCTGACAGCGCCTGATTGACGTCTAGACGAGCCAGCTGCCGATTCGCGAAGTTGTCCTTCGGACTTCCGACGAAGAACGCGCTCTGCGCATGCATCGAAGACGTCCAGGTCTTTCCACACCACTTTGGACCCTCGACGCAAACAGCAGCAAAAGTTGAAAGGTAGAAATCAAGCCGTTTGTCCGCGAGTCTGTTGCGATACAGTTTTTTATCCATATTCATCCTTTTTCTGAGAGATATTATACCATATCTCGCAGGATGTTTTCGGATGACTGATATGTTTTTTTGATTTCTATTGATATGGATTTTAAAAGTTTACTGATATACTTTCTCACGATGTGCACGACTCCGAGGACAGGGGAATTGATGAAATTGAAGAGGACAGCCAAAAGTCATCTCCCCCATCTACGAAAATAGAGGTAGATGAGGGCTGCTCGCTTATGCCATAATCCACAGCGTCAACGCGGAGGTCTCGTACATGCACAAAATGAGCAAACGCAGATGGGCGACAGTCGCCTGTCTTGGAATGGCCGCGGTCGCCTTTGCGGCCTCGTCGCCGACAGTCTCCATCCGCGCCGTTGCCGAGGGGCACAACCTGGACTGGGGGCAGCTCCACGAGACGGTCGTGCCGCTCAACTGGGCGTGGCCGGCGGGGGCGACGCGGGCGGAACTGAAGATCGTCGCGAACGGGAAGGCCGTTGCCCTGCGGCAGACGTTCGAGGATCCAGCCGTGTCCTCCTTCAGCTGGAACATGGGCGTGCCCTCCGCCGACACCGTTTACGACGTGTCGCTGACGTTCGACTCCGGCGAGATCCAGACGGCGCAGCTCTACGCGAACCCCGGCTCGTTTGGCGGCGTGCCGCTGAAGGGCTGGAATGCGGACGGCAGGGCGGCTCTCCTCGGCGGTGGCGCGATTCCGTACCGCGTGGCTTGGGATGTGGGCCTTGCGGGCGCGGCGACATTTGGGCTGGACGGGGAGCAGGCCGCGCTTCCCTACGCCGACGGCTATCTTTGCGTGCCGCGCAGACGCGGAATGCACACGGCGACGCTCGATTTTGCCGTCGAGCCGCGTTCGCCCGCGTTTGCGGTTGCGCTCGCCGTCGCGGGGCCTGGGCTGGTCTGGCTGATTCGCTAGGGAAAGGACGTGTGCCATGAACATGAAACCCCTCTGCACTCTGCTCCTGGCGGCCGCGCTTGCGCCGGCCGTCTACGCCGTCACGCTGACCATCGACTCCGTGCGCCGGCGCTGGCCGTTCTCGCCCAAGGTCGACATCGCCTTCACCGTCGCCGGCGCGAATGGCGACTCCTACGCGCTGAGGGACTTCAAGGTCTTCGACGGCGCGCGCGCGGTTGACCATCCCGGCGTCTTCGCCTTCGAGGGCGTCCGCCCCGCCTACGGAGACGGCTCCTACACGATCACCTACGACCCGTCGCGTTCGCTCCTGACGAACACGGTCGCCGTCCAGCGCTTCCGCGTCTCCTTTGACATCACGCCGAAACCCGTTCGGTATCTCGTCCTCGACCTCGCCAAGCGCGTCGGCGAACCGGGGGCGGTCGAGTACATCTGTTCGGGCGATGCGCGCCTGGAGTCGTTTGTGCAGAAGGTCGACTATCTCGACGCCGACGGCACGACGCCTCGCCAGACGACCATCACCTATGACGAGGCGTTTCTCGCCGTCACCAACCGCACGTTCTCGAACGGGAACGAACAGCAGGCGGCCTCGCCCTACGCCCTGACGAAGATGGCCTTTCGCCTCGTCAAGCCGGGCGCCTACCGTGTCGGCAGGGAGAGCATCGCGTCGGGCGGCAACGACGTCACGTTTACCAAGCCCTATTTCATCAGCGTTTTCAAGCTGACGCACGGGCAATACGGCTGCATGCGCTACGGGGACTGGCGGCGGAGGGACTCGGAGGTGAACGGCAATCCCTCCGAGCAGGGGAAGAATCGGGAGCTCTACCTGGACGACCTGCGCGGACAGCATGGCGATGCGGCCTTTCCCGTGGACTGGATCCAGTACGGTCACGCGGTCTGCCCGACAAGCTTTGTCGGCCGGGCGCGCGCGAAATACGGCTTTGGCTTCGACCTCGCGACGGAGGCGCAGTGGGAGGTCGCCTGCCGCGCCGGCACGACGGGCTACTACTACGTCGACGGCGACGTGCCGGGGCCGAACACGAGTCTGCTGGAGAAAATCGGTTACGTGGGCGACAACACGCCGCTGTCGCCGGGTGCGAAACTGGCGAATGCGTGGGGCCTTTTCGACATGCTGGGCAGGGGCGAAGGCGTGCTTGACAACCCCGCGTCCCTTGAGGTGGAGAAATTCAATGACATGGCCTGGCCGTCGGGCACGGATCCCGTCGGCGCCTATGCGACATGGCGTGGCGCGAGCTTCTGCCGGGGTGGCGGACATTACGCCGGTGCGCTTGTGTCGTGCGGTTTGCGTCCGAAGGGGACGGCGTTGCCCACGGGAACGGACTGGTTCCATTCCTACTACAACGGCGTACGCCTTGTCATCAACGCGAACTGAACGTCAACGGAGCAGGGAGCCTGTCATGAAGAAGTCCTTCGTTTTCGCCTCGTTCCTGTCGCTGGGCCTTTCGTCCCTTGCCGCGACCGTCACCGACATCGCCGTCTCGCCGCGCTGGCCGTGGCAGGACAAGGTCGACATCGACTATACGCTCGACGCGGAAGAATACGGCGGGTATGCCGTCACGGTCGCGCTCTACGACGGCGACAGCCCGCTGGCCGTCGCGCCGGCGTCGCTGCCGGGGAACGGCGGCGTCCGCCTGCCGGGCCGCCGCCACCAGGTCTTCGACTTCGCGCAGTCCGGCCTCGCGGAGCGCCCGAAAGCCCTGCGCGCCGTCGTCACCGCGTCCGACAGGCCCGTGCGCTACCTGGTCGTCGATCTGCTCAAGACGGCTGGCGAGGACGGGCAGCGCGAATACGTCTATGCGGGCGACGGGCGGCTTGTCACCCACAAGGATTTCCCCGTCACCTACCGCGTCTCGGACGATCCGACGGACGGCGAGGCCGTGACGCACGTCGATTATGAGGACGTGTGGTTCTCCGTCACGAACGACAGCCAGTATGCGCGCACGAAGATGGTCTTCCGCTACGTCCCGCCGCAGACGGCCGCCCGGACGGGAGACGGGAACGTCTCGTCGACGTCCGCCTTCGTCACGCTGACGAAGGCGTATTGGATCGCCGTCTATCCGATGACGCAGGGCCAGTACAGCTGCCTGAAGTGGAATGTCGTCAACAGACAGCACAAGGATCCGAATTGGGGGACGGCGACGATCGGCGAGGAAGCGCAGCAGACGCCGATGCCGGGCGGTCGGCAAGCCTATGTGGGGACGAAGTACACGGACGAGCCCTATGACGACTACCCCGCTGGCATGCGCGGCCCGCTTGGCGATGACGTCTATCCGATCGGCTGGCCGACGTACGGGCACGCCGTCTCGCCGACGAACACGCTGGCCGCGTTCCGCGAGAAGACGGGGCTTCGGCTCGACTATCCGACGGAGGCGCAGTGGGAGGTCGCCTGCCGCGCCGGGGCGGTCGGCCTCTACGGCGACGGGGATTCGACGGTGGCCAACACGAATCTCCTCCTCCGTTTCGCGAGCCCCAGGTTGCTGAAGAAGGTCGGCGACGGGCGACTGCCGAACGCCTGGGGACTTTACGACATGCTCGGGAACTGCGGCGAGGTGACGCTGGATGCACTGGACGCGGCGACGCGCATCGACGGCGTCGATCCCACCGGGCCGGATTCCCTCACGACCGACCGTGTCGTTCGTGGGCTTAAGGGAGGCGATGAAGACGAGAATGTGTATGCCAAGTATCTGGCGGTCCAGGCCGGTTATCGCACGGGCCTCGCTTACGACGGTACGGGCAGCTGGTCGACCTATCGGGTTTCCGCCATGCGCTGGACGGTCGAGCTCGACGACTGACGTCTGTGTACCCTTTCCCCGATTTTTTCGAGGGGTGGGTCGTGTCGCCCGCCGCGTCCCGTTCCGAAGTGAAATCGCGCGGCGCCACACGGGAGGGCCGCGCTTGTCGCGGCCGCCTCGGCGCGTGGCGTCCGAACGCTGCGTCGAAAGCCGCCGTCAAATCTTGAGGAGCATCCGCCGCAGGGCGATGGCGACGGCTTCGGCGCGGTTCTGCGCGCCGATCTTCGCGAACAGCGCCTGGAGGTGCTGGCGCACCATCGGGACGCTGATGCCGAGATTGGCGGCGATGGCCTCGTTCGTCAGGCCGTGCGAGACGGACTGCAGGATCTCCCTTTGGCGCGGCGAAAGGGCGCTGAGGGGCTTTTCCTCTTCGATGATCTGCCGGATCTCCGGCGAGACGTGCGTCCCGCCTCCCGCGACCGTGCGGACGGCCGCCACGAGGTCGTCGAAGGGGATGCTCTTGAGGACGGCCCCGCGCGCGCCGGCGGCCAGTGCGCGCCGGATGCCTTCCGCCTCGCCGAACGTCGTGAGAATGAGGACCTTGCGCGAAGGGTCTGCGGTCAGGAGCGCGTTCGTCACCTCCAGGCCGTTCATGCCCGGCATGAGGAAGTCGAGGAGGATGACGTCGGGATGGAGGCGGTCGGCCTCGCGAAGGGCCGAGGGGCCGTCCCCGACGGAGCCGGCGACGGCGAGGTCGTCCGTGGTCGCGAAGAGGGAGGCAAGCCCCATTCGGACGATGGCGTGGTCGTCAACGAGCAGAATCGAGATCTTCTTCATGTTCCCCCCTTCGCCTGCGGCACGGCCAGTTCGACGGTGGCGCGCATGCCGCCTCTTGGCCTGCGGACGAGCGTAAAGACGCCGGCGAGGTTGCTGATGCGTTCGCGCACGCCTTGCAGGCCGAAGTGGCTCTCCGTGACGCCCGGCGCGGTCGCGGGGTCAAAGCCGCATCCGTCGTCGCGCACCGAGACGAAGAGCCGCCCACCCCGGATCGTGCCGGCGACCTGCAGGCGCGTGGCGCCGCCATGCCGGATCGCGTTGACCGCCAGTTCGCGGATGATGCAGAGAAGCGTGTGGACGGTGAAGTCCGAAAGCCGGCGGCGCGAAACGTTGAAGCGCACGGAAAGGGCGATGCCCCGGATGTGCGGCAGGAGCGTCCGGCGCACGGCCTCGTTCATGTCGGCCTCGTCCATCGCGGCGCTGCGGAGGTCCCACAGGCAGTTGCGCAGCTCTTCGCGGCACGAGGCGAGCGTCGCTCCTGCGCGTGCCAGGTGGGCGGCGCGCGCCGCGTCGTTCCGGCGGTCTGTGCGCAGGGCTGCCTCGACTTCGAGGGCGACGCCCGTGAGGCTCTGGGAGAGCGCGTCGTGCAGGTCGGCGGCAATCCGCATGCGCTCGCCTGTCCGCAGGTCGGCCTCTGCGCGGGCGATTTCCTCTCGCGCCAGGTCCTTGCCGCGCATCTGCGCCAGGCGGCGCAACGAACGGTTCCAGATGCCGACGCCGAGGATCGAGGCCAGAAGGGCGCCGAGGACGTACCAGGCCGACGGCGGCAGCGGGTGGCGCGCGCGGGCGACGACGGCGAGGCCGTCCGCCGACGTGGGCACGACGACGTAGCCGCGCGCCTGCGGGAACGCGGCGCTCGGCCGGCAGTTGTCGATGTCGAGGATCGCGACCCCCGTCACGCGGACGGTGTCGCCGACGCGCAGGTCGGGGTGGGGCGCCGAGGACGCGCTGAGATCGACGGAGACGTTCTCGTGCGCGTCTCCGCAGAGAAAGCGCCCGGACGGCTCCTCGTCGATGCGGCTGCGCACGGTCGCGGTGAAGGAGACGGGGCGGCCGTGGAACGCGCAGTTGATGGCGCGGCGGCCCTTGATGTCCCGCAGGAGGTCCGTGAACGCGATCGCCCGGGGGGCTGGGCGGCGGACGTCGACGCGGTTGGTCTGCGTCTGCCAGACGGCCCGCGAGAGATTGAGGTTCTGGAGGTCCGTTTCCGGGAAGCCGACGGCGACGACCGCGTCGCCGACGGCGGGCGGCGCCGTCAGGCCGAGGTCGGCGCGCACGATGCGCCCGCCCGTGTCGAGGAGCAGGCTTCGTCCGCCGTTCCAGACGGCGGCGACGACCCCTCGGACGGAGCGGCGCCCCAGCGCCGGCAGTTCGTCGGGGCGGCACGATTCGGCCGTCGCGAGGTCGGGCTGCTCGGCGATGCCGGGCGCGGGACGGGTCACGACGAACGTGTCGCGCCGGGGAATGTCGAAGAGGCGCTGCGCCTGCCGGTGCTGCGGCGAGTTGGGCGGCGCGCGGACGCATCCGCAAGGCGCGACTTCGGCGCCGACGAGCCGTTCGGGCGGAAGGGAGAGGAAGTCGCGTTTGATGAAGGCGTAGACGCATCCGTCGGCGCAGCGGAGCACAAGGAAGACGTAGTCGGCGTTGGTCGCGTCGACGAAGGCATCGATGACGGTCGCGTGCAGGCGCACGCACTGGCCGTCGTAGCGACCGCTGTTGAAGTCGGCTGCCGTGACGTCGGGACAGTTGGCATGCCAGGCGGTCTGCGCCAGAAGAAGCATCGCGGCGATCAGAGAAGCGAACATGACGTGCGGATTATATCATATTCGCCTGTGCGTGGGCCGCCTCTCCTTTTGTAGAGGTGGGGCCGCAGCCGCGTTCACGCGAGAGGATCCGTAGCTCAGAATCCGGGCGCGGACGGGGCCCGGATTGCGCGTTATGCGGGAAATGCGAAAAACTTTCGGATGCCCCCTTGCGCGCTTGGGGGGAATCTGCTAAACTATGTCCTCGTTCGCCGCCCCCAAGGGCACGTCCCCCGGGCCGCGGCGGCGGTCGATCCTTGAAAAGCGAGTCTGGAATCAAAGAGAATTGCAACGTAACGAGAGGCGAGAGGTTTCTTGCCAAGCGTATACGGGCGCACGATGGATGCCTTGGCACCACGAGGCGAGGAAGGACGCGGCAGACTGCGATAAGCCACGGGGAGCCGTCAGCTGGCCCTGATCCGTGGATTTCCGAATGGGGAAACCCGCCGCCCGTCATGGGGCGGCGCCTGCGGGTGAATAGATAGCCCGCCAGGAGCTACACCGGGGGAAGTGAAACATCTCAGTACCCCGAGGAGAAGAAATCAAGAGAGATTGCGCGAGTAGTGGCGAGCGAAAGCGCACGACGGCCAAACCGGGGGGCATGCCCCCCGGGGTTGCGGGACCGGGACACGGTACCGGGAAGGCTAGGCGAACGGCATGGAAAGGCCGGCCGCAGCGGGTGAGAGCCCCGTAGCCGAAAGCCCAACCGGACCCACCGGGATCCCAATTAGGACGGGACACGTGAAACCCCGTCCGAATCCGGGGAGACCACTCTCCAAGCCTGAATACTCCGTGGTGACCGATAGTGGACAAGTACCGTGAGGGAAAGGCGAAAAGAACCCCCGCGAGGGGAGTGAAACAGACCTGAAATCGTGCGTCCACAAGCTATGGGAGCGTCCTCGGACGCGACCGTTTGCCTTTTGCATAATGAGTCCGCGAGTCAATCCGGCCGGCGAGCGTAACCGAGAGGGGACGCGAAGCGAAAGCGAGTCCGAACAGGGCGTGCGAGTCGGCCGGATTGGACCCGAAGCCCATGCGAGCTATCCTTGGACAGCGTGAAGCCCCCGTAACGGGGGGTGGAGGCGCGAATCCGTGACCGTTGAAAAGGTCTGGAATGAGCTGAGGATGGGAGTGAAAGGCTTATCAAGCTGGGTAATAGCTGGTTCTCTCCGAAATGCCTTTAGGGGCAGCGTCGCGGAACGCAGGCGCCGGATGTAGAGCACTGATCGATCTAGGGTCCCCACCGGGATGCCGAAGTCCGTCAAACTCCGAAGGCCGGCGCCGTCACCGCGGCAGCGAGACAGTGGGGGCTAAGCTTCATTGTCGAAAGGGAAACAGCCCAGGACCGCCGAATAAGGTCCCAAACCGACGTTAAGTCACTAAGGCAGTGAGGTCTCCCGGACAGGTAGGATGTTGGCTTAGAGGCAGCCACCATTTAAACAGTGCGTAACAGCTGACTACCCGAGAGACCCCGCGCCGAAAATGATCGGGAGTCAAACGTCGGACCGAATTCGCGGGCCGCCACTATTGTGGCGGCGGTAGGAGAGCGTCGTGCGACGGGGCGAAGCCGTGCGGGAAACCGGCGGTGGACTTCGCACGAGCGATTATGCGGACATGAGTAACGTAAAACCCGATGGAAATTCGGGTCGCCGGAATCCCAAGGTTTCCCGGGGCAGGTTCGTCCGCCCGGGGTTAGTCGGCACCTAAGACGAGGCCGAAGGGCGTAGTCGATGGACGGCAGGTCAACATTCCTGCACCGGCGGGGGTTTGAGCGTGGTTCGGAGAAGGACAGTGGAGGGGGTCAATGGCTATCCCCCGCACGGCCGGGAACGGCCGGGCGCCGGAGGGGTTCGCCCCGACGGCCCCATGCGTCCCCGCTTCCAAGAAAAGACCACGCGTATTAACCCGTCGGCCGTACCAAAACCGACACAGGTGGGATGGTACAAGGATACCAAGGCGCGCGGGAGAAACCTCGTTAAGGAACTCGGCAACATGACCCCGTAACTTCGGGAGAAGGGGTCCTCCGGGGCAATGCCCGGAGGCGCAGCGAAACGGCCCATGCGACTGTTTAACAAAAACACAGCACTCTGCCAACCCGTGAAGGGGAAGTATAGGGTGTGACACGTGACCAATGCGGAAAGGTCAAGGCGAGGAGTCAGCGCAAGCGAAGCCCCGAACCAAAGCCCCCGTGAATGTCGGCCGTAACTATAACGGTCCTAAGGTAGCGAAATTCCTTGTCGGGCAAGTTCCGACCTGCACGAATCGTGTAACGATATGGGCGCTGTCTCAACGAGGATCTCGGTGAAGTTGTAGTGCCGGTGAAAATGCCGGATACCCGCAGAAGGACGGAAAGACCCCATGAACCTTTACTGTAGCCTGGTACTGGGTTCTGGTCGGATGCATGTAGCATAGCCGGGAGGCTTGGAAGGGCGCTCGTCAGGGCGCCCGGAGCCGCAACGTGAAATACCGGTTCCATCCGGGCGGAGTTCTAACCCCATCCCGTCATCCGGGAGGGGGACAATGCCAGGGGGTCAGTTTGACTGGGGCGGTTTCCTCCCAAACAGTAACGGAGGAGTTCGAAGATCGGCTCAGCACGGTCGGCAATCGTGCGTCGAGCGCAAGGGTAGAAGCCGGTCTGACTGCGACACCGACAGGTGGGGCAGACGCGAAAGCGGGACCTAGTGATCCGGCGCTTCCTCGTGGAAGGGGCGTCGCTCAACGGATAAAAGGTACTCTGGGGATAACAGGCTGATCGCGGCCGAGAGTTCACATCGACGCCGCGGTTTGGCACCTCGATGTCGGCTCTTCGCATCCTGGGGCTGGAGAAGGTCCCAAGGGTTTGGCTGTTCGCCAATTAAAGCGGAACGCGAGCTGGGTTCAAAACGTCGTGAGACAGTTTGGTCCTTATCCTCTGTGGGCGCAGGTGGTTTGACGGGAGCATTCCCTAGTACGAGAGGACCGGGAATGACGGGCCCATGGTGTTCCGGTTGTCGCGCCAGCGGCATGCCGGGTAGCTATGCCCGGAACGGATAAGCGCTGAAGGCATCTAAGCGCCAAGCCTCCCCGAAGACGAGACCACCCGCCAGAAATGGCCTCAAGCGCGGTCGTAGACGACGACCTCGATAGGCCGCAGGTGCAGGCGCGGCGACGCGTTGAGCCGAGCGGTACTAATCGCGCGTGCGGCTTGGCTTTTATCGACTTCACCTGAAGGCGGACCTTCCGCCTCCCGGTGCGTCGCGATTCTCTTTGGCTCCGGACCACGGCTTTTCTGCCGGTGGCCATGGAGGAGCTGCCATACCCGTTCCCATTCCGAACACGGAAGTCAAGGGCTCCTTCGCCGAGGGTAGTGCGGGACCCGCCCGTGCGAGAGTAGGACGCCGCCGGCTTTTTCGTTTTTTCCCCCCAATGCGCGCGCGCCGGCGCGGCCCGGACCCCCGGGCCGCGCCTGCCTTTTCCCGGCGGGACGCCACCCGGGGGCGGCCGCGCTCCACCTCACCCGCTGGACATCCCGCGCGGATTGTGTTATGCTTGCGACTGCATGAGCGAGGAGGAAACCATGTCGAAGATCCTGTTGGCCGAGGATGACGTGTCCGTCCGCGAGGCGATTGTCGCCCTTCTTGAATCCGAATTCCATTCGGTTTGTGCGGTTGGAAACGGGAAGGACGCACTTGACCGTCACTGGCGCATCCTACCCGATCTGGTCATTCTCGATGTCATGATGCCGGAGAAGAGCGGATTCGACGTCTGCCGCGAAATCCGCGCCTCGGATACGACCACGCCGATTCTCTTCCTGTCCGCCAAGGGCGAGGAGTCCGACAAGGTTCTCGGCCTGGGGCTCGGCGCGGACGACTATCTGGCCAAGCCGTTCGGCTCGCGTGAATTTCTCGCGCGCGTGGAATCGCTCCTGCGACGGACGCGGTTGGGGGAATCCCGTTCCGAACGCCTCTCCGAACACGGCTTCCGGCTTGGTACCGCCGTCGTCAAGGGAACCGAACTCACGCTCACGACGGCGGCGGGGCAGCGCATCTCCCTGACACACCGCGAGTATGAATTGCTCCGCCTCCTGAACCGCCGGGCAGGCGAGATCGTTTCGAAGGAGGCGGTGATGGATCTCCTCTGGGGCGAGGGCTATGTGCCGAACTCGCGCACGCTGGAGCAGCATCTCTACAATCTGCGGAAAAAGGTCGAGGGCAACGGCTTCAGGATCCTGACGGTTCCCCGATGTGGCCTCCGCCTTGAAGTGATGGGCTAGAATCGCCCGCCCTTGTTCGACCTCTAAATTTTTTGATGTCTTTTTAGGGCTGAAACTAAAGAAAGATTTCGCGGTTTGAGGTATCCTATCCCCGTGTTCGGCGGATGGTCCGCACGAACGGAAGGAAAGGACACCTCCATGAACGCGACGAAACAGACCGAACAGACCGTTCGCTACCGCGCCACTGACGCCTACATCCACCCCAACATGAAGGGAACGGGAAGCGCCTGTCGGCTTGAACTTCACCCGGCGCACGACGAGACATCGGGGAGCATCTTCCTCACGCTTGCCGCGCAGAAGACGCTGGGCTCCGGGCAGGGAGCCGGGCGGGTTCTCCCGACATTCGACTGGGAGAACCGTCTCGTCGTCAAACTGGACCGCAGCGACCTTTCGCAGATTCTCCAGGTCCTGCGGGGCATGCAGGAGTCGGTCCGGGACGGGAAGGGCCTCTTCCACCGTTCGGCACGCGCCTGCACGGTCATCAAGTTCACGCACCAGATCGAGCCGCATCCCGGCTACGTCCTCGCGGTTTCGCGGAAGTCGGAAGACGGCAAGTTGACACAGTGTTGGTTTGTGTTTGACGTGGACGAGGCATTCAGCCTCATGTTGACACTTGAACAGGCCATGCTGTACATCTGCCTGGGCATTCCCCTTGTCCGTCCGCCGGCGGGGGCGCGTTCCGCCTGATGACTCTTGTCCGGCCTCCGCGCGGAGCGGACGGGGTGTAGTTCGTGCCGGAGCGCATCTTTCGTCCTGATAGCGCGTTCCAGCACCGCCCGGCAGTTTGCACGCGCGTGCCGGAAAGGATACGTACCGAAAGGAGGGGAAAGGATGGATGCGAGAAACGAGAAGCAGCGTGTACGCGACCGGGCGTATGGCGAACGAAGCGTCGTACGGGGCCGTTGGGGCGAGAACCTGGCCGTTTCGTTTCTGGCGCGAAGGGGGTGGGTGGTCGTCGGGCGGAACGTGCGGCCCTGCGCGCGGGATCGGCGGTGCGAGATCGACGCCATCGTGCGTTCACGCGATCGCCGGACGATTGTATTCGTGGAGGTCAAGACGCATGCCCGCAGATCGGCCTGGTCCAGTCTTCTCTGGGGGGTGGACCAACGCAAGCGCGGTGTGTTGCTGAGGGCCTGTACGAACTGGATCCTGAAAAACAAGTGGCACGGGAATTTCCGCTTTGACGTCGTCGAGGTCTACGGAACGCCGGACCAGCCTGAGCCACCCGAGATCCAGCACGTCGAGAATGTCCGCCTCTTTCCCGCGAAGTGGCGGTTCTGGTAGGGCGGGTGTGCTATAATGTCCGCAATGAAATACGCCGACAACATTCTTATCACGGGGGCCTCCAGCGGAATCGGCGAGGCGCTGGCGCTGGAATGCGCGCGCCGTGGCGCGAAGCGCCTGTTTCTGTGCGGACGCGACGCGGGACGCCTGGAAGGGGTTGCCGTCCGCTGCCGCGCGGAGGGGGCCGATGTGCGGGCCGAGGTGCTGGACGTGGCCGACGAGGCGGCCGTGCGTGCCTGGGTCAACGCCTGTGACGCCCAGGCGCCGCTAGAACTCGTCTTCTCGAACGCCGGAATCGGGACTGGCGTTGAGGACGAGGCCAACATCCGACGGACGTTCGCGACGAACGTGACGGGGAATCTCAACGTCGTCTTGCCGACCCTTGCGCGTTTCCGGGCCGCGCCGAAGGGCCGTGCGCGCCGCCAGGTCGTCATCACGGCTTCGCTTGCTGGATATGCGCCCCTTTCCACGTGTCCGGCCTATGCGGCGACGAAGGCGGCGATGAAGGCGTGGGCGCTTTCCTTCCGCGGGCCGCTCGCACGCGAAGGCATCCGCATGAACGTGGTGTGCCCGGGATTCATCCGTTCGCGCATCACGGACCGCAACACCTGCCCGATGCCGTTTTTCATGGAGGCGGATCGGGCGGCGCGCATCATCCTGGACCGGGTGGACCGCAACGTGGGCCTGATCGCCTTCCCCTGGCCCATGCGCCTTGCGACCTGGTTCCTGTCCATCTGTCCCTGGCGGCTTGCCGCATTCATTTCCGGAATCCTGCCGGAGAAGAACGCGGATGCCTCCAACTGTTCCTTCTAGCCTTATGGGGAGTGTAAATGATCGTTCTTGGAATTGATACGTCGCTCCGTTCAAGTGGCTATGGGGTGTTGTCCGTCACGGGTTCGCGGATGCGCTGCCTGGAGGCGGGACGGATCCGGAACGCCCCGAAGGCCCCGCTGTCGGCGTGCCTATGCACCATCCACGCGCGCGTTTCGGAACTGATTGCGCAGTACACGCCGGATGTCCTCTCGATCGAGAGCGTCATCTACGGCAAGAACGCGGGCACCATGCTCGTTCTCGGCGAGGCGCGCGGCGCGGTGATCGCGGCGGCGGCGAATGCGGCGTGTCCTATCTACGAATACGAACCGCGCCGCGTGAAGATGGCCGTCTGCGGCAACGGACTGGCGGAGAAGGTGCAGGTGCAGCGCATGGTGAAGACCCTGCTCGCGCTGGAGGAGCTTCCGCAGAACGACGCCGCCGATGCGCTGGCGCTCGCCATCACGCACGCCCACTCGAACTCATTCCTCGGCATGCGCGAACCCATTTAGATGACACGCGATCTCAAACTCTACTTCCTGTTGATTTGTCTTCCCGCAGCCGTCCTAACGGGGTTGGGGGTCCTGTTCCTCTGTCGCCAGTCCGCCACCGCCGCGCTGCACGAGGGTGAAATGCGACGCGCCCGGATTGAGAACCTGGCCGCCTCGCTCCAGGACATCGTGAACGAGAGCGGGCGGACGGGCGCGGTGGTGCGGGCGGCCCTGTGCCGGTGGGAGGGCGGTGCGGGCGTGCGGAACCCGGTTGGCGCGTTCACGTGGAGCCCGAAAGACCGCCTGACCTGGTCGACGGGGCTTCTGGATGGACAGGTCTGCCCGTTCCCCGCTGGGGTTGGGGCGCGGCTTGGAGAGCTGTCGCGGTGGAACGAATGGACGGCTGTCGGCAAGAAGCGTGCGCGACGTGGCTTGATGGAGATGGGTCCGGCGACCGTTCTCTGGGGGCGTGTCGACCAGACGGCCTACGGCCTTGTCTTTGAAAGAAACCCGCTTGTCGAAGAAGCCGCGCACGTGGATGCCTGGCTGGTGGGGGGCATCCTCGTGGTCCTGCTGGCCTGTGTGCTGGCGGCGGGGGCGTGGCTGATGGGGCGGGCCGCCGTGAAGGCGCGGCGGGACGACGAGACGAAGACGACCTTTCTCTCGAATTGTTCCCATGAACTGAAGACGCCGCTTGCCGGTATCGGCATCTGGATCGACCTGCTGCGGAGCGGGCGTCTCCAGACGGACGCGAAGCGTGCGCATGCCTATGAGGTCATCGCGCGCGAGAACGCGCGCATGGTTCGTCTCGTCGGGAATCTGCTTGATTTCTCGCGGCTCGAACAGGGACGGCGGCGCTACTGTCCTGCGTGCCTTGACCTTGTCACGCTGGCGGAAGAGGTCGTTGAGCTTGTGCGGGGGGATTTCCCCGAACACGGCGTTTCCGTGCGCGCGGCGGGGCCCTGCCGTGCGTGGGCCGATGCGGATGCCGTGAAGCAGGTTCTCGTCAACCTGCTGGGGAATGCGGCGAAATACGCGGCAACGGCGGGGCGCGTGGAGGTGGTGGTGGAGATGTCCGATGGATGCTCGCGCCTTTCCGTGCAGGATCGCGGCCCCGGGTTGTCGCCGGGCGAGAGGGCGCACGTGTTCGACCGTTTCTACCGGGCGGACGACGCCCTCAATTCGCGTTCGGGCGGTCTTGGCCTGGGGCTTTCGATTTCACGTGCCCTTGCACAGGACATGGACGGGACCCTTTCCGTCGCCGCGCGTCCGGGCGGCGGCTGCATCTTCACGCTGGAACTCCCGTTGGACGATGGGGGCGGAGCGTTGGATGGGAAGAGAAGAGAGGAAAGCCGGAAATGATCGATCTACATTGCCATAGCACGTGTTCGGATGGAACCTGTACGCCTGAGGAACTGGCGGAGAGGGGGAGCGGTTTCACGGCCTTTGCCTTGACGGACCACGACAACTGCGAGGGCTGTGCGCGTTTCCTTGCGGCGTGCCGTGGTCAGACCGGGCTGCGCCTCGCGGGCGTGGAACTCTCCATTGAGCCGGGAGCGGGCTATGCCAAGTTCCATCTTCTGGGGTTGGGTGTCGATCCCGCCTCCCCGCGCCTGAATGCGTTTCTCGACCAGATCCGTGCGGGGCGGAACGAGCGGAACCGGAAAATTGTCGCGCGTCTCGCCGAACTGGGCATGCCCATTGCGGAGGAGGAACTGCTCAAGTACGCGAATGGCCGGGTCGTCGCCCGTCCGCACATCGCCCGCGTCCTCATGGACCACGGGTGGGCGAGCAGTGTGAAGGACGCATTCGAACGGTTCCTCGGCGATGGGAAACCCGCTTACGTCACGCGCTACCATCCCTCCCAGGCGGAGGCCATCGAAGTCGTCCACGCCGCAGGCGGCGTCGCCGTCATGGCGCATCCCCGGTACTGGACGCAGGATCTGGCCAAGCTGCGAGCCGGGCTGATTCGGTTAAAGGATCTTGGGCTCGATGCCGTGGAGGCGGTGTACGGTGCGAACCTGCCGGAGGAAAACGTGGAACATCTGCGCATGGCCCGCGCGTTGGGGCTTGCCGTGACGGCGGGGAGCGACTTCCATGGAGCGAACAAGCCCACGGTTGCGCTCGGCATGATGACCGATGACGCTGCGGCGTTCCTCGCCCCGTTTCGCGCGTGCCTTGTGAAAAGGGGGCATCGGATAGATTGAAGTCGGGACGGCCGTATGGTACACTACACGGCCATCAAAACCGCGAAGGCGGTGTCCGGAGAACCTCCGCGACGGTGCGGAGTGCCGAAGGTGTAACTCCCCGAAAAGGGTCGGGGACGATCTCTCAGGCAAAAGGACGGAAAGGCAAGGAAAAAACGATGCAGGCAGCCACATGGCTGGATACGTTCACGAACTACGTGAACCTGGTTGACGACAAGGTTTGGGGGACTTCGTTCGAGATCGCCGGATTCCCGGTTCCCCTTCTGATCATCCTGATCCTCTTTGGCGGCATCTGGCTCACGGTCCGCCTCGGCGGCATGCAGTTCGTCCAGCTTCCGCGCGCGCTCAAGTACATGTTCAGAAACGAGAAGGTCGAACATGGCGCGAAGGGCGAGGTCTCCAGCTTCGGCGCGCTCTGCACGGCCCTCTCCGCGACGATCGGCACGGGCAACATCGTGGGCGTCGCGACGGCCTACGTCGCGGGCGGCCCCGGCGCGATCTTCTGGATGTGGCTCGCCGCGCTCTTCGGCATGGCGACGAAGTATTCCGAGGGTCTCCTGGCCGTCAAGTACCGCGAGCATGACGAGAAGACCGGCCACGTCCTGGGCGGGCCGTTCTACTACATCGAGCGCGGCATGGGCCCGAAGTGGAAGTGGCTCGCGTGCCTCTTCGCGTTCTTCGGCGTGCTCGTGGGCCTCTTCGGCATCGGCACGTTCACGCAGGTGAACTCGATCTGCGGCTCGTTCAACACGTTCTTCAAGAGCTACATCGACACGGCGGACGTCCACAACTTCACGATCCTCGGCAACAGCTACTCGTGCGCGACAATCTTCGGCTCGATCCTGCTCGCGTTCATGGTCGGCATGGTCGTGATCGGCGGCCTCAAGCGCATCGCGAAGGTGAGCGAGAAGGTGATTCCGCTCATGGTCGTCCTCTACGTCGCGTTCTCGCTCATTCTCGTCTTCTGCAACCTCGGCAGGATTCCGGCGGCGCTCGCGACGATCGTCAAGTCGGCGTTCGGCCTCCAGGCGGCGGCGGGCGGCGCGCTCGGCGCGGTCATCGTGGCGATGCAGAAGGGCATCGCGCGCGGCATCTTCTCGAACGAGGCGGGCCTCGGCTCCGCTCCGATCGCGGCGGCGGCTGCGCAGACGAAGGAGCCCGTCCGCCAGGGCCTCGTCTCGATGACGGGCACGTTCCTCGACACGATCGTCGTCTGCTCGATGACGGGCCTCGCGCTCACAATGACGAACCAGCCGATTTCGGCCGAGTCGTTCAAGGGTGTGTCCGAGCTCTACAGCGCGAGCGCCGCCTCCGGCGCGGCGGCCACGATGAAGGCGTTCGCCGTCGGCATCCCGTTCCTGCCGCCGATCGTGACGGACGCGCTCCTGATGGTCTCGCTTGTCCTCTTCGGCTTCACGACGATTCTCGGGTGGGACTACTACTCGGAGCGCTGCCTTGAGTACCTGACGAACGGGCGGATGGGCCCCGTCCTCGTCTACCGCTGGTTCTACATCGCGGCTGTCTTCATCGGGCCGTACATGACGATCTCGGCCGTGTGGGGCATTGCGGATATCGTCAACGGCCTCATGGCCGTGCCGAACATGATCGCGCTCCTCGCGCTTTCGGGTGTCATCGTGGCGGAGACGAAGAGCTACTTCAGGCGTCTCAAGGCCGGCGAAATCAAGGAGTGACCGCACGCGGGAAGACGGCATGGGAACGGGCGTGACCGAGGTCGTGGGCGGGATCATCCGCCGGGGTGGGAAGTTCCTCCTCGGGCGGCGTCCCGCCGGCAAGGCGCAGGCGGGCTGCTGGGAGTTCGTGGGGGGAAAGCTGGAACCCGGCGAGACGCCCGAGCAGGCGCTTGTGCGCGAATGCCGCGAGGAGATTGCCCTCCCCGTCGTCAATCTGCGGACGCGGACCGCCGTCACCCATGCCTATCCCGACCGGACGATCCACCTCACGCTCCTGGACTGCGAACCGGCCGAGGGCGCCGAGGCGACGGCGCTCGAACATGCCGAACTCGGCTGGTTCACGGCCGAGGAGGCCCGGCGGCTTGACTTCTGTCCGGCGGACCGCGCGGTGCTGCCGCTCATCTTCAAGACCACCGCCGAACGGGTCGTCGAACGCTTGGCGGCGCGCGGCTGGACGTGCGGGACGGCGGAGTCGTGTACGGGGGGCGGCATCGGACACGCCCTCACGGACGTACCGGGGGCGAGCGCCGTCTTCCGGGGTGGTGTGATCAGCTATGTGAATGCCGTGAAACACGCCGTCCTCGGCGTGTCCGAGGAGGTCCTCAACGGCGTGGGGCCCGTGAGCGCGGCGTGCGCCGAACAGATGGCGCGTGGTGCGCGCGAACGGCTGAAGGTCGATGTGGCCGTGTCCGTGACGGGGCTGGCCGGTCCGGGGGGCGATGGCGTCCACCCGGCGGGGGATGTCTGGTTCGGCCTTGCCACGGAACGCGGCGTGACGAGCGAGAACGTGGTGTTCCCCGGTGACCGGGCGACCGTACGTGCCGCCGCAGTGGAACATGCGCTGGGAATGTTGCTGACGGCGGCGGGTTAGGGCAGGAGCGCGGCTGTCCTCGCGGAATTATGCTATACTGTCGGCATGGAAGCGAATAAATTGATGATTGTCGCGGCGTCCTGCCTTGCCCTGGCTGCGGGGGCGGCGCCTTTCGGGGACGGCGACCGGGTCGTGTTCTGGGGCGATTCGATCACGCACGGCGGCTCCTACGTGAAGATGCTCGCCGATTTCTACCTCACCCGCTACCCGGACCGCGCCGTGCGGTTCTACAACGCGGGCGTGGGCGGTGACAACGCGGGTGCCGCGCGGACGCGCTTCGAGGAGGACGTCCGCCGTTGGGACCCCACCGTCGTCGCGCTCATGTTCGGCATGAACGACTCGTGGCGCGACATCTACAGCCCCGTGAAGATGACCGACCCGAAGCACCGCGCGCAGGTTCCCGCCCGCGAGCAGGCGTGCTACGCCACCTACACGAACAACCTGACGCGCCTTGCGTGCATGCTCCGCGCGGGGACGCCCCGGGCGCGGCTCATGTTCCTCACCCCCACGCCGTATGACGAGACGGCCGTGCAGAAGGGGCCGAAGCCGACGCCCGCGCTGAAGGGCACGGTCGCGGCGCTGAAGCGCTTTGCGGACTTCGGCAAGGCGCTCGCCGCCGAAACCGGGAGCGAAGTCGTCGATTGGAACACCGCCTACCAGAACCTCGTCGTCGCCGAGCAGCGGAAGGATCCCGCGTTCTCGTTCGTGCGCCCGGACCGCGTCCATCCCGCCGCGCCCGGCCACCTCTTCATGGCCTACGAGTTCCTGAAGGCACAGGGCGCGACGAACCCCGTCTGCGACGTTGCCGTCTCCGCGAAAAGCGGCGCCGTGGCGCGGAGCGTCAACGCGGCCGTGGACGGCTTCGCGAAGACGGCGGACGGCTGCGCGTTCACGGTTCTGGAACGGGCCCTCCCCTGGCCCATCCAGAAGGGCGCCGAGGCGGCCCTGCCGCTCGCGCGCATCCTTGAGGATCTGAACCGCGAGACGCTGGCCGTCACGGATCTTGAGAAGGGCGCCCGCTACGCGCTTCTCATCGACGGCGAGGAGGTCGGCACGTGGACGGCGGGCGAACTCGGCTTCGGCGTCAACCTCGCGATGAACCCGAAGACGCCGCAGTTCAGGCAGGCCGCCGCCGTCGAGCGCGCGAACGCCGCGCGCTGCGCGATCGAGCAGAACGAGCTGCGCATGTTCGCCGCCTCCCGCTGGTATCTGCGTCTCCGGGGCGTGAACCCGGACGACTTCGCGGCCGTCCAGGCCCACTACGACGGCCTCAAGGACAAGACCGGCTACTTCGAGCGCCGCCTTCCCGACTACATCCGCGACTACGGCAAACGCGCCGCGCTGGAGCGGGACCAGGACGCGCGCTGGGCGGCGCTTCTGAAGCTGCGTACGCCGAAGCCCCACCGCTACGAGCTGAAGCGCCTCCCGGCGGTGGATCCCGACGCCGCGCCCCGGAACCCCACCGTGCGCCACATCCAGCGGACGATGAAGGCGATGGCGGAATCGACGGCGGCGCGCCCCGCGCGCGTGCGCATCCTCTTCTACGGTCAGTCCATCGTCGGCCAGCACTGGTCGCGCCAGGTGATGGAGGAGCTGACGCGGCGCTACCCGACGGTGAAGTTCGAGGTGCAGAACCGCGCCATCGGCGGCTACGGGGCGGAACGCCTGAGCCGCACGGCGGAAAGCGACCTCTATCCGTTCTATCCCGACCTCCTCTTCTTCCACGACTACGGCAGCCTCGCGAAGTACGAGGAGATCGTGAAGAAGGTGCGCGAGACGACGACCGCCGAGATCATTCTCTGGTCCAGCCACCTCTCGCGCGGTCAGCGCCCGCGCGAAATGCTCGCCGAGCGCGACGCGCGCACGAAGACGATCGCCGACATCGCGGCGCGCTACGGCACGATGTACGTGGACCTCAACCGGAAGTGGTGCGAGATGCTGGTGCGGAACGGTTGGGCCGAGTACGACCTTCTGGCGGATGGCATCCACATGGACCGCAAAACGCCCGCGCTCGACCTCTACGCGCAGTTCATCTACGAGGACATGGCGCGCCTTCCGGGCGCGGAGGCCGAGCCGGCCGTGAACGGCTCCATCGAGACGATCCCCCTCGACGACCCGCGCGTGAAGGTCGCCGCCGACGGTTCGCTCACGCTCGCGTTCACGGGCAACCGCGTGGTCGCGGTGTCGGACGGGACGGGTGTGGCGGACGCGATCGGCTCGCTGACCCTGGACGGACGGAATCCGGCGACGTTCCCGGAGCTGTGGTACACGACGCGCCCGGGGACGGGCCCGATGTGGATGCCGTTCGTCGACCATGTGGACATCGACGCGTCGGCGGTGGCGGAGGACTGGACGCTCACCTTCCTGGAGGGCACGAAGCCGGACGCCAACCCGATCGTCTACTCCGTCGTCGGCAGCGTGACGGGGCCGGACGGCACGGGGAACACGCGCGAACGCTTCCGTTCGAAGTCCGGCCGCGCCGTCCTCGACCCGAAGGACATCAACTGCGTCTGGCAGTACAAGTACGCGAAGAAGGAGGCGAAGCCGGGCTTCCAGGTGAAGTGGCGGACGCAGCCGCTCTTCGCCGCGCCCTACGTCCCCGCCGCCGCCGAGACGCGCACGACGCTCGTGCAGAACTGCGCGAACGGGCCGCACACGCTGACGCTCGCCGCGAAGGGCGGCCGTCTCGGAATCGGCGGCTTCATCGTCTACGCGCCGCGCCGCTGAGAGTTGAGCGATGAACGTGGACGCGCACAAGAAGCTCCTCTACCTCCACGGCTTCGCCTCCTCGGGCGCGAGCGGCACCGTCGCGCTGCTGCGGCATGCGTACTGGGACCGCCGCAGGACGGACAAGGTCGTCGTCCTGGCGCCCGACATCCCCGTCGATCCGGCGGAGGCGCTGCCGATGTTGAAGCAGCTGGTCGCGCGCGAGCAGCCCGCGCTCATCGTCGGCACGTCGATGGGGGCGATGTACGCGCAGCAGCTGCGCGGTTTCGAGCGCATCTGCATTAATCCCTTCTTCAGCATGTCGAAGCTCTATTCCCGTCTTTCGGTGGGACGCCACAAGTGGCTCAACCCCCGCCAGGACGGCGCGCTCACGTTCCAGATCACGAAGGAGACCATCGCCCACTTCGCCGAGATGGAGGCGCACCAGTTCGACGGGCTGGACGAGGTGGATCGGCTTTTCTGCCACGGCCTCTTCGGCGATGCGGACGAATTTGCCGTCGAGGCGCGGCCGGTCTTCGAGCGGCACTACCCCGGCATGTCGCAGACCTTCGAGGGCGGCCACCGCATGAACGCCGATCTCGTCCATGCGGTCCTCTTCCCCTTCATCGATTCGCTCGGCGTGCTGTAGGCCGTCTCCAGGCCATCCCTAGCCCGTGCCCCGCGCGGCGCGCGTGCAGAGGTGCCCCGTTTTTGATAAACTAGAGAAATTCATGACACGCGAAGAAATTGAAACGAAACTGAAGGAGACGGTTGTCTCCGCCCTTGACCTGGAGGATCTGACGCCGGCGGACATCGAGACGGACGTGCCGCTTTTCGGCGAGGGCCTGGGCCTTGACTCCATCGACGCCCTGGAGCTCGGCATGGCCGTGAAGAAGGCGTTCGGCGTTTCCTTCTCCTCCAACCCCGCCGACAACAAGCAGATTTTCCGCTCGGTCAAGACGCTGGCCGACTACGTGGAAGCACAGCAGAAGGCCTGAGACATGACGGACGCAGACATCGAGAAGACCATCAAGGACATCCTCGTCGCCGAGTTCGAGTGCGACCCCGCCGCGCTCAGGCCGGAGACGAACCTCTTCACGGACCTCGACCTCGACTCCATCGACGCCGTCAATCTCATCGTGCGCCTCCAGCAGGAGACGAAGAAGAAGGTCAACCCCGAGGACTTTCGCCAGATCCGCACGCTCGCGGACGTGACGAGGGCCGTCTCGAAGCTTGTGAACGAATCGTGACGTTCCTGCGCCGATACGGTTCGTGGATGGTGTTGGCGGCGTGCATCGCCGCCGCGCTTGTTTTCAGGCGCTTCGCCTACGTGGCCTGGTACCCCGTCCTGATGAGCGCCGCCGTGTCGGGCGGCTTCGCATTCTCGCTCCTGGGGCGGGAACCCCTCTGCCTCGCGCTCGCGCGGAAGATTCCGCCCCACGTGCTGCCGGAGGGCGCGGAGCGCTACTGCCGGGCCTACACGGCCCTCTGGGCGGCGTGGCTCGCGGTGAACGGTCTGATCGCATGCGCGACGATCTACGCGCCGGGTCCCGTCTGGCACCTGAAGCGGGCGGGCCTCGACGTGCCGTGCGTGTGGGTCGTCTGGAACTGCTGCCTCTCCTACTGCGCGACGGGCCTGATCGTCCTCGCGGAGATGCTGTACCGCCGCCGGCGCTTCGCCGCCACGTTCCACACGTCCGGTTCCACCGCGAAGCCGAAGACGATCGTGAAGCCGTTCGCCACGCTTGCGAAGGAGGTCGCCTACCATCGTGCCCGCCTGCCGTGCCTGAACGCGCCAGGCGTGCGTCCGGTCTTCCTCTCCACCGTCGAGCCGCAGCACATGTACGGCATGCTCTGGCGCGTCCTTCTCCCGCGCGCGTCCGGGTGCGTGGTCGATCCCGAGGTGATCCTCACGCCCGAGTCGCTGCTTGCGAAGATGCGCGCGGCGGCGCGCGTCGTCCTCGTGACGACGCCGAGCTTCCTCGACCGCTTCTGCGCGTATGCGGACCAGTATGACGTGCCCCGGAACTGCGTGGAGGTCACGACGTCGGGCGCGCTCCTGAAGGCGGCGACGAGCGCGGCGGCGCAGCGCGTTTTCGGCATCGCGCCGCTGGAGATCTTCGGCAGCACGGAGACGGGCGGCGTCGCGTGGCGGCGGCAGGGCGGCGCGGCGCCGGACGACGGTTACGACTGGACGGTCTTCGACCCCGTGAAGGTGCGTGCGGACGCGGACGGGCGGCTCGTCGTCGATTCGCCGTTCTCCCTCCGGCGTGGCTTCACGATGGGCGACGGCGTGGAACTTGCGGCGGACGGGCGGCGCTTCCGTTTGCTGGGGCGGCGGGACCGCCTCGTGAAGATCGCCGAGCAGCGCGTCTCCCTCCCCGAGATGGAGGCGGCGATGTGCGCGCTCCCCGAGGTGCGGGAGGCGGCGCTCGCGCCGCTCGACGGCCCGCACGGCCCGTATCTGGGCGCGCTCGTCGTGTTGGACCTGTCCGCTGTGGACGTCGCCGCCGGCAAGCGCGCGCTCGCGCGTGCGTTGCGCCGCCGTCTCCTGCCGGTCTTTCCGAAGGGCGCCGTGCCGAAGCGCTACCGCTTCGTCCGGGAGATTCCGCGCAACGCGCAGGGGAAGGTGCAGACGGCGCGGTTGCGGCAGGCTCTCGAGTCGAATTTCGTGGAGCCGTTTGTCCTCGACGTGGCCCAGACGGAGACGACGTGGACGGCGGAGCTGGTCTTCGACGCGGACGCGCCGTATCTCGGGGGTCATTTCCCCGGCTTCGCCGTGCTGCCGGGCGTCGTGCAGCTCGGGATCGCGCGCCACTTCGCGGAACAGTTCCTCCGCCGTGCGTTCACGCTCGCGTCCGTGAAGAAGATAAAGTTCACGCATGTGGTCGTGCCGGGTGTGTGCGTGCGGCTGACGCTCACACGGCTGTCCGATCACGAGATTTCATACGAATACCGGAAGGGAGAGGCGGCATGTGCAAGTGGCGTGATGTGTTTCTGAGGCGGTTGGCGGCGGGGATGGCGTGTCTGCTGTTCGGCGGGGCCTGGCCCCTCGTCCTGCACGCCGCCGCGCGCGACGACGGCATGCCGGAACGGGCGGCGGGGACGTTCGTGCAGCGCAAGACGCTCGCCGACGTGGACGTGACGATCACGTCGAAGGGCACGTTTCGCTTCGAGAAGGGACACTTCTTCGAATGGAACACCGAGGAACCGCTGCCGTCCTCCTTCCTCGCCACGCCCACGAACTACGCGATGACGGTGAACGGCCGGACGACGACGCACCGCCTGGAGAACGATGTCACCTCGATTGTCCAGATCTTCGAGATCAAGGAGGTGAAGGAGTTCGTGAAGAGCGTGACGGCGGTGCCCGGGACGGGTTTCCCGGACCGGGTGTCCGTCGCGTTCAGGAACGGCGACAGGCTGGAGATCGAGCTGAGGCGATGAGGGGACTGCGCGTCGCGTTCGGCCTTCTGCTCGCCGCGTCCGTCGGCGTGCTCGCGTGGCGCGCGTGCGGCGGGCTGCGGGTCGAAACCGACCTGACGTCGCTCGTCTCGGCGGAGAATCTGCCGGCCCTGCGCGACGTCTCGGCGGACAGGACCCGCCAGGGGCGTCTCCTCTTCGAGGGGCCCGGCGCGGACGCGGTGCGCGCGGCGGCGGACGCCTTTTCGTCGAACCTTCCCGCGTGTGCGACGTTCGACCTGCGGGCGACCCTGCGCGCGTTCGCGGGACGGACGGCGGGCCTCCTTTCGGCGGAGACGCGCGGTCTCCTGCGCGCGGGCCGGTACGGGGAGGTCGCGACGGCTTCGGCGGCGCGTCTCTTCGGCCCGGTGCCGCCGCTCTTCTCGGTGAAGGACGACCCGTTCCTGCTCGCGACGGACTACGTGCTGGCGCTCCAGTTGAATCTCTCGCCGGGCTGGTCGCTGCGGGACGGCTATCCCGTCTGCACGCGCGACGGCGTCCACTTCCTGCTCGTCGCCCTGGAGACGGAACGCCTTTCGCTGGACGCGGCCGAAGACCTCCGCCGCCGCGTGGAGGCACGTAACGCGACGGCGGCGGACGGTGTGCGGATCTGGTGCTGCGGCCCGCTGTTCCATACGGCGCGCGCCGCCACGCGGGCGAAGACGGAGGTCAACGTCCTCTCGGGCGTGTCGGTCGCGTGCGTGGTCCTCCTCGGCGTCCTCCTCTTCCGCTCGCTGCGCTTCATGCCCCAGCTGCTGTTCGCCGTCGGGGCGTCCTTCCTCGTGGCGTCGGGCGCGCTCTTCGCCGTCTGCCCGCGTCCGCACGCGCTGACGTTCGTCTTCGGCACGACGCTCATCGGCCTCGCCGTCGACTACGTCTACCATGCGCGTGCCGCCGGGGATGTGGCCCGTGTCGCCCGTCCGCTCGGGATTTCGCTCGTGACGACGCTCGCCTGTTTCACGCCGCTGCTCTGTTCGGAGGTCACCGCCCTGCGGCAAATGGCGCTCTTCACGATGGCGGGCCTGGGGACGGTCTTCATGACGGTCTTCGCCTGGGGGCCGTGCGGACCGGGCCTCCCGGCGGTGGAGGAAGCGCCGCGTGCGCGTGGGCCCGGACGGGCCGGACGCTGGGCGCGTGCGCTTCTCCTGTGCGGCGCCGCGCTCGGGCTCTTCCGCCTCGACGTCTCCACGAGTCCGGCGGCCTTCTACAGGCCGGACGCCTACCTCGCGGCGGGCGAGCGGCGGTTCCTGGAAGTGGGTCCGGCGGCGGGTACACGGGTTGCGCTCGTCACGGGCGACTCCCTGCAGGCGTGCCTCGAACATGAGGAGGCGGCGGGGCTGAAGGGGCTTTCGGCGGTCATCCCGTCCATCCGCCGCCAGCGCGAGAACGCGGCCCTGGCCGCGCGGCTCGCCGCGCACGAGGGGGCGCGCTACGCGGCGCTGACGGGGCTGCGCATGCCCGGCGGGGCGGTGACGAACGTGTTTCTCGATGCGGAGATGGCGGAGACGGGCGCGTTGAAACGCCTCGTTGCGCCGTTTCGCCTCGCGCCGACGCGCCTTGTCGCGCCGTGCCCGGCGGGATTCGTCCCGGCGGATCCGCACGTCGAAGTCCTCGATCCGCGCACGGCGCTGGAGGGGCTCTTCGCGCGGTTCCTCGCCTCCACGTGCCGCCTTCTCGGCGTGTCGCTCGGGCTGCTCGCCGTCCTCCTCCTCGCCTTCTTCCGAAAGCGGTTCTTCCTGTACGTCGGACCCGTGGTCGCGTCGGTGGCCGCGACGGGCGGGATGCTGGGGTGGCTCGGGATTCCGCTCACGAGCTTCACGCTTCTCTGCTTCTTCGTGATGGTCGGGCTGGGTCTCGACTACGTGGTCTTCCACCGAAGCCGGCCGGGGCTGGCGACGCGCCGCACGGTGCGCGCCTCGTTCCTGTCGTCGCTTGCGGGTTTCGGCCTGCTTGCCTTCACGGCGTTCCCCGTCACGCAGGCGATGGGTGTCACATTCGCCTTCGGGCTTTTCTTCGCCTACGTCTTCTCCCTCGGCGGTGAGGGTGTGCGGCGCGCCGGGGACGTCGCGCCCTACCAGGGTGTTGCGGCGGCGGGCGGTACGCGGCGCGCCGGGGACGTCGCGCCCGACCAGGAGGGCGTGGCGCCGTCTGGCGTCTCGGCGGCTCCCACCGGCCGGCACGCCGCGCCTTGGCATGCGCAGCGCGAGCAGAGCGCGGGGCGCGGGCGCATGTGGTTCATGTGGGCCGTGTATGCGCGATGCGGGAAGACGGCGCTCAAACTCGTCACCGTGCCGGTGATGGCGTTCATCTACCCCTTCGCCGGCCCGGCCCGGCGCGCGCTGCGCACATACTACGCCGTGCTTGCGGCGTTTCGCGGACGGAAGGACGCGCCGCCCGTCGGCGCGTGGACGCTCTACCGCCACCTCCTCGGCTTCGCCTGGTCGCTTGCGGACAAGACGGACGCCTGCACGCTCCGAAAGGACCTGCCGCAGATGTCCGTGCGCGACGATGCCGGTGGACGTGCGTTCCGGGACCTCGTCGCCGCGCGGAAGGGCGCGTTCCTCGTCTCCACCCACCTCGGTACCGTCGAGGTCCTTCCCGCCCTGGCGTCGGCGCGCCGGGGCATGGGGGAGAAAGCCCCCCACGTCCACGCCTTCCAGCAGATGGGGCACGATGCCGTGTTCACGCGGATGTTCATGCGCCACTTCGACGCCACGCACGTCACCCTGCACGCCGTCGAGGAGATCGGCGTGGAGACGGCGGTGCGGATGCAGGAGGCGGTCGGGCGCGGCGAGCTCGTGCTGATGGCGGGCGACCGGGTGGGCGCCGGGTCGGGGAAGACGTTTGACCACGCCTTCTTCGGCCGGCCGTGTCGCTGGCCGAAGGGCGTCTTCGTCTTCGCGAAGCTGATGGCGTGCCCCGTCTTCTTCGTGACGTGCGTGCGGACGGGGTGGAACGCCTATGAATGCCACTTCCACCGCTACACGGGTCCAGCCTCCTCACCCGCCCGGATGCTGGACGAGTACACGGCCTTCCTGGAGACGGAAACACTCGCCCACCCCGACCAGTGGTACCAGTTTTACGACTTCTTTGCCCACGGGGCGTGGATGAGGCCGTAGGTTTCTCGCATAACTGAAAACTTTGGGTCGATGATCGTGGTGTAGTTCCGTGTGGGACTCCGGGAACAATGAGATTACGATGCGGAAAATCTTCGTCCAATGAAAACGGGATATGAATTGGCTTCAGATTGGAATAGCTGAAAATCGGATTTGATACGGGATTTCACGTCGGAACGTTCCGCTGTGAAATCTCCTGCATGGTTTCCGTATCGTGTCCGTATGTTATCTATTATCGGATGCGATGAAGTGCGTCCCTCCCCGCGTTTTTGTGTGTTTTTTTGCTGGCCGGGTGATGAAGAGTGGGCGTTATGATACAATACGATTGTCTGGTTACGGGATTATGTTGGATTGCTGTCGTTGTTTAAGGAAGGAGGATGGAAATGCGGAATCGGAAAGTGGTGTCGTTGATCCGCCTCATGGTCGGATTCGTGGTGACTTGGGCCTGGGTGTCCGTGGGGGCGGACGTGAAACCGCCGTCGTCCGTGCATGCGGAGCGTGCCCGGGTCGAACACTGGTTGAAGAACGAGACCGGACAGACGGGAAAAACGCCTCCACGGCGTGGTCCGTTCAGCGATGCGGTCATGCTGGGGAATGCGTACGAACACGGGAAGGGCGTCAAGCAGGACCTTGCCGAAAGCGTGCGTTGGTACCGCAGGGCGGTTGCGCAGTCTAACGACTGGGGCCGGGCGAAGCTGGCCGCGCTTTACGCGCGGGGTACCGTGAAGGGGATGGGTTGTGCGGAGGCGATACCGCTTCTCCGCACGGCCGCGTCGAACAACAACGAGCTGGCGTATCTGGTTCTCGCCCGGATGAATGAAGAGGGGCGTGGCATGCCGACGAACGTTGCCGCCGCCGTGGACTGGTACACGAAGGCGGCGTTGTCGTCCTCCACGGCCTGGCGGACGCGGCAGGACGCGCTTGACCGTCTCGTGGTTCTGACGGACACGGTTCACGCCGAAGACGTTGCGCACCTGACGGGGAAGAATCTGCTGGATATCTGTTACCAGGCGACGAACGACGCGCAGCGTCTTCGGGCACGCCTCCTCTTCACCCGAATGAAGGGGCGGACGCTGACCTTCGACCGACTGACGGTAACGCAGATCGAGGATCTGGGCGCCCGTGGCATCACGCTTTCGCTTGTCTCGCCTGAACACTATGACAAGAGATACGGACGTGATCGGAAACGCATCGCCGAGGCGACCATCCGATTAACGTGTACGGGTACGTTGGCGGAACGGACCTCCTTTCTGAATGCCGGCGACGGTGTCCGTACCGTGGTTGGCCGCGTGGGGGGTGAATGGGGAGAATTGACCGCGCTCGACTTCACGCCCACGGATGAACCGAAGCCGTTGCCGGCGTTCGATCCCGCGACCGTGACGGAAGAGACGTTGTATACGCTGGCAACATCCTGCGGGGGATTCCGACGCTTCCACTATCGGCAACTCGCCGAACGCCTGAAGGGACGGCGCCTGGAGTTCTCGGATTCGGACATACGCATTACGGGTTGGGGCATACGGCCGGATTCCTCCAACGTGTTCAGCGGTGTCCTGACCGCCAGCCGGAGAACGCCCCAGAGAACTTCTTGGAAGGAGGCAGGCATCGGCCTGTATCTTTCACCGGCCTCGTTCCGGAATCCCGAAGCAGGGAAGGCGTTGGCGTTCGTTGCCGAGTCCCGGAGTAGTTGGGAACCTGGCATCAAGGCGATTCGCGGACGTGTCGAAGTTGCACCGGAAACGAAGGATCCCCTTTCCCGGTCGGCGTCGGCGCTCTATCTGGTGGACGTGGAGATTGTCTTCGACGCACTTCCCGAACGATTGCCCAAGGCCGATTACGCCAAGATTTCCGGGGATGAACTGGTTCAATTGTTCAAAACCTTCGAGAACGGCGTACCACGGCATCTGTGGCAGGAACTCAGGAGTGTTCTGAAGGGGCGGCGGTTGGAGTTTACCAACCAGTGGATTCAAGGAGGAAGGACCTCCATGTCCACAAAGGGCCTGACGCTTCGATTCGGTTGGCGGCCACCCGGTTCCGAGAATGTCGCGAGAAGGCCCGACGGGGCTTATTCACAAGATGGTGGAGGCTGCTATTCCTTTTCCGCCAAGATGCCCTGGGAGGTGTTGGATGCCTGTTCGCGAATCCCCGTACAAGGCGATGGCGTTCGGCGCATCAGCGGAACGGTTTCGGGCACGTGGAGGCCCTTTGGCCTCGAATCCATTCTTCAATTGGAGAATGTCTCCGTTGAAATGGCGTACATGACGGATTGCATGCCGTCCGAGATTCCGGAAAACATGACGGGAGACGAGATTGTCGACCTGCTGCGGCGACAGTATCCCGAAATCCGTTCGGCACAGGCCGTCCGCCTGTTCCGAAAGTTGGAGGGACGGCGCCTGACCTTCTCCACGGCAAGGATGAGTTCCTGGTGCAAGGCGGGGGGAAGCGGGAGCATCCACGTCTCCTTCGATGTGGGGCTTGGGAGAATGATGCCCATGAACGCAATCATGGATACGCCCACGCTGGAACGGCAATTCGAGGGACTTGTCCCGGGAGAGGCCGTCCGGAATCTGAGCGGCATCTTCGAGTTCGTCATGCCGGAGGAGCCTGGCATCGTGACGTTCGGATTGTACGCAATGGGATTCCGGTTGCGCGGGGCCTCGTTCACGGCGCCGCCCCCCAGTCTCGATCTGCCGCCGTTTGACGCCCAGTCGGTCACGGGGGATGAACTCGTCGCCGCGTTTGCGAATCGGACGAAACCTCTCTCACGTGGTCAGGTCCGTGCGCTCTACAGCCGCCTTGCCGGCCGGCGGTTGGGCTTTACCTTTGCCGGTCGGCTGCCAAGCAGTAGCTCCTATCGCGATGGACGATGCATTTCGGTTACGTTTCGCCTTGGCGGGTTGGCGGTGAAGGCCAATCTGAGGGAACCCTTGAAAGATGAGACCTATGGCAATCGGTTCGATCAATTCGCGTGCGTGACGGGACGTGTCGCGGAGGACGTGGACGAATCGGACTTGCGTGGGGGCAGAATGGAATTCGATGCGCCGGTCCTCGTCCTGGAGGATGCGGTTCTTGAACCGAAGAAGTGAGGAACCGTCTTGTCCCCTTCCTCCGTTGTCCCGTCGTCCTTTAGTCCCTAATCATCGTACGTGAAGCCCAGGTCATGCAATGTCAATTCCGCCAGCATCTCGGCCGTCAACGGTGATTGCGTCGAAAGCCGTACGGCCTGTCGTTGTATGGCCGTTTCAAAGAGATTGCGGACAAAGCGCCCGTTCCCGAAGTTCTTGTCCTTTGCCGCCACGGCCCTCTCCATGATGTCGACGATTGACGCCTGTACGTCCCCATCGCAGGTGTACTGGCACTCGTTCGCCTTTTGGAGAAAGATGCTTGCGAGTTCTTGGGCGCTGTAGTCGGGAAATTCAATGTAGCGGTTGAAGCGAGACTGCAATCCAGGATTCGAGTCGATGAACGCCTCCATTTCGTCCGTATATCCGGCAAGGATCACGACGAGCCGCTTTCGGTCATCTTCCATGCGTTTGAGGAGTGTCGCAATCGCCTCGCGCCCATAATCCTTCTCACCGCCCTGGATGAGGGAATACGCTTCGTCTATGAAGAGAACGCCGTCAAGTGCCGAATCGACGACCGTGTTTGTTTTCACCGCCGTCTGCCCGACGTATTACCCGATCAGGCCCGATCTGTCCGTCTCGACCAGATGGCCCTTCTTCACAACGCCCATTTCATGGTAGATCTCGGCCAGGATACGCGCAACCGTCGTCTTTCCCGTGCCCGGATTCCCCGTAAAGACACAATGGTATGAGACGGGTGCGGCACGGAGCCCCACTCTCCCGCGCTTGCGTTGAATGTCAATGAAGCTTGTCAGCTTGTAGACCTCGCGCTTGACCGGTTCAAGCCCGATCAGTTTCTCCAGGGTCTTCAATCCCTCGCCTGCCGCACCTTCTTGAACCACGGACGCAGCCTCTTGTCCATTCTCGTTCCCGTTTCCCGTAGAACACCGGGATTGCGCCGTGCTTCCTCCGGATACGGATACGTTGCCAGAGAAAAGCGCATCGTCTTCCCGCCTCACATCCATGATGGATTTCAACGTCTCGCTCTCGGCTTGACTAATCGAGCCGTTTGCCTTTGCGACAAGCGACGCCCACCGGTACAACACGGTCGCGTATCGGTTGACCCAATCCTGCTCATGGTGGAGCTGCCCGAAAATGAGCGCGAAACGCAGCTCGCCCTCATGTCCCGCGATGGTCATGTCGCCCACGTCGGAACGGGAAAGATTCTCGACAATCCGCAGGACCTTTTCCGTCTGTTCCGGATTGTCAAACCACGCGAGCCCCACGCCCTGTTTGAGAAGCAGAAGGACCAGCATGGCATAGCCGATACCCTCACGGTTGTGCAGGGACTTCGTGTTGTGTCCAAGCCGGGTATAGACGTCGCGCACGTCGCAGAATACGAGATACGCAAGTTTCTGCGAGAGCGAGAAAGGATTGTCATGCGCGTCGAGATTTTCAAGACCGGGAGTCTGGGAAAGCTCCTTTTGGCATCGTGGGGTACGGTCGAGCTCCTGCAGGAACCGATAGAACGCCATGCTCGCATCTGCCATCGCCCGCACTGCGGGATCGCCTGTCGGTTTCGCCGTCGCGGTCGAATGCGGCCCATGCGCACGTGGGGAAGGGGATGAAAGGGCCTTGAGGATGAGCGCGAGACTTCCTGCGATCATGACAAATATGATTCCCGCAAGCAAGATTCCACCTGCGTTGGACAGGGCCGTGCCTGTCACGATCGACATGCCGATTAAGCAACCGATGATCCATGCGGCTGACGATATCGGTGAACGCGGCGGTTTTCTCATGTTGTCTTCCCCGGCATTGTCATATGAGGCGACTGCAATCCCCGGCCGCGACAAGCGCGGCCCTCCTGTATCTTCGCAGAACCGGAAAGAATCGCCGGTTTTCGGTGAGGAACGGGCTTGTCCCCTCCGCAATCGCGATGATGTTTACGATCATATCAAAGATGCCTTACGCGGTCAATGCACCGTTGCACCCTCGTCAGCCCCGGTGCAGGTCCTTGGGGGGGGGCTTGACGGGGCGGATTTAAACTGTTATATTAAACAGACGTTTAAGGCGCGGTGGCGCAAGGAGACGGCTATGGACGAGACGAAGGAGAAGATTCTGGCGGCGGCGACGCGGCTCTTCGCGCGCCGTGGGCTCGACGGCGTGACGATCCGGGAAATCTGTCGGGAGGCGGGCGTGAACGGCGCGCTCGTGAACTACCACTTCGGCACGAAGGAGAACCTGTATGGCGCGTGCATGCGCCGGATGTTCGAGTCGGGCGGCGGGCCGACGGTGGTGGCGCTCGACCGGGACGTGAAGGACGCGCGGTCCTGGAAGGCCGCCGTGCGCGCCTGGGTCCACGGCTTTTCGGACACGATGCACGACGTGCGGGGGACGACGGGCTTTGCGGCGGGGGCGTTCCGGCATGAGGTCGTCAATCCCTCCGCGCTGAGCGGGCACATCCTCGAAGCCTACGGGCGGCCGCTCTTCGAGAGCTTGTGCCGCCTGCTGCGGATGGCGACACGGACGGAGATGGAGGTGCGCCTGTGGGCGACCGCAATCTGGTCCCAGCTGTCCTCCTATGCGCTCGTCGATCCGATGTGGCAGGAGCCGTTCCGCCCGGAGGGCGTGACGCGCGAGGCGTGGGGGGCCGCGTTTGCGGACTTCATCTGCGCGCGCGTCTTCAGGGAACTGAAGTACCGGGGGGCGCCCGCATGAAGAAGCTCGCCTTTCTCCTGACGGCCCTCGTGCTGGGCTGCGCGACGACGCCGGAGGACCGCGCGCGGCATGCGGCGGCGTTCCGCGACGACCTCCAGGCAGAGACGCGGGCGTACTTCGCGACGAACGACGCACCGCTCACGCTCGACCGGGCCGTCGACCTTGCGCGGGCGCGCTCGCTGAAGCTGACGCAGCAGGAGCTGGAGGTCCAGCTCGCGAAGGTCAACCGCGCGACGGCGTTTTCGGCGTTTCTGCCGAACGTCGAGCTCGCCTACGGACGCACGATGCTAAACGGGCGGGCGACGCATCTGCCGCTGGGGCTCGGCACGCTGCGGACGTCCGGCGCGGACTTCGAGGGCGCGGGGCTCGTGATCTCGCAGCCCGTCTTCACGCCCGTTGCCTGGACGCTGTTCGCCGAATCGCTCTACGGCGTGCGCATCAAGGACTATGTCCGCGCGCGCGCCCGGCAGCTCCTGGACGTGCAGGTCGCCGTCCGCTTCTACCAGGCGGCGGTCGCCGCGCGGATGGTGACGGCCTACGAGCTGCAGCTGAAGAGCGGCGAGGCGCTGACGAACCGCGTGGCGCGCCTCGCGGCGGAAGGATACGCCCGCGCGGCGGAAAAGGCGCGGGCGGAGGCGCGCGTGGCGGCGGACGCCTACGGCCTCCTTCAGGCGCAGCACGCGCGCACGAAGGCGCGGCAGGAGCTGGCGGACATCCTGCGCTTCTGGCCGCTGGCCGAATTCGAGGTGGACGGCGAGAGCATCCTCTCGGCGGTCGCGGCGCCGGGCGGCGGCGCGGAAGCCGAGACGCC
>OIWU01000555.1_pt1 | contig 45086 bp, 36 predicted proteins | sample 1587711 | NCBI WGS metagenome assembly OIWU01 (sample SAMEA3888909, study PRJEB22519) | human gut metagenome | biome: human gut; feature: human-associated habitat; material: faeces | place: Denmark | collected 2010 | reverse complement strand
AGTGAAACGGCCAACACCAGATGTAATGCTTGACAGCCCCTCTTCGGCAATTCCGCCGGCCCATTTCTTTGCACCGACTTTTAAAGAATCCACTAATACACGCCCCAAACCTTTTTTTGCTACTTTTGCAAGCTTTGAGATGGAAATTTTCTTCCAATTACTCAATGTTGTTATGCAGTTCCTTCTTTAAATCAGGAAACAATCCAATGAGCGTTGACCGCTGCTTTTCAGGCAGTACATCCATTAGATTTTTAAAATTATTTTTTGTCATTTTAATTTTTAGCAATCTGGCAGAGGGTTGTATTTTATTTACCTCGTAAAGTTCTTTCGTTGTGAGTTTTCGATCGGACAGAACGAGGAAGTGCATCGGCATGATTCCTTCGTATATATATTGTCCATGTGCCCAGTACGGATACGCCGAATATGGCTGCACTCGTTTTCTGCGGAAAATTGCATGATACTCTACACCGCTTGCGCTCAGCGTAATCCAGTTAAATCCTGTGCGATGAGGATCAGCAATGTATGTAATCGGAATTCCTAACCATATATAAACCAGCATTAAAGAGCTGCCAACAGAATTTCCGCCCTTCACGCCGAGTATTGCCGTGGAACCTGCAAGCAGACCAACAACGAGCATCAATAAACACGCACTAATCATTAGTCCCTTCCGGGGAATGATTCTGGTTTTGTGCATTACTTTACCACCTCTTTAAAAGGTTTACCAATAAAATTAGCGAAGAAACTCGTAGCAATATTAGAAGCCATGTTTGAGGAAATATTTTTGGCTACATTTTTTACGACTCCTGCAGTTGACTTCATGGCAATTCGTCCCGCTACTTTTCTGGTTGTATTCTCCATAAGTTGCTTTCCACCATTTTTTATACAGTTTTTAAGAATATTTCCGCCACTTGATAACGCAGAACGATCTACCATGCCAAATGAAAGAAGATTTGTCCCTGCGCCGATAACTGCATCAATTCCAGCAGAAACAAAATCAATCTCTCTTCCATTTGCAACATCGTTTAATATGCTGCCTCCTCCAGACGCAGCAGCCCCTCCTATGGCAGCAATCGCAACTCCTCCTATGCCTCCAGTAGCAACTGCAAAATCAACTGCCGCACCAGCAACTGCTCCCGTTCCAGCCCCAATTAATGCGCCCGATAAAATGTTGTCACCATTGACGGCCGCATTGATGGCACCACTAATTGCGCCACTTACTGCACCAATGATTGTGAAAAAGAAATCGCCGTTCTCATCGCTTGCAATGACCGGATTATTGTTGCAATACGCGAACATATTGCAGGAAATGGCGTCAGTGGAGTCGGTGCTGGCAAACACATCCGCATTGATGAATCTGCGGGTTGCGGGGTCATAATAGCGGGACTGCAAATAATAGAAGCCGGTTTCGGAATCGTAGTAGTAGCCGCGGTAGCGGAGGGGATTCTTCTCAGTCATACTACCAGAGCTGGATAGGATATTGCCCCATGCGTCGTAGGTGTATGCGGCCGCTTCTGCGCCATCCTGATCGATGAGCTTCACGACATCGCCTTGCAGATTCAGAACGTAGTAATACGTTTTCGGCTGGGCGCTCAGTTGGTCAATCAGCGCAAACGGTTTGCCCGACTCGTCATAGATGAAATCGAGCACTGCCGTGACCGTGCCGTCCGTTTTGACCGTCTCGCGCATGACCTTGCCGCTCTGCGTCAGGTATTCGTACGTGACGCTGCCTACCTTTTTATAGGTGCGAATGCCGTCGGCGTCGTATCGGTAGGCCGACGTCCTGCCGCCGGTCGTGATCTGCGCGAGCTGCCGCCCGTTTTTCCACGTAAGGCCGGTGTAGGTCGTTCCGTTATACCAGTTTTTGGGGTTGCCGCCGAGCGTCCACGACTGCCGCGAGAGGCGGTTATAGCCGTCGTAGATGTGCTCCGTGCGCTGCACCGTGCCGCCGTCGGCGTCCAGCTCCGCGCTGCGGATCAGGCGGCCGAGGGAGTCGTACTCGAAGCGGTAACTCGCAAGCTCGCCCGTCGAATCGCCGTAGCTCAAGAGCGCAAGAGAACCCTCGGCGTTGTAGGCGTAAGCAACATATTCCCCATCATTATACACTTTGCGCGTCAGCATGTCAAACAGGCTGTTCTTTAGCGTGCTAACGCTTTAGCGCGGTGACTTGCGTCTATGGATAGCCTGTTGTGGGGTGGGGGTTCGCTGACGCTATCGCTTGGCCTTTTGACTGCTCTTTGGGAAAACCGGGTGCGGAGGGGGTGCGGCGGAAATGCCGCGATCCGACGCGCTTCCTCGCCTCCACACCCGGCGCGTGGGTAGCAGAAAGATGTTTTTTACCGAAAGCTTTTATGCAGCATCGTCATTCTACTCGTTTAAAAACCAGCCTTGCATATCCGTCATCCCAGAGCTTGCCCTCTTTAAGAATTATCGTAAATTCATCTTTTGTGCCCTTACTTTTTCCCATAAACAAGCAGGTCTCATCGCTAAAAGCAACCTTCGAGTTCACAAATGCACCGATTCTACCGCCATTATAAAAATTAAGAGAAAATCGTCTTTCCTCGCCGTCGTCTTCTATAAATGCAGCCGTATAGCGGTCGTGCTCGCCCACGACGATCTCGATATGCGGGTCTTCGCAGACCCAGCGGGAATTCGGATAATCGGGCGGGATCTTCTCGAACGACGGGTCGCAGCCACATAGAAGAGCCAAAAGCACAAGTAACGTTGGTAATAATTTTATCATGCGCTTATTTTTCAATATAATATCCACATATGAACCCTCCCGTGTTAACATATTTTTCCCAGTAACAAATTTCAATCGGTTTTAAAGCGTGATTGTCAGGATTATATATTCGTATCATTCCCGATTCAGTAAGCGTTACAGCAACCGTGTGAGCACCCTTAAATGGGTTGATTGCTATAGGATTACCCGAATCATCTTGAAATGTCCCATTCCAGAAAGTGATAATTGCCACGCCACCACCACTTCTCAGCGCTGACTCGACTTCAGCAAATGACCCGAGGTTACTGTATGCAATGCTGTGATCGTCCAAAAATCCTCCAATTTCTGTCGGCATAACGCCAAACCAGCGCGGATTAAAATGACATTCAAAATAATCTAACACATATCGAAGTGTTGGCTTCTTTCCGATCAGCCACATAGCATTATAACACGCAATTGCGCTACACCCTGCATCTCCGACTGTGCTTAGCCCAAACGGAATATCTGCGTAAGGGTCTAGACCCTGTCCATTTATTGTGCCAATGGGATATGAAATCGGGTCTGGTATTACATCCGACCTGCCTGTGTCTGCCGTCATAACATTCACGCTCAAATTATACAGGCCGCTGGGATCATAACCATTTACTGAATTATTATTACAATATGCAAACATATTTGTCCCAATGAATCCTTGCCCAGTAGAGGTGAGTGCATCCGCGTTGATGAATCTACGGGTTGCGGGGTCGTAGTAACGGGATTGTAGGTAATAGAACCCGGTTTCGGAATCGTAGTAGTAGCCGCGATAACGGAAGGGGTTCTTCTCAGCCATGTTGCCGGACTGCGAGAGAATATTGCCCCATGCGTCGTAGGTGTATGCGGCAGCTTCTGCGCCATCCTGATCGATGAGCTTGACCACGTCGCCTTGGAGATTCAGGACGTAATAATACGTTTTCGGCTGGGCGCTTAGTTGGTCGATCATGGCGAACGGCTTGCCCGACTCGTCATAGATGAAATCGAGCACTGCCGTGACCGTGCCGTCCGTTTTGACCGTCTCGCGCATGACCTTGCCGCTCTGCGTCAGGTATTCGTGCGTGACCGTCTGCGTGGAGGCCAAGTGCGTGCCCCGCGTCGCGACGGCGTTCTGATCCGGGGAAAACTGGGGATCAGCCACCGCACAGTCTCACTCGAGCGAAATTCTAATTTCTGTAGGAACTATCAATTTTAAGATATATCAGATTCTTTCCAGTGAAATACTCCCTTAAGTTCCGTAAAGCAGTCTTTGCATATCCAACTATTACTTTCCTTGTCATAGTATCCTCCGTGCAAGTCTCCCTGAAGATTACTAATTCGATCCCAGCATATTTCACAATGCACATGGTCATTCCGAATTTTGGGGAAAGATTTATATTGAAGTGTAATTCCATGCAGATAACTCTTTGTATTATACGCCCAATCGTACCATTTCTCGCCCATTATAACAATCACTCCATTAGATAATTTTATTTTACCAAGTCAATTCTTCCGTCTGGGTATACCCTCCATTTGATCCCGTGCCCATTGTTATAATCCCAATGTGGCTCAACACCATCTGGATGATCCAAATCGGGATGCCATGAATCAGTGCCATTTTTATTGGCATATCCTCCGCGTTTTCCTTCTGGTTCATCCTTTCCTCTCCATTCATAGCCATCCGGCGCTTGGGTAACGAAATTAAAACGGAACTACGCCCGGCGTTTGAGCAATACCGGAAACATCTGGGTCACAGAAGAGCGCAAATCCGTCATTTGATAGCTTTTCAAATACCCACTCCCATCGTGTTCAAACTCGATCAAAAAGCAATGGAGCTGGTTCTCCCAATGCGTCCGTGTCTCCCGGTCGTAGAAAAACCCACTTCCTATCGATCGGCAGCAAAAAACCTTGCACAGTCTGTCACATTGATATTCATATACCTCTCCATAGACGTTGACGATCTTCTGAGTATCGGCAGCACAATCGCAGCAAACGTAGGAACGAATGCTTCCACAATGTCGCTCGACCACTGAAATGCAGATGATTCTTTCTGTGTCAACCCAACTCATGTCAAACGTAACGCCAAGCTCAAGATCACCGTTTCTCCAAATGCATTCTTCCGTCCCGCTGTCATTGTTTTTCACAGAGACGAGGTTACCGCTTTCATCAAAGCCATAGACATAGGTCGCCGGATTTTTGAGGCGCTTCAAAAGCTTTCCGCGATTTGCTCCGCCAACCACAATATCATAGATAAGGCTCGGGCAATAATACCCTCGGTGGATCGTCTCCCCTCCTCGCCCATACTGCCACAAGGCAATTTCCGGCTGCCGTAAGCGGATCGGTGACTTCTTTTCCAAAAGCTCTGCTGCGATAAAAACTCCCTTATAAATGTTGTTCAATTCTTTGCTCATAATTCTTTCCTAATGAACCTCTGAATCAATCGCCTGCGGCGCTCAGTGGGTCTTTTACCCCAACTTATTGGTTTGAAAATCTTGAAATACACAAAGATTTCCAAGCCTCATTTCGGAACGTAATCCCTTGCTGGTCGCTCTTGTGATTTCACCAGAGATTCCCTAACTAGGAAGCAGTTCATCCTAGTCCGGCACAAAATTCTATCATGTTCGCATAATCGTGATACTTTCCTTGACCGTTTCCGTTTTCAGCTTCACTTCCATCTTTTTTTGTTGCGTTTATAGATCACAACGCTGTATCCTGCTCCCGCCGCAATAAAGATTACCAGCGCAATCACAAGGATAATATCGCCAACATGATTTTGCGCAGGCATCGGAGCGGGCGCGGGCGCTTCCTCCGTTGCCGTTTTGTTGACGGAAGTCGGCTGCGTAAGCATTGGGAGCATTTCATCCTGATCTCCATCCGAAACGCAATCCAGCACCATATGACTTTTGGGCAAATAGTTGATCCGAACCTGCTGCCCAATTTGCAGTCCGTCCGCCGTAAGAAAATAGTATTTTTCTCCGTTAATCGTGACGATGCTCGCAAGATAAGCTGTCTGATTGTCGCCGATGTGATACTTCGGAGAGGCAAAAACGGCAGAGATCCGGTCGATTGTTCCGGCGGTTGACACAGCATCTTCTATCGATTCAGATGAAAGGTATCGGCTGTACCGAAAAGTCGGCCATGTGAAACTCAAGAAAAACACGAACATTGCAGCAAGAGGTAAGAAAAGCCGGAGCAATGTGTTGAATTTCTTGCGAAACGACATGCAGGAAAATTCTGCTTTCCGATTTCGCAAAAATACAACTGCGTCTTTGACGATGGCAAAGCCGATGATCACACATCCACTTATCGTCCAAAATAGCATACTGCTGCCCGCGCACGATGAATAGTCCGATATTGAAAAATGCAGCTCAGTCATGATATTCTCCATCTGTCTCAGTGTTCAATCTGAAGCGCCTCACCGAGCATCCGGAGCGCAGCCCGATACCGGCGAATTTCATGCAGCTCTGCGTTCTTCGGCAACGGCGGAATCAGCAACCGGCGATCCTGCATAAAAATCGACATGTTCAAAACCATCTCGACTCGTCCACAACTGCAATACAGCGAATCTTTGGGTGTCGTGCTACCTTTCTGATTTTGGCACTCCATGATCGTAAGATTAAGCCGAAGCATTTTGAATGCTTCAAAGAGCGGCTGCTCTCCCCGGTATTTGGTTTGTTTGTTGATTTCGGCATTGGCGCGCTTCTTTAGGTTCTTTCCTTCTGATCCGTTTGCCAGCAGGACGAGAAGCCGAATGTTTGTTCTGCCACTCCTGCGAAAATCACAGTAAACATTGGGGATGACTGGTTTCACTTCCAGCGCCTGTACAATCTCATCCGGCCGGGATTGTTGAAGCTTGATGGCGAATGGCGTTGTCGGAAGGCGCTTTTTTATGCTGTGTGCGCATAGGAGCATTGTATAGTTAAGCGTCAGTGCGATTGCTGTCCAAAAGATCAGCGTAATGTAATATCGGTATACACCAAGAAAGGCCGCGATCGTCGCAGCAAACAGAACAGAAAGAAACGAGATGAGCTGCAGCGCATTGGCAAGCATGAGCCTTTTGCAGCAGCCTTCCACAGACCGCAGAGTCATTTTTTCACACGGCCTCTCGATACAACTGTTTGTGCCGCCTTTGCACGGTCAGATCAATCCGAACCGCCGACCCCTCGGTAATTCTTAACGCTCAAGCACACCGAATCTTCAAAACTCGGGTAGTCATCGGTTTTTCTTAGCATGCCAAACAGCGGCATGGAAACAACCGGGTTCTCCTCCGTGCGGTCAGCCGGCGGCCTGACATTTGCAAGGTTGCCGATTTTAACCAGTCCGAGCGACGACAAGTAACGCTTGCTTTTGGCCTCGATCTGCGCTAGATAATCCCATTTGTTTCCATGATCCATCATACGCACGAATCCCAGCGCCTCCAACTGCTGTGCTGTAGCAGGCTCTTGCCCGGGTGGGCAAATGCTTGTGTAGACGAGCTGCACCCGCGTCCCCTGCTTGTCCTCATACTCCCCGACCTTGTAAAATAAGATCATCCAACCATGAATGCCCAGCGGGACTGCCTTCGGCGTGCTGATTTTATGGGCAAACAGGTCTCCGACTTTCCATTCCGGATCATAGGGAATTTTGCGCCGGTACACGGCCTCCGCTCCATAAGACTCTTGAGCAGCCATCAGCTGCTCTGCTTTTTTCGTTCGTCCATAAGGAAGGCTGCTGAGACAGCCTTGCAGCTGCTCCGCAATCTTGTGCGAAAGCTCTCGTTTTATGCGCAGTGCGCACACGATTCCCTCAATGACCGCAGGCGCATCGTCCGGATCCTGCAGCTCCTCGGAATACGCTTCCAGCAATTTCTGAACCGCTGCCTCACGCCCCAAGCCAAGTTTCCGGCAGGAAATATACTCCGATTTCACATCGTGTGATAATAATTGATGATTGTCCATTGGACTATTTCCTCTCCCAAACGGTGAATTGCGTCTGTGCTATTGGTAAAATGACATAATCTCAGGAAAACCGGGTGCGGAGGGGGTGCGGTGGAAATGCCGCTAACCGCCGCACTGCCTCGCCTCCACACCCGGCGCAGAAATCATGTAATTAGGGATAACAAGCTGGGAAAACCGGACTCAGTCGACACGGGAATGATAAAATAGATGGAATTTCATTCGCGTGATTCTGCCTCCCACGTGCGGATCAGGTCATCATCATACGCGCTTCCGTCATACAATTGCCCAACTCCGTATGTCACTGTTTGTGCTTCCCAATCAACGAACGCATACCGAATGATCGCCGCATTTCCATCCTGAATCTGGTCATCCGTCAGCATTTCGAGTCCTTCTATCGTATTGCCAAAATAGATTGCGTACCCGGTCGGAGTTTCGTAATCTGACACATCTTGCATTGCTATGTTCCGGACTCGGCTCACCTCTTGCTGAAATGCGGCTGCATCTCGGTAACGCAAAACAAGCTTGATGCTGTAATTCGGATCGCCTAGAATACCGCAACAGTATGTGTAACGGTATTCCAGCACATCCGTGTCCGTCGGAATCTCGACCGGAAGCGGGTTATCTGAAATTCGGAGCAATTGGGCGCGAACATAGGCGTTCACATGCATATAATCATTGGGATCGGTGACCAATTTCTTCCCGACCGGCGGGTCGCTGGAACAGGCGCTAAGCAGAAGCAGAAGCAAAAGGAGTAGGCCAATCGTTTTCATTCGTTTCATTCTAAAAACGCTCCTCTAATCGACTTTTGAAATCCGGATGCGGAGAGGGCGCGGTGGAAATGCCGCTAACCGCCGCACTGCCTCGCCTCCACACCCGGCGCGGGAACAATGAAATTTAGGGATAATAATCTGGGAAATTCAGATTAACCTAACACTTTGGTAATGAAATCTGGAGTATTAGTCTAGTGCATGCAGATTAGCCTAATCCGAATATAACGAAATTAGAAGTAGTAATCTAGGAAATCCACACTATTCCAACTTAAGCATTGGGAAAACCATACTATCTTGACATCAGAGTAATGAGTATCAGCTCGAAATTGCCACTTTACACGGCGTTTCGTTCGACCAGTTCATCCTCTAAATGGTGCAGAATCGTAGAACTCTATCGTCTGCACGCGGTCGCCCATGCAAACAAAACCAATGTATCGTCCATCATCGAGTTGAAAGATATACACTGCGCCGCGCGAGGTCTGACATGCAATCGGAAACTGCACAATTTTGTTTCGTTCACTCGCCTGTGTACCAACGTGAATGTCTGCAAACTCCTCCAACGAATGTATTACTTTTAGCTGCTCTTCATATTCATTTGTTTCGGTAGAGGTCTCTTGCTGTTCCGTCAATCCCACGCTCGATGTCTCCATTTTAGACGTTGTATCCGTCATTCTCGTTCCACGTGGCTGGCCGTCAAGGTCTTTTAGAATCTGATCCGCGAAGCCGGACGGATCGTCCACATCCCACAGAGAGATCAGAACGATCTCATTCTGCCGGACACGCGCAGCGGCGTAGTACGTCCCGTCCTGCACGATCAACACGCTCGGATCGTCCGCTTTGGGCATCATCGATTCCGCATCGGCGTTGTCGTTTCGGAACTGCGCAAGATAATTCTCCGCGCCGATCGCCGTGAGGCATCTGTGATAGGTAATGCGAACGCTCCCGTTCGCCGTATGCGGCCGCGCCTCCCACGATTCCGGTTCCAGAAGGAAGCGATTCGCAAGCACCGTTGTGTCCGGCGCCGCGGACGTATCATACCGCGTCGGCCGCGCCGTTGCTCCGGCCGCGAGCTGCACAGCCACGGAAAGCACGGCAAGCAGCAAGCACACATATCGCAGCGTGCTTTTCATCGGTTCATAGTGCGCGCACTTCTTAAACCTCTTTAACTTTACGAGTCGGACAAACAAAGACACCTGATCGATCATGAGACAACCTGCGCACGGCAACAGCAAGCTTGCCACTTCGCGCATTGCCCACAACGCATTCACGCTGTCCCATCCCGAGAACCGGCAGCAAAACGCGGAAAATATGCCGATCGCCACGATCAGGATCGCATGGAGCACCAGCTCCACGATCGTTGTCTCCTTCAGCGAAGCGGAAAACGGCTCGGCCGGTGCGTCGCCGTCCGCCGGGCGCAGGGCAACATCCTCGCTCAGCCAATCCGACCGATAGAGATGCAGCGGCGCACGATGCGCCTTTCCGTGATACGGAACGCAAACAGGCGCTTTCGCGTCATGCTGCTTTTGAAACCGCATCACGCACAAAAACCGCCCGCAATATTGCCAGCCCTTGTTCGCCATCTGCTCCAGAAACCGATTCATGGCCTCAAATTCATAGGGTGAATATGGCATCAAACAAATCATTTTTACCTCCACGTATCATACGATTCATCAAGAATCACATATGATGTATCTTTCCCGACCGTTCGCTCTGCAACGTAAACCGTATGCAAATAATTATATGTTTGTGCTCCGACACCATAAATATTGCTCGTATAGAACCCCTCTACTGTAATCTCATATTGATTATAAGTCCCAGTTGGTAATTCGTTATAATTCTTTACGGTTTTAATGATATCGCAGCCCAAAGATGCAATTCCAACAATGATATTGACTGCTTTTGTTGTTACGGATACTCCTGCTTTTTCTAATATCTTTGGAACGACCTTTTCCGCAACTTTTTCTCCCGCACAACTTGCCGAATACGAAAAAATTGTTCGCACAACGGCAGTTCCCACTGTGGATTCATAATCATCGACTTGTCTTACTACAGCATAATTAACTGTGCCGTACCAAAACGGATATTCCGAATTCTTTTCAATATCTGAAAAAATTCTTTGATCTCTTGCTGAATAGGATGATTGAGATTTTCCAAATCCACGCCAATCTATTTTCGCGGAATCCGTTGCCATCAAATTCACAAACGGTCGGCTACCGCTAGAATCCATCAGTATTGTCACTTGGTTATTGCAATATGCAAACATATTATAGCCAATGAAGCCTTGGCCAGTGGATGCAAGGGCATCGGCGTTGATGAATCTACGGGTTGCGGGGTCGTAGTAACGGGATTGTAGGTAATAGAACCCGGTTTCGGAATCGTAGTAGTAGCCGCGGTAACGGAGGGGATTCTTCTCAGCCATGTTGCCGGACTGCGAGAGAATATTGCCCCAGGTATCATAGGTATAGGTGGCGTAGACCTTTTCCGTCCGGCCAATGAGATTCCCGTTGGAGTCCCTCGACGGCAGGGGGCGGAAAATATTAACCACGTCGCCTTGCTGGTTCAGCGCATAGAAGTATGTTATGTAGCTGCCGCCATTGTTAGCGGAATACTCGACTGCAAAGGGTCGACCTTGGGCATCGTAGGAGAAGACCATGATCTTGGCCGTGCTGCCGCTGCCCAACTTTTCATAGACTACCTTGCCATTCAGAATCCGGTACTCATGCTCCGCATTCCCTTATCGGTAACGTTTTCTCTCAGACGGAAGAAACAATAGGTCTGGCAAAAGCATTAACGCAGTAGCTCCCACAAAGCAGCCAAGCGGAAATATTACCGTCAAATACATTGCCCATCCAGCCCCATGGATAACAACGATGCCAACGGCTCCGACAATCGCAGTAGCCGCAGAGATGATGTTCAATAGATTTATCACCCAACAAGCCCAAAGGTAGACTCCTCTCTTATTTGCTGTCCGACACAGCCGAATCATCAGTATTTTCTCTGCGAGCGAATCATTCTTCAATTGCTTCTTAAAGCTCTTTCGTTCATGTACTTTGGGGTATCCATATTCCAAAATCCGCCCTCTGTTCGCATACCAATGTGCAGTGCATATGACAACATCACAAATGAGGAAAAACAGTGCAATCAGAAAGGATTGCCACCATAAAAAATATCCGTTGCTGCGCCATAGCTCCAGGAAAGTGTACGAAAGTGGGAAAACATTCATTTTCATTACCTCCGTTCAATCGATTACACCTTTTGCAATTTTACTTCCTATGAAGGATTTTACAATACCCCAAGCCGTACCTGAAATAAACTTTTTTGAGTATTTGGCCGTTGTTTTGAAATAAAATGTCCCAGCTTTTTTATTCCATCTGACCCTAAATGCCTAAAAAAGCGAGAGTATTGTCTGCTCATATACTTGTTTCCATGAGTTGCGCCTTTACCTCCAGCAGCACCTCCAATTGCACCCACCACAGTATCTACAAGCAATTGTTCACCATCAATTTTCCCATTGTCAATTAGCTGATGCCCTGCCGATTCAATAGCCGCTGTCCCGGCTCCCCAAGCAGACGCAGCAACTATACCAACACCCGATGCAGCAACTACACCTCCAATTGCTCCTGTTGCCGCAGACACGCCTATTTTTGCCCACGTTTTCCCCTCAAGTCAGAGCCTCGATACCACCTTCCTTGACTGCACTAACTGCGGTTGAGACCGCATTAACAACAGCACCGACAACTGCTCCGACAACAAAATTCCAAAAATCTCCTGTCTCGTCGCCGCGATTGGCCGGATTATTTCCGCAATACGCAAACATATTGCAGGAAATAGCGTCATTAGAGTCCGTGCTGGCGTAGGCATCGGCGTTAATGAACCTATGATTCGCTGGGTCGTAATAGCGGGACTGGAGGTAATAGAAACCAGTCTCCACGTCATAGTAATACCCACGGTAGCGGAGGGGATTCACGTCGGCCATGCTGCCGGATTGCGAGAGAATATTGCCCCATGCGTCGTAGGTGTATGCGGCCGCTTCTGCGCCATCCTGATCGATGAGCTTCACGACGTCGCCTTGCAGATTCAGGACGTAATAATACGTTTTCGGCTGGGCGCTCAGTTGGTCGACCATGGCGAACGGCTTGCCCGATTCGTCATAGACAAAATCCATCACGGCAGTAACGATCTGATTGGTTGTGACCGTCTCGCGCATGACCTTGCCGCTCTGCGTCAGGTATTCGTGCGTGACCGTCTGCGTCGAGGCCAGATGCGTGCATGCACAGCATGAATCGCACATAGTCGTTCATCTGATATTTTTTGTATAATGTTTTGTTGGCGAGAGTGTACAAAATTATTCATTCACAACACTCCACTCGAATTTTTTCTTAAAGTCATGAAAGCATTCCTCGCAAATCCAATAATATTGATTCAATGTACAATATCCAACGTGCAAATCTTCTGTAGCATTACTAAACTTTAAAAAGCAGAATTCACAGTGTTCATGATCGCTGCGCGAAGATTTTGCGAATGTTGTATGAAGTAATTTTGCCCGGAACAGGTAATCAATTTGGTTGTTGATACGCCAGTCATCCATAAGTTTCTTCTCCTATTTAATTGTAATCGTGTTTTTCCCTACACGCCACCAGATATTATTCGAATCGCGATAATCCCAATGCGACCCGATGGGGTCAGGATGGTCTAAGGACCCTCTGATTCAATTGCAAGAGCGGTCAGCGAGGGATTTTGTTCCAAATTGAGGTTTGGAAATTGCAGGAATCCTTTGTGTATTTCAAGATTTTCAAACCGAAAAGCTGGGACAAAAGACCCGCTGAGCGCCGCTGCCGATTGATTCAGAGGTTCCTTAGGATCAACGCTCGGAGAGCGGAATGTAGTCCCGATGACGGATCAGCGGCTTATACGCCGGGCGATAAATGCGGCCGCCTGTGAGCACCTCTTCCATTCGATGGGCGCACCAGCCCGTGATTCGCGCAATGGCAAAGAGCGGAGTGAACAGGTCGGGCGAGATGTTCAGCATCCGATAGACCAGGCCGGAGTACATATCCACATTCGCGCACATGATCTTCCGCTTCCCCGTGATCTCCTCAAAGACTCTCGGTGTGACGCGTTCGACGGTCTCCATCAGCTCCAGCTCGTCGAGCATCCCGCGCTGCTGCGCAAGCTTGCGCGCGGCGCTCTTGAGGATCACGGTACGCGGGTCGGAAAGTGTGTAGACGGCGTGTCCCATACCGTAAACCAAGCCGCTGTGATCGCCGGCCTCGCCGCTCAGGATGCGCCGGATGTAGTTCTGTACCTCGTCCTCGTCCTTCCAATCGCGCACATGCGCCTTGATCTCCTCAAACTGGTTCAGGACGGCGCGGTTCGCACCGCCGTGCTTCGGCCCCTTCAGGGAGCCGACCGCCGCCGCGATTGCGGAGTAGGTGTCCGTCCCCGTCGAGGAGACGCTGCGGCAGGTGAAGGTAGAGTTGTTGCCGCCGCCGTGCTCGGCGTGGCAGACAAGGCAGAGATCGAGCAGGTGCGCCTCCTCCTGCGTAAACTGTTTATCCGGGCGGATCATGCGCAGGAAATTCTCCGCAATGGACAGCCCCGGCTCGGGACGGTGGAGGTAAAGGCTGTCATTTTCAAAATAATGACGCTTTACGACATAAGCATGGGCAACGATCACCGGAAAGCGCGCGACCAGCTCGATGGACTGGCGCATCATGTTCTGCACGCTCAGCTCGTCCGGCGTCGGGTCGTTGGAATAGAGCGCGAGGACGGAGCGCCCGAGCTTGTTCATGATGTCGTGGCTGGGGTTTTTCAGGATCATGTCCTCGGTGAAGTTCACGGGCAGATCTGTCTTGGCATGGAGCAGGGCGGTAAACATCTCCAGATGCTCGGCGTTCGGCAGCTCACCGAACAGGAGCAGATACGCGACCTCAGGGAAGCCGAAGCGCCCCTCACGGCGATAGGCGGCGACAAGATCGCTCAGCTCATAGCCGCGATAGATCAGACGGCCCTCCATCGGCTCGCGCTCGCCGTCGACGACGCGATAGCCCAGGACATTGCCGACCTTGGTACAGCCGATCATAACGCCCGTACCGTCGTCGTTGCGCAGACCGCGCTTGATGTTGCTGTTCGTGCGCGCCTCCTCCATCAGGGAGGTATGAATCCGGTAATCGGCGCATAGGCTCTGAATGAATTCGTCCATTGCCTTCGGGTCGTTCATCAAGTCCGCCATGTTCTCGCCTCCATTAATACTATGGAACCTCTGAATCAATCGGCTGCGGCGCTCAGCGGGTCTTTCGCCCCAACTTGTCGGTTTGAAAATCTTGAAATACACAAAGTATTCCTGCAATTTCCAAACCTCAATTTGGAACAAAATCCCTCACTGACCGCTCTTGCAATTGAATCAGAGCTTCCCTATATTTTTGCTATTCTATCAAATTTTCTGAATTCTGTCAAGAAGGAGCAAGGTTTCCATGAAACGATTTTACCTGGGACTGGTTGCTGCACTTGCCGTGCTCTGTATGGTGCTGTTTTACCCGTCGGGGCAGGCCGCCCGCACACAGGCCGAGCCAACAGAGGCAGCGGCTGTGCCAACGCATTCCGCTGCCCTCCCTGCCGCGCGCTTTGACGCGCAGACAAGCATATCCGTGCTGCTCGACGGGCAGACACGCGAGATGAGCCTGCAGGACTATCTGACCGGCGTGCTGCTGGCGGAGATGCCGACCGATTTTCCCGCTGAGGCGCTCAAGGCGCAGGCTGTGGCCTCGCGCACTTTTGCGCTGCATCAGCGCGCGGCGCGGAAACATACGAATGCCGACATCTGCGGCGACAGCGCGTGCTGTCAGGGCTGGGTATCCTCGGAGGGCTTTTCGGCCGAGGCGGTGAAAAACGCAGTCGAGGCCGTTGCGGCAACGGACGGGCTTGTGCTCTGCTACGACGGAGAGCTGATCGACGCGACGTTTTTTTCGTGCTCCGGCGGGTCGACGGAGGCCGCCGTGGAGGTCTGGGGCAGCGACGTGCCCTATTTGCAGGCCGTGGAAAGCCCGAACGAGGAGGACGCGCCGCGCTATTGCGACGAAACGTCCCTCCCGCGCGCGGAATTCGTTCGCATTCTGCAAACGGAGAATCCCGCAATCACCGGCGCAGAGCCGCTGCTCGGGACGATCACGCGGACGCAGGGCGGCGGCATTGCCACGGCGACGCTCTGCGGGCAGGTCTTCGAGGGCACGACGCTGCGGCGGCTGTTCGGACTGCGGTCGACAGATCTTACCATTCGGGACGAGGGCGAGCGCATCGTGCTGACCACGCGCGGCTTCGGTCATCGCGTCGGGATGAGCCAATACGGCGCGCGCGCCATGGCCGAGGCCGGGGACGGTTTTGAGTCGATCCTGCTGCATTATTATCAGGGCGCGGCGCTCTATCGGCTGGAGCTTTCGGAGTGAAGGAAAAGTTTCGGTTGCAGTCCGTCGGAAAAAGTTGTATCATGTTCTTATCAATACAAAAGGAGCAAAAAGATGCGTTATCTATTTTGCACAAACATTACGAACAACATCAACAATGAGACTACGGATGGCGAATGCATGCAAACCGGGTCGCTGCCACAGACCATGCGGGAGCAGCTTCGGCAGGAGAGCATTGCCTACGACCGGACGATGCGCCGGTTTCGGCTGCCGAAGGCGCTGCGATGGGTGAAGTACATTGCGTTTGTGCTGGCGCTGATTTTTTTACGGGGCATTCTGGGCGCAGACGTCTCGTTCGAGCAGGGCTACCGCAACGCGCCGTTTCTTCATTGGATCGGCGCCGGGCTGATCGTGCTGGCCGCCGGGCTGCAGATCACGGAATGGCGCTTGAAGTCCGCTCTGAAGAAAAACGAGAGCGCGCTCGACGCCGACCGGCGGATGAGCGCAGCGCTGCAGAGCGTGCGCAGCTATCTGGGCGTTCCCGACGAGTGCTGCGACGTTGACCTGCTGCTGGGCGAGTATGCGACGAACGGCACGGCGGTCACGTTCCCGACCGGCGTGCTCAACGCCGAGCTGCAGCTCTACCGCACGGGCGACGCGCTCTGCGTCTTTGACGGCTCGGAGGTCTATTCTCTGCCGCTGAACGAGCTGACCGGGCTGCGCGTGATCGAAGAGCCCGTCTCCGTTGTCGGTTGGAACAAAGAGGGCTCTCCAAAACAGAAGCAGTTTCTGGACAGCGGCGTGATCCTGAGCCGGGACACCATAAACGGCCTGAAATTCTTCTGCGCGCTGGAGCTGCGGCACGACGGAGAGGACTATGCGCTGCTGTTCCCGCCCTATGAGCTGCCGGTGGTGGCACAGTTGACCGGGCTAAATGCGCCGGAGCTGCCGCCCGTGAACCTGCGCGAGAGACGCGCGCAGGGCAAGCGGGAGCTGGAGCCGGTCGCGCCGCCTCCCGAGGACGGGCGCATCCACCCGATGTTTTATTGGCATTTCCCCGGCTTTCAGAAGGTTGCTTATTGGTTCACGCCGGGGGCTGACGTCGCCTTCCAAAGCAGGCATCCGGTTGCCTACGTTCTATTGTTGACGCTCGGACTGATCGTTTTCTGTCTGCCTTGGCTGGCCTTTGCGGTCGGCGTGCGCTATCTGCTTCCAGAAGCATGGGGCAGCGGTTGGATGTGGCTGGGCGTGGCCGGAGGGTTTGTCGCGGGTGTCGGCCTTTTCAACCTTGTCGGTGCTTGGCTTCATCAGTATCTCGGCCATGTTTTCACGCTGCTCTGCGTCGGCGGCGGCACGCTGATGATGGCCATTAGCCTGCTTTTGTTCGCGTGAGAATATTGAGCAAACTGGGCTGCTGCAAGGATTTTGCAGCAGCCCCGTTTTTTATCGCGCTGTCCCCGCAGGGCTTTTAAGCTCGTCGGTCTCTGCCCCCGTGCTTCGTTTCGGGATGCCATACCTCAAACTTAAAGATTGCCACGGCCGCTTTGCGGCCTCGCAATGACACGAAATTGGACGTTTTTATTTGGAAAACGGACGTTTCCCTTCATGCACACAGTGAAAAGGCCTCCGGAAAAAAATCCGGAGGCCTTTTTACAGTGCTTTATTTTGCTTCGTTGTCGATCATATCCTGCGTGACCTCGGATTCGGGCCATGCGTCGGCGTGGTAGTCGCGGTAGATGTCCAGACCGGAGCCGGCCGGGATCAGCTTGCCGATGATGACGTTTTCCTTCAGGCCGACCAGGTGATCAACCTTGCCCTTGATGGCGGCCTCGGTCAGAACCTTGGTCGTCTCCTGGAAGGACGCGGCGGACAGGAAGGACTCGGTGGCCAGAGAGGCCTTCGTGATGCCCATGAGCATCAGGGTGTTGGTGGCAAGCCGCAGGTCGGTCTCGCCGGCATCGATGCGCTTCTGGACGGCCTCGTTGGCGTCGTCAAACTCATAGACGTCGACGACCGTGCCGCTGAGCAGCGTGGTGTCGCCGGGATCCTCGACGCGCACCTTGCGCATCATCTGACGGATGATGACCTCGATGTGCTTATCGTTGATGTCAACGCCCTGCTGACGGTAGACCGCGAGAACGCCCTGTGTGAGGTAGTTCTGAACGGCCTCGACGCCGGAGATGCGCAGCACGTCATGCGGATTGAGCGCGCCGTCGGTGATCGGCTCGCCCTTGCGGACGGGCTTGCCGTTTTCAACCTTCAGGCCGACGGAATACGGCACCTGATAGAGCTTGACCTCGCCGTCGTCGGAGGTCACGGTGATGTCGCGCAGGGCGCTGCGATGGCTCTCGTCGACGGCGACAATGCCGTCGGTCTCTGCCAGAACGGCCATTTTCTTCGGCTTGCGCGCCTCAAAGAGCTCCTCGACTCGGGGAAGACCCTGCGTGATGTCGTCGCCCGCGACGCCGCCGGTGTGGAAGGTACGCATGGTCAGCTGCGTGCCCGGCTCGCCGATGGACTGCGCGGCGATGATGCCGACGGCCTCGCCGAGATTGACCAGCTCGGAGGTTGCAAGGTTCATGCCGTAGCACTTCGCGCAGACGCCGCTGCGGGCGCGGCAGCCGAGCACGGTGCGGGCATAGACGTTGTGGATGCCGTGCGCCTCGAGCAGCTTGGCGTCGTCCTCGACCATCATGCGATCCTTGGAGAGCAGAAGCTCGCCGGTCTCGGGGTCGCAGATGTCGTCGACGGGGAAGCGGCCGTGGATGCGCGAGGCGAAGGACTCGATAACCTGCCCCTTCTCGACAACCTCGCAGAGGTTGATGCCGTGCTTCGTGCCGCAGTCGTGCTCGCGGATGATGACCTCCTGCGAGACGTCGACCAGACGGCGGGTCAGATAACCGGAGTCGGCGGTACGCAGGGCGGTATCGGTCAGGCCCTTACGCGCGCCTCTCGAGGAGATGAAGTATTCCAGAACGCTCAGGCCTTCACGGAAGTTCGCCTTGATCGGGATCTCGATCGTGCGGCCGTTCGTGTCGGCCATCAGGCCGCGCATACCGGCCAGCTGACGGATCTGGTTCATGGAGCCACGGGCGCCGGAGTCCGCCATCATATAGATGGGGTTGAAGCGGTCGAGGTTCTCCTGCAGCGCGCCGGTGACGTCCTTGATGGTCTGCTCCCACTGGCGCACGACAAGGCGGTAGCGCTCCTCGTTGGTGATAAAGCCGCGCTTATACTTGCGGTCGATCTTGACGGCCTCGGCCTCGGCCTCCTCGACCAGCTCATATTTCTTCTCCGGGATGGCCATATCCGCAATGGAGACGGTAATGGCGCCCTTGGTGGAGTATTTATAGCCCAGCGCCTTGACGCGGTCGAGCATCTCGGTGGCGATGGTGAAGCCGTGCTTGCGGATGCACTTGTCGATGATGACGCCCAGCTTCTTCTTGCCGACGAGGAAGCTGATCTCCAGCTCGAAGGCATTTTCCGGCTTGGAGCGGTCAACGAAGCCCAGATCCTGCGGGATCGGCTCGTTGAAGATCAGGCGGCCGACGGTCGCATTGATGATCTGATAGCGCATCTCGCCGTCGATCTCCTTGCCGTAGCGCACGCGGATGGGTGCATGCAGGCCGATCGCGCCGCAGGAATAGGCCTTGATGGCCTCGTCGACACTGGAATAGGCGTGCTTGGAGCGGAACTCCGGAGCCTTCTTATGCTGACGCTCCGCTTGGTCGAGCGCGGCCTCAACGAGGTCGCCGTCGACGAGCTGGTTGACCGGCAGGTCAAAGTCGCCGGGATCGGTGACGTAGACCTCCTCCGCGCCCTTCTCGCTCTTGCCAAGACGGACGTAGGTCAGGTAATACGTGCCGAGGATCATATCCTGCGTCGGCACGGTGACGGGCTTGCCGTCCTGCGGGCGCAGCAGGTTGTTCGCAGAGAGCATCAGCATACGCGCCTCGGCCTGCGCCTCGGCGGACAGCGGAACGTGAATGGCCATCTGGTCGCCGTCGAAGTCAGCATTGAAGGCGGTGCAGCAGAGGGGATGCAGCTTGAGCGCGCGTCCCTCGACCAGCACCGGCTCAAAGGCCTGAATGCCCAGACGGTGCAGCGTCGGCGCGCGGTTGAGCATGACGGGGCGATCCTTGATGATCTCCTCGAGTGCGTCCCAGACCTCCGGCTCGCCCTTGTCGATCTTCTTCTTGGCGCTCTTGATGTTGTTGGCAACGCCGTCCTCGACGAGCTTCTTCATCACGAACGGGCGGAACAGCTCAATGGCCATTTCCTTCGGCACGCCGCACTGATAGAGCTTCAGCTCCGGGCCGACGACGATAACGGAACGGCCGGAATAGTCGACGCGCTTGCCCAGCAGGTTCTGACGGAAGCGGCCCTGCTTGCCCTTGAGCATGTCGGACAGGCTCTTGAGCGCACGGTTGTTCGCGCCGGTGACGGCGCGGCCGCGGCGGCCGTTGTCGATCAGAGCGTCGACGGCCTCCTGCAGCATCCGCTTCTCGTTGCGGATGATGATGTCCGGCGCCTTGAGCTGGATCAGGCGCTTGAGGCGGTTGTTGCGGTTGATGACGCGGCGATAGAGATCGTTCAGGTCGGAGGTGGCGAAGCGGCCGCCGTCGAGCTGAACCATCGGGCGGATCTCCGGCGGGATGACGGGCAGAACGTCCATGATCATCCACTCCGGCTTGTTGCCGGACATACGGAAGGCCTCGACGACCTCGAGCCGCTTGATGATGCGCAGCTTCTTCTGGCCGTTGGCGTTCTTGAGCTCGCTGCGGAGCTGCTCGGACAGCGCCTCGAGATCGATCTCGGAGAGGAGCTTCTTGACGGCCTCGGCGCCCATACCGGCGTCGAAATCGTCCTCGTACTTCTCGCGCATGTCGCGATATTCCTTCTCGGTGAGGATCTGACCCTTGCTCAGGGGTGCGTCGCCCGGGTCAATGACGGTATAGTTCGCGAAATAGAGCACCTTCTCCAGAATGCGCGGGCTGATGTCCAGCAGCAGACCCATGCGCGACGGGATGCCCTTGAAATACCAGATGTGGCTGCACGGCGCGGCCAGCTCGATGTGACCCATGCGCTCGCGGCGCACCTTGCTCTTCGTGACCTCGACGCCGCAGCGGTCGCAGATCTTGCCCTTGAAGCGGATCTTCTTATACTTGCCGCAGTGGCACTCCCAGTCCTTCGTCGGCCCGAAAATGCGCTCGCAGAACAGACCGTCGCGCTCCGGCTTGAGTGTGCGGTAGTTGATGGTTTCCGGCTTCTTGACCTCGCCGTAGGACCACTGGCGGATCATCTCGGGCGAAGCAATACCGATCTTGATGGAGCTGAATTCTTTGTTCATTGTATCACTCCCCCTCTCTTATTCCTCGTCTCCGGCGTCACTGCCGTCGGTGTCGTCGACGTCGCCGAAGTCGTCCGCTTCCTCGTCGGCATCGGCGTCGTCGTCATCCGACTCGAGGCCGATCGCGCGGGAAAGCGCGTTGATGTCGTTATCCATGCTGTCCGGATCGACGGCGAAGCCGGAGGAGAGCACCTCGTTCTCGTCGGTGACAAAGTTGTCGCCGGAGGTGTAGCTGACCTCATCGTCCTCGTCCTCATCCTTCAGCTCGATCTCCTCGCCCTGCGCGTCGAGCACGCGGACGTCGAGGCAGAGGGACTGCAGCTCCTTGACCAGAACCTTGAAGGATTCCGGCACGCCGGGCTTCGGCACGTTGTGACCCTTGACGATCGCCTCATAGGTCTTGACACGGCCGGTGACGTCGTCGGACTTGACGGTCAGGATCTCCTGCAGCGTGTAGGCCGCGCCGTAGGCCTCGAGCGCCCAGACTTCCATTTCGCCGAAGCGCTGGCCGCCGAACTGCGCCTTGCCGCCCAGCGGCTGCTGGGTCACGAGGCTGTACGGGCCGGTGGAGCGGGCGTGGATCTTGTCGTCGACCAGATGGTGCAGCTTCAGGAAGTAGGGATAGCCGACGGTGACCAGATTGTCAAACGCTTCGCCGGTGCGGCCGTCATAGAGCACGGTCTTGCCGTCCTCGGACAGGCCGGCGAGCTTGAGCGTTTCGCGGATGTCCTTCTCGTTTGCGCCGTCAAAGATCGGGGTGGCGACCTTCCAGCCGAGAGCATGGGCGGCGTAGCCGAGGTGAACCTCCAGAACCTGTCCGATGTTCATACGGGACGGGACGCCCAGAGGATTCAGCACGATGTCCAGCGGCGTGCCGTCCGGCAGGAAGGGCATATCCTCCTCCGGCAGGATGCGCGAGACGACGCCCTTGTTGCCGTGGCGGCCGGCCATCTTATCGCCGACGGAGATCTTACGCTTCTGGGCAATATAGACGCGGACGACCTTCGTGACGCCGGGGGCAAGCTCGTCGCCGTTCTGGCGCGTGAAGGTCTTGACGTCGACGATGATGCCGGCCTCGCCGTGCGGCACCTTCAGGGAGGTATCGCGCACCTCGCGCGCCTTTTCGCCGAAGATCGCGCGCAGCAGGCGCTCCTCGGCCGTCAGCTCCGTCTCGCCCTTCGGCGTGACCTTGCCGACCAGATAGTCGCCGGACTTGACCTCGGCGCCGATGCGGATCACGCCGTCCTCGTCGAGATCCTTGAGGGTGTCCTCGCCGACATTCGGGATGTCGCGGGTGATCTCCTCCGGGCCGAGCTTGGTGTCGCGCGCCTCGGTTTCGTATTCTTCAATGTGGATGGAGGTGAAGACGTCCTCCTTGACGAGACGCTCGTTGAGCAGGATGGCGTCCTCGTAGTTATAGCCCTCCCATGTGACGAAGCCGATCAGCACGTTTTTGCCGAGGGCGATCTCGCCCTGCGAGCAGGCCGGGCCGTCCGCAATGACCTGTTCCTCGGTCACGCGCTCGCCGACTGCGACGATCGGGCGCTGGTTGACGCAGGTGCCCTGGTTCGAGCGGGCAAACTTTGTCAGGTGGTAGTCGCGGACGTTGCCGTCGTCATAGCGCACGGAGACGCTGTTGGCCGAAACGCGGGTGACGACGCCGTCTCCCTCGGCCTTGATGCAGACCTCGGAGTCCACGGCGCACTTCTGCTCGATGCCGGTGGCGACGATCGGAGCCTCCGTGACCATGAGCGGCACGGCCTGTCTCTGCATGTTCGCGCCCATGAGCGCGCGGTTCGCGTCGTCGTTCTGCAGGAAGGGGATGAAGGCCGTCGCGATGGAGGTCATCATCTTCGGCGAGACGTCGAGATAGTCGATCACATGTGCGTCGACGGCAATGATCTCATCGCGGTGGCGGCAGGTGATGCGGCTGTTGACGAGCATACCGTTCTCATCGACCGGCTCCTTGGCCTGCGCGATGTAGTAGTCGTCCTCGACGTCGGCGGCCATGTATTCGACCTGATCGGTCACGCGGGAGCCGACGTATTTGCCGTTTTCGTCATAGATGCGCTCAACCTTGCGGTAAGGCGCCTCGACGAAGCCGTATTCGTTGATCTGTGCGAAGCTGGCCAGATAGTTGATCAGGCCGATGTTCGGGCCTTCCGGCGTCTCGATCGGGCACATACGGCCATAGTGGCTGTAGTGTACGTCTCGCACGTCGAAGGACGCGCGCTCGCGGCTCAGACCGCCGGGGCCGAGCGCCGACAGACGGCGCTTGTGCGTCAGCTCCGCGAGGGGGTTGTTCTGATCCATGAACTGCGACAGCGGCGAGGAGCCAAAGAACTCCTTGATGACCGCGGTCACGGGGCGGATGTTGATAAGGCTCTGCGGGGTCACGGTGTCGATGTCCTGCATGGTCATGCGCTCGCGCACGACGCGCTCGAGGCGCGTGAAGCCCACGCGGAACTGATTTTGCAGCAGCTCGCCGACGCAGCGCAGACGGCGGTTGCCGAGATGGTCGATGTCGTCGGTCGTGCCCGCGCCGCAGACGACGCAGGTCAGATAGTTGATGGAGGCGAGGATGTCGTCGACCGTGATATGCTTGGGGATGAGGTCGTCCATGCGCTCCTCGATCGCGTCGGCCCATTCCTCCTCGGTCATGCCCTTGTCGAGCAGCTCGAAGAGCACCTTGCGGCTGACCTTCTCGCGGATGCCGTACTTGGCCGGGTCAAAGTCGACGAAGCGGCTCATGTCGACCATGTAGTTCGAGAACATCTTGTGGTTCTTCTCGCCGACCTTGATGACCGCGTCGCAGACGCCGCAAGCGGAAAGCTCGTGCGCTCTCGCGCGCGTCAGAACCTCGCCGGGCATGGCGAGAATCTCGCCGGTGCGCGGGTCGACGACCGGCTCGGCCAGCTCCTGACCGTTCAGGCGGCTCCAGATGTCAAGCTTTTTGTTGAACTTGTAGCGGCCGACGCGGGAGACGTCATAGCGGCGCGGGTCGAAGAACAGGCCCTCGATATAGGAGACGGCGTTGTCGAGTGTGGGCGGCTCACCGGGGCGCAGACGGCGGTAGATCTCGAGCAGACTGTCCTCGCGGGTCTTGCAGGGATCCTTTTCCATCGTCGCGCGGATGAGATCGTCCTCGCCGAACAGCTCGACGATCTGCGCGTCGGTCTCCACGCCCATCGCGCGGATGAGGCAGGTGATCGGCAGCTTGCGGTTCTTATCGATGCGGACATAGAAGGTGTTTTGCAGATCGGTCTCGTATTCGAGCCAGGCGCCGCGGTACGGAATGACCGTCGCGCTGTAGATGTGCTGCTCGGCCTTATCCACGGCGTCGCCGAAGTACATGCCGGGGCTTCTGACGATCTGGGAGACAATGACGCGCTCGGCGCCGTTGATCACGAAGGTGCCGCCGTTGGTCATGAGCGGAAAATCGCCCATAAAGATCTCCTGATCCTTGATCTCGCCGGTCTGCTTGTTGAGCAGCCGCACGCGAACCTTGATCGGCTTGGCATAGGTCGCGTCACGTTCCTTGCACTCCTCAACGGTATACTTGGGCTTTTCGTCGAGAGAATAGTCCAGGAAGGACAGCTCCAGATTGCCGGTATAGTCGCTGATCGCCGCCACATCGTGGAAGACCTCGCGCAGTCCTTCGTTCAGAAACCACTGATAGGAATCCTTCTGGATGCGCAGGAGGTTCGGCATTTTCAGGATTTCCTGATATTTGGCGTAGCTCTTTCGCTCTGTCTTACCGAACTTCACGTCCTTAACTTGCATATTGGGTCATCACAGCCTTTCTTCATCATGGGTGTGTGTTGCTTACATTAATTATAACTGATAACTGGTAGCTTTGGATGCGCTTCTGCGGCTCGGGGGCTGCCCTTACGCCGACCGCCGTTACGACACACGCGGCGCAGTTGGCACTTTCTGGCCATTCCCGCTTGCAATCTGCTGTCGACCGTGGTATAATCGGAGCAGAAAGTGGGAGAATCGGCTTTGCCGATATTTCCGCAGTATAGGCTACTATTTTAGCACTTCTTTCCCCAATCGTCAATTCTTTTTTCGGAAAAATTCCGAATTTTTTTATAAAAACCCGCACGGAGAACCTCAGAACGTTCCCCGTGCGGGTTTTTATGTTTGCTCAGCCGAGGGAACCTCTGATTAAATCGCAAGAGCGGTCAGCGAAGGATTTTGTTCCAAATTGAGGTTTGGAAATCGCAGGAATACTTTGTGTATTTCAAGATTTTCAAACCGACAAGTTGGGGCAAAAGATCCGCTGAGCGCCGCAGCCTATTTATTCAGAGGTTCCTTAGCTGTCTGTTCGTTGCTTTGTAAGCTTCCGGCGCTCCGGGCTCATTCGCGCTTCAGCGCCCCCATTGGTTGCCGCCGTCGCTGGCGGTGCAGAAATAGACCAGCAGGATGATCCCGCCGGCAAACGGGATCAGTCCCATCAGCAGATACACCCCCGGCTTGCCGATGTCATGCAGACGGCGCACGCTCAGAGACAGACTCGGCAGGAAAAGGCCGAGCGAGGCAAGCACGCTGAGGATCTGGATCACAAACGCAACATAGGGGCTGAGGGCAATCCCGACCGCGGAGAGAATGGTGAAGGCAATGCCGATCAGGAACTGGAACAGCATCACCCACCAGAACTCACTCAGGGATGCACGTCCCTCGAAATTCACATAGTTCGAAAAGAACCGCTTGACCGCCTCGCCGAAGCCGACCGACGGCGCGCGGTACGGCGTGCCGTACTGCGGCTGGGCATACTGCGGCGGAGCATTATAGTAGCCTGCGTAGGGGTCGCTTCCCGGCGGAATCGGCGCACCGCCGTAGGGGTTGGCATTCGGCGGAACCTGCGCGCCGCCGTAGGGATTGGCGTTCGGCGGAACCTGCGCGCCGCCATAGGGGTTGGCGTTCGGCTCCTGCTGGCTCGCGCCGCATTCGGGACAGAATTTTGTGCCGTCCGGAACCGGCTGTCCGCATTGTCTGCAATACATAGTCATTCCTCCGTTTTCTAAAATTTTTTATCCGAACAGGACGGTGTACCAGACGCCGAAGATCTCGCGGACGACCATCTGCACGGAATAGCCCGTGTTCATATCGTTCGCGGGGCAGCAGACGGCCGTGACGCCCTCGCGCCTAGCCAGAAGCCGCGCGCGGAGGAGGTGGTAGGCGCTGGAGACGATTGCGATATGCTCCGGGCGCTGCCCGGTCCTCTCCTCGATCAGGTCGAGGGAATAGCGCAGGTTCTCCGCCGTGGTGGTCGCGCGTTCCTCCTTCCAGAGGCGGCTCGGGTCGACCCCGTGCTCCGTCAGCCAGCGATACATGCACTCGGCCTCGGTGATGCTTTCACCCTTTCCCTGCCCGCCGGAGAGCACGGCCACGGCGTTCGGATACGTCTCGAGGTAGGTCTGCGCCGCATGCAGCCGCGCCCGCAGGGAGCGGCTCGGCGCCGTTCCGTTGACCCCCGCGCCCAGCACGACAACATAGTCTGCCTTGGGATTTTTTGAACCGCCGCAGGCAACGCCGACGGCAATGCCTGTGACGAGCATCGCCAATGCCACCAGCCCCGCGCCGATGCGCATGACCAACCGCACGACCCGCAGCCATACAAAGCGCGGGAGCAGCGCGTCGACCAGCCCGAACAGCAGCACGACCGCGCCGACACCCATCAGGAACATGCCCGCAAAATGCAGGTAGACGAAGAACAGCCGCAGCACCAGCCCGACGCCGATCAGCACGCCGCCGGGCAGCCAGTAGCGCCGCCTCATAGCTCGAGGTAGCCCTTGAGCACCTTGAGGGTGCTGCAAACGCCGTCGCGATGGCTGCGCTCATAGCCGTGGGAGGCATAGACGCCCGCTCCGATCAGGCCGTGACGCAGATCGTGCCCCGCGCTGAGCGTCGCCTCGACGTCCGAGCCGTAGTGCGGATAAAGGTCGACGGCGTAGTCCGCGCCCTCGCGCTTGGCAGCGGCGATCAGGCCGGAGACGACCTCATAGGAATAAGGCCCGCCGGAATCCATCGCGCAGATGGAGACCTGCCGCTCGGTGCATTGCAGCCCCTCTCCGACGCAGCCCATGTCAACGGAGATCGCCTCGGTCACACCCTGCGGCACGGACGCCGCGCCGCCGTGGCCGACCTCCTCATAGACGGTGATGTGGACATAGACACGGCGCTTGGGCGTCAGCTTGCGATCCGCCAAAAATTTGGCAAAGCCCAGCAGGATGCCGACGGACAGCTTGTCGTCCAGAAAGCGGCTCTTGATGTAGCCGGACGCGGTCACGCGCGTGCGCGGCTCGAAGCAGACGAAGTCGCCCACGCCGATGCCCAGCTTTTTCACGTCGTCGGCATTTTCGACCGGCTCGTCGAGCACGACCTCGACCGTGTCCCACTTGCGGGCGGTCGTGCCGTAGTCGCCGTTGACATGGATCGACGCGTCGCATAGCTGCAGCGTGCCCTCGTAGATGCCGTCGGCCTTGGTCACGATGCGGCAGTTTTCGGCCTCGGCGTTGTTGGCGTTCATGCCGCCGACGTTGCGGATGCGCAGGCGGCCGCTGCTCTTGATCTCGGCGACCATGCCGCCCAGCGTGTCGGCGTGCGCCTCGAGCAGCAGGGCGTTTTCGGCGTCCTCGCCGCCCAGATCGACCAGAATGCCGCCCTTGACCGTGCGCGTGACGGGAAAGCCCAGCGCCGCAAACTGCTCAGAGACGAAGCGCTCGGCCTCGCGGGTGTAGCCCGTCGGGCTGTCAATTGCCAAAAGCTCCACGGTTTTGTCCATGGCAAAGCTCACATAGGGTTCCATTTTGCTCCTCCTTCGGGATTTTTTTCCATTATATCATAATTTTATGAAAAAGAACAGCAAAAAACCACAGGACGACGGATTTCGACCTGTGGTTTTTGCTATGATACAGTCAGCAGACAGGATTCAGCGCTGCTTCGTCTCAATCTCGTGCAGGCACTTGGCCATGAAGTCCTCGGGCTTCATCGCGCCGAGATCCTCGCCGCCGCGGGTGCGGACGGAGACCGTGCCGTTCTCGATGTCGCGGTCGCCGACGACCAGCATATACGGGATCTTCTGCATCTGCGCCTCGCGGATCTTGTAGCCCAGCTTCTCGCTGCGCAGGTCGCTCTCGGTGCGGATGCCCTTGGCGAAGAGCTGCGCCTCGAGCTGCTTGGCGTAGTCATGCGCGCGATCGGTGATCGGCAGGATGCGCACCTGCGTCGGCGCCATCCACAGCGGCAGCGCGCCGGCATATTTCTCGATCAGGTAGGCCAGCGTGCGCTCGTAGCAGCCGAGGGACGTGCGGTGGATGATATAGGGCGTGGCCTTCTGGCCGTTCTGATCGGTGTACTCCATGCCGAAGCGCTGCGCAAGCAGCAGGTCGATCTGGATGGTGACGAGGGTGTCCTCCTTGCCGAAGACGTTCTTATACTGAATGTCGAGCTTCGGGCCGTAGAATGCGGCCTCATCGATGCCGATGGTGTATTTCACGTCGAGATCGTCGAGGATGCGCCCCATGATCTCCTGCGCCTCGTTCCACTGCTCGGCCGTGCCCTCGTACTTATTGTTCGGGTTTCTCGGATCCCACTGGGAGAAGCGGAAGGTGCAGTCCTCAAGCAGGCCGACCGTGCCGAGGCAATACTTGGCAAGATCAAGGCAATGCTTGAACTCCTCCTCGAGCTGATCCGGGCGCAGGACGATGTGTCCCTCGGAGATCGTGAACTGGCGGACGCGGATCAGGCCGTGCATTTCGCCGGAATCCTCGTTGCGGAACAGCGTGGACGTCTCGCCGAGACGCATCGGCAGGTCGCGATAGGAGCGGGCGCGGTTCAGGAAGACCTGATACTGGAACGGGCAGGTCATCGGACGCAGCGCGAAGCACTCCTTGCTGTCGTCAGCCGGGTCGCCCATGACGAACATGCCGTCGAGGTAGTGATCCCAGTGGCCGGAGATCTTATAAAGCTCGCGCTTGGCCATGAGCGGCGTCTTGGTCAAAAGATAGCCGCGCTTCTGCTCCTCGTCCTCGACCCAGCGCTGCAAAAGCTGAATGACGCGGGCGCCCTTGGGCAGCAGGATCGGCAGACCCTGACCGATCACGTCGACGGTGGAGAAATACTCCAGCTCGCGGCCGAGCTTGTTGTGGTCGCGCTTGCGCGCATCCTCCTGCTTTTGCAGGTATTCCTCCAGCTCCTCCTTCTTCGGGAAGGCGACGCCGTAGATGCGCTGGAGCATCTTGCGCTTGGAATCGCCGCGCCAATAGGCGCCGCAGCACTGCGTCAGCTTGACGGCGTTGCCCTTGATGCGGCCGGTGCTGTCAAGATGCGGGCCGGCGCAAAGGTCGGTGAACTCGCCCTGCGTATAGAACGAGATGACGGCGTCCTCCGGCAGGTCGCGGATCAGCTCGACCTTGTACGGCTCGCCCTTCTCCTCCATATAGGCGATGGCCTCGGCGCGCGGCTTTTCGCTGCGGACAAGCGGCAGGCGCTCCTTGCAGATCTTCTTCATCTCGGCCTCGATGGCGTCGAGGTGCTCCTGCGTGAAGGCAAAATCGCTGTCGAAATCGTAGTAGAAGCCGTTGTCGATGGACGGGCCGATGGCAAGCTTCACCTGCGGATACAGACGCTTGACGGCCTGCGCCATAACATGCGAGCAGGTGTGCCAATAGGTCTTGCGATAGGCCTCGTTTTCAAAGGTGTACTGGTTTTCTTCTGACATGGGGATTCCCTCCTTAATAATTAGGGGCGCATTTCTTATTTTGCCATGCTTTTGCGCAACAAAAAATCACCCCTGAAAATTCAGGGGTGAGAAGCTTTGGTTCCCACGGTTCCACCCTGCTTGCAGCGCCAAGGGCACTGCCGCTCGTTCGCGCAGTAACGGGCGCACCCGTCTCTGCCTACTCGGTTCGGCAGAGCGACTCGGAAGCGGTTGCACGCAGACCGTTCGCAGGAGCTTGCACCGACCGCTCCCTCTCTGACCGTCCGAATTCTGCGATTATCTTCGTCATAGCCGTTTTATCATGGTCAATATAGCACTTTTTTCGTCGATTGTCAAATGGTTTCTTTAATTTTTAATTATGTTAACCGCTTTGTAATTTTTTCACAAGATGTAGTGCCTTCTCATCGGTGTGCGGCGTTCATCTTGTTCTCATAACGTTTACATAACCGCTAAAAAAGTTCGCGTTATGCTTGGTTTTTAATAAAGCCCTTGACAAATCCGTTATTATTGTTATAATAAGCTCGTAGTTACAATTCGGTAACAATAGTTTCGCATCTTACCTTACCACGTCATGAAAGGAGGATACTCTTATGCGCAGAGCAAATTCTGAGCAATCCGGCAAGCGCGTCTGGCTGCGCCGCGTGATCGCCTCGGCGGTCGTCGCCACCCTTTTGGTCAGTCTGCTGTCCTTCACGGTCTTTGCTCAAAACCGGTATGTCATCACCGACGGCGATCTCGTCACGGCGCACAATTCCTTCAGCCGCGACCCCGAGACCGTTCTCAAGGAGGTCGGCATCAAGCTGGGCGAAGAGGATACCTACACCACGACCTATACCGACGGCGTCGGCAAGATCGACGTTCAACGGATGCAGCGCATCACCGTGATTCATCACGGTGTGAGCCGGACAGTCTCCAGCTACGGCGAGACGGTCGCGGAGCTGCTCTCCCGGATGAACATCGTTCCGGGCGCGAACGACGTCCTCTCCTGCCAGACCGACCGCCGGACCTTCAACGGCATGACCGTCTCGATCGTCCAGAAGGAGATCCGGCTGGAAGAATACGACGAGGTCATTTCCTACCAGACGAATTATTTCGAGGACCCCGAGCTTGACCCCGATGAGGAGATCGTGCTCGTGGAGGGCGCCGACGGCTCGAAGCACTGTCAGGCACAGATCGTTCTGGAGGACGGCGAGGAGGTCAGCCGCAAGGTTCTGACCGAGACTGTCACGCAGGAGGCCGTCACGCGGCTGGTCGTCACGGGCGTCAAGCGCACGATCCTCTCGCAGGTCGGCGGGCACGGCGCAATCGGCACAACCGGCGGCACGGCGGTGAAGCCGTCTGACAGCAGTCCCTCGAAGCCCTCGGACGGCGGGAACAGCAAGCCGTCGAACGACAACAACGGCAGCGTCCCCCCCTCCGACGGCAACAACGGCGGAAGCGGCAGCACGACGACGCCTTCTGACAACGGCAGCGAGTCGCCCTCGGCGCCGCAGGAGCCGTCCGACCCGGATCGCTCCGAGATCGGCGAGAACACCATCACGACCTCCAACGGCACGACCTACACCTATTCGCAGAAGCTGACGGTCAAGGCCACGGCCTATTCCTGCGAGGGCTACACCGGCTATACCTATTCCGGAACGGTCGCCCGCGTCGGCGCGATCGCCGTCGACCCGAACTACATCCCGCTGGGCACCAAAATGTACATCGTCTCGAACGACGGTCAGTATGTCTACGGCTACTGCGTTGCAGAGGACACCGGCAGCGCCATCAAGGGCTACAAGGTCGACCTCTACTTCAACACCATTGCCGAGTGCTACGCCTTCGGCGTGCGCACCTGCACCCTGTACATTCTGAACTGATCGGAATTGCAAAATCGCCTCTTTTCTGATATACTATCAGGAAAGAGGTGGTTTTTTATGATCGACGTTTGCAATATGCAGCAGATCCGCGAGCTGCTGAGCCGATACGGCTTCCATTTTTCCAAGGCCAAGGGGCAGAATTTTCTCAATCAGCGCTGGGTGCCCGAGCGCATCGCCGCCGAGAGCGGCGTCGACGCATCCTGCGGCGTGCTCGAGATCGGGCCGGGCTTCGGCTCACTGACGCAGGCGCTCTGCGCCCGCGCGGGTAAGGTCGTCGCGCTCGAGGTGGACACGTTGCTCGCGCCCGTGCTCGCTGAGACGATGGCGGATTTCGACAATCTGGAGCTGCGCTTCACGGACGCGCTCAAGGCCGATCTGCCGGCGCTCGTGCAGGAGAAATTCGCAGGGCTGCGTCCGTTGGCCTGTGCGAATCTTCCCTATTACATCACCTCTCCGGTGCTGACCAAGCTGCTCGAGAGCCGCTGCTTCGACGCGATCACCGTCATGGTGCAGAAGGAGGTCGCGCAGCGCATCTGCGCGCGCGCCGGAGCGTCGGATTATTCCGCCTTCTCCATTCTCTGTCAGTATCACGCCGAGCCGGAGCTGCTGTTCGACGTTCCGGCGTCCTGCTTCGTGCCGCAGCCGAAGGTCACGAGCGCCGTGGTGCGCCTCGTGCGCCGCGCGGCGCCCCCGGCCGCGATCGACAGCGAGGCGCTGTTCTTCAGGACCGTGCGCGCCAGCTTCGCCATGCGGCGCAAGACGCTGCTCAACGGTCTGGCCGCAGGCTTCCCGCAGCTGCCCAAGGCACGCCTGACCGAGCTGCTCGCCGAGGCCGGGCTTGCGCCCAATGTGCGCGGCGAAACGCTGGATATTCCGGCCTTTGCGGCGCTCTCGAACCGGATCGGAGCGGCGCTATGAAGCAATACCGGTTTTTGCTGTTTGATCTGGATAACACGCTGCTGGATTTTGACGCCGCCGAGCAGGTCGCGATCCGCAAGGCCTTCCGCGACCTGAGCCTCGAGCCGACCGACGCGCTCATCGACCGCTATTGCGCCATCAACATCGCGCAGTGGGAGGCCTTCGAGCGCGGTGAGCTGACGCGCGACGAGGTGCTGGTGCGGCGCTTCGCGCTGCTGTTCGGCGAGCTGGGGCTTTCCCTCGATCCGGAGCACGCCGAGGCGCTCTATCGCGGCTATCTCGGCATCGGGCACTATTTCGTCCCCCATGCGCCGGAGCTTCTGGCCGCGCTTGCGCCGCATTACCGGCTTTTCATCGCCTCCAACGGCGTGGCCGACACGCAGGAATCGCGTCTGGCCAGCGCCGGGATCGTCCCCTATTTTCAGGATATTTTTATCTCCGAGACCACCGGCCACCACAAGCCGGAGCGCGCATATTTTGACTACTGCTTTTCGCACATCGCGGGCTTCGATCCCCGCGCCGCGCTGATGATCGGCGACAGCCTGACCAGCGACATCCTCGGCGGCCGGAACGCCGGGATCGACACCTGCTGGTTCAACCCGAAGCACAGCCCCGGCCGCCCCGACATCCGCCCGACCTATGAGATCTACAGCCTGCCGGAGCTGCCCGAATTACTGAAAAAGCTTGCATCCGAATGACGGATGCAAGCTTTTTAGTATAATGTATCGAGCGCGCGCTCGGCCGCCTCGACGGCTGCCTCGTCCGGGCGGCAGCGCAGCACGAACGCCGGGATCTCCTGCGCAAACGCAGTCAGCTGCTCGGTTATAACGGCCATGAACGCGGCGTCCCAGCTATTCAGCGTCAGCCCCGGATAGAGCATCCGCACGGTCTGCATCGGCGTCAGCCGGGTGCAGGCGCAGTCCTGTGCCTTCTGCGGAAAGAACAACGCGCGGACAGGCGCGCTTTCCGGGCGATAAATCCCCGACGAGCCGCAGAACGGCGAGCCATAGGCCAGGAAGCGCCCGTCTCTTCGACGGATCACGCTGCGGTCGCCGTTGAGCACCTCTGCGTCGCGGAAGCGCTCCCAGAGCGCGGCCTGCGTGGATTTCCCCGCCCCGGACACGCCGGAGAACAGCAGCCCTCCGCGCGCCGTGCGCACGAGCGAGCTGTGCAGGATCATCGCCCCGTGCCGCGCGAAAAGCGCCTCGCCGCCCAGCAGCGGCGCGAAGGTGCAGCGGTGCGTATAGCGCGCGAGGTCGGCAGCAGGCAGATAGACCGTGTTTCGGCCGTCGTCGCGGTAATGCGCAGCCGTCTCCGTTCCGTCCGGCGCGCGCAGCGCATGAAACACCCGCAGCCAGCCGTCCGGCATCCGGAAGATCGACAACCCCTGCGGATCGGCGCAGCGGGGCAGGCCGCGTCCGTCCGGCGGACACGCCGTTGCGACCAGCTCATAGCGCTCCTCGGGCGTCTGCGGCGGCGTTAAAAACGCGCGCAGCTCCGGCGGGATCTCCATTTCAAAGGACGCCGTAAACCGGATCGGGATATCCGCAATTTTCAGATCGAAGCCGTTCACCATGCCGAGCCCACCTTTCCTTCCGTTTATTTTATCATAGTTCCGGCATTCTTGCAATGCCGGCGCTCTTTTTTGCCCCGTGTTCCGTTTTCCCGGCGCGTGCATGAAAAAATTGACGCATCGCACGTTTTTTTCATTCCGCTCTTGCTTTTTTCCATTTATTGATATATAATTGGATTGTGATTCAAATTGCATTTTCGCCGAATCCGCCGCTCATTTCCGCAATTGACTGCCACGCCTGCATCAAAGGAGGTAACCGAATGAAAAAAAGGATCCTAAGCCTGTTCATCATCCTGTGCCTGCTGCTGTCCGTCCTGCCGACAGCGGTCTTCGCGGCAACGGAGTATGATCTGTACATCAACGAATTCCAGTTCACAAGCACCAATCTCACCTATACCGGTGAGGTCGGCAGCGCGGTCTATTCCCCGCAGACCAAAACGCTGTCGCTGAACAGCCTGACCATCAGCACCTCCCGAACCAACACTCTGATCTACAGCAACATTCCCGGCCTGACCATCAACGTCAACGGCACGACCACGATCAACCTGCTTGACAGCAACCCGATCGGCGGCTCCGACATTGGGCAGGATCAGACGAATCATGCCCTCATGTTCGAGGCCGACACCACGATCAAGGGGCAGAGCGGCAACAAAAGCCGCGACAAGCTCGTCATCAACTCCAAGAGCATCGGCGTCACGAATCCGGAGCCAGACGGCACGACCCGCGTCGGCATCTCCTCCTTCTCGCAGCTGACGCTTCAGGACATCACGCTCAGCATGACCGACAACTCGGTAACAAACAAGGTGGGATACGCCAGTCTCATCCGCGCGGGCGGGTATACGTCGATCAGCGGCTGCACGCTCGACGCGCAGAAATGCGCTCACGGCGTCTTTATGCTTGAAAAATCCGCCGCAAATATTGCGGGCACCGAGTTTTCCATGAATCTGAACGGCACGCTCACCTCCGGCATGAACTTTTCTTCCGGCACGACGAACCTCGTGAGCAACTGCTCCGGCACGATCAACGCAACCTATCCGCTCTATTCGCAGGGCAGCGTTACCGTCAACAACGCAGCCGGCGGCAAGCTGACGCTCAACGGCACGAAAGCCGCGGCGATCGCCGCTGAAAACAAGGGCGCTGTCGGCGGCAAGCTCCTGTTTCAGGACGCCAACGTTGTGCTGACCTCATCTGACTCATACGGCATACATCTCCAGCCGAACGCCTCGGCGGAGCTCAAGCGCAGCACGGTCGATGTGACCGCCCCGAATATCTGCGTGTATATTGACGAAAACGCGAAGCTTTCGCTGACCGACGGCAGTGATCGAACCTGCCGACTGTATCTGAAGGGCACAAACACCGCGGAAGGCGGCTCGGTCGGCATCTATGCAAAGGGCTCGGTCTCCTTTGACGCCGGTCTGCTCAGCATCAGCAACGTCTACACGGCGATCCAGAACATGCGCACAGGAACCGTCGATTTCAGCGGCGGCAGTCATACCCTCCATGCCACGACCTGCGGCTACCTCAACAACGGCACGGGAAAACTGAAGATCGGCGGCAACGTCAACGTCACGGTGAACGCCCTGATCGGCATTCAGCTCACCAAGAACACAGGCGGTACGCTCGAGATGACAGGCGGCACGCTCAATCTCAACTGCGGCGAGACGGGTCTGCGGCTCCAGAATGGCGCGGGCAAGGCCACGCTCTCCGGCGGCCGGCTCAACATCACCGGCACCGGCTCGACGCCGACTGCGGACGGCATCACGGCCTACAGTGCGATCGAGTTCAGCGGTACAGAGGTATTCTTTCAGCGCTGCAAACGCGATCTGATCTCGCTCAACGGCGCAAACAAGCTCACCGCCGGTAAGCTCAGCCTCTCCGGCTCGTCCATGGGCGCGCAGCTCTCGGGCGGCTTTGAAATGACCGGCGGCGAGCTCGTCTCCGACTGCTCCGGCCTCGGCGTCGTCGTTACGGATGGCACGGCCGCGCTCAAAAACGGCAAGCTCACCCTGAATGCCGGCTACCCGCTCTATTTGCAGCGCGGCGGCGTGCTCAATTTCGCAGGCGCAGAGGTCAGGGCGACCGCCACGGAGAACTGCGCGCTGTATGTTGACCCGAACACCACCAACGGCGCCAGCTCCTATCGGATCACCGGCGGCACGGTCGTCCTGCAATCGACGCAGGCCGCCGCCAACGCGGTATACACCGCTCTCCCCGAAAATTACGGCGTCTGGGTCGGCGCGGACGAGGCAAGCGCCGCGCCCGTGAGCGCCGTCACCCAGCCGGTGCTGGCGAGGAACAAATACGCCCGCTTTGCAGAAAGACAGAGCTACACGCTGACGCTCGTCAACGTTAAGGAGGGCACCTCCGCCACAGTCGTCGGCGGCGACGCCATCACCTACACGGCAAAGGACGCCCCTGCCGGGCAGCACTTCTCCCGTTGGGAGCTGACCGTCGGCACAAGCACGACCAGCGTCGGCACGAACGCGACCTACACCGGCACGATGCCCCACAGCGACGCCACCCTGACGGCGGTCTATGAGGCCTGCCGCGGCGGCACGGCGACCTGCAAGGAAAGGGCGACGTGCGAGGTCTGCGGCAAGCCGTATGGCAGCCTCGCGCCGCACAGCTACACCGCCGAAGTTGCCGAAGCAAAGTATCTGAAATCCGAGGCCGACTGCGGCCATGCAGCCGTCTACTACAAGTCCTGCACCGGCTGCGGTGAAAGCTCCAAGGGCACGGAGTTCGAAGCCACCTTTACGCACGGCGAGCCGCTCGGGCACGATTGGGGCGCGTGGACGTCCAACGGCGACGGCACCCACACCCGCGTCTGCGCCCGCGACGCCGCGCATACCGAAACGAAGCCCTGCCACGGCGGCACGGCCGACTGCACCCATAAGCCCGTCTGCGAGGACTGCGGCGCCGAATACGGCGAGTTTTCAGGCCACAGCTACACCGCCGAGGTCGCCGATGCAAAGTATCTGAAATCCGAGGCCGACTGCGACCATGCAGCCGTCTACTACAAGTCCTGCACCGGCTGCGGTGAAAGCTCCAAGGGCACGGAGTTCGAAGCCACCTTTACGCACGGCGAGCCGCTCGGGCACGATTGGGGCGCGTGGACGTCCAACGGCGACGGCACGCACACCCGCGTCTGCGCCCGCGACGCCGCCCACACGGAAACCAAGCCCTGCCACGGCGGCATAGCCGACTGCAACCATAAGCCCATCTGCGAGGACTGCGGCGCCGAATACGGCGCAGGCACAAATCACGATTTCACCGCCGAGATCGTCTGGGAAAAATACCTCAGATCCGAGGCCGACTGCGACCATGCGGCCATCTATTACAAGTCCTGCACCCGCTGCGGCGAAAGCTCCGAGGGCACAGAGCAGGAGGCCACCTTTGAAAGAGGCGCTCCCCTCGGCCACATCCCCGTCACCGACCCCGAGACCGAGCTTCTGACGCAGGGCGAGCACTGCTCCGTCTGCGGCGCGGTTCTGACCGCACAGCAGCCGAAGCTCACCTCCTTCTGGACGGACGAGGGCAACTACGACGCCGCGCTCTATGCCTCCGAGCCGGGCGACTGGGTCATTTATGACGCAGCCGATCTCGCGGCGCTGGCGAAGAAGGTCGAAAGCGGCAGCACCTTCAAGGGCTGCACCGTCACGCTCGCGGCGGACATTGACCTGAGCGGCCACCTCTGGATCCCGATCGGCTATCTTGCGCGCACCGCCAGCGGCCCCATTCACCTCGTCTTCGAGGGCACCTTTGACGGCGGGCTGCACAAAATCACCGGAATGTTTGCCTGCCCGCAGGGATATTCCCGCTCCATCGCCGAGGTCGGTCTGTTCGGCTATGTGAGCGAGGGCACGGTGCGCGACCTTCTGCTCTTCGGCACAGTGTCCTATTCCTCGGCTGTTGGCGGCTCGAGCTCCGTCGGCGGACTGGTCGGCTATCTGAACATGGGAACGCTGCAAAACTGCGGCTTTGTCGGCAGCGTCTATTTGTACAGCGGCAACGCTTTCTCGCATAACGCCGGCGGTCTGACCGGCTATGCCTGGAGCAGCCGCATCGAAAACTGCTACGCGATCGCAAGCGTCGAGGCCAGCGTGCCGCGCAGCACGATCTCTGTCGGCGGTGTCGGCGGCGGCGCCACAGGCTGGAGCGGCCCGCTCACCGTGCGCAACTGCTATCTTGCCGTGAAGCTCCGCGCAACGGCGGTCGAGAACACGAGAGCCTATATCGGCGGCCTTGCTCCGATGAATTATCTCTCCGGCGAGGGGCACACGGTAGAAAACAACTTTGTTCAGCACGGCTTTGCGGTGAAGGGTTACGTGGACGAATCCGCGCTGAACGGCACGCTCCTGCGCAAGAGCGTCATGCAGAGCGACACGCTGCTCACCGCTCTCAACGACTACATTTCCCGGAATCCCGGCAGCGGGATGCGCGCGTGGACGCTCGACCCCGCGCAGAACGGCGGCTATCCCAGCTTCGGCGTGTCGGTCTGGTTCGTGTCCAATCTGACCGGCGTAGAAAACGGCTTCTCCGCGCTTCCCGTCGGCGGCAAGGCGGAGGCCTATGCGCCGACGGCGACCGGCTACGACTTTGTGGGCTGGTACACCGACGAAGCGCTCACGGAGGCGTTTGACTTCACGCAGCCGGTCACGGAGGACACCGTGCTCTACGCCAAGTGGACGCTCCACGTCTGCACGCCCGGCGCCTGCATAGTCGGCGAGAACGGGCTGCACGACACCCTCTGCACGGTCTGCGGCAAACGGCTCGACTGCGCATACACCGAGACGGTCGTCGACCCGACCTGCACGAGCGCGGGCTACACCGTCCACACCTGCACCAACTGCGGAAGCTCCTATCTCGACTCCGTCGTCGAGGGCGGCCACAAATGGGGCACGACCGTCATCCCGCCGACCCACACCGAGCCGGGCTACACGCTCTATGAATGCTCGGTCTGCAAGGAAAGCTACAAGACGGACTACACCGCGCCCGTCGGCCACGCCTTTGACGAAGGCACGGTCACAAGGGAGGCCACCTGCACCGCCGAGGGCGAAATGACCTACGCCTGCTCCTGCGGCGCGACGCACACCGTGTCCATTCCCATGACCGAGCACGAGCTGACGTCCGTCGTCACCGCCCCGACCTGCACCGAGCTGGGCTACACGACCCACTCCTGCAAGCATTGCGACTATTCCTACACCGACACGCCCGTCGGCGCGCTCGGCCACGCGTGGGATATGGGTGTCGTCGCCGCTGCGCCGACCCTGACCGCGACCGGCAAGCTCATCCAGACCTGCACGGTCTGCCACGAGCAGAAGGAAACCGTCCTGCCGATGCTCACCCTCTGCGAGGGCGGCGAGGGCTGCCCGAGCAGCGCCTATGTCGACGTCCCCGAAAGCACCCACTGGGCGCATGTCGGCATCGACTTCGTTCTCAAGTCCGGCCTGTTCTACGGCACGTCCGACACGACCTTTGAGCCGGACGGCGAAATGACCCGCGCGATGCTCGTGACGGTGCTCTACCGGCTCGAGGGTCAGCCGAAGCCCACGACGGAAAATCCGTTCGGCGATGTGGCGGCGGGCACATGGTACACCGACGCGGTCATCTGGGCAGCGGAAAACAAGATCGTCAACGGCATCGGCGGCGACCTGTTTGATCCGGACGGCAGCGTCACCCGCGAGCAAATGGCAGCGATCCTCTACCGCTACTCCGTCTTCAAGGGGCTGACCATGACGCAGGGCGCGTTCGCCATGACCTATCCCGACGAGGCCGGGATCAGCGCCTACGCCCTTGAGGCCATGCGCTGGGCGAACGCCGAAAAGCTCATCAACGGCACGGAGCTGGACGGCACGGTTTATCTCGACCCGCAGGGCAGCGCGACCCGCGCACAGGTCGCCGCGATCCTCATGCGCTATGTGCAGAACGTCCTGAGCAACCGATAGATAAAATATGGCCGGGGCGCTCCAAAAAAGGGAGCGCCCCGGCTTTGTTTCCGAAGATATGCTGCATATCTGAGGAACCTCCGGTGTATGCAAAAAGGCTCTACGGCAACCGTCCTTCGGTTGCTGTAGAGCCTGCTTTCGTCAAATTGTATCTGTTTGCAAGTCTGAACCTGTTCCGTTCAGGAAGGTTTCCGACTTGAACTGCAAAAACTTTTGATTTTGCTCCGAAAATGCAGTGCTTATTCGCTGAGCAGCCAGTCAATCAAATTCAGTGACTTTATGCCATCATAGGAATTGATGAAGCTGCGATCCATAGAAAGCACGGTTTTTTCGTAGTTATCCCCAATCATACGCAGCGGACGAAGCTCCCGTTCACGGGTCTCCGCGGAAAGCATACTTTCCGTTACCTGAATATATACCTTGTTGTTCGGCTTTTCCGCAACGAAGTCGACCTCCGTCTCTCCGACCTTCCCGATATATACCCGATAGTCACGGCGCAGCAGTTCCAGAAATACGATCCGAATGCAATCCCATTAACTTCTCTTGTTATAATTATTATAGGCTATCTCATTGTATTCGTTTTTGTATTTATGCTCACACGTTTTTCTCAACCAAAGTACATAAAGCAAGCGATTCAGCAATACAAAAACTATGCATTTATAAAGCTTACCGAAAAAAGCACTGCTGCGTTTTATGACGAATCTACTGCAGGGTATTTATCTGCATTGACCAACGATGTTGTAAGCATTGAAACTGATTATTTGTCTCAACAGCTTTCAGTAATAAGGTTGGTGGTAACCTTTGTGGGGGCGCTTACAATGATGATATGGTATTCCCCATTAATGACAGCAATAGCCCTTGGACTAACAGTTTTACCGCTAGTTTCATCTTTGTTGGTTGGAAATCAATTGAAAAAAGCTGCACAGCGTGTATCAGACCAGAACAAATCTTTTACAGCAACACTACGCGAATGTCTTGATGGATTTTCAGTTATTAAAAGCTTTCGGGCAGAGAAAGAACTAAGAAAGGTTTTTTCTTCTAATAACGAGCTCTTAGAGGATGAAAAATGTGCGAAAAGTCGCACTACAATACTAGTCGAAATGATCGGCAGTATAGCAGGGATAATTGCACAACTTGGCGTCTTTATTACTTGTACATATCTTGCGCTATCCGGATATGGGCTGACTCCTGGAGTTGTAATTGTATTCGTGAATTTGATGAATTATATGGTGCAGCCAGTAACCGAGTTGCCAAGACTTCTTTCAAACCGCAAGGCAGCCCTGGGCTTAATTGAAAAGCTTGCCACATCACTTGAGCAGAATACAACTCCACTGGGTAATGGTTGTGCTTCCAATATTTCATCAGATATTTTAGTAAGGGGTGTGTCCTTTGGATACGATGATAACAAAGAGATTCTCCATAATATCTCCATCCGGTTTGAAGCTGGGAAAGCATATGCTATCGTTGGAAAGAGCGGGAGCGGAAAGTCATCACTATTGAACCTGTTGATGATACCAGGATTAAAATATAATGGACAAATTCTGTTCGATAAAACTGATATTCGTAATATACCTTCAGAAACTCTCTATGAGTTGATCTCTATGATTCAACAAAATGTTTTCATTTTTAACGCTTCTATACGGGATAATGTAACTATGTTTCAAAGTTTCAATCAACAAGAAATTGAACGTGCAATTCAACGTGCGCGTTTGTCCAACTTGTTGTCTGAGCGAGGAGAAGGATACCTTTGCGGAGAGAACGGAAGCGGTTTGTCAGGTGGAGAAAAGCAACGTATCTCTATCGCACGGAGTCTGCTTAAACGGTCAACCATTTTATTAGCAGATGAGATTACATCTGCGCTCGACGTCCAAACAGCCTATCAAGTTACAAGCGATATTCTTGATCTTCGTGGTATTACTCGCATAATGGTGACTCATTCCATGGAAAAAAGTTTGTTGCAAAGATATGACGGAATTGTTGTTCTTAAAGACGGTTACATAGAAGAAGTCGGTAGATTTGATGATTTAATGGGGCGCAAAGGCTATTTTTACGCCCTATATACGGTAGGCCAGTAATTTTATTTACGCTTCTGAGGGATTATCTGCAAGAATATCAGTCCATGGAACATTTCAAACAAGAACTCGTTGAATATCTGGATTACTACAACAACCGCCGCATCAAGGCAAAGCTAAAGGGCTTGCCGCCTGCTCTTCACAGACAACAAGCCCTTTCGGTAGCTTGAACAATTCTTATTAAGATTATTTGTCTAACTTTTTGGGGTCACTTCATTTCTTTTCAAAACGATTGACTCCGATGGCAACAAAAAACGGCAGGTAGTATCTGTTACTGTCTGCCGTCCTTGTCCTGTATTCTGTTGTTACTTGGGTTCGTATCTATCTTCAAAGGGAAAAAGCCGTTTTTTCATCTACGAATTTGAAACTTTGAAAAACGGCCTTTGGGCAGCAAAAAAAGCCCGATAAAATCGGGCTTTTTGCCGGGTACATCTTTTTCGTACCCTCTTGATGGTGGAGCAGGGGTGCTCAAGGATGAACACCCCTCCAAAGCTCCGGTTTCGCCTTCAAATGCCGTTTCTATATCATCCAGCGGGATATTGTCAATGCTCAATGGCTTCTTGCTGGCGTTGATGATGAGGGTAAAGTGGTCGCCATACAGGTAGATGGAATGAACAAAGATGTTGATGATGGCTCGGCGCTTGTTCACATCGTCGGCGGGCATCTCGCAGACATAGTCCAGAAACGCTAAAATCTGTGCCTCCGTCAGCGTGATTTTCTTGTTTTCCTCGACAGCGAGCTGTGCCTCCAACTCTGCCTTTTCCGCCATGCGCTTGTTGAGCCGCTCCGTCAGCATTTCCACGGCCCGCCCCTGCTCAATGGCTTTCCAGAGATTTTCAATGGCCGCATCCGCCTCTCGGATCGCCTTTTTCAGCGCCTTGGCGGTAAGGTTGTCCGGGCTTTTGGCGCACTCCTCGGCCACCTTCTTGGCAATAAAGCGGATTTTCTCCTCGGTCAGCATTTTCAAACACTCATTGACCACACGGTCCTCGATATATGCTGCTGATGGAGTTGGTGCAACTACAGTAACTGGATTTGAAGGTTCTTTGATTAAGAAAATCGAACTTCCTTCAACTGTGTTAAAGATGAGGCGAACAAGAGCCCGTGAAAGAGTTGTTGATATATGGAAAAGTTCATGGCTCGTTAGATTGGTTTATGGATTCAGATGGAAATATAGCAGCATTTCCTTTATCACGAGTAATTCCGGATGCATTTCATCCCTTAATCATCCCGCCAGGGAAAGAAAAGTATAGCGCCACTCATGATGAACCATATAGAACGGTGATTGCAGAGGCAGACAGTGCATTTGTACAAGCTGGAGCTTACCTATGTATCGGATATGGGTTCAATGATGAACATATCCAGCCAAAACTTTTAACTCAGATTTCAAAAGGAAAGCCAATTGTTGTGCTGGCAAGGACGATGACAGCTGCTTGTCGAAAGCATATTGCTGATGCAGGAATTCAAAAATATCTCATTTTTGAGCGTGCAGATGATGCACATACCAGAGTGTACGGAAACGGTTGGGAAGAAACCTATGATGGAGCATATTGGTCGCTGGACAACTTTTTAAAAATTTGGTAGGAGGTATAGAATGAGTATATTTGAGTATGCGCCTGAAGAGCTTCTGGGAACTGTTGAAAGTGTAGACACATCTACGGTTATTGTGAAAGTGGAGGGAGAATGATGACAAATTACGAGGGTTGCAAGTAAATCATTTAGTCTCCATTCAAAGCTCTAAAATTGGACAGCATCTGATTGGCTTGGTATCAAAAATAATTCGTAAATCGGCATATAACGACCCGGCAGCTGACTTGACCCCAGAGCTTGGCTTCAATATTATTAAGGTCATTCTTATAGGAACACACTTCGACAGAGATGCTGGGAAAGAAAATGTATTCCGTCGATCTCTAGCTACAATCCCGACAATAAATGCAGAGTGCCACCTTATTCATGGGGATAGATTGAAACGCTTTATGCAAGCAATTTCATCAATTCCAGAAGGTGTGAATGTGGTCAGCTTACAAATCGGCAATTATTCTATCGATGAGGAGGCTACTGCATGGCTTAATGGTAACAAACTATTTCAACGGCATGCTGTAATTGTTGGTAGTACAGGATCGGGAAAATCTTGGTGTGTAGCTAAAATACTTGAGCAGGTTGCTTCTCTTAAGTCAGCAGATGCAATACTGTTTGATATTCATGGGGAATACTCAACTTTGCAAGGAGATGGTTTTTCACATCTCAAAGTTGCGGGTCCCAGCGATACAATTGGAGCTGGTACACTTTTTCTTCCATATTGGTTGCTCACATATGAAGAAATGCTATCGCTTATGCTTGATCGGAGTGATAACAATGCTCCTAACCAAGCTATGATGTTTAGCAGTGCTGTTATCGATGGGAAAAAGCAATTCCTTATAGATGCAGGCAAAACGGAGATGGAAGCAAATATTACTTTGGACAGTCCGATTCCCTATAACCTTGAGGCACTTCTCTGCTTTCTGAGATCAAAAGATGTAGAGATGGTTCCAGGAGCCAAGGCGAATACTGAAAAACAAGGTACATACTTTGGTAAACTCACTCGTTTTATTCAGCGGTTGGAAAGCAAGCAAAAAGATAAACGATTAAAATTCATGTTCGCATCACATGACGATCTCCTTACCGATCCGATAATTCCTCATAGCTGCTGATACCATGCTCTGTCAAAAAGTTGGAGGTATCTGCAATGCGTTTCAGATTTTCGATGGTCGGCCAGCGGCGATAGCCTGCGCTCTGCTGTGCCTTGATGTTGTTCTGGATATCAATG
>OIWU01000546.1_pt1 | contig 45547 bp, 55 predicted proteins | sample 1587711 | NCBI WGS metagenome assembly OIWU01 (sample SAMEA3888909, study PRJEB22519) | human gut metagenome | biome: human gut; feature: human-associated habitat; material: faeces | place: Denmark | collected 2010 | reverse complement strand
TCGGCGGAGAATGTGTCCTCGGAGCCCTGTGCAACTGTTGCACAAGGTTCATCAGTCGAAAGCTCTAATATTGCAAAGCCGGATAAAACGGTATCGCAAGTCAGAGAACAACCGAAAACTTCTTCGGCTGCACTGTCTAAAACAGATACTGCACAAACCCCGCCGGAGATAAAACCCGAAACGCCGGCAAACGCAACTGCGGCGGATACCAAAGCTGTTGCCGACAGAGTAATATATTACCTAAACCGCGCAAGAGTGAATATAGGCAGCGGGGAGCTAAAAAAACTGCCGCGCCTGACAGGGTACGCAGAGTACAGGAGCAGCCAGCTGCCGTCAAACTTTGCCCATGATATATCCGACTGGTTCGCCGCGGCGAAAGCCACGGGCTACGGAAGATATACAGAAATGCCGGACGGCAGCGGGAGCTATGATATAGGCGCGCAGGAAGCAATAGCAATGGCGGGCATAGTCGGCAGCGCGGATAAAATAGGTCAGTGCTTAGCGCAGATAATAATAGACAGCCGCCGCCATTGGCAGTATGTAGGTTCAGACGAAATGAAATATACCGGCGTGGGTGTGACCTGCGTTGACGACTTGTGGTATACTTGCATTATGGTAACGGCAACAGACAAATACGAAAAGTAACAGTTAAATATTTTTAAATCCAAGCCTCGGTTTTTCCAAACGGAAAAGCCGGGGCTTTTTGCATTTCCATAAAAATTAAATACGGGGAGGTGAGTCCGATGTATCAATAAAGCCGGTGGGACCGGCAAAGCGGAACGCCAAGCCGTCCGCAACAAAAAAATAAAAATTAAAAAAGGAGAAATCAAAAATGTTTAAGAAATTCTTTAAAAAATTGACCCGCAAGGCAGATAACGCCGTTATATCCGCGAGCGTCGCTCTTAAAAACCGCAAGGCAGAGGGCTATGTAGATACCGGCGTAAAGATTTTAATTGCGGTGGTTTTGGGAGCGCTGGTGCTCACATTGCTCTACGCGCTTCTCAAAACAACCGTTATGGGAACCGTAACTACAAAGGTTTCAGAGCTGTTTAATTACAGCGGAGCCACCACCTGATGAATATTAAAACGAGGGAGAAGATTACGATGAGAAAATTTTTAAATAAGCTCCGCAGAGGAGCAAACAATTTGGCAATAGGCGCTAAATGTGCATTACAGACAAGAAAAGCCGAGGGCTATGTGGATACGGGCGTTAAAATCCTTATAGCCGTAGTCCTCGGCGCACTGGTGCTCAATGCGGCAGCCGCACGCATTCTGCCAGCCCGGAGCAAAGATTGCCACATCGGCCCTTGCAAGGAACTCGATGCTCCGGGCCAGATAGTCCAGCGGCTTTGCTGCCGGGCCGAAATCATCAAAGAAGGTTTCCAGCGGAGCCACATCTTCACCCAACAGGTCCTTTGCCTTGCTGATCGCGGCGGTGCGTTCCTGAAGTACCTGTTCATCGGACAAGCCACCCATGGGCTGGCTGATAAAAATAGTCTTGCTCATGTTATTCACCTCACAGCGTCCACCGGCTCTTGTTCGGGCGGGTGTCCACGTGCACCCAGCCGGCGGCTCTGCCCGCCTTCGCGGGGTAGCGTCCCACGCCGCCCCGGTCCGGCATCAGGCTTTCGGCGTAGGCGGCCACGTCCTCCACGCTCACGTCCTGCACCCGGATATCCGCTGCCCGGCCATACAGGTGCTGGCTGAACTTTGCCCCGCCTGCCTTGGCGTTGTGTGCCGGGGTGCGGTAGGCGCTGGTGATCGTCACCGGTTTTCCGAAGTGCTCCCGGATACGCTCCAGCAGTTCTGCCAGCGCCGTGTCGATGAAGACAGGGTCGCTGCCGTCCTTGCAGCGGAACTCCCGCACACAGAAGTGCGGCGAGAGGGCGGTGCTGCCGTCCCGGGCAAGAGAATACGCTTGCAATGCCATCGTGCGCCCCCTTACAGCCGTTTCAGCAGCGCTGCGATGGGCTCTGCATAAAACCGCTCGTAGCCCGCTGCGTTGGGGTGGGTGCCGTCGCTGGTATACTTATCGCCCAGTTCGCTGACGCCGTGTTTTCCCATAGGCGGGGTGGTCTCCGCAATGTCAACGTAGGGCACGCCCCATTTTTTCAGCGCCGCAAGGATGGCAGGCTTATAGGTCTTGTACCAGTTTTCGCTGCCTGCAAACATCCCGCCGTGCGGGAATACATAGGCCACGCGCTTGTCGCTGTGATTCGTTGCCAGATCGTCCAGCATCTTCTCCAGTGCGCCGGTCATGGTCGTTTCATCGTAGGCAGCGGCAAAGCCATCGGTCAGGGTGCCCACAGGGGCGTTGTTCCAGGCATCATTCACGCCGCCCTCCAACAGGATGTAGTCTGCCTTTGCAAGCGCTGTGGAGTTTGTCGCCACCGTGCTGATGCAGCCGCGCGTGCCGCCGTATACCTTATCGGTAATATTCGGGGTCAGCGTTGCGCCGTCCACCGCTTCATTGGTCAGGGTCATGCCGTACTTGTCTGCAATACATTTGCCGTAGCCGCCTGCGCTGCTCTTGCCGTAAGCGATGCTGTCGCCTGCAACGTACAGCGTTTTTCCCGCCAGCGGGCTGATGATCTGACCATTGATGTCAAACACTTCCATTTTACCACCCCTTCTCGATGTAATCGTTCACCTTGTCGTCACTCAGCAGGCCTTTATACACCCTGCACTGATACAACGTACCAGACCAGAACTGCTGCTTTTTGCTGCCGTCCGCGCTCTGCGCCGCACCGATCAGGAAGGTCTGGGGCACATCTATGATTGTGCCGTTTGTGGTTTTCCACTCGGTCAGCGGGCAGTAGGTACTGCCGCCGCGATATTTTCTGCCGTCGATCTGCACTGCATACCGCGTACGAGTCTTGAAGTGTTCGATGCTGTCCGACAGAGTAACGCCGCCGTAGTTGTAATATGCGAACTCGGTCTTATTGTTCAGCGGGCTGCTGGTGGAGTTGAAGCCGGGCAGATTGCCGGTATCGCCGGTCTCGGTCAGGCAGTGCAGGAAAGCAGGCCATGTGCTTGCGTCAAAGTTATCCCCCGCCTTTGCGTCCACCAGAATGGTGTACTGCGGCAACTCGGTGGAAGCGTGCTCCAGCAGCTTCAGACCGGTATCAAAGCCGCTGGTCAGCTCCGTTTCGGCGGGCAGAGTGTAGATCAGCTGTGCCGTCTCGGCTGCTTCCACCGTCACGGTGCAGCTGGCGCTCTTGCCGCCTGCGGTGGCGGTCACCGTGCAAGTGCCCGCCTTGCTGGCGGTCACCTTGCCAGCGGATACCGTTGCATAGCCGCTGGGGCTTACCGTCCAGACCACTGCACGGTTGGTGGCGTCCGCAGGCAGCACAGTAGCAGTCAGTGTAGCGCTGCCGCCCCTTTTCAGGGTCAGGGCAGACTGGCTCAGGCTGACGCTCTGCACCGGGACTGTCTCCGCATCGTTGCCCCACTCGCCATTGATGTACGACTGGAGTTTACTGTCGCTCAGCAAGCCCTTGTACACCATGCACTGGGAGATGGTACAGTCCAGAAAGCGGGTGTGCTCGCCCGTTGTGGTGTAGGAAGCACCAAAGATGAGCGTTTCCGGTACGTCCTTGACCGTATCGCCGGTCTTTTTCCATCCGCTCAAGGTACAATAGGTGCTGCCGACACGATACTGTGCTCCGTTCAGCTGAACGGCATAGCGCGTCTTGGTTTTTGCGTGCTCCAGCGTATCGCACAGGCGTGCATCGTCAAAGGAATATTTATAATAGGCAAAATCGAGCGTGCCGGTGTTCGGGTTCAGGCAGCCGTTAAAGCCCGGCATATCAGTAAAGCTGCCCGTCTCAGTCTGACAGTTGACCATGTTCGGCCACGTGCTTGCGTCTGCATTGTCTGCCACCTGCGCTTCCCACAGAATGGTATACTGCGGGGTCTCGGTGGATGCCTTTGCCAGCAGCTGCAGCCCGGTGTCCAGACAGGTCTTGTCTGCCGAGGACGTGGTGGTTGCGGACGACAGAGTGTACAGCAGGGTTGCTTCGGCTTCTGCTGCTGCGGCCTTGACCGTCACGGTGCAGCTGGCGCTCTTGCCGCCTGCCATAGCCGTAACGGTGCAGCTGCCCGCCTTGCTGGCCGTCACAGTGCCGTTTACAACGGTGGCAATGCCGGTTGGGGTCACCGTCCAGATGACGCTTTTATTGGTGGCGTCCGCAGGCAGCACGGTGGCGGTCAGGGCCTTGCTCTCGCCCTCGTTCAGGGTCAGGGCGCTGCTGCTCAGGCTTACGCTCTGTACCGGGATCTCGTCACTGCCACCGCCGTTGCTGCTCCACTCGGTGCGCAGGGCGTTCAGCTGCGCCTGCATGGAGGGGCTGGTGTAGGCGGCGTTTTCCAAAAGGGACAGCAGCAGGGTCTTGCTGGTCTCGCTCAGGCCGGAGCCGCCGGTGCTGCTGCCGCCGGTGCTGCTGCCGCCGTTGCCGTTCGGCAGCACAAGGCTCAGCACGCCGTTTTTGATGGTGGCACTGGCGGTCTCGCCTGTGGTCACAGTGCCGATGGTCAGCTCCGGGATACGGGTCACGCCGTCACGCATCAGACCGCAGAGGGACTCATCGCCCCGGGTGTCTATGAGACTTGGGATGATATTCGTACCGGCGAAATACCGGATCTCTGCCAGACACAGGTCGTATACGTATTCGTTGCGGGTAATCTGGGGCGCTGCAGAGCTGCTGGGGGTACCACCGAAGATCTCCATGCCCTTCAGCACTGTTAGATAGGAGCGGCGGGCGCGCCTGTCAAACCGGAGCACCACGCGGTCGATGCGAGAGCACAAAAGTGTGGGCGTCGACAAAGCCAGTGTGACAGGCCATTGCATAATGATGCTGTAGCCGGTAAAGCGGCTGGGGTGCACCCATGCTCTGCCGGAGCTGATCCATACCGATTTGCCACCGCTCGAGAGACTGACTTTGAAATCCTCGTCAAGGCAGTAGACGCCCGAAGTTCTGGCCGAGTGATACCCGGCGGCTTCTTCCGCCGTATAGGTGATGCCATTCAGCGGGTAAGTTACGATATCGCTGCTCAAATGTATCCCTCCTAGATCTTTTTCCAGACCGGTGTGCCCAGCCGCACCGTGCGGGTGGTACCGTCCATCTGACTTTGCGTGATGATGTTGGCCACCCGTACCGTAGCCTTGTAGCCCAGCTCGGGCAGCGAGCAGACCGCGACGTCTCCGGGCTCCAGCGCGTTATCCTCGAGCTCGACTTCGATGCTGCCGGTGCGGGTCTGCTCCAGCAGCTTGTTCAGGCCGCGCGCCATCAGCCGCTCCAGATAGGCAGTGCTGGCTGTGGTCTCGCCGGACTCTTCATCGGGCTGCAGATCGCGGGCATCCACATACATCTCCCGGCGCTCGGCTCCGGCAGCATCGGTCAGGCCGACCGTCACAGTGGCGCGTGCAGTGCCCTCTCCAGCGCCTTGCACCACGGCTACGTTGCAGTAGTCAGAATCGCCAAAAGCCCACGAAGCGTCCCGCAGAGTGCCCCACCTGCTCGAGTAACGGTTGTTGGGGTCTGCCGTAGGGCGGTAGACCTCAAACCGCAGCTTCTTCTGATCGTTCTTGCCCGCCAGCACGATGCGGAAGCCCAGATCACAGGCTGCGCCGATGGTGGTCATGTAGTCCATGATGGCACCACCGGAGGTCTGCTGGGTGTAGGTGGTATCAAAGCCCACAAGCTCGCCCAGCTCCAGCCGTGGCCACGGCTTCATCTCTGCCACAAGGCGGCGCATGGCGACCTCGGCATTTTCTGCTTTGACGATGGCGGTGCTGACCCGCTTGGTCAGGATCCACGTTGCGGGGCTGCCGGTGCAGACGAGGTTTTTGTCCTCGTTAGCGTTGGTGCGGTGGCAGATGCGCATGGGCATCTGACGGTCACTGCGCTTGACCCAGCAGCCCTCCTGCAGCAGGGCAAGGTTTTCTGCGGTGGGGCGTACCTCCAGTGTAAAGCTGCCCTCGGTGTTGTAAGGCTCGTCCCAGTATAGGCTGACCCATGCGTCCACACAGCCCTGACGCTCCAGCTTTTGGGCGTCCAGCACGTCAAGTCGCATTGGATATCACCTCCGGGAGAATGCCCGCGTACATCGGGTAAAAGCTGATCTCGGCCTGCAGGGCGGTCTCTCCGGCGTCGGCACTGAGCAGCAGCCAGTTGTCGCCCGCACGCAGCTCGGTCAGGGTGCTGTCCTCGTCCAGATAGGAGAAAATGTTCTTCTCTTCTGGCTGGGTGGGATTGTCCTTATTTGCCACAGTTTGTTTTACTGCCAGACGACCGGTCTCGGTCTGGTAAAACTCCACAGTCTCGCCTGGCTGCATGGTAAAGCCGGTCAGCCCGATGAAAGTGTCGTGCGCGACATCCCGGATGCAGGGATTTTTCACGATCTCAGAGCAGCTCAGGGTGGCGGTAAAGCCTACCGGCAGGCTGCCGGGGTTTTTGCAGTTTGTGCTTTCATTTGTCTTGCTCCGATACTGGTGCACGCTGTAATTTGCCGGGAAACTAAAGCCCAGCCCGCCCAGCAGATAACTCTGCTGGTTCAGGTCGTACCAGAAGGGCTTTTCGCAGTACAGCATGATGTCCAGCCGGGGGTATGGCTCAAGCTGCTTTGTGTAGGGGGTCTTGGAGAGCACGAAACGGCAAAACCATTTGTCCCCGAGGTACATAGTCCCCTTGGTAAAATAAGGCAGTGCATCCAGAAACTTTTTGGCCTGCGCTTCTCCGTCTGTTCCCCAGAAGTCGATGATCAGCTCCCGGTATACGCCCGCGACGCTTTGCTGCTCCACGGTGGTGCCGATCTGGTTTACGCTCTGGGCGGTTTTCAAATCGACGGAGACGCCGTTCAGCGGGTCGAGAGAATAGGGTGCACCGTAGTCCCAGCCAGCGTAGAGGAACTTTTCCTCATCGGTACGGAGCACCAGCTTGTCGTTCCGCATAGGTCATCCCTCCTTTCAGGTTTTCCGTGCCTTGGCACGATCCGCTTCCCAGCGGGTCTCCCGGGCAAGGTCGGCGGCGCTCTGGGCTTTGCTGTAGATGTACTGGTTGACCGTGGTATCACCCTCCCGGTGGTAGTTGTTGGCTGCTGCTGCCACCTGAGCGGTGCCGGAAGCAGCCACGCGGCTGCTGACCTTCATGTTGTCGCTCAGCACCAGCGCGTTGGCCTGCCGCACCATTTCGGACAGTTTTTTGTTAGCTTCCTGCAGGGCGGCGGTGTTGGCAGCGATCACCTCGTCATGGCGGGTGTCCGGCGCGGGCACAGGAGTGCCGGTGCCAGAAGAGCCGGAAGAGCTGCCGGAGCTGCCATTGCCGGAGGAGCTGGTGTTGTCCTTTTTGGGCTGATACTTGGCGATCAGCTCCGCGAGGGACTTCTGGTATTCCACGCCCAGCAGCTGCTTTTCCAGATCCGACATCTGGATAACGTTCTGTGCTTCGTTGATCTGCTTTTCCAGCTCAGCCAGCCGGGTGGCATCGGTGGTGGTTTTCTGTTCCAGCTGCGCGGATGCAAGCTTGTACTGGGCATCCAGCACCTTCTTTTCGAGGTCTGCCAGATCCTGCTCATACCCTGCGGCCAGCACCTTCTTTTCGGCTTCCAGCATCCCGGGGTCGTCCTTGGTCAGCTTTGCTTTCTCCAGCTCTGCCAGCTTCTTGTTGTACTTCGCGTCCAGCTGCTTCTTTTCAGCCGTCCCGGACTGCTCCGCATACTGGGCATCCAGCTGCGCCTGCGCCTTTGCATTTTCAGCTTCGGCCTTTTCTGCCGCTTTCCGCTCTTCCCGGTCCTTGCGGATCTTATCGGCGTAATCAAAGGCGATATTGGACACGGGGTCAATTTTGCCGTCCCAGAGCCATGCAACGGAATTATAAACAGCGATCAGGCCGTTGATGATGTTGACAAAGCCCTGCAGATAAGCGCCGTAAACGCGCAGCAGACCCTCGAAAATGTAGGACATAAAGTCCCCGATACCGCCCCAGATGGACTTGACGCTGCTGGATGCGCTCTTGTTGGTGGAGATAAAGCTGCCCAGCGCGCCTACCAGCATCCCGATCAGGGAGACCACCAGCAGGATGGGGTTTGCATCCATGGCGATGTTCAGACCTTCCTGCGCACCGGTAGCCGCCGCTGCGGCAGGCACGAACTGCCCGACAAACCCTGCCGCCAGACTTGCAAGGTTTTTGAACACGTCGGACAGCGAGCCGGACAGCTTGCTCAGGGCGTCCATGGCAAAGGTCTGGATCTGGGTGCGCTGCTCCTGTGTGCAGGCATTCCAGAAGTAGGCGGCAGACCATGTGGCGATGCTTTCCAGATCGCCGTCCTTGATCGCTTGGAGCAGGGTCTTGATGCTGCCCACGACATCGCTCTGGATGGACTTATTGATCTGCTCCCAGCTGGAATCGAGCTTTTCCGTGAACTGGTGAGTCAGCAGCTCTGCTGCGCTGGAGAACTGCGGCCCGGCATCCTCGATAGTCTTGCTGACGGTCTTGGTGCCGTCCGCAGCGATGGTGGTCACGGTCTTGACCGTGCGCTCTACGCCATCGATGATCTCGGTGCCGGTGGCGGTGATGGTCTGCTTCTGCTGGGTGGTGCCGTCCTTCAGGGTCTCGGTCACGCTCTGGGTGACCGTCTCGATGCCATCCGCAAGGGTCGTTGCAGTGTTGGTGACAGATGCCACAACCTGTGCTGCGGCGTCCTTCGCCAGCTTCTCGTTGGTGGTCAGACCCTGTGCAAGACCCTTGCAGATATTCATGCCGATCTCGTCAAAGACCTTGGAGGGCGAGTGGATGCCGAGGAGGTTCTTGACGGAATCCACCATGCCCGCTACCTTGGACTTGACGCCGGACACAAGGCCGTCCCATGCACCGATGATACCGTTCTTGATACCTAAGACGATGTTGGTGCCGACGTTGCCCCATTCGGTGTAGTTGCCGTCCCAGACGCCCACGATCTTGGCAACGCAGGCAATGGCAGCTTCTCCAAGGTTTGCGATGCCGAGCAGGATGCCTTCCACAATGGCCTGCAGCAGCGATGCGCCGCACTTGAGCAGATCCGGCAGATGCGAGATCAGCGCCGCGGCGAACTTCGCCAGCAGCTGCGCTGCCGCGGTGATCAGCGCAGGCAGGTTGTTCTGGATGCCTACAATCAGGTTCTCCAGGATCTTAATGCCGGCGTCAAAAAGATCATCCGCGTGGTCGCCCAGATACTGGGTCAGCTTGATGATGATGCCGGTGGCGGCGCTCATGACCATCGGGATCTTCTGCGTGATGCCGTTCACCAGACTGCCTATGATGGTCACAGCAGCATCCAGCATGGCAGCAGGACCGTCCTGCGACAGAATGGTGGTCAGGGTGGAGATCGTCTCCGTTGCTCCCTGCGTCAGCACCTTCAGTGCGGGCTCCATCTTGTCGTAGATCGCCAGCTGCAAGCCTTCCAGCGCGGACTGCATGATGGTGACAGCACCCTGCAGGTTGTCCAGCTGGGTGTCTGCCATCTGACCCATAGCGTCACCGGCGTTGTCGATCTGGGTGGCCAGAGTTTCCCACTGCTCGCCCTGCGCTGCCAGCAGGCCGTTGACGGCGGCGAGGTCGGTTTTGTTGAACAGTGCGTTGATGATGCCGTCCTTGTCGCCCTGCGTCATGCCGTCCATGACCGTGTTCAGGTCGGTGAGGATATCGTCCAACTGGCGCATATTGCCTTGGGTATCGTAGACCTCCAGCCCCAGCTGCTCCATGACCTCCCGGGCGTCCTTGGTGGGAGACTGCAGCGACAGAATAATATTGCGCAGATGGGTGCCGCCTTCGGCACCCTTAATACCCACGTTGGCCAGTAGACCGAGGGCGGTTGTCAGCTCTGTGGTACCACCCTTCAGGTTTGCGGCGGTACCGCCGACCGTCAGAATGGCTTCACCCAGCTGGGCAACGTTGGCGTTCGCCCTGCTGGCAGCCATCGCCAGCTTGTTGCCGAACTCGTCCACGTTCTGCTTGTTGGCTTCGATGTTCAGCGAAGCCATGGCATCGGTGACCAGATCAGACGCATAGGCCAGATCCATGCCGCCTGCTGCGGCAAGGTTTAGCACGCTGGGCAAGACCTCAGCAGCCTTGTTTGCATCGTAGCCCGCCAGCGCCAGATAGTTCAGCGCGTCCGCTGCCTGTGTAGCGGTGAACGCGGTAGTGCTGCCCATCTCTTTGGCGGTGTCGGTCAGGTTCTGGATCTGATCGACACTGGTGCCCATCGTGGCTGCCACCTGAGACATGGACGCATCAAAGCTCATGCCCACGCCGACAGAGACCTGCGCGAGACCTGCCAGCTTGCTGGTGGCTGTTTTGGCGAGATCCGCGATCAGAGTGCCGGCGGCCACCGTCATGCTGCTGAGCCCTTTGTTAAAGCCACCAGCATCCAGTTTGGTATCACCAGTTATCGTATAGTCTGCCAATGTGTCCACCTCTCTCGAAAAGAGCGCGGGCACAAAGGCACAGGCTGCTTAAATTTTGATTTCTATCTCCCGGCGACAAGCCGGGTTTTTGCATTTGACCCACACACCCATAGCTGTGGCTTCGGCAGCTGCCCAGACCGGCAGCGCCTTGCCGCAGAAGGGGCAGGGTACGGGGCTGCGCGTATCACTCCCCGGTGTGCTGGAAACGGGCAAGGAATGCGGCGTCATGGTCTGCAACGGTTGCAATGCGTCTACCTCCCTTCACCTCTGCCGGCAGCGCGTAGGCACTCCGCAGCAGCTCATACCGCTGCCGCTCCTCACTCTGCATCCCGGACAGATCCGCGGTACGCCAGCACATGATCTTGTGCATCAGCGTGTCCTCCGGCAGGCTCAAAAACAGCGCGCGGAACCTCCACCAGTGCATGGTAGAGGTGGTCAGGTCGATGCCGTAGGTCTGCTGAAATGCCGCCACGATATAGGGCGCATCAGACGCATAGTCAAAGGCGATTTCATGGCTGCCGGCAGAAGAGGATATACTGTGCCGGGCTTCCGGTGTAGCTGCTTCGCCTCCAACATAGAAGCGGAGCATCGACTGGAAAGCTTCCCCGGACTGCGGCACAGTGATGTCCTCCCGGAAAAAGCGGTGAAACGCCTCTTGCGAGAACAGATACGAATCCTTGTCAGGGGTTCCCCGCAGATACTGATTTGCCAGCCATACCATAGGCCGGAAGTCAGAATTGATTTTGCGCCCCTCCCACACGGTTCCCGGGAGGGCATCCAGCAGCAGGTCAGCCATTTTCCAGCGCCGCCAGCTCTGCCAGCAGCTGCTTGCGGCGCGCGGCCTTGTCCGGCTGTGCCGCCGGATAGCTCACCGGGGGCTTATGCTTATGCTTCTTCTCGGCACGGCGCTGTGCACGGTTGCCCTGCGGCTTCAGCGGCACGGTGACAGCGGCCTGTGCGGCGGCCTTTTCGGCTTCGATCGCGGCTTTGAACTCAGTAGCGACCTGCGTGCACTTGCCCAGATCGCTGCCGGTCAGACCGAGACGCTGCGATGCACCATCGCCCAGCACCGCGTCAAAGTAGTCCATCAGCACACGGCACTGGCTGCGCAGAATGTCAGAGTAACTTGCGTTCTCCTGCTCCAGCCGCTTTGCTTCAGCCTTGGCACGGCTGATCTGCTGCTTGGATGCAGCTTCCATGCGGTCAATATCGTCCGCGTTCAGCGCGGAAAACTCAAACTCCAGATTGCAGATGATCATGTGATATTTACCTCCTATAAAAAGAGCCCCCGCCAGCGGGTGACGAGGGCTGATGTGTGAAGTTAGGCGGGGGCGTAGGTGTACTCCGTAGGAGTGCCGAAGCCCTTGAAATCGCAGGCAAAGGTGGCGTTTGCACCCGCGGCGCCGCCCTTGTCCGAGGTCAGGATCAGTGTGCCAATGCCCTTCTCGCCCTTGCCAGTGCGCAGAGAGAAGTAAATGTACGGCACAACGACAGACTGACCACTGCCGAAAGCGATCTTGTGGGAGAGCAGGAAATCCTGAAACGCGTCTCCCACGCAGCGGTCACCGTTGATGGTGAGGGTGCGCTGGGTGGCACCCTTGGTAGTACCGGTGCCGGATCGGATGTAGGTGTTGTCGCTGGTGGATACGTTCAGAGCACCGCTGTGCTCCTTAACGTGATCGGCGCAGACGATCCAATTGCCTTCGGCGGCCTGATTGGTGGTGTCCGTCTGGACGGCGAACACAAAGTCATCTGCGGTCTCAATGCCCTTATAGGCTGCGCTCGGCTCAATGCCAAAAAGTTCCTTGGCCTTTGCCACTGCTTCGGTAACAGTCATGTGTTATCTCCCTTCCTGATAATACTGAAGTTGGAGTTGAATTTGAAAACGGCAGGTGTTTGAATCCTGCGATAGGATATACCCCGGAGAGAGGCAGACCACCTTCTCAGCACGTCTGCCATCCCCCAGAACAGGGAGTTTGCGTGCACGGGACTGGATCTCTACCCACTCTGCAAAGTCCTCCCAGAAGGAAGAGTTTGCCGCCTGCTGCACCTGATCCTCGGAATAGCTCATGCGGGATGCCAGTATATAGTTCTTGGCCCGGCTGCTGCCTCCGAAATACTGTGCAAGCAGTGGTGCAGAGGGGGTGCTTTCCAGCGAAAACGGCACCATGTCCGGCTCACCGGTTCCGAGGTAATCAATCCCCAGAACCACATCACCGTTGTTCAGTGTAGTTATAAGCGGACAGGTTGCGAGCCAGTCCAGCATGGCCTTTACGTCTGCGGTTTTCTGGCTCACTTCAGATCCTCCTGTGCGCGTGCTTTGACAAACGAGATGAACTCTGTACGGTGATCGTTGATACACCGCTCACCCCAGTGAGGGCCGCGGCCATCCTCGCGGACGCCGCGCCCCAGTGGCAGGCGGTAGTACTGGGCACCCGCATAAGGGGTGACGTGTCGGATCTCGCCGCTGCCCAGTACCGTGTGTGTTTTGGCGCTGTTAGCCAGCGCACCGGTGCGCAGCGGCACATAGGGCGTTACCAGCCGGATGAACTCCGCGTCTGTTTCCTTCTGCAGCTGTTCAAAGCCGGCGGTGAAACGCCCGCTCAGGTCTGCCGCCCAGCGGATCCCCAGCCGGATCGTGCCGTCCTGCCCCAGATCCACGTCCCGGGGCTGGTTTATGGTGAGCAGCGGGTTTGCCATTAGCTCACCTCCACGCACCAGTGGGGCACACGCCCATCGCGGTTGTCGTGAATGCTGGTCACTGTAGCGGTGCGGCCACTGGGCAGCTGCACCTTATCTGCCAGTGACAGCGTCCAGTAATCGCTGCGCCGGGACGGATCAGTTGCCTTGAAGGCAGACGCGGGCAGGAAGCACCGGCCTGCGTCCATGGCGGCCTTCAGCTGATCCGCGGGTGCTGCGGTGGAATAGCCCGGGAAGATGCAGATCACCGTTGCATCCCGGCGGGAAAATCCGGGGGTATCGACCTGTGCGCTTTGAACTTCCGCGCAGCTGACCTTTGACAACTGAAAGGTGTAGCTGGTGTCAGAAGTCCCGGCGCGGACATGGTGGATAAAATTGACGCTCTTGGTAGCCAGAAGAGGCTTGCCCACGAAAAACACCTCCTCAGCGTCTACGCGGCGGGTGATAAACCGCACCTGCGTAAATCATCCAGCGGGTAGCCGGAGCGGACAGAACCCGCAGGATCAGCTGATCCTGTTGCTGCTGGATCGCAGCCTGCGTGCTCTGCGCTGCGGCGTAGCTCTCGGAATAACCGTGGTTGTTGACGCTCGTTACACCGGACAGACTTGCCTGTGCAGCGCTGTCGCCGCCCAGACTGCGCATCAGGGTAATCAGTTGCGCCTGACACTCGGCCAGCTGACTGATCTCCTCCGGTAGCGCCGCCAAAACCGCCCGCCAGTGGGTTGCCCCTTCGATCTCCAGCGCAGCTTTGGCTGCCAGCTGCCGGAACTCTGCTTCTGTCAGAGTGGTGTCGGGGCAGCGCTCTTGGTAATCGGTGTAGGTCAACCAGCTATCCATAGGGCGCTCCTTACACGGTGAAGTTGGCCTTGGGGATCACGAGCTTACCCATGCGGACGTTCTTGTGGTTGAACTTCAGCTTCCAGTTGCTGGAGGTGGTAAACTCGGCGTCAGTCGGGGTCTCCTTGGCGATCTGATCACCATCGAAAGACAGACCGTTCGGGTGCAGCACGATGGCGCGGTTGTTATACAGGATATCGGTGCCGCCCGCCTTGGATGCGTTGTACTCGGTATAGTCCGGGGTGATGACCTTGGGGGATGCAGTCAGGATGGAACCCTGACCAAACAGCAGAGACTCGTAGTTATCCGCGGTAGAAGTGCCGCGGTCATTTACGATGACCACCAGACCGTTGATGGTGGGCAGGTTAACTTCCTTCTCCAGCACGTTGGTGATGACGTACTTGTTGAAGTTTACCAGACCCATCTTCTGGTACTCTGCGTAGATCTTGGAGTGCATCACCAGCAGGCCGAACTTGCCGGCCATATCGCCCAGAGCGTTCTGCTGAATGTCGATCAGCTGGTTGGCGGTCACGCCGCCGGCGCTCTTTTCGATGGTCATGATGTGGCTTTCCAGACCGGTGGCGCCCAGTGCGGCGTTTGCCATCGTGGTCATAAGGTTCTGCCAGTACATACGCCAGTAGCGGCCAGTGTTACGCGCTACGGCTGCCATAGGATCGGCAGCGGTCAGCTCGCGGGTCAGGTCGGTTGCCTTCCACGCCTTCATGCGGTCCACACGGATCCACGTCTGCTTACCGCCGGAGATCTCGGTGGGCACGTTGTCGTTCACGCCGTCACGCACCAGCGGAGCATCCTCGGCAGGATCCAGCGGGTTATAAAAACGCAGGGTGCCCATCACGCCGCCCTGTGCGCTCATTGCGTCAGTCAGGGACTGATCGTTGGCAAGGATGCCGGAGGCGTAGATGGAATCGGAGAAAGTGGCTTCCTGATCCACAAAGCCCTGATAAACTTCAGGATCGAACGGAAAGCCGCCAAAAGTGCCAGTTGCAGGCATAAGTATCTACCTCTCTTTAGTGTCGTGCAGCCCGGATCTGAGCCGAAAGCTGCTGGAAAAGTGCAGGGTTGCGGGTGCGCAGCGCCATGCGCTCGGCACCGGTCATTGCCAGAAACTCGTTCAGGTTCGGCTGCGCATTGCCGCCCTGAGCACGGGGCTTCGGGATGATGATCGGGGGAGTGCCCGGCTGGTCCTGATCCTGCTCGTGGTCGTCACCGTCCTGCCCGGCGGGGTCCTCCTGCTGGAACAGGTACGGCTTGCGGGTTTTGAGATCCGCGAAAGCTGCCTTGACGTCCTCGCTCTGGTTTTTGCTGTTGCGCAGTGTAGCTCTGTTCGGCAGCAGCGCAATCACGTCCTCTTCATCCAGCGCGCCGGCCTCCCGGGCGGCGGTACGGAGCACACCGCTGAAGGTATATTCCGCTGCCTGCGTGGTCAGCTGGTTGGTCAGATCCGTGATCTGGTTGCGCAGATCGTTCACGTCTACGCCCTCAAAGGCTGCAAGACCCTTCTGCGCAGTAGTCAGCTGCGCCTGCAAGCCCTGTACAGTGGCCTGATGGGCGGTTTCGTCCTGACCGTGCAGGCGCATGATCTGGTTGATCTGCTCTTCGGTCAGGCCTTCGATGGCTCTCAAATCCTCGCGTTTCATGGTTTTCCTCCTTGGAGAGCTACGGCACTTGGTATCGTGTTGCCTTACACGGGCTCTCTGCCCCTCTTTGTACACCGGGGGCTCGGTGTGATCTGGGTAAAGGATAGCAGCATCCCGGGCAGAAAAACGAACACGATTAGAAAAACGTCAGCCTGTCAACCATGTCAACGCCGGTTCCCTGTAATCTCTCGCGGGCGCGCATCAAGCGTGTTCGCGCGGGGGTATTCTTCTTTTCTTCTCTTTCAGGTCTGGATATAGAATTTAAGTTGACATGGTTGACAACTGCCAAAAGCCGCACCGTTACACGCTTTTTCGTGTCAACAAAAAAAAGCGCCCCAGAGCATCTGGAGCGCGGCAAAGAACATATTATTCCGGGGTATATTCAAGCAGATCACCGGGCTGGCAGTCCAGCAGCTTACAGATCATCTCAATGTTTGACCACGAAAGCTGCCCGCCGGTTCTTAATTTTTGCAGTGTAGATTGGCTGAACAGCCCCTCCCTGCGGATCCTTGTGGTGTTGTACCCGGCAGCCTTCAGGGCTTCCAGTACGTCCATTTTGTACTTCAGTGGCATAATATCCCTCCTCTAGTATATCATAGCAGAACCATTGCACGAAAACAAGTGCAAAAACTCCAAAATTATGCACTGATATTCGTGCAAAACGCCAATATAAATGCACTAATATTCGTGCTATAATAAAGCCGTAGAACAAAGCACCCACAAAACAGACGGAGGAAATACCATGGAAATCAAAAACGTGCACTGCGAGAAGCAAGCACTGGAACTCTTCAGGATGATGCCGGACAACAAGAAGTCAGCTCTCCACAATGCGTTGAGCAGAAACCTTGAGTTTACCACTTCTTGGGGGCTGGAACTTGGCGAAATCCGTGCTTATGAGAACGGTGTTTACATCACTCTCCAAGGTACCCGCTGCAGCTTTTCCGTGTATGCAGAGCTGGTAAACGGAAATCCTGTTTTCAAGCGCAAGCCCCCTGAGAGCAAGCTCAACCTGAAATTCAGAAGCGGCCTGCTGTTCGATGCCGGAGACTTCAACGAATTCTAAGAACTGAACTAACAACAATGGAGGACAACACCATGAAAATCCTGAACATCACTTACGATACCACCGAGATCGAGGAGAACGGCCAGCAGATCACCGGCGAGACTTGTTACAACCTGAAGCTGCGCGATGAGCTTGCAGACCAGCTGCTCCGCACCGGGAAATGCGATCCCATCAGCATGATGCACATTGAACTGGTGCTGCAAGGCGTGGAACTGCTGCAGGGCAGGAAGATCGTACTGGACAGCATCAAGCACTTTGAACTGGTAAAGGAGTAAGGAGGACGAGACCATGTTTGAGATCACCGACACCGAGAAGCTGAGAGATGCTTACACCCTGCTGGCATTCATCCGGGACGACGTTCCCACCACCACCGCCGAACAGAAGTCCGGCCTGTCCGCATTTATGGTCAGCATCAAGAAGGAGATCCGGGCCTACAACAACCGCCCGGCACCTGACAGCCGCATTGTCGAGGAGCGCGGCATTGATGGCTACATTGAGCTGGTGCAGCTCCCGGACGAGCTGGACGACCTCAACGAGGACGATGCCGCCGAGTGGTTCCAGGCAAATCGCTACTATGAGTTTCGCCCCACATACTATGACTGTTCCGGTCAGCGCTTCACAAACTGGTACAAGCTGCACCGCCGCTGTGGGCACTGGTTCGCATATCATTCGGTCAGCTTTGATGTGTGATCAAAAAGGAGGACAAAATCATGAAAACCAGCACCTTCAACCGCATTTTTGAGAATGCCCGCACTGTGAACATCCAGAGCAACGAGTGGTTTAACTATGCCGGGTTCTTCTGGATGCAGTGCACTGAGAAGCAGCTGGCTCAAATGCGGATGCTGCTTAAAGCGCAGAACTGCAAGACGACCATGAAGAACGGCGAAGAATGGTACATTCTGAACAGCGGAACGCTGATCAAAGTCCACTAAGGAGGTTTTACTATGAGTGAGAGCACAAAGAAGATCCGCTGCGCAGCGGTCATCACCAACAATCTTGGACAGCTGCTGGTACTCCAGCAGGGCGATATCTACCGGCTGCCTTCCCGTGAGATCGAGTACACCCAGAGCACGAACGAGTGCATAGAAGCCGCGCTGCGGGAGGTGCAGGAGAGTTGCCAGATCCGCGGGGTGCAGGTGGACGTGGCCACCGGGCTGCTTGAGCTGGATCCCGAAAAGAGCCTGCTGCTGGTGTTCGGCTGGATCACCGAAACGCCGGGGCTGCCTCCGAGCAGCACACTGGACAGCGAGCCGTGTCCTGTCTGGCTGGCAAAGAAGAAAGAGCAGCAGTTGGCGGCGAACCTGTGGAACGTCTACAGTCACCCCACAGATCTGGCGCTGTCCATAGCGCTGATGCAGCGCAGTCAGCTGGATATGACGAACGCACAATAAAACAGAACCCCCGGAGGGCAGCACCTCCGGGGGTTTTCTTATTTTTTCGCCTGTGCTGCCGCGCTGGCTGCTGCGCTGCGCCCGAAGCCGGGCACGTTTTCGCGCAGCTGATACTGGTGCAGCCCTGTCTGCTGCAGAAAGTCCTTCATCTTTGCACGAGAGGCTGCCAGCTTGTCCGCTGCAGCCTTTTCTGCATCCTTCTGGCCGCTTTCCTTGGCAACAAGAAACGCCCGCTTGTCAGCCCGGATCTGGCGCTCCTGTGCACGCTGCATCTGGGTGGCCTTGTACCGCCCGATCTCCTTCCCGTTGTAGGAAACAGTGGCGCTGTTGATCCGCTCCAGACGCTCCGGGGAATAGCTGCGTGTGCTGGCGCCTTCCCAGTACATACTCCAGTTGTGGGCGCAGTTTGCGCCCATAAAGCCCCGCACATCCCCGTAGCCGATATCTGACAGGGACAGGTATCCGTGCTGCCCGCTGCGGCTGACCAGCTGCCCCTGCCACCAGCTGTGGTTGGTCAGATTCGGCCCGCCGTTACCGGTACGGGCGCCCACATGGGCATCCAACTCCATCAGATCGCACTCCAGTGTGTCCGCATTGTAACGGGTGATCTCCCCGGCGGTCTGGTTTACTCCGGTGCGTGTAGCCCGTAAGACCACAACGTCCAGCGTGTCTACATGACCGCTTGGGTAGGTGATCGCGCCCAGACCCTTGGTCGCCAGCTCATTCAGCGCCCGCCGGGCGGCAGCGTCAGAGCTGAAGGCTCCGCTGATCGCATCCGCGTGCGCCATATCCAGATAATAGGCCAGCTGCCGCTGGGAGGTCTCTGTCATGTTCAGGTTACCCATAAGCGCGCGGGTCTGGGTCAGGTTGTATATGGTGTTCATGGTGCGCCGGTAGCCGCTCTGGACGATCTGCCGCGCCTCCTCGTTCTCCCCCAGTGTAGGGAGTACCCGGCCAGCCTTGGCGGCGTCATTCACGTCAATCCCGTAGGCCTGCTTCATAGCTTGCGCGAAAATAGTAGCCTCCTTTGGGCCGATCTGCTGCACGATCAGGTTCATTTGCTGGATCAGATATGCCTTGCTGGCGCCCAGCGCCTGCGCCCGGTAGCTCTGCCACTCGGCTGTGGCGGTGACGCCGCCCGCTTTCACGATCCGGCGCACCATATCCCGCAAGATCCGCTCGTTCAGCTCGTCCCACGGGGCAGCCAGCAGCCCGGCATACGCGTTGACCTGCTCCGGCGTCAGCATGGGGTCACCCGATGCTTGTCGCCTTCCAGCGTCACCTCAAAGCCCAGCAGACGGATTATGCGCTGCGCCTCGTAGTATTTCTCCCACAGCGCCGGACTGCGCAGGATCCGGGCATTCGCCATCAGCCAGTCCATGCGCTCTGCTGCCCGGCGCAGCTGCGCAGCTTTTGTGCTCTTAGCCATCGCCATTGTCGATTACCCCCTGCAAAATATCTGTCGCGGCGCTCTCGGTCTGGATCTCCCGGATCGCCTGTGCCGCGGTCTCCTCGTCCTCGCCAAAGAAGTGCTGCCGGTACTCGGCTTTGCCGCGCAGCCCCATGGACACATCCTGCCGCCACTGATCCATCTCTGTGATGCGGTCAAGAATAATGCTGTCATCCCAGTGGAACGCAATGTTCAGCTTCCCGCGCCCGGGCGCGCCCTTAACGTGATCGCCCCAGTAGTCAAGGGCATCAATCAGACCGCGCAGCGCGTCCTCCAGTGCTGCCTGCAGGTCGGAAACAGTTGCATACAGCTTCTGGCGGCTGCTCACGATCTCGGTGGCAGTCTTTTCCACGTCTGCCACCTGCGAGATCACGCCAAAGCTCAGCCCGGCGTGGCTCTCTACGTTGCGCAGATACTGGTTCAGGCCGGTCAGATAGCTGGTGTCACGCAGCGTGGGGGCAAACACCTGATAGAAGGGCGCGTTCTGGGTGATACCGGTGTTCACGTTCATGCCGTGAAAAAGGCGCTCCCGGTGGTGCGGCGCCGTCCCGGGGATCCCCTCCGGGGGCACACCGTACAGCTTCAGCGCCTGCGCGCGTGAAAGATCCTCGCCAGCGCTGCCGGGCTTCAGGTAGGTGTCCGGCACGTCAATCGCCATTTCGGCGGCTTCGTACTCCCAGTCAAGCCGGGTGTACTGCTCCTCGGCGTCAATGATCTGGACGCGGGCAGGCTCGAACATGGCCGCGCCTAACTCGCTGCCGGGATCTACGCTGTTCACGATGGGAGTGACAAAGTAGCCCACCGGCAGCTTCTCCAGCCCGGACAGGTACGCCACCGGCTGGATCTCGTCCCACTCCGGGCGTATGCTCAGCTCGTCCGGGCTGCCCAGACTGTCCTGCGTAGAGCTGCGGAACGCCATGTTCACCACTTTGACGCAGGGGAACTGCGCCGGGGCTTCAAGGTCGTTATCCTCCAGTTGTGCCAGCTCTTCGTCCCGCAGATCCCGGCGGCTTTCCAGCACATGGAGCCATTCCAGCCGGTGGTAATAGTCTCCGTTGTCCTGTATGGTGTCGATAAAAACACCCTCGGTCAGACTGCCCTCGATGTCGTGGGACACGGGGAAGTAGCAGGCGGCGTTGCTGAAGGAAATACCCAGCTTGCTGCCGCTCTGGTAGGGCTTCCACACGCCACTGCCTAGCGCAAGGGCAACGGCCAGAATACGCCTTTTGCGCGGGGAAATTACCCGCTGCAGCTGGGTGTTGATCCAGTCAGCCCGCGGGCTTCCCTCCACTTTGACCTCCAATTCCAGCGTGGTCAGGCGCGCCAGTTCGGAACAGATCAGGGAAGGCAGTCCCAGCGTCAGGGTCTCCGGGTTATGGTTCATCGGCAGGCCGTCAATCGCCGCGTCATACCAGCCCTCGATTGCCTGCTGCATCCGATCCGTGACCAACGTCTTGCACCCGATCACGTTCTCAATGTCTGCGTGGTTTATCATGCGTTCTGCACACCTCTCTTTTGCCACACATCTTCCAGCGCATACCGGGCCATATCAATGCTGTGGTTTGCAGCATCCACATAGCCGGGCATCACCTCGCCGGTCTTTTTGTCTATGGCATACTCATACTCGGAAAACTCCCGCGCCGTCCACGGGCAGCGCACCGGGTCGATCACGATCTCTGCACGGCTTTGCAGCCACTTCATGCCGTCTGTCACGCTGGTGCCGCCGTTGGCTGCGTACTTGTGGCAGCCCCGCAGCCCGCGATACCCCAGATCGCGCAGTGTAGCGATTGACCGGTTGGCCGCGCTGTCACCCACGATGTCATCCCGCAGGTGGGGCTGCAGCACCTGCGCCAGCGCGGCATCCGTCTCCCGCTGTGCCCGGTGCTCCTCGAAAATATACACGGTCTGCCGGGCGTGGTCATAAGACAGCCCGCCGAAATGGTTCGGATCCGGGTACCAGCCAAAGTCCAGCCCGTAGTACCGGCGGTCAAACCCTGCGATCTCCTCCCGGGTGATAGGCCGCAGTGTGATGTTGGTAAACACCTGCTGCCCGCAGCCCACCACCTCGCCCATATACTCGTGGGCGTATGCGATGGGGTCTCGCTGCTTCAGGGTCTCCGCGTCATCGAAAAAGCGGGGACCCAGCCAGTCCGGCGGGGTGGTCAGGTAGGTGGTATGGTGCCGGAATTGCTTGGGCTTGGGCTCCCGTTTGTACCGGTTGACCCAGTGCCGCGCCATGGCCGGGCTGTTGAAGGTTTTGAAGGAAAAGCTAAAGGGGCCACCGCGGAAAACAGACTGCTCCACGTTTCGGATCTCCTCCGGGCCATCAAACTGATCAAATTCTTCAAAGTGCATCACGCCGAAATAGCCGAACGGCACCGCAATGGATTTCAGCTTGCCGGGGTCATCCAGACCGTAAAACTGGATCGTCTGCCCGGTGGGGATATAGGTCAGGGTGTACGGCTTCTTGGTTTGCTTCCACAGGTGCCGGATCCCCATGCGATCAATGACGCGGTTATACTCCGGCCAGACGCTGGTGGCAATGGTGTTGCCGACTTTACGCAGCACTACCGCGTGAATGTTCGGGGTGCGCATGATCAGCAGTACTACTTCCGTAACGGAAAAGGTAGACTTCAGGCTGCCGCGCCCGCCATCGCCCAGATACTCGTTATACTCGCCGGACCAGATCGCTGTATGAGCGGCATAGTACTCCGGGATGATCAGATCACTTAGCTTCAGCTGCTTCGGCGCCAGCAGGTTCTGCTGCGGGCGGGGCCGTCTTTGGGATGTCATCCACGAACACCACCTTCCCGTCATACCCGCGCAGCTCTGGGTGCTCGCTCCATTGCTCGGGTGCTCGATTTTTTAGAAAAAAGCACATCGCGCCCAGATCACCGGACAGTGCTTTCTTGTACAGCGCGTCCTCCACGGCAGCAACGGCAACTTCCTTGCCGTTTGCAACCGCCTGCGCAATTGATTTGTTTTCGGTACACCAGCGCCGAAACGTGCGCACAGGCACGTCAATGGCCGCGCAGATCTCGGCCTGCGTCAGTCCCTGCATGGCAAGCCGCTGCAAGCGCAGCAGCCCGGCGGGAGTGTCCCATTTGCTTATTTTAGACTTGCGGGCCAACAGATCACCTCCGAAATAAAAACGGCACGCACTGGCCTGCTGTGGGCCATGCGGGAGGAGGTGGCCCGCGTGCGTGCCGTTTTGGCTAAGATGCACCGGGAGCGGAAAGGAGTAGGAAAAACGCCCCCGGCGGGATAGCAAAAAGAAAAGCTATCTCCGGTGAGCATACCAGAGATAGCTTTCAGAAAACGAACGGTTTTACTTTTTCTTCTTCGGAGCTGCCTTTTTGGCAGCGGTGCGGGTGCTGGCCTGCCCGGTGGCAAAGTTCAGCTTCTTGGGCTTGTCGGATCCGGTGCCCATAGCGGCGTACATGAACATGGGCTTCACCTCGCCGTTGTTCTTCATCACCACCATGCCGTCCCCGATGCCGCCCGCCTTGGGAGCAAAGAACCAAGCGTCCCCGTAGTCAAGGCACACAGCGGTTTTGGGATCACGGGCAAGAGCTTTCTTTTTGGCGTCTGCATAGTTTACGGCCATTGTAAAATCCTCCTAGATCAGTGCTTGCTGGGCTGTACAAAGATGCCCACTTTGTTGGGATCGGGCTGCATATTGTCAATGCGCATCAGGTGCGTCTGGGACATGGTGATGTGTTTTGACATGGCGCTCAGGTAACCGGTGGACGGTTTCTGCCAGTTGTACGCCTGCGGCTCTACAAAAAGGGTCTGACCGTTCCGGCGCTCCGCGATAAAAACGTGCCCGCACCTGCCGCCCTTATAGGTGATCTGCACTACTGCGCGGGCACCCTCGCCCCAAGATGCCATCTGCTTCTCCACGGCCTTCTGCGTGGGGGTGCTTACCAGTGACGCAGACGAACCGCCCTGCATGAAGGTGGTCCACCCGCGGTTGTACGCGGGGTCGGTCATGCTCCGCGTTCTGGGCTTTGCTTCCACGTCATAGCCGCGGCGGCGCATCTCATACGCCCAAATGCAGCGCTGGCAGTTTGTCCGATATTCTTCGCCCTTTGCGTAGTTCGGGTTTGCGTCCCGGGCAGCGGGGTCAACTTCCATCGGCCGCCCGCGCACACCGGCGTAGCGGCTCAAAGGGTCGTTGGGATCCGGCAGGATGCTGGGCTGCTTAGGGACAAGCGGATTGATGACGGCAGGCAGAAAACGCTGCCCGCCGCCCTTCTTGGAGGAGGAACTGCTGGACTTTGGCATGATGATCTCACTTTCACTATATCATTTTCGGATGCGCTTTTCAATGCTTGCACTGAAGGGTGGGATATGGATCAGCGGCCCGGCGTACACCTCCCGGAGCCATTCCGGCGCTGCGCCGTACCACAGCAGCTGACTGGGGTGCAGGGTGCCCAGAACGTACTCCACCTCTTCCCGCAGCTGACTGACCCGTTGCTTTTTATTCATATCGCTGACGCTTGACATACAGATCGGCGCGTTGGCGGGGATCCCGTCCAGCGCCCATGCGGCCAGATCCTCCCGGTAGATCACATAGGGCACAACGCGGATCCCGCATTCCTGCCAGTACGCTGCGCACCACATTTTGCGGTAGTGGTTGTAGAGGTTCAGCGCGCCCGGCCAGTTGCCGTACTGTGAGAAGTCCGGGGCGATCACATAGTCAAACCGGGACAGCAGATCCAGATACCTGTCCGGGGATGCCCAGACCCGTTCAAACTGGTAGTCATCCAGAAAGAAGTGCAAGCCCTTCCCGGCGGGTGCTGTCTCGGTGAGTGCGTAGTTGAACCCCTCCCACACGATACCGTCCGGCACGGGCTCCACAGGTGCCATTGCCGGGATGCCGTAGAGGCTGGCGCTGTCGAACACAGAGATCTGGGTGTTCTGCCAGCTGCGTTCTGCCTTGTATGGCCGGTCACGTTCCAGCGGATCCTCCTCGGTCTCGGGCTCCAGTTCTTCGGGCTGTACCGGGGTCAACAGATCCACCGGCAAACCAAACTTTGCGGGGTCAAAGGTCAGCTGTGCCAGCTCTGCAGACAGCACCGGCAGATCCCACTCGGCCACTTCGCTGGTGCTGTTGTCTGCGATACGCAGCTCTTTGGCCTGCTCCGGGGTCAGCTCTGCAGCCACGATCACAGGCACGGTGGACAGCCGCAGCCGCTTTGCAGCCTTGTACCGGGTGTGCCCGGCGATAATCACGCCGTCCCGGTCCACGATGATCGGGCTTTGAAAACCATACTCCCGGATGCTGTTGGCTACCGCGGTCACCGCCTTGTCGTTTTTCCGCGGATTCTTCTGGTACGGCTTAATGTCAGCCAGTTTACGATATTCAAGCGCATGATCTGCACAGCGCATAGAAAAACACCTCCCGCGGTAATCTATTTTCAAGACTACCGCAAGAGGTGCTTCCGAAACGAACAGGTTATAACTGCGCGATCACCCGGGTTGCCATCATGCGCACGCTGTCCGGGGTGTTGCCGCCGCCGATCATGCAGGCCACCTTTGCCCAGCTGACCTTACCGGCACCCAGAAACGCGATCTCCAGCACGCGCAGGGTAAGCGGATCCTGTACCCGCGAAATGTACGCCCGGCGCTCCGCTCTGGAAAGCCGCCGGAAAGCCCGAATACTCATAGATTAGCCCCTTTCTTTGATATACGACTTCAGCGCCTGCATTAAGGCGTTCTGGTTGCGGTCTTTGCTGTTCAGTGCTTTTACTACCAGCTCATCCGCGCCGTGCTTCACGATCAGCCGGTGCACGATCACGCTCTGCTTCTGCCCCTGCCGGTAAAGCCGGGCTTCGCCCTGTGCGTACAGCTCCAAACTCCACGGCATACTGTACCAGATCAGGTGATGCCCGCCCTGCTGAAGGTTCAGCCCGTAGGCACAAGAGGCAGGCTGCGCCAGCAGCACATCAATCTCCCCGGCGTTCCATGCTGCTGCGTCTTTGTTATCTCGCAGCACAGCCACGCGCAGGCCGCTGTGATTGTGCTTCAGGGTCTCCACAAGCTGCTCCTCATCAAAGCGAAAATGGTAAAATACAAGGGCTTTCTGCCCGTCCAGCTGGTCGATCAGCTCGTCAAAGGCGTCCAGCTTGCAGCGGTGGATCTGGTGCATCTGGCCGTCATCATCGTACAAGCTGCCATTGCACAGCTGCAGCAGCTTGTTGGTCAGGGACGCCGCCTGCTGGGCAGTAATGGCTTCGCCGTCCACCTGCAGCAGGCATTTCTTCTCCATGGTTTTATAAGCCGCAGCGGCCTTTGCGTCCAGCACAACCGGCACGTCCTCCACGATCTTTTCCGGCAGCTCCAGCAGATCGGCTGCTTTGAAACTCAGCACCAGATCAGAGATCTTGCGCCGGATCGCATCGCCCGCCCCGTCCTTGGCTTCCCAGCTGTATTCTGTGGGCCAGAAATAGGCCTGCCGGTAGTGCGTGACATACTTGCCCAGCCGCTCCCCCTGATCCAGCAGATAGATCTGTGCCCAGAGGTCCAGCAGGTTGTTGGGCGCCGGGGTGCCGGTCAGTTCCACCACCTTGGCGATCTTCGGGCGCACAGCCTTCAGCGCCTTAAACCGCTGGGCGGCATGGTTCTTGAAACTGGATGCTTCGTCCAGCACCACCATGTCAAAGGGCCAGTGTCTGCCGTAGTACCCCACCAACCAGTAGCAGTTTTCGCGGTTGATGATATACACATCTGCCGGGGTGTTCAAGGCTGCAATGCGCTGCGCCTCGGTGCCCAGCACAGTGGAGATCCGCAGGTGCTGGAGGTGATCCCACTTCTGTACCTCATCCTGCCATGTAGCTTCTGCCACTTTCTTCGGTGCCACAACCAGCACGCGCCGGATCTCGGCAGCATCATAGATCAGGGTGTCAATGGCGGTCAGGGTAACTACGGTTTTGCCCAGACCCATCTCCATCCACAGCCCAACACTGGGCTTGTCAATGATCGCGTCAATAGCCGCTTGCTGATACGGATGCGGCGTGAAATGCTGCATAAGGTTTGACCTCCTCTTTTTTTTATGGCGTGGGTCAGTCAAGGCAATCTTGATCTTCAAACGGATCATCCCACCAGTCATCATCCCAGTCGTCTGAATAAGACGTTACCCGGCCAAGGCTTTCCGTGTTCAGCTGAGACGCAAGCTGCGCTGCCTGCTCGACTGTGCTGATCTCGCAGCAGGGAAAGCCCAGCCCTGCCAGCTTTTCCCGCCACCACTCCTGCAGCCCGCCTGCTTTGACCTTCGCCCCGGGGCGCTTCAGTTCCACAAAAGCAATGACGCCGCCGGGAAAGAGGATGATCCGATCCGGCACGCCCGTGTGTCCGGGGCATACCCACTTCAGGCACAGCCCGCCTTCGTCCTCCACGGCCTTCCGCAGGGCTGCTTCTACCGTTTTCTCTCGCATTTTGTACTCCTTTACTCGATCCGGCTGTCAACCAAACCCGAAAATTTGAAGTTGACGGGAAAAATGCAGCAGTGGAGCCACTTTTCCGGCATCTGTCAACGTTGTCAACCAAAATGTCTTATATACCCTCGCGGGCACAAGCATACAAGCGTGTGCGCCTTATGCGTGCGCTTGTTTTCTTCTTTTCTACTTCTTCTAGTAGATTTTATAGTTGACAATGTTGACAGAACCAGAAAAACGGCTTGATTGCTTGTTTTTCAGCGTCAACCAGTTTGTCAACCAAACGAAAACGCCCGGTTGACAACGTTGACAGATTGCTTGTTTTCTTCGGTTCTTGGGGAAATTCCGCTTTTTACGTTGACACGGTTGACAGCCGCTTATTTCAGCAGCGCCTCGCTCTCACAAAGCGCCCGGCAGACAGTGCACTTCGTCAGTGGCTTGTCCAGCCAGAGGTTGAAAAGATCACATTTCGGTGCATTCCATTCAGGCGGTGCTTTGCGCCCGTGCGTGCGGTTCCGTACTTTGTAGAACCGGCACAACTGATAGTAACCTTCTGAATCTTCGGGAAATGCACAGCCCTGTTCCGGCACTAAAACCGGCGAGTGGATTATGATGCCCGGTGTTAAGTCTGCCATATTTACTGCTCCTCTCTGACCCATACCCGCTGCGTACCATAGGGGCCGCAGCGGCGGCTGTTCTTCAGGTTTACCCATCCGGGGATATTTGCCAGCACCGCAGAAATACGCTTGGATTGCTGCCGGTCAAGTTCCCTGCCGGTGCGGTCGATGCACTCCCGCCAGATCTCGTTGACGCATACGCTGGTGCGCTGCACCGTGTTTTCTGCGCTCTGACCGGAGGTCTCCCAGTAGCAGATCCGCTGGTCAATATCGCGCTTCATCCAGTCTGCGGGCACCGGACGGTTCAAAAAGTCCTCGATCTGACCCTCCCACGGGTCACGCTCCATGTGCGCCTGCTGCTCTGCCACGGCAGCCGCCAGCAGGTCATCCCGCAGGATCAGCTCCTCACCCTGCTGGTAGCGTGCAACGGCTTCAGCCCAGATCTGATCTACCTCTGCAGGGGTCAGATCGTCATGCACCAGCTTCGTCCGGCGCTCAAAACTGCAATCTATGGGCCAGTAACGGCGGTTTCCGGTGGCGTCCCGCAGGAAGTCGGTGCTATTGGAGGTGCCGAAAAACACACAACGGCGGGGATACTGCACCGTTCTTCGGCCATAAGCCGCCCGGTATCTGTCCTCGGTCTGGCTCAGAAATTGCTTGGCGGCTTCGCTCTCAGAGCGGGAAAAAGCGGTCATCTCGCCCAGCTCTACGATCCAGACGCCACGCAGATTTTCGCGGGCTTCTTTGCCGTCAAAACTGGTGATACTGTCGTTGAACCAGTCCCGCCCCAGACGGGAGAGCAGCAGGCTTTTGCCGATGCCCTGCTTGCCGCTCAGAATGCAAATCTGGTCAAACTTGCACCCCGGACGGAAGCAACGCGCCACGGCAGCCACCAGCATTTTGCGGGTGACAGCGCGGGTGTAGCTGTTGTCCTCGGCGCCCAGATAGTCGATGAACAGCGTATCCAGCCGCTCCTTGCCGTCCCACTTCAGCCCGGACAGATAGCTGCGCACCGGATCCTTGGCGTGGCGGCTGCCGGTCAGGGCTACCGCGTCCGCTGCCTTGGCGGTACCGCTGAAGTGGTAGACCGTTTCCAGATACCAGCGCACACCGGCGTCATCCTCGTCAGCCCAGTCCCGTTCACCGTCACGCCCCGGCCACGGAAACGGACCGGCGCACCGCAGACGGTCTGCAAAGGTGTCCTGCCAGATCTTGCCCTTCAGCACCGGGTCGTTCTCAAGGATCACCCACGCGTTCTGCGTGGTGCACGCCAGCGCGCCCTTCTGGGTACGGATCAGCCGCTTCTGCCAGTCCTTGGCATCGTCCGCGGATTTCTCCGGCTCCTGCCGGGGATCATCCTCTACCGGGGAGAACCCGGACAGCGCGTTTTTAACGGTCTCGTCCCGCAGCCGCGCCGCAGTCGGGCCGTCACTCTCGGCCAGCGTGCGCATCTGCTGCCAGCTGGGCAGGGAGGCTGTGGGGGTGCCGGGGGTCACGTCTGTATCGAGATCTCCGAAGCGGTGGATGCGCACCAGATCCCACGCGTTCAGCAGCTTGCCCCCGGCGGGGTCGGTGCTGTGGTGGCTGTAGATAAAGTGGTCATCATCGTACAGCACAGCGCCCGCGGTGGTGCTGCCCAGCGCATAGGTCAGGCGCCCGGGGCCGGCGTCCACATAGACGCCCGGCAAAAACTTCTCGATCGCTGCTGGAATGTCGTATTCCCGGCAGAAAGCGCCCACAGCGCCGCCCTTGGCTGTGGGGTCAGCCTGCTTGCCGCCGGGCAGCGTGACCGTCTCAGAGGGGCAAGCAGGCCACTGCCGCACGTCATGCCAGTCCAGATAGGCGTCCAGCAGTTCCGACACGGCAATGCGATCACCGTCCGGGGTGTACTCGCACACCCACTTACTGTCTGCGCTGCGGCTGGGCCAGTACATCAGGCGCTCGTTTTCAAAGGTGGTGCGGTCAAAGACCACCATTTCAGGATCCAGCATCTGCGCCAGCATCCGGGCGCAGGGCTGGTACTCCTCCGGCTGCATCACGCGATCTGTAGGAAAGATCGCCCGCAGCCGGGGGTGCTCCGGGTCATGCTTCCGGGTGGAGTAGACCGCTGCCGTGCCCATGGCCTTAATGGCAGCCACCCACTGCTCCGTGCTGCCGGGGGCACAGTTGTCCATATCCAGCGTGATCAGACTGCGCCCGGTGCAGCAGCCGCGGCGGCGCAGGCCGTCCCGCAGGCTGCCGCCCACAAAGCCGCCCACATCCTTGCGCTTGTCCTGCTCGGCCTTGGGCAGCGCCATGTACTCTGCGTGGGTCTCGGCGCCACAGTTGCGCTCCATTCGGGTTGAGAGCGTGACGGTAAAGCCTTTCCAACTCAGGTCATGCAGTCCCCACTCGGTTTCTGCCCGGCTGCCGCCCACGCATAGCATAATCGGTGTAGCGCTCATTTGTCTTTGTCCTCCTTCAGCGGGCCATATTTGAACAAGCCCGCATCCCACTTAGCCTTTGCCTCGGCCTGAGTATGGCCACGCTCACCGACCCTGCCGCAGCGGGTACAGACCACTGACCAACCTCCGTCACTGGCGTATTTGCTCTTACGGTATCTGGTCAACCCGACTGAATTACTGGTGCAGTTCTTCGGAACCAGTACCATCGCCCCGCAGGGACACTGGAACCACTCCGAGGAAATGCTGGCTTTAGTCTCTTTCTTCTGGGTCATCTTACAGTTTCCCTCCAGTCCTTTGACGGGATCACATGGACTTCCAGCCGGCGCAGGATGCGCATGGCCTTGTCCACGCCCTTGGCCTCGTTGTAGCGCTTGGCAGCCATCAGGGCGTCATATTCCGTCTGCAGGCGCCGCAGGCTGCTGTCGAGAGAGACAGCGTACACAGCAGCGCCCTCCAGAATGATGGAATTTTTTTTTTGTTGTGCTCATGGCCTTAGTCCTTCGTGAAAAAGTCACCGTACCAGCCTGCCGCGTTCAGGGGCAGACCCTGCGCCCAAGGGGGTACAATGCTCATAATGTCGATAACGTTCTGCAACGCCCACTCTGTATCTGTGGTATGCCGGGACGGGTATTCAATCACCACTTCGTCATGGACGTGAAACACCACCCGGTAGTTCGCCCGGCGCAGGTTGTCCAGTGCAAAGGCCAGACAGTCACGGCCCACGGCTTGGGTCAAGTTCTCGGTCAGCTTACCGCCGTAAGTCTCGGATTCAGACCAGTGGCCGTAGTCCCACTCTTTGTAGGTGATCCGGTCATCCTCGGTGGTGCCGGGATCTGCGTAGAACAGCTTGCGCCCGCTGGGCAGCTGCATGGTCAGGAACGGGAAAGGACACTCCGGGGTCATCTCCTTGCGGAAATACACACCCGCCCGCGGGCAGGTGGTTCTACCGGTGCGGATCGTCCGCACTGCGGCCTGCTGCATCCGGCGCCACAAGGCGCAGATCTTCGGGTTTTGTCCCCGCCAGCGGTCTACAATATCCTGCAGCCCGGCATCGTCCAGACCCAGCTGATCGCCGCCCATGCGCTTCATGGCACCCACGCCGCCCTGATAGCCCAGCGCCAGCGTTGCCACCTTGCCGCGCTGCCGGTACTTGTAGTTCGGGTTGCCTTTGACGATGCTCTCAAACGGCACGCCGAAAATACGGGCTGCGGTGGCCTCGTAAATCTTGCCAGTGGTGCGGAAAACATCCAGCACCCAGTCCTCCCCGGCCAGCCAAGCGATCAGCCGCGCCTCGATCGCGGAAAAGTCCGCATCAATGAAGGTGTACCCCTTGCCGGGTACTAGTGCCGTGCGGATCATCTGACTTAGCGTGTCATTGACGTTACCGGTCAGCAGCTCGATGCTGTACGCATCGTGTAACTTAATGATCCTGCGCCAGTCCTCTTGGTGGTCAAGGTAGGTACGGGGCAGGTTCTGCACCTGCAGCAGCCTGCCAGCCCAGCGCCCGGTGCGGGATGCACCGTAGAACTGCAGGGTGCCGCGCACCCGATCATCTGGGCCCGCACAGGCGGCAATGGTGTCATACTTGGTGCAGCTGGTTTTGCCCATCTGCTGACGCAGCTCCAGCACCCGCCGGGCATCTGCCGGAAGATCCCCGGCCAGAGCGTGCGCCACGGCGTCCTTGGTCAGCCCCGGCAGATCAACGCCGCGGTTATGCAGCCAGCCCAGCAGCTGATCCCGGCTGTTCGGGTTCGCCAGCCCGGTCAGGGTCGTGCACTCAGCGGTCTGCTCCTTCTCAACCTGTGTGGCGCAGCTTAGTGCACCGTTCACAAGATCCATATCCACTGCCACGCCCATGGCGTTCATTTCCACGTCATCCCGCCACTGCTGCATCAGAGCCTCCGGCACCGGCCAGTGCGCAAGGCGCCGGTCGTTGGCGCGCTCTGCGATCACGTCCATGCCGTTGTACTTTTCAAACAGCTTCCACTTGGCAGGGTCGTGCAACGGCAGGTTGCGGGTGCGCCCGCCGTTGCGCTTTGTGGGCTTGCAGGGCTTGCAGAAGTAGCCGATCAGGGCTTTGCCTTCCTTCATTTTCAGCGCGTCCTCCGGCTGCTGCAGCACCTTGCCCAGCGCGCCCAGTTGGGCAGGCAGGCCGCAGTACAGTGCATGGATCATGCTGCACTCCCACTGCTGCAGCCAGAGCACCCGCTGCTCCCAGCTTAGTCCCATGGCTTCCGACAGGCACCACCACTCAAAAGCGGCGTTGTGGGCCCGCTTGGTGTAGCTGTCATCCAGCAGCCACGGCAGCTGCTCCCGCAGAAAATGCTTGGTGTCCGGCCAGCTTGTCAGGTCAATGACCCTTGGGATATCGGATTCTTCAGAGACGTATCCGAACAGCAGCACCTGAAACTCTGGATCCTGTGCGTACCGGAAAAGCCCGACTTCGCTGATGTCCTGTGGGGAATAGGTCTCAATATCAACCGTGATGATTTTCACAGGGCAGTCCTCCTTTTGAAAAGAACCGGGTGCCGTTTCGGGGCACCCGGCGTATTACTTAGCCCAGCATATCGGCTGCATCATCGTCCAGCACGTCAAAGCCTTCCAAGCTGCTGCCACCGCTCAGACGCTCACCGTCACGCACCTTCTGGATGACCTCCAGCCCAGCGCCGATGCCCTTGTTACCGCTGGCGCTGAAGCTGAACAGACCGATCTTCACGTTGGCGTAGCAGCCGCTGTACACCTCGTCCTGATCCAGCACGTCATTGCACTGCCGATCAATGATGCGCGGGTGGCGCTTCTCGCTGGCGTTGGCGTTGATAAAGTAGCAGCCGGCGTAGTTTTCATCGTCCTTCTCCTCGTCACCATCACGCAGCGGGGACTTGAAACTCTTCTCCGGGGGAAGCTTGCCACCCCACTTTGCCAGCGCCACAGGATCCTTCTTGATCCGCTCGATCATGGCCTGCAGACGCTGCACCGTCTTGGTGTCGCTCTTGGGGATCAGCAGGCAGCAGCTGTACTTGGGATCGCCGGTGCCGTTGACCTGCTTGGGTTCCCAGATGTTGGCGTAAGACAGGCGGCAAGGGATGATAATTTCATTTGCGTTCATAATTAGTCCTCCTCGGCTTTGAAGCCGTCCAGATTGTTATAGGCAGGGCGCGGGTCGCTGTCATTGGCCAGCTTAGGCGCGCCCGGCGCTTTCGTGATAAAGGCAGACATGGTTTCGGCAAACTGCTTCTTGCCGATCAGCTTTTCTGCTACGGTAAGGGAGATGGGGGTGCGGGTGTACAGCATGGCCTCGTCAATGCCCGCAGCCTGCATCTGCCGGAAAGCCGCGTCCTGGTCGCTCCATTTGCGGGTGCTGCGGCCTTCCACCAGCTTCCAGCCGGGGATCTGGTGGCCATCCAGCAGAGCCTGCTGCGCGTATTCCTCCAGATCACGGGCGTAGTCAGCCAGTCCCACCAGCTTCCGCAGCCACTCACCCAGTTCCTTGTCGGAGAGTGTAGCGGGCTGCGGCAGAGATTCAAACCCGGCCAGCTCGCCGTACTTGTCCTGCCATGCCCGGCAGGTGGGATATGCCCTGCAGAAGCGGCACTGCTTTTCGCCCGGAGCAAAGTTGCCCTTGCCCTCCCATGCCAACATGGCCGCTGGCCGCAGGGTCTTTTCAGCCCAGTCCAGCAGATCCGCAAGCGGCATTTCAAAGGTTTCCGGCTCTTCTTGGATCCGGGGCTGCACAATGCTCATGCGCACGGTCTGGATCTCGTCCGTTGCGGCGAACAGATCATACGCGCCCAGCGCGTAGTACATCAGCTGGGGGTTATTCTCACAGCTGACCGGGACGCCCTGCCCGTACTTGAAATCCACGATATGCAGCACGCCGTCCCCGATCAGCAGGCAGTCGCAGGTGCCAAAACCTCCGGGCACCCACTGCTCCACATTGACCTCCTGCTCAATAAACACGCCGGGGCGGGAGGTAAAACCGACCCACAAATCATAGATAAAAGAGGTGTACCGGCAGGCAGCGTTGAACATTTCCGTGGGCATTGACCACTGCGCCCAGTCGGTCAGCAGATCAAAGGGTTTGCCGTCCTCCCACTTTTTCAGTTTGTAACGGAGGGCGTGTTCACACGCTTCGTGCGCCTTGGTTCCTTCCTCGGCATACTTGCTGGATCCACCTTCCATGTTCTCCGTCAGGCGGGCAGAGGGCGGGCAGGCGATCCACCGGGCAGCGCTGGACGCGCCCAGCAGCGCGTGTTTAATCGGCGGCATCGAGCTCCTCCTTGATCTTGCACAGCTGCTCCCACACGGCGGTGTAGCTGTCCTCCGGGATCTTCGACACCATCCGGGCACCGGTGGAGTTGATGACCTTCTGGACTTCCTTGCTCTTGCCCGCAGCGATCAGGGAGCGGGCAAGGTCGCGGATCTTGGTCAGCTGCTGCTCCGGGGTGATGGCCGGGGCGTCCGTGTTTTCGGGCTCAGCAGGCTGCTGCTCTGCCACGGGCTCCGGCTGCTCAGCGGGAGCGGGCACCGGATTCTCGGCAGGAGCGGCTGCGGGCGCCGCTGCGGGCTTTTCCGGCGCAGCGGGTGCAGGGCGCTGCTGCTTTGCCGGAGCCTTTGCGGGCTTGCTCTGGGACTTTTCCAGAGGGGTGGTGTTCAGCTGCTGTAAAGCGGTCAGCAGTTCGGCGGCGCTCTCGCCGTTGATAGTCAGTGTAAAAGTCATTGCGGTAGGTCCTCCTTTTTGATATCCTCTTTGAAAAACGTGTACTTATGCCTTTGACCCAGTGCGGCCTTGCTGACGGTGCTGTAAAAGCTGTGGCGGGTCATGCCAAGGGCCTTGATGCACTCTTGGGCGGTGCCGCTGGCCACGATCTCGTCAGTGTCCGTCAGGTACACCGTGTACCAGATCACTGGGCTTTGTCCTCCGGGTATTCAGGGTTGCGGGCGTGATCCCGTTCGATCACGTCATATTGCCGCTGGCTGCTGCGCCGGTAGTGCTCGCTGTCCTTGCGCATCTCCCACAGGGACAGCACCAGACCACCCGCTACCGTCAAAAAGAGCACCGGCGCGGCTTTCGCGGCTTCAGCCGCCGCCCAGCCCCCACGCACAACCAGCACGTGCGCAATGCCGTTGACGATCCAGCGGATTACCTGCCCCGCGCCGATCAGCGCGAGAACAACCACTCCGCTTGTTACCAGAATCGCCCCGCCAGAGGACATCTTAAAAGTGTATCGTTTCATTATTGGTCAACCCTCCATCCGATCCAGCAGCTCTGCCGCAGCCGTCATCAAGCCGATAAGATACGCGGCAGGATCTCCGGCGCCGTACATGGCGGTCACGCCTGCCATAAGCGCGGCACAGAGGCCCATCACCTCGGTACGGCCGCCCCCTAGCTCGATCTCCGGGTTCCCGTCAGCACCGATCTGGATGTGCAGATACGGCGTTTTTTCTTTGTTGCCCATGCTGTTCCTCCTTTGCAACTTCAGGGAAAAAATAAAAACCAACATCGCTTTGCGGAATGTCAAGCGCAGCACAGATCTTGCAGATCTCGCTGGACAACCACGGCGTCACGCCGCGCATACGGCGGCTCAAGAGCTGGGGCTGCATCCCAACGGCAGCGGCAACCTCGCTGTCAAGCAGCCCGCGCTCCCGGAACAGGGCACGCAGCTGCCAGAAGGGGCTCTGTCGAAATGTACCAGTCAGTGCCGTCTGCATCGTGCTCACTCCTTCACGGTCGCATCGTGTGCGACATTCTGGGCAAAGAAAATCTGCTGCCCTTCGTCTGCGCTCAGATGCAGGGCTTTCGTTATAGACAGCACTTCACCGATGGTAAAGTCATCGCCGCCGGTGTTTATCTTACGATAAAGCGTTGATTTACTTAAACCAACAGCGTCTGCAAGCTCTACTACGGAAGTCCCGCGCTCCACGATGGCTGCTTTGAACTTCGCTACGTTCACGCTCGTCGCTCCTTTCTGTCGCATACTGTGCGACACCTGTAGTATAGCTTCTCCGTTTCCAAAAGTCAAGCACTTTTTTCGCGCGATACGCGACAAAAGTTTGAACGGCACAGAAAAAAGTTGCAAATTTGCGATTTTGCATTATAATAGAGGAGAGAGGAGGCGTTACAATGACGATCGGCAACAGAATCCGGGACAAAAGAATGGAACTCGGCTTATCCGTAGATGATCTCGCTGCAATGCTGGGCAAAAACCGGGCAACGGTGTACCGCTACGAAAACGGCAACATTGAAAACCTGCCCATCGGCGTGCTGGAGCCCTTGGCCCATGCGCTGCAGACAACGCCGGGCTACCTGATCGGCTGGACAGAGGACGATTACGACTGGGATCGGGATCTGGACAACCGGCTGGCTGCCGTGGCGGGGGATCGCTGGGAAGAGCTGGTAAAGCAAAACCACGGGGACAAAGCCGCCGCATGGAAGGACTGGAAGAACATCGAGCGCGATCAGGCAGCGGAGGCTGCCAGAAGCAGCGCGCTGCCTGCTGGCGCTACACTGTTCAATCCCCAGCAGGTCGCGCCGCTGCTCGGATCCGTCCGGGCAGGGCTGCCGATGTACGTTGAAGAAAACATTGAAGGGTACCTGCCCATCATGCAGACCGATGGGGCGCGCTACTTCTGGCTGACAGTACGCGGGGACAGCATGACCGCCGCCGGGCTGAATGACGGTGATCAGATTCTTGTCAGAGAGCAGCCCGAAGTGGAAAACGGACAGCTTGCGGTGGTCATGGTGAATGGTGATGAGGCTACGGTAAAGTATTTCCGGCAGGAGGGCAATCTGGTTATCCTGACGCCCAAAAGCTTCAATCCTGTGTACCAACCGCAGATCTATGATCTGAAGCACATCCCCGTCCGAGTGGCGGGGCTGGTAGTAGAGTGCAGAAAAACGTTCAGGTGAGGAGAAACTAAAATGGCATATCGGCGCAGCAAAGGAACCGCGGCCATGACAAAGGCCTTCAAGGACAAAAACAGATCCCGCGATAAAGCGAACGCAAAAGCAATGACCGGTCTGCTCGGCTTGGTCGGAGCTGCGTGCACCGCTTTTGCCGCCCTCTGCGTGATGCTACTGAAGTGGACGGTGCAGGCCATGCTGTGGCTCGGCAAGCAGATCGCAGCGGCAGCCGTGTTTGTCTGGGTGAAGATCTCCGCAGCGTGGCGCTCCCGGCAGCAGTGAGCGTCAACCATGTCAACGCCAGATCGTTATAACCCCTCGCGGGCGCGCTTCAAGAATTTCCCTGCGGGTGTATATTCTTCTTTTCTTCCTTTTTGGGTCTGGATATAGAATCTATGTTGACACAGTTGACAGAACACTGAAAAGCCGCATCATTGCTGAACTTCTACCGCGTCAACCGGCTTTGGCGGGTCGGTTGACAAAAGCAAAAGAAAAACGCCCCCAGTGTTGGCGCACTAGGAGCGTTTGCAATCAGTCTGCCCTTGGCGGGGCGTACAGACCTACACAGCTGTATTGTACCACCACAGGGCAGGCTTGTCAAAGTGTACCTATGGAGGTGTGTACATGGCCAGAAGAACGAATACAGCCGCATGGCTGCCAAATCAGCAGCGCTGGCAGATCAAAGTGCAGAAGAACGGCGTGCGCCGGACCTTCACCAGTGCAAAGCCGGGCAGAACCGGCCAGCGGGAAGCGAACCGGAAAGCGGACGCTTGGCTGGATGAGGGCATCACGGATACAGCTAAACGCTGCTCTGATGTCTGGGCAGAATTCTTGGTCTCCGCGCAGGCTGCCGCAGGCAGCAGCTACGCAGATCAAATAGAGAAGTTCGGGCGCAATTACATCCTGCCGGTGATCGGTGCGCAGCGTATCGGGGATCTGAACACCGGTATGCTGCAGGATGTGCTGAACCGATCTTACCGTGAGGGATGTCTGAACCCGGACAGCGAACGGAAGAGCAAAGGCAACCTGTCCCGCAAAACGCTGCAGGGGATCCGCGGGGTCGAAGTGGCGTTTGTCAAATGGGCACGGCAGCATAAGTACACCGCCCTGCGCCCGGAGGACGAAAACCTAGCGGTACCGAAGGGCGCACGGAACAAGGGCAAGAAGATCTTGCAGCCCGAAGCACTGCGCGTGCTGCTCTCCACAGACACACGTGTGATCCGTGGAAAAGTCGTGCCTGATGATAATATCCACGCCTACCGCGTGGCCGTCATGACAGGCTTGCGTCCCGGGGAGCTGCTGGGGCTGCGCGTGGGGGATGTAGAAGGATCCCGGCTGCATATCGGGCGTGCGATCAACCGTCAGAACGAGGAGACAACCGGGAAGAACGAAAACGCGATCCGAACGGTGATCCTACACCCGTTGGCTGCTGCCGAGATCCGAGCGCAGCTGCAGCAGCGTACCATGCAAAGCGGACCCCTCCGGGATGATGATCCCATCTTTCCGCTGCCGAACCAGCAGAGCCTATACAATTTTTGGCGGTTCTACCAGCGCAGTAACGGCATCCCGCCCATAAGCCTGTATGAGCTGCGGCATACTTTTGTCAGCATGATCGAGGATGCGGTGTCCCCGGCAGAGCTGCGCCGCATGGTGGGACACAGCAAGAGCATGGACACGTTCGGCTGGTACAGCCACGCCGTCACCGGCAGGGATAAAGCCGCAGCATTGGCTGTTTATGACGTGCTGGCCGAGTATTCCCCAGCACCAGAAAAACCCACTTTGTAACCCACTTTTTATAGTTGGATAAAATCAGCAGTGGTTTTATCAGGCTACTAATAGCCCTATAAAGCCGCTAAAACGCAGGAAAAGCAACCCGGTAGCCCTATAAATATAATGTACTGGTTGTTCGAATCCACCCGCGCCCACCAAGATAAAACACCTAGAAACGTGAGTTTCTGGGTGTTTTTCTTTTGTCGTAACCCACTATCAAACCCACTATTTTCTCTAAAAAAAATAAGGGCCGCAGCCCTGTGGTGGGAGCTGCGGCCCTTGCTATTACTTACCCTGCGCCTTCAGGCGGTCAAAGGTCTTGTCTGCTTCCAGCGCGGCGGGGGTGAAGGAGTTGTTCTTCCACCACGCCACCAGCGCGGTGACAGTGGTAATGCCCGCCGTCACCAGCTGTTCCACGGTGGCGCTCTCGATGGGCAGCACGGGCTTGCCCAGAGCGCTGAGCACCTGATTGGTCAGTGCCAGCAGCAGGCAAGCGGTACGGGCGATGGTGCCTGCGGTTACAGTGGGTGCAGTGGGTGCATTGTAGGTATGTGCTTTCATGGCTAGTTCCTTTCTCTTTCGTGTTCGTGTGTTTCCAGATCCGCAAGGCGGTGATTCACCACCTTCATCTGTTCTTCCATCACCGGGACGCGCTCGGCAAAATTGTTATGCCTGCGCACCTCCCGGGTCAGTTCTTCGATCTTGTACTCGGTTACCGCTTGGCTTTTTCCGTTAGCGATCAGCACGCCGATCAGGGTCACCGCCCCTGCGATGATGGCCGAGATGATGCTCTCCATTGGTGTCACACCTCTTCCTCGGGGTCGTCCTCATTTTCTTCGGCGTCCTCCCAGGCCTGCTGGATCAGTGGGCCATTGGCGCAGATCGCGTCCATGGTGGCGTCTGCCTGAATGTTGGTCGCCATCAGGGCCTTGTCCATGGTGCCCATGTCAAAGTAACCGGTAAAGACCTCGCCGCCGGGCAGGGGCGCTGCTACGGCGATCTTGGTGACCTTGTGCTCCTCCAGCGTAGCGAGTACGTCAGAGAGCCAAGCTGCATAGGGTGCATCAGAAATCAAACAGCTTGCCATGTGGCTATCCTCCTTACAGCGTCCATCTGCTCTTTGTCGCCCGGGTATCCACGTGCACCCAGCCGGTGGCTCTGCCCGCTTTGACGGGGTAGCGTCCCACACCGCCCCAGTCCGGCATCAGGCTTTCGGCATAGGCAGCTACGTCCTCCACGCTCACGCCCGCCACCCGGATGTCTGCCGCCCTGCCCAGCAGGTGCTGGCTGCTCTTGGAGCCGCCTACCTCGGCGTTGTGTTCGGGGGTGCGGTAGCCGCTGGTGATCATCACCGCCTTGCCGAAATGCTCCCGGATGCACTGGAGCACCACGGTCAGAGCTTCGTCCACGAGGATGGTATCGGTACCATCCCGGCAGCGGAACTCCCGCGTATTGAAGCTCGGTGCAAGTTTGCGGTTGCCGTCCTTTGCAAGGCTATACTGTCTGATCATCTCACTTCACGTCCTTTCCTTACAGCCGCTTCAGCAGCGCAGCGATGGGCTCTACATAAAACCGCTCGTAGCCTGCTTTGTTGGGGTGTGTGCCATCGCCGGTGTACTTGCCGCTCAGCCCGCTGATGCCGTGGCCGCCCATGGGCGGGGTGCTTTCTGCAATGTCCACGTAGGGCACGCCCCATTTCTGCAGCGCTGCAAGAATGGCGGGCTTATAGGTCTTGTACCAGTTTTCGCTGCTGCCGAACAGCCCGCCGTGGGGGAACACATAGGCCACGCGCTTGTCGCTGTAGTTTTTCGCCAGATACTCCAGCATTTTTTCCAGTGCGCCGGTCATGGTCGTTTCATCGTAGGTGGCGGCAAAACCATCCGTCAAGGTGCCCACAGGGGCCTTGTTCCACGCATCATTTACGCCGCCCTCCAGCAGGATATAGTCTGCCTTTGCAAGCGCTGTGGAGCTTGTCACCACCGTGCTGATACAGGTACGGATACCGCCGTTTACGTTGTCGGTAATGTTCGGAGCCAGCGTTGCGCCGTTCACGGCTTCATTGGTCACCGTCATGCCATATTTATCTGCAATGCACTTGCCGTAGCCGCCCGCACAGCTTGCGCCGTAGGCGATGCTGTCGCCTGCAATGTACAGTGCTTTTCCCGCCAGAGGGCTGATGATCTGACCATTGATGTCAAACACTTCCATTTTACCACCCCTTCTCGATGTAATCGTTCACCTTGTCGTCACTCAGCAGGCCTTTATACACCCTGCACTGATACAACGTACCAGACCAGAACTGCTGCTTTTTGCTGCCGTCCGCGCTCTGCGCCGCACCGATCAGGAAGGTCTGGGGCACATCTATGATTGTGCCGTTTGTGGTTTTCCACTCGGTCAGCGGGCAGTAGGTACTGCCGCCGCGATATTTTCTGCCGTCGATCTGCACTGCATACCGCGTACGAGTCTTGAAGTGTTCGATGCTGTCCGACAGAGTAACGCCGCCGTAGTTGTAATATGCGAACTCGGTCTTATTGTTCAGCGGGCTGCTGGTGGAGTTGAAGCCGGGCAGATTGCCGGTATCGCCGGTCTCGGTCAGGCAGTGCAGGAAGGCAGGCCAGGTGTTGGCATTAAAGTCGTCCCCCGCTTTCGCATCCACTAGGATCGTGTATTGCGGCGTCTCGGTGGAGGCGTGCTCCAGCAGCTTCAGGCCGGTGTCCAGTCCCTGGGTCAGCACGGTCTCGCCGGGCAGACTGTAGATCAGCTGTGCTGTCTCCACTACTTCCACCGTTACCGCGCAGCTTGCACTCTTACCGCCTGCTGTGGCAGTCACGGTGCAGTTACCTGCTTTGATGCCTGTCACCACGCCGTTTGCCACAGTGGCAAAGCCGGTAGGCAGAACGCTCCACACCACCGCCCTGTCGGTTGCGTTCGCGGGCAGCACGGTGGCCGTCAGGGTCTTGCTCTCGCTCTCGTTCAGGGTCATGGTCACGGCGCTCAGGCTCACGCTCTGCACCGGAACTTCCTGTGCACTGCCGCCCCACTCTGCACGCAGAGCATTCAGGGTGGGCTGCATCGTGTCGGTCTTATAGGCTGCATTTTCAAACAGGTTCAGCAGCAGCGCCTTTGCGTTGGCGGTAAAGCCCTCGCCCGGGTCACCTTTTGCACCCGCCGGGCCGGGGTCGCCCTTTTCTCCCTTGTCGCCTTTTTCGCCCTGCGTTCCGGCAGCATTGGCAATGCCTGCTTCCATGTGGTTCAGCTGGGCAGCCGTCAGGGTCTGGCCGTCCACAAAATTCTGTTTTTCGTAGCTCATTTGTTCCTCCCTAAGATCATTTTTCCAAGGATCGCCTGCCCCAGCACGGCAAAAACGTTCTCCTTCGGCGGCTGCGGGTTGCCCCACAGCGTCGCCAGACGGTCGCAGGCATTCATAGCTGCGTCATTGCCCGCCGCCAGAAGCCGCAGTACGGCCAGCAGCGCCTGTTTTTCCGCGGTGGTAATACCGCCGCCTGTGCCCAGCAGCCCCACCAGCGCCTCCCACGCAGGCGTAGCCGGGGCGGGCATCGTGCCCTCTGCCGTGCCGCTGTTGGCGCATACTTTGCACCGCACATCGGCGCTGGTCACGGTGCGGCTGCCGTCCGTGCCCTCAAAGGTGAGGCAGCCCGCGCCGGGCACTGCCGTCACCGCCGCCGGTACGGTCAGGATTCCGTTTTCCACCAGCGTAGCCGCGCTTGCGCCGGGGGTGTGCCAGTGGGCGCACACGGTCAGCCCCTTCCACTCGCCCCGCTGCTCGATGCGCAGCCGGTAGTTGCCCCGGTTGCCCGCATACCCCAGCAGCAGCTGTCCGCCGGGCACCGCTGCCGCGCCGTTTCTGTCCAGCCGGATGGTCATCTCGTTCATGCTGCACCGCCCTTACACATACTGGTAGCCCTCCACGTTGAAGGGATAAGCGTTGTCATTGCTCGCCAGGTTTACATCGACCACGCCGATGTTCACCGTGCCGTTCGCAGCAAAACTCACCTTCACCAGTGCTTCGCCCTTGCAGTAAACGCCGTCCTGCAGATTGTAGGTGTTGCCGCCGCCCACTATGGCCACCGCCGTACCGCCCCGCACGATGCGGGTGCAGCCGTAGTCCGCAGCCGCCGCTGCGGCTACTCCGCCGGTGGTAGCGATCGTGGTACATTCCAGAGGGACCGCCATCCTTACCACAATATAATCCACCTCGTCCGGCACAGTCATCGTCTTGTTGCTTTTGCCCGCTGCACCGTCGCTTGTGTAGACAAGCTTTCCGTTCATGTCCGTCACTCCTCTCAGTTGATTCAGTTTTTCTGCCAGACTAAAGCCCAGCACCGTGTCAAGGTTTTCCGCCGTTACTTCCAGTGTGCCGTCTGCGCTCACGGTCAGGCCCCGCCCCACCTTCACGCCGCCCAGCACGGCTGCGGTGGCGGGCGGCATGGTGCAGCCCATGCCGAATTTCCGGTCTGCCTCAGCCTTGGAGTAAAACCGGTCGTCCGCGCCCAGCTGCAATAGTGCGGCGGCCTTTTCCTGCGCCGACCAGCCTGCTGCCCCGGCGGCACTGGTCAGCGCCTTTTTTACGCCGTAGGGCAGCAGCGCCGGGGTCAGGGGCGCATAGGCCTCGGTCATACGGTCCAACTGCGCCGCCGTGGCGGGCACGGTGGTCAGGGTGGCATCTGCCCGCACCGCAACGCCGTACTGCCCGTCTGCCCGCACCGCGCCGGGCGTTGCCGCCGTAGGCACGGTCTCGCTGCGCACATAGGGGCGCAGGTCCGGCAGCGGGGTGGTATCGGTCTGCACCGCGCCGGTGGCGGCATCCACGCTGAGAATGCGCACCATCTCGCCAGGCAAAGGCTGCACCGGGAGCGGCACCGCCCCCACATCCTGTGCGTTCAGCTGCACCGCGCCGCCCTTGCTGTTCACGCTCAGCACCTGCCCACCGGTGGGTGCATAGCTTTCTGCCCGCAGTGCGGCGGCCTCCGCCCGCTTTACGCAGGCCTCGGCATCGGTACGGTCGGCCAGAATTTTGTCCGCAGTCTTTTGCACCAGTGCCGCCTGCATGGCGGTATCTGCCGCACCGTTCTCGGCACGGCGGGCGCTTTCCGCTGCGGCGTGTGCGCTTTCCAGCACGCGCGCCACAAACTGCTCGTACACCGAGGGCGGCAGCTCCTCACTGCCGCCGTCCGTAGGCAGGGTGGCGTACACATCGTAGCTGCCGGGGCGGGTATAGGCGGTGTAGCCGCCGCTGCCTATGGCGGCCAGCATCCACTGTCCCCGCACGCTGCCGGTCAGGCGGCGGTCAACCGTCACACTGTCGTCGGCGTCCAGCGGAATGGCGGCCAGCTGCACCCCATCGCTGCGGCGCAGATACAGCGCCAGGGTGCACCCCGCCCACGCTGCGGGCAGGATGAACTGCAGCCGGTCCACCCCCTCGGCGTTCTGTGCGCCAAGGTGCAGCCGGTGCGGCCGGGGCACAAATTCGGTGCCGCCGCACTGCTGCTCAAGGATCTCGATCTCCATGCAAAACCTCCTTTTCTGTTTGCTGTCCCGATTGTACCGCCGGGGGCGCAAAACTATCCAGTGTGTACTAAAAATGTGAAATTTTCTGTTCTTCGGCATTTTGCTAAACGGGGTTTTGGCACCGGAAATGCGAGCTTTTCTCCCCTGCCGGAACCGGGTAATTCCCCTGCAGGTTTTCCATGCAAAACCCGCGATGTGGGGCAGCTTGTTTTGGGCGCAGCGGCCGCTGCTGCGGCCTTATTCGCAGAGAAAAGAGCCGGTGCAAATGTTAAAAATTCATGAACGAATTGCCCCCAGAAAAAAGGAAAAAATCAGAAGGAAACCACCTAAAAACCAAAATATCAAAAGAAACACTGTGAAAATTGCACAAAAAATAATGTTATAAATCTAACAAAGTGCAAGACACAAATTTGACAGATGCTTTACGGTCTGGTAAAATAGCGTTTGCGCAACGAACGTTGCAGCGTTTAAATTCTATCTGGATGAAGTAAAAAGCCGTCCTGCGTACGGCACGGCATGGGCAGATGCGGCCTGTGCCGGGGCAGTTTTGTGGTCTGCCCAAAGCGGATTCCAACCTGTAATACGGTGCTCATTCTTTTTACCCGAAGAGAGCATCGTATTTGACTGTGAGACGCTTATACTCAGAGCAGCCACAGTCCGGGCGGCCGGGGTGCTGATGCAATACAGACCCGCGGCCGCGCCAAATACGACAAAGAGAGGAGTTGTCTCGTATCGCTTCCGTTAAATTGAAGAAAGCAGTTACTGCCGCAAAGCAGGCAGTATCTCCCCGTGTGCTGGCATTTTGTGTCATGGTGGTATGCCTTGTGGCTACCCTTGGCGTCACCGCTGCAAATCTGCGGCTGACCTACGTCACCGACTCCAATGGTGCACGGCAGGTCCTTCTGACCGATGCTGATGCTTCCCCCGCACAGGTCATGCACCTTTCCGGCATCCGCTCTGAGGAGGGCGATGAAGTCTACTACACCGCGTTCAGCGGCAATCTTGCCTCCCTGAACATCGAGCGCGCATTCTCCGTCAGCATCACCGCCGACGGGCAGGAGTACCCTGTAAAGCTGGTGTTCGGCACCGTAGCCGATGCACTGGAGCGCGCCGGTATCACCCTTGAAGGGGACGACTACACCGAGCCGGCGCTGGATCACGTTGTGACCGCCGGCAGCAAGATCGTGGTCCACCGCGTGGACTACGCAGAGCGGGTGGAAACTCAGGCCATCCCCTACGACACCCAGTATGTCTACACCAGCCTGTACTTCCGCAACACCGGCCGCACCACCACGGTGCAGCACGGC
>OIWU01000545.1_pt1 | contig 45575 bp, 38 predicted proteins | sample 1587711 | NCBI WGS metagenome assembly OIWU01 (sample SAMEA3888909, study PRJEB22519) | human gut metagenome | biome: human gut; feature: human-associated habitat; material: faeces | place: Denmark | collected 2010 | reverse complement strand
CGCACTGCTTGCCGTCCCACGTGCGGTAGTAGCTGCCGAGCATCTGGTAGCCGCCGCAGATGGTCAGAAACGTCTTTCCGTCAGCGATGGCGGCCTTGATCTCATCGCCCTTTCCGGCTTTCAAGTCGGACAGAAGCACCTCCTGCTCAAAGTCCTGACCACCGCCGATGAAAAACAGGTCAAAGCGCGTAAAATCCGCCTGCTGGCCGACCGTGACCTCCGTCACCTCGGCGCCGATGCCGCGCCACTCCAGGCGGCGGCGCATGCAGAGAATGTTGCCCCGGTCGCCATAGAGGTTCAGAAGGTCCGGGTACAGGTGGCAGATGCGCAGGGTCTTCTCGCTCATTCCCAGAACTCCTTTCCGCCGAGCTGCTTTTGCAGCCGGCCGCGCAGGTCCAGCATGGACGTATACGTCGGCATGATGAACACCGGGTATTCCGACGCGCACATGGCGTCGATCAGCGGGTCATAGTCATAAAACACCTGAATTTTTGCCTCGTCCACGCCCGCGTATTTCAGGCGCAGGCGCAGCTCATCGGCGCGCGTGCCGGACACGAGCACCTGCCGCAGATGCTCGCCCATGGCGGCGAGCCGCTCGAAGTCCGCGTCCCAGATCCACGAGATATCCGTGCCGTCGGCGTCCCGGTCGTTGAGACAGACGGCAAACGCCGCATCCTCGTTCAGCCCGGCAAGGTAGCGCATGGTCTGGTTGCAGCCGGCGGGGTTTTTCACGAGCATCATGCGCCCGGGCGTGCCGCGCAGGTCAAACTTCTCCATGCGGCCGAAGCCGCAGCCGAACGCACCAAGCGCGTGCACGATCGCCTCCGGCGTGAAGCCGAAGGCATACAGCGCCGCCGCCGACCCGACGGCATTGTAGACGTTGTACGCTGCCGGCAGGTTGATGTGCACGGCATACTCCTGCCCTCCGATGGCCATGGTAACGTCGCTCGTGTCCACGCCGAGGTCCTGCACCGCCGTGACGGCGACCTGCGGATCCTCGCGGTGGTAGCCGCACTTCGGGCAGCGGAACGCGCCGAGATGGCCGTACGTGCGGTAGTCATAGACGTACTCCGTCTTGCAGTGGATGCAGTGCGGCGCGTCGGAGATCTCCGTCAGGTCGTCGCCGCCAAGCGGCACGTTCACGCCAAAGCGCACGACCGGGTTCGGCACCTGCGCCGGGATGGACGCGATGAGCGAACAGTCGGCATTGATGCACAGTGTGCTCTCCGGCGTGTGGCGGATGCCCTCGAGGATGTTGTTGAGCGTGTGCGTGATCTCGCCGTAGCGGTCGAGCTGATCGCGGAACACGTTCGTGGCCACGATGACCTCCGGCTTGAGATACTTGAGCACCGTTTTGGACGCCGCCTCATCGCACTCGATGACGGCAAACTGGCACTTGGGCCGGCCGGTCAGGGTGCTGTGCATGGCAAACTCCGCCGTGATGCCGGAGATGAGGTTCGCGCCCGAGCGGTTGGCAAAGTAATTGAGCCCCGCATCGGCGAACGCCTGCTCGATCATGCGGGAGCTGGTCGTTTTGCCGTTCGTACCGGTGACGAGGATAACGCGCACGCCCTGCGAGAGCACGCCGAGCACCTGCGGATATACCTTCAGCGCCACCCGGCCGGGAAACGCCGTGCCGCCGCGGCGCAGCAGCCGCAGCAGACCGCGCGCGAGCTTACATAGCAATACTGCAAAAAAAGTTCGGATCTTCATTCGTTGGGGTCACTCCGTGATGATTTGCACCTGTCAGCAGATGCTCATTTTGACTGTTTTTCCGGCCATGGTCAGCATGTCGCGCAGCTCCTGCACAAGCTGCAGCTTGCGCTCAAAGCCAAAGTCGCCGTCCTGCTGGGCAAGATTGATGGCGTTGCCGAAGAGGACGTTGATCTCCGTCGCCTCTTCGAGCAGAATGAGCGCGAGCCGGGACGCGCCGTCCTTCATTCTGGCCAGTTCCAGCGTATACATGCCGTCGGCGAGGTAGGCCTTGATGCGTTCCATCGTCGCATTGATCGTCACGACGCCCTCGGTCGCAAGGTCCACGCCGTGGATCTCGCTCATCGGCGGCACTTCCTCCGTGCCGCTGCCAGGCAATGTGCGCACCTTGACGCCCAGATACTCCGCAACGGCTTTGGCCGTGGTGCCGCCGCAGACGATATGCTTGCCCTCCTTGCCGAAGAACAGGCGTATGGTGCTCAGATCGTCGTCCTTGCTCTCGGGCGGACCGATCATGATATTGACCGGGCAGCGCTCGCGCAGGCGCGCGACGACGATGGTCGTATCGTCGTGCATGGCGTCAAGATCGAGCGTCCTGACGGTCGAGAGGATGCTGGCCGCCACGCGCTGAGCGGAAACGTCCGGCGTGTAGTTGCGCAGGATAAAATCCTCAATATCCTGCTGTGCCCAGCCGGCGTCCGTCGTCACGCCGCGGCCTGCCTCCGACACCCCGTCGCTGAACAGGACGAGCATATCGCCGACGTCAAAATGCAGGTGGCTCTCATGCAGCTCCTTTTCCTGAATAAAGTTCACGGAATAGTTGTATTTCGCGATCGCACCGTCATGCACGAACACGGCGCTCGGATTGTCATACTGGATCAGGCGCACGCGGCTGCCGTTCGTCTGCAGGATTGTGAAGGTCGCGTAGGCGAGCTTGCGCTCCTTGCACATGGGGAGCGTCTCGGCCACAGTCGTGACGCACTCTTCGATCGGCACATCGCCCTTGAGCATCGTTGTGAGCATGGTCGAAGTCAGCGTGGAAAGAATGTTCGCCTTGACGCCGCTGCCAAGGCCGTCGGAGAGAATGACCGTCGCGTCATCATCGGCCCATTCCAGGATGCACTGGTCGCCGCAGAGCGTCTCCCCGTCCTTGTTGCGGCTGATAACGCTGATGTCCCACACGGTGTTGCTGCAGCGGTTGGTTCGTTTACGCATCATCATCGCTGTCCTCATCAAGCATGATGGCTTCCTTCAGGTCGTGGACCGCCACCTTGGTTTCCGCTGCCGTCTCGCCGAGCAGACTCGCGATCTCGTGGACGATGCGCAGCTGATTGGCAATGATATCGTCCGCCAGATCGGCCGCGTGAATCTTCGTTTTCTGGATCTTGTTGCGGCGCTGGCGCGCTTTCGTCACATCGCGCATGATGCAGGTGAAGAGCGTCCGCTCCGGGTCGCAGATGAAAATACGCTCGAGGTAGACGTTATAATCTGCGAGGAACACCTCATCCGTGACCTGCGTCTCCTCCTGGCTGATCATCTTCACAAAATCGTACTCATCCATGATGCGCGAGACCGGGTAACCGATGATATCTGCCGGATCCTTGATGCCGAAGATCTTGCAGGCCGCCTTGTTGATCTGCTTGACCTTCAGCTTTTTGCCGACGGTGACGATGCCCTCCGGCGAGACGTTGATGATCTTCTCGGAGTAGGTCTCGGCACGCTCTTTCATGTATGGCATGCACATGCTGATCTCGGCGCGGCCCTCGTAGACGGCGATGGCCTTGTCGCGGCAGGTGCGGTAACCGCACAGGCCGCAGTTGAGCTCATCCGCCGGGCTGAATTTGCCCATTTTGCGCAGAATGCCATTGATGACGGAGTCCGGCGGCAGGTCGATTGGGTGCTTCTTGTCGATGAGCACGCGGCGCATATCCACCGGCTCCTGAATGTCGAAGTTTTTTCCGCCGCCGGCGCTCTTGATCACGCGGCGGCGCGATTCGAGCAGGTTTGTGTGCTTCTGCCGGAAAGCAAGACCGCCGACGCAGTTGCCGTGGCAGGCGGACATTTCGATAAAGCAGTTGCGCAGCTCACCGTTGACGACGCTCTTGAGCGTCTGAATGCTGTCATCCAGACCGTCAAGGAACAGATAGTCGCGCCCGGAATCGAGCGACATAGAGTGCAGGACGCCGTTCGTGATCGTGTAGCCGCGCGAGAGCATCGGCTCATCGGCCGGGACGTTGGGATCAACGGCTACACCGGCCTCATGCATCCAGTCCTCCAGCTCCGTGAACGTGATGTCGTAGTCCGCGCCGACGCTCTCAAAGCGCGTCGTCTCCTCCTTCTTGGAGATGCAGGGGCTGATGTAGACAATGGTCGCGCCCGGGTAGCGTTTGCGCAGCAGCACGGCGTGCGCCTGCATGGGCGAGAGCACCGGCGCCAGATACGGCAGCGCCTCCGGCAAGTGCTTTTCCACATAGAGTACGATCGTCGGGCAGCCGGAGGTGATGATCGGCGCATCGCCCGGCTGGGCGGCAAGCTTTTCAAGCTCCTTCTTGACCAGATAGGCACCCTCCGCCGTCTCATGCGCCGCCGCAAAGCCGAGTTTTTTGAGCGGCTCTTCGATGCCCGCAAAACCGGGAGTATCAAAATAAGCGATGTAGGAGGAGTCGACGCTCACAACGACCTGCCGGCCGGATGCGATCAGTTCCTGGATCTGTGCAACGTCGCTGATGTCCTCCTTGGCGTGCTGCGGACAGACGGACACGCAGTTGCCGCAGAGAATGCAGTCGCTGGAAATGATCTGTGCGTGACCCTGATAGACGCGGATGGACTTGACCGGGCAGAACCGGACGCATTTGTAGCAGTTTTTGCAGTTGGCCTGTTTGAAACGCAGAACATCCATGGGGTTCCCGCCTTTCTGTGAAAAATCACATTGTGTATGTTTCTTTAATGTAGCACAAAACCGCGCGGGACACAAGCCCCGCGCGGTCATCCGCAGTTCGATTCAATGTTCCCGGCAAAGGTCGGCGCGCTCCGCGATCTGAAACTGCGCAAAGTACGTCTCCTCCATTGGGATCCAGACGTTTGTAAACATCGGCAGCATCTTTTCACCGCTGCGTGCGGCAATGCGGCGGCGCTGCTCCTCCGGGCCGACCGAGAGAAACACATGCAGGTCATAAAGATCCCACAGTGCCGGATGGCAGGAGTAAGAACCCTCGATGAGATTGACTGCCCGTGCCTCTGCATGCACCGGCGCACGCAGCTGCTGCGTGTGGCAGTCATAAGGGCGGTACGTCACCGGAGCGCCGTCGTGAAGCGGGCGGAGGACCTCGGTCAGAAAGCGCTCAAAGTCCACATTGCCGCCCGGCTGGTGCAGACGCTCGGGCGTGCGCTGCTCCGGGCGGAGAAAAAAGTCATCCATATGGAACACATTGCAGCCGAGCTGCGCCTGAAGGGACGCGGCCAGCGTAGTCTTTCCGGCGGCACAGCGGCCGTCGATGGCAACGAGTACGCGCGGCTGCACGGCTGCGAGCGCGCGGATGCGCCGCAGGAGAACGGTTTCAAAATCAGTCATACAAAGCACCTGCCGTTAAGAGGATGTCTTATCATAATCCCACAAGCGTGCGCTGTCAAACCGGGGATTTCCAGCGCGCAAAAACCGCCGGCAGACACCTCATCGGCATCCGCCGGCGGCGGGAACGGTTTACTCTTCGACCTTTCCGGTTAGCGCCTCAGTGAGCGTGCGCCAGCCGAGCATGGCACATTTCACACGCGCGGGCATGTGCGCAATGTCCTTGAGCGCCGAGGCTTCTTCGAGACTGTCGATCTCTTCCTCGGTCGCCTCGCCGTGGATCATGCGCAGGAAGGTGCGGCCCATTTCCAGCGCCTTTTCCTTCTTCTGCCCCACGATCATGCCGAGCATGATGTCCGCCGACGCCTGCGAGATGGCGCAGCCGTCGCCGACAAAGCCGCCGTCGGTGATGACATCGCCGTCGGTCTTGAGTTTGAGGACGATGTTGTCGCCGCAGCTTGGGTTCACGCCTGCGAGCGCAATATCCGCGTCCGGAATGTCGTGCTTGAACTCCGGATGGATGTTGTGCTCGGTCAGGATCTCGTTATAGAAGCTTCTATTTTCCATATCCCATACGCTCCCTCAGGGTCGAGAGGCTCTCGATGAACCGGTCGACATCCTCATCAGTGTTATAGAAGGCAAAGCTGGCGCGGGCCGTCGCGTTCAGGCCGAGGTGCGTGAGCAGCGGCTGCGCGCAGTGGTGGCCAGCGCGGATGTTCACGCCGTCGGACGCCATGATCTCGCTGATATCGTGCGGGTGCACACCGTCGACCGTGAACGTGATGATGCCGTTGTGATCCTCCGGCTTGTCCGTGCCGAGCACGTGCACATGCGGGACGGACAGCACACGCGCGAGGGCGTTGACCGTCAGGTCATGTTCGCGCTGCTGGATGGTGTCAAAGCCAACGCCCTGCACGTACTGGATGGCAGCAGCCAGACCGGCCGCGCCGGCGGCATTGACCGTACCGGCCTCGAATTTATGCGGCAATTCGGCATAGACGGCGCCCGTGCGCGTGACGGATTCGATCATTTCGCCGCCGGAGAGAAACGGCGGCATTTCCTCGAGCAGGTCCTCCCTGCCGTACAGCCCGCCGATGCCCATGGGGCCAAAGACCTTGTGGCCCGAGAAGGCGAAGAAATCCGCGCCCAGCTCCTGCACGTTCACCGGCATGTGCGGCGTGCTCTGCGCGCCGTCCACGACCATGACCGCGCCCTTTTTGTGCGCCATGGCGGCGACCTCCTGCACCGGGTACTTCCGGCCGAGGACGTTCGACACCTGCGTCATCGCGACGATCTTTGTGCGCCCGCTGATGAGCGATTCGATCTGCTGAAGATCCACGCTGCCATCAGGCGCGCACTCGATAAACTTCAACTCCGCGCCAGTCTGGCGGCAGACCATCTGCCACGGCAGCAGATTGCTGTGGTGCTCCATGATGGACACGAGCACCTCATCGCCCGCTTTCACATGCGTCAGGCCGTAGCTGTAGGCGATGAGATTCAGGCTCTCGGTCGTGTTGCGGGTAAAGATGATCTCGCGCGCCGACTTTGCGCCGATGAAGCTGCGCACCGTCTCGCGCGCCTGCTCATAAATATCGGTCGCCTCGACGCTCAGCGGATACAGGCCGCGCAGAGGGTTCGCGTTGTGGCAGCGGTAGAAATCCGCCACTGCATCGAGCACGCACTGCGGGCGCTGGGCCGTGGCCGCGTTGTCGATATAGGCGACGTCCGTATGCTGAAAGATCGGGAAGTCATTTTTGTAGTTATACGCCATCGTTGAGTTCCTCCTCCAGCGTCTGAAGAATCTGCGCGCGCAGCGCTTCGTCGTCCACCGTGCGCGCAAAGCGCTCGATCGATGCGCGGGCCAGGATGTTTTCGGCCTGTTCGCGCGAGATGCCGCGGCTCTCAAAGTAAAACAGCGTCTCGTCATCGAGCTCGCCAATGGTCGCGCCGTGGTTGCCGACGACGTTTTCCTCTGCGCAGAGGATGAGCGGTACCGTCTTGTTGACAACATCGTCGCCGAGCATGAGTACGGTCTCCTTCTCGTTGCCCACGGAGTTGGCTGAACCGGTCTTAAAGTCGATCGTGCCGCGGAAAACTTTCTTCGCCGCATCCTTGAGCGCGCCGGACATGTCGATCTCACACTCCGTGTTCTTACCGTAGTGGTTGACGACGACGTTGACATCGATCGTCTGGCTGCCGCGGCCGAGATAGCCGATCTGCGCCGAATAACGGCTGCCGTCGCCGACAAGCTCCGTGTCGTTGTCCGAATACAGGTCGCCCCTGCCCAGGAGGATCTGCGTCATGTCAACGCCGGCATCGGGCGCGCAGTCCGCGTCCGTTCTGGCATAGAGCAGCGCACCGTCCTGCGCACCGAGCACCTGCACAAGGCGCAGAGACGCACGGTCATGCAGCGTCAGCGCCGTTTCCACGGCGAAGCTGCCCTGCGTATCCAGCACCATATACACCGTTGCCTGCACACCGGCGGCCACTTCGACCGCAATGTGCTTGCGGCTATGGCCCTCGGCGCCGGTCAGGCGGATGTGCAGCGGCTGCGCCTGATTTTCTGCTGTAATTTCATATGCATCTGTCCCGAGATCGGCCGTTTCGGCCACATTCCACGGGATGGTCGCTTCGTTGACATTGAGATGGTTCCACGTTCTGGTCGGCAGTTTGTTGACGACCAGCTGTTGCGTCGTATTCACGATATTCCCTCCTTTCGGAATGTGCGGTCAGCCGATGCTGCCCTTCATCTCCAGACGAATGAGATTGTTCATTTCTACCGCGTACTCCAGCGGCAGTTCCTTGGAGACATTGTCCGCAAAGCCGCTGACGATCAGCGCACGGGCGTCCTCCTCGCTCATGCCGCGGCTCATGAGATAAAACACTGCTTCGTTGCTGATGCTGCCGATCTTGGCCTCATGGCCGACGGCGGCGTCCTTCGTGCGGATATCCATGGCCGGGACGGTATCGGACCGGGACTCGGAATCGAGCATCAGTGACTGGCACGACACGGAGGATTTCGCGTGCTTGGCGCCCTTTTGCACCACGACGCTGCTGCGGAACGTGCTGATGCCGCCGCTCTTGCTGATGGAGCGCGTATTCATGTACGAACTCGTATTCTTGCCGATGTGCACGACCTTCGCGCCGGTGTCGAGGTTCTGCCCCGCGCCGGCAAATGTGACGCCGGTGAACTCCATCTTAGAGTTATCGCCTTTGAGCACGCTCATGGGGTACAGGCAGCCGACGTGGGAGCCGAACGAGCCGGACACCCACTCGATCACGCCGCCCTCTTCCACGAGCGCACGCTTGGTGTTGAGGTTATACATGTTTTTCGACCAGTTCTCAATGGTCGAGTAGCGCAGCTTCGCGCCCTTCTTGACGTACAGCTCCACACAGCCGGCGTGGAGGTTTGCGACGTTATATTTCGGCGCCGAGCAGCCCTCGATGAAGTGCAGGCTCGCACCCTCGTCGACGATGATAAGCGTGTGCTCAAACTGGCCCGCGCCCTTGGCGTTCAGGCGGAAATACGACTGCAGCGGGATGGACACCTGCACACCCTTCGGCACGTACACGAACGAGCCGCCGGACCAGACCGCGCCGTGCAGCGCCGCAAACTTATGATCGCGCGGCGTAACGAGCTTCATGAAGTACTTTTGCACCATGTCGGCGTACTCGCCCTTGAGTGCGCTCTCCATATCGGTATAGACAACACCCTGTGCGGCCACCTCGTCCTTGACGTTGTGGTACACGAGCTCGGAGTCGTACTGCGCGCCGACGCCGGCAAGCGATTTGCGCTCCGCCTGCGGGATGCCGAGGCGCTCAAACGTGTCTTTAATGTCCTGCGGGACGTCCTTCCAGTCGCTTTTCATGTCGGTCTTGGGGCGGACGTAGGTCGCGATATGATCCATGTCCAGGCCCTCGATGGACGGGCCCCAATCCGGGATCGGCATCTCATTATAGATCTGCAGCGACTCCAGCCGGAACTGCTGCATCCAGACCGGATCGTCCTTTTCCTTCGAGAGCGTGTCAATGATCTCCGGCGTCAGGCCCTCCTGCATGCGATAGGCATCGTCCTCTTTGTCGCGGATGTCATAGACACTGCGGTCAATGTCCGCGACCTGACTTTTTTCCTTCATTCGGATCGCCTCGCTTTCAGTCTGCCTGGATGCCGCCAAAGCCGTTTTCGTTGATGGTATCGACGAGCGATGCATCACCGTTTTTCACGATGATGCCCTTTTCCATGATGTGTGCCGCGTCCACCGTCAGCGCCTCGAGAATACGCGTGCTGTGCGTGATGATAAGCAGCGAGCCGTGCACGCGCTCGCGGTAGAGCTGCACGCCCTTAGAGACCGTGCGCACCGCGTCGACGTCCAGACCGGAGTCTGTCTCGTCGAGGATGGCGAGCTTCGGCTCGAGCATGAGCATCTGCAGAATTTCGGCTTTCTTCTTCTCACCACCGGAAAAGCCCACGTTAAGATCGCGCTCGGCGTAGGAAGCGTCCATCGCCAGCAGCTCCATCGTCTCGGCGAGCTTCTTCTTGAAGTCCCAGAGGCGGATGCGCTTGCCGGTCTTTTGCTCCAGCGCGCTGCGGATGAAAGCGCTGAGCGTCACGCCGGGCACCTCGAGCGGATTCTGGAAGGACAGGAAAATGCCCTTTTTCGCGCGCTCATTGACCGGCAGCTCCGTGATGTCCTCGCCGTCAAAGACGATCTTGCCGGCCGTGACCGTATACTCCGGATTGCCGGTGATCGCGTAGCCGAGCGTGGACTTACCGGTGCCGTTCGGTCCCATGAGCACGTGCGTCTCGTCTTTGCCGACGGTCAGATCTACACCGTGCAGGATCTCCTTCTCGCCTGCGCTCACGTGCAGGCCGCTCACTTCAAGCAGGTTGCTGTTCATATATGCGTCCTCCGTTCCAATGGCAGGCCGCGCCGGACGGCACGGCTGCATAATATACACAAATTCGAGAGGCTCTGGAGGGGTTGACACGTAATCCCTACCTCTATGGCATGAATTATATGCCTATATTCCCACGCTGTCAATAGGAATAAGAAACGTCGGCAGCAAAAAAATGCGCACGGCCGCAAAACCGTGCGCACTTTTGACACAAATCTTTAGAATTGGAACAGGTTCAGGCCGATCTCCTCGCTGTGGAAGCGATCCACCCGCCCGTCAATGACCGTGATGACCATTTCGCAGGTGGCGCTGATGACGGCGCGGTTCAGATGCCCGCCGAACACCTCGCCCTTTTCGTTGCCGGCACTCATGTGCAGGTGCGTGTAAAACGCGCCGTCCATCGTATTGATGGTGCCGGTCAGCGAGACGATCTCGAAATCGCCCGCGAACGAATTGGCGTGGTATTGCTTTTCGGCCGTGTGGAACACGCCGACCGTGAATTCACCGACCGCACCGAGTGCCTGCACGCTCGCGAGCTTGATCTGCTCGGCCTGCGCGATCGCCTTGACCTGCTCGAGCACTTCCTCGCCGCGGTCAATGCGGGCGACGATGGTGTTTCCGAATCTTCGATACTCCATGGGGCTCCTCCTTTGGCTTCGTTTATTTGGATTATACCGCGCCCCCTGCCGGCTTGCAAGGGGCGCGGCAGAAATTATTCGAGCTCGAACGCGCCGGTATAGAGCTGATAGTACACGCCCTTTTCTGCGATGAGCTTTTCATGGCTGCCGCGCTCGATGATGCGGCCGTGGTCGAGCACCATGATGACGTCGGCGTTTTTGACCGTCGAGAGCCGGTGCGCAATAACGAACACCGTGCGGCCCTCCATGAGCTTATCCATGCCGCTCTGCACGAGCGCCTCCGTGCGGGTGTCGATAGAGCTGGTCGCCTCGTCGAGGATCATGACCGGCGGATCGGACACGGCCGCGCGCGCGATGCTCAGCAGCTGGCGCTGGCCCTGGCTCAGGCCGCTGCCGTCGCCCTTGAGCACGGTGTTGTAGCCGTCCGGCAGCATGCGGATGAAGTGGTCGGCGTTGGCGAGCTTTGCCGCCGCGATGCAGTCATCATCCGTCGCGTCCGGATTGCCGTAGCGGATGTTCTCCATGACGGTGCCGGTGAAGAGGTTCACGTCCTGGAGCACAATGCCGAGACTGCGGCGCAGATCGGCCTTGCGGATCTTATTGATGTTGATGCCGTCATAGCGGATCTTGCCGTCGGCAATGTCGTAGAAGCGGTTGATGAGGTTCGTGATCGTCGTCTTGCCGGCGCCGGTCGCACCGACGAAGGCCACCTTCTGGCCCGGTTCAGCATAGAGCGTGATGTCGTGCAGGACTTCCTTGTCCGGCGTGTAGCCGAAGTCCACGTGATCGAACACGACGCGGCCCTCGAGCTTCGTGTACGTGACCGTACCGTCGCCGTGCGGGTGCTTCCACGCCCAGAGGCCGGTGTGGTGGTCAGCCTCGACGAGCGCACCGTTTTCTTCCTTTGCGTTAACGAGCGTCACATAGCCGTCGTCCGTCTCCGGCTCGGCGTCCATAAACGCAAAAATGCGCGACGCGCCGGCCAGCGCCGTGACGATGGAGTTGAACTGGTTGGAGATCTGCGAGATGGGGTTTGTAAACCCGCGCGAGAGCGTCAGGAACGACGCGATCATGCCGAGCGTGAGCGTGTTCATGCCGGTCAGACCGAGGTTCGGCGTGCCGGCAATGGCCATCGTGCCGCCGATGACGGCGATGATGACATACTGCAGGTAGCCGACGGCGTTCATCATCGGCATCATGCTGTTGGCCATGCCGCTGGCGCACGCGGCGTTTTCCGCCCAGACGCGGTTGCGGCGGTGCAGTTCCGCCTTGCTCTGCTCTTCGTGGCAGAACACCTTGACGACCTTCTGGCCGTTGACCATCTCTTCGACATAGCCGTTGAGATCCGCCAGCGCCCTCTGCTGCGCCATGAAGTAGCCGCCGATGCGGCCGGTGAGCCTGCGCACAAATACAAGAATGAGTGCCATGACCGCGCAGACGATCAGCGTCAGCCAGACGCTGATATACAGCATGCAGAAGAACACGACCGTCAGCGTAAACACGGACGACACGAGCTGGGCCATGGACTGCGCGATCATCTGTCGCAGCGTGTCGGTATCGTTCGTATACAGGCTCATGATGTCGCCGTGCGTATGCGTGTCAAAATAGCGGATGGGCAGGCGCTGCATCTTTTCAAACATCTCGTCGCGGATGCGCTTGAGCGTGCCCTGCGCGATCGTGACCATGCGGCGGTTATACAGCCACGTGGCCAGGGTGCCGATGAGGTACACGCAGCCGATCGTGACCAGTGCGCGGATCAGGCCGGAAAAGTCCGGCGACGCCGTGCCGAGCATGGGGACGATATAGCCGTCGATCAGCTTCTGCAGGAACATGGACGAGGCTGCGCTGGCGACCGCGCTGAGCAAAATGCAGATGGTCACGAGCACGAGCGTGCCCTTATAGGCGCGCATATACGACAGCAGGCGCTTGAGCGTCTGGGAATCAAACTTCGGGCGTTCAGGCATCGTCCTCGCCTCCCTTCTGCTGGGACTCATAGACTTCGCGGTAAATTTCACACGTGCGCAGCAGCTCCTCATGGCTGCCGACGGCGTCAATGTGGCCGTCATCGAGCACGACGATGCGGTCCGCGTTCTGCACGGAACTGATGCGCTGCGCGATGATGATCTTCGTCGTTTCCGGGATATAGGCCGAAAAGGCCTGCTGGATCTGCGCGTCCGTGCGCGTGTCGACAGCGCTCGTCGAGTCGTCGAGAATGAGCACTTTCGGCTTTTTCAGCAGCGCGCGGGCGATGCACAGGCGCTGCTTCTGGCCGCCGGAGACATTCGTGCCGCCCTGCTCGATATAGGTGTCATAACCGTCCGGCATGGCGGAGATGAACTCATCCGCACACGCGAGCACACAGGCGTGCCGGAGTTCCTCGTCCGTGGCATTCTCATTGCCCCAGCGGAGGTTCTCCTTGATCGTGCCGGAAAAAAGCTCGTTTTTCTGCAGCACCATGGCAACGGCGTTGCGCAGCGTCTCCAGATCATAATCGCGCACGTCCACGCCGCCGAGCGTCAGCTTGCCGCCGGTGACGTCGTACAGACGCGGGATGAGCTGCACGAGCGAGGATTTGGACGCGCCCGTGCCGCCGATGATGCCGATCGTCTCGCCGGAGCGGATGTGCAGGTCAATGTCATCGAGCACCTTTTTGTCCGCCTTGGAGGCATAAACAAAGCTCACATGGTCAAAATCAATGGCGCCGTTGCGCACGGTCATGACCGGGTGCTCCGGATTTTGAATGTCCGTCTTTTCCTCGATCACCTCGGCAATGCGGCGCGCGGACGAGAGCGAGATCGTCAGCATGGCAAAAACCATCGACAGCATCATCAGGCTCGAGAGGATCTGCATGGCGTAGGTGATGAGCGCGGTGAGGTTGCCGGTCGTCAGGCCGAGCGCCGTATCGTTGCCGCTGGCGATGATGGCCTTGGCGCCGAGCCAGGAGATGATGATCATGCATGCATAGATGCACGACTGCATCAGCGGCGCATTGAGCGTGATGAGCCGCTCGCCCTTGGAAAAGTCCTTATAAATGCGCTCGGAAATGGCGCCGAACTTGCGGATCTCGTGCTGCTCCTGATTAAAGGACTTCACGACGCGGATACCGCGGACATTTTCCTGCACGACGTTGTTGAGCGCGTCATACGTGCGGAACACGCGCGTAAAGATCGGGAACACGCTGCGGATGATGAAAAACAGCGCCACCGCGAGGATGGGCAGAATGATGAGAAACGTCATGGAAATATCACGGCTGATGCGGAACGACACGATCATGGAAAAAATCAGCATGACCGGCGAGCGGATCGCCATGCGCATGAGCATCTGAAAGGCATTCTGCACGTTCGTGACGTCCGTCGTCAGGCGCGTGACGATGGACGCAGTGGAAAACTTGTCGATGTTGGAAAACGCAAAGGTCTGCACGTTGTTGTACATATCCTCACGCAGGTTCGCGCCAAAACCGACGGATGCCCGTGCTGCGATGCGCGCTGCAAGCACGCCGGTCGCGAGCTGGAACGCCGCCAGCAGCAGCAAAAATGCGCCGAACTTCCAGACCGCCGCCATGCTGCCGCCCTCAATGCCGAAGTCGATGAGGTTGGACATATACAGCGGGATCACGATCTCAAACACGACCTCCAGCGCCGAGAGCAGAACCGTCACGAGCGCGGGGCCTTTGTTTTCCCGCAGGCTGCGGGACAAGGTATGAAGCATGGATTTCCTCCTTCCTGAATCGCAGACCGATCAGCCGAGGTTGGCATAGATCGTGCGCAGCGCCGATTCCAGCGCCGCGATCTCATCCGGCGTCAGCGAGCGCAGCATCTGCTGCTCCGTCGCGTTGATCGTTGCCTGCATCTCGTGCGCGATCGCGGCAGCACGCTCCGTCTGGCCGACGATCTTGCTGCGTTTGTCCGCCGGGTCGAGCCAGCAGCGCACAAAGCCGTTTTGCTCCATGCGGCTGATGATGCCCGCCACCGTCGGGTGCGACACCTGCAGAAACCCTTCGATCTCCTTTTGCGTCGCCTGCCCGCCATTGCGGGCCAGATAGCCCAGCACGCGGCTTTGCGTCAGCGTCAGCCCCTGCTGCGCGAGATCGGCATCTGCCCGCATTTTGATCTTATCCGTGATCATCTTTAATAGACATCCGATTTGAAATTGCTCCATGATACACCTCCAAATGTGTAGCACGCTACGCATTATAGCGATCATATTTTTTATCGTCAAGAGGCGTCACAAATTGTTTACATGCGAAAAAAGCCCGCCTGCCGAAGCAGACGGGCTGTACAGAAAAAGATTACAGGTGCTGGTCGCGGTCGATCTTATCGTAGTGCTTGAGCAGGATACCCTCCATAACGGAGGTCAGCTTCATGTCCAGGTTCCAGAAATAGATGACAAACGTGACCACGAACGCGCCGAGTGCGCCGAGCGATACACCCATAAGGGCCTTGAGCAGCTTGCTTTTCAGATTGTTCATGTTCGATCTCCTCTCTGATTACCAGGACTTGTCGTCCTTCAGAGTCTCCAGGCTCGGATCCACGGGCTCTTCCTGCATGACGGTGCGCATGTAATCGTTGACCTGCTGGCGCACGCCCTGGCGCGAGACCACGCGCGGATCAAACAGATCGTGCGTGACCCAGATGAGGTGAATACCGTGCTCGCGGGCGCGCTCCTCAAACAGACCGTGCATGCCGTCGAGCGCTTTGCAGCTCATGTGCTCCCAGAGGATGACCATGTCGGCGTTGAACTGCTCGCAGAACTCCCAGAGCTCGTCGAGCAGGACCTTGTATCCGCCGTGGGTACGGTTGCGCATGATCATGTTCTCGGTCAGCCAGGCCATGTCGTAATATGCCTGCTCGCGGTTTTCGGGCGTGTCCTCCGTGACGAGTTCGCGCGTCGAGACCATGGAGAGCATATCCGTCAGCGGCACGATGCACCAGCAGTTGAGCAGCCAGACGAGGAAGTCCATGTAAAAGTGCGACTGCACGCCCCAGACGATGGCGCGGTGGCGGTACTCGTTGGCGGCCTTCTTCTGCTTACGGTAAGCGCGCTCGGCGAGCTGGGTGATCTTGCGATCGACTTCGCGGAACGCGGGGACCTTGCCGCAAATGGCCATGTAGTTCGTTTCGGTATACAGTGCGAGGTTGGAGCCAAAGACCTGCGGGTAGTCGGTCTTGTTCATCTCCAGCCACTCGAGGCGGCACTTGGTGGCATAGTTCACGCGCTCGGCGCACTCGAAGTACGCTTTCCAGTCCCACTTCTCGCCGGTGTGCTCTTCGATGAAGGCAATGGCGTTTTTGATCTCCTGTGCAACGTAATCCTGCACGTCGTCCTCGCGGTGGCGCAGAGGCGCAGCGAGCTGGAGTACCGGGATGCCGTCCTCAAGCTCGAGACGCTTGGAGATGACGCCGTTGCCGAGCAGGGAGCCGTCGCACGTCGTGTTGCACTGCACGGCGCAGGCGCCGAGCACCGGAGCGTCATCGTCGATGGACACGCCCGCCTCCGCCTCGGGCATCGGGTAGACGTTCTGATCGGTGCAGAGCAGTCATACCGCGGTGTGCACCACTGCGGCTATTGCGGCTTCGGCAACTGCAGCAACTGCAAAAACGCCGGCGGAAACTGCACGTTTGCCTATATCGACCTGGGCATCGCCGTTTCTTCTGCAGCCATGGCCGCCGCGATGGATACCGTGGATACTCGCATCATGTTTTCTGTCGGCAAGGCCGCCGCTGAAACGGGGTATGCCGAAAACGTCCTGTGGCTTGGCATTCCGATCTCGATCTCCGGCAAGAGCATCTTTTTCGACCGCGGGATCTTTCACGACTGACAGGAGGCATCATGGGAACGCAGCCATACAAAAGTATTTGCTACTGCACGAATCTCCGCCGGAGCGCAAATATGCTCTCCGATATCTATGACGCTTGTTTAAAGCCATCCAGCGTGACCGTTTCGCAGTATTACCTGTTGGTCAATCTGTCCAGACTCGGCAGCGCGAATATCACGCATTGGGCGCAGCGGGTCGGGCTCGACCGGAGCACGATGGTCCGGAATATCAAGCCGCTGCAGACACGCGGCTACGTGGAAACGACCGAGGGGCGCGGAAAGGCGTTCACATTGACACCGGAAGGCGAACACGTTCTGGAGCTGGCAATCCCGCTGTGGGAGCACGCGCAGGAGAAAATTCAGTCAGCCTTAGGCGATGACGATGCGCAGGCGCTTTTGCGCATCAGTGAAAAGCTGCAGGAGATCGGCAAATGAAGCAGCATGATGATAGAGCTTATAACATATAAAAAGAGCTGTCTGACTGCGTTGCAGTAGACAGCTCTTTTTGATCTTTTTGAAAAACATGAGTGCCTACAGGCTTTTTCGGCCTCGGCAATTATTCCTACTCACGCACTAAAACCGTGACCTAAATAATTTCGTACAAATTTCGTATTTCGCGGTGTATCAAGGTTGTTGCAGTACTTGCTAATACTACAAATGACAAAAAAGTATGGTTAGGTGTTGTCGTCCTTTTTTCTCCTGCACCACGCCGAAGTTCAGCAATCCCAGGTTCGGTCGTTTACTCAATGTCATATACTGATGCGATTCCACACCAGCGGCGCGATGTTGGGCAGATTCTTGTCCCCAACGAGATCATTCGCCGCACCCATACTAATTTTCCCGTCAACTGACATCAGCATAAACAGAGTTGCGGTTGATTCACCTCTCTTGGCTACCCCTTAAAGCTTTTTGCCGCAGTTGGCACAATACTGATAATTGAAAGGATTGAAGTGTGAGCATTCACAAAACCGCATGGTCTGATCTATGTCATAAGCTAAGTATAAATGTTTCAGCTTCTCTTCATCTTTGATTTTTCTTCCGCACATAGGGCAAAACTTGCAATGCTCAGGCACTTTGCTATTGCAGCAATCTGTTATGATCCCGCGAACACGCTTTTTTAGCTCAGGCGGGGACATGTGCAATCTTCTGTCGTAGGAAATCTCTGCAGTATTTTCGCCAGCTGCATTGCTTCCCCATTGACATATTTCCTCAAGCACAACGGTTATTCTGTAAAAATCTTCACTGTCGCAGCTGTAGCAAACAAAACTTCTTCCATTTTCAAACAGCAACCGTATGCTGTTATCAATGAAAAATCCGCAAGCACCAACACGCATATTTTCAATAATATGGACGTCAGTTTTCCACCGGCTGAAATCAACTGCTTTCAGTACAGCAAACAGTTTTTCTTTTTGCGCATCGATAATCTGAAACACGCGCGGTTCAAAGAGCCCTGGGGGATGTCTCAAACCGCCGTCCCTGCTGCCGTTGATTTTATTTTCACATCGGATGCTGCCAGTTACCCTGTCATAATCAATATACCGAATGGGGTAATCGCCAAAAGAAACCTGGAGCCTCACGACATTGGAAACATCCATCTCATCTGGCTTCCATCTATATGTCCAATTGTCTATATAACTGCCGAAAAAGGCTGTGTCAAACTCACACGAGCGGGCTAACCGTATTGCCTCTAAACCACATTTTCTACATTTATACTTGATACTCTCTTCAAATTCATCAATTCTTGTGAAATCGTGAGAATCAAAAGCACACGCTTGTTTTCCTGCTGGAAGCTTGCCGTGTCTATTTCGGATTTCCTGTTCGCTATTGCCTTGCATTTTCAGCCTCCGTTTTGCTTGAAAAATAAGCGACATGAAATGGTATGCCCGCAACACAAAATGCCCGGAAGTTTGCGATTTCAAGGTTTGAGGGAAGCGTTTGTTTATTCCCACTCGATCGTGGCAGGCGGCTTAGATGTGATGTCGTAAACGATGCGGTTGATGCCCTTGACCTCGTTGACAATGCGCACGGAGACGCGGTCGAGCACGTCGTACGGAATGCGCGTCCAGTTGGCGGTCATGAAGTCCGTCGTCGTGACGCTGCGCAGCGCGAGCGTGTAGTCATAGGTACGTCCGTCGCCCATAACGCCGACGGAGCGCATATTCGTCAGCACCGCGAAGTACTGATTCATCGTCTGCTCGAGATGCGCCTTGGCGATCTCATCGCGGAAGATGAAGTCCGCGTCGCGCAGGATGTCCAGCTTGTCCTTGGACACCGCGCCGAGGCAGCGGATGGCCAGACCAGGGCCCGGGAACGGCTGGCGCATGACCAGATACTCCGGCAGGCCAAGCTCGCGGCCGAGTGCGCGCACCTCATCCTTGAACAGCAGGCGCAGCGGCTCGATGATCTCCTTGAAGTCCACATAGTCCGGCAGGCCGCCGACGTTGTGGTGGCTCTTGATGACGGCAGCGACATTCGTGCCGGATTCAATCACGTCGGGATAGATCGTACCCTGAGCCAGATAGTCCACGGAGCCGATTTTCTTGCCCTCTTCCTCAAAGACACGGATGAACTCCTCGCCGATGATCTTGCGCTTCGTCTCCGGATCGGAGACGTCCTTCAGGCGCGTGAGAAAACGCTCCTCCGCGTTGACACGCACGAAATTGATATCCCAGCTTTTGAATGCGGCCTCGACCTCGTCGCCCTCGTTCTTACGCAGCAGACCGTGGTCGACAAAGATGCACGTGAGCTGGCTGCCAACGGCCTCCGCCAGCAGCGCGGCCGCGACCGAGGAATCCACGCCGCCAGAAAGGGCCAGCAGCACCTTGCCGCCGCCGACCTTGGCGCGGATGGACTCGATCGACTTGCGCATGAAGTCGCCCATCGTCCAGTCACCGGTCGCGCCGCAGACCTCATAGAGGAAGTTGCGCAGCATGGCCCGACCATACTCGGTATGATTGACCTCCGGGTGGAACTGCACGCCGTAAAACCCGCGCGCTTCGTCGCAGATGCCGACCGTTGGGCAGGCGGCCGAGTGCGCCACGAGCCGGAACGATTCCGGCACCTTGGCCATATAGTCGCCGTGGCTCATCCACGTGATGCTCTGCTCCGGCAAGCCGCGGAAGAGACGGCAGTCGGTATCGAACCAGGTCTGCGTCTTGCCGTACTCGCGCGCGGTGTCTTTTCCGGCGGCGGTCACTTCCCCACCAAGATACTGCGCCATGAGCTGGCAGCCGTAGCAGATGCCGAGGATGGGGATGCCGAGCTTGAAGATCTCGGGATCTACCTGCGGCGAGCCTTCGGCGTACACGCTCTGCGGGCCGCCGGTGAAGATAATGCCGATGGGGTCAAAGGCACGGATCTCATCCACGGTCATTGTGTTCGGCTTGACTTCGCAATACACATTGCACTCGCGCACACGGCGCGCAATGAGCTGGTTATACTGCCCTCCAAAATCGAGGACGATGACAGACTGATTCGGCATGGATGACGCTCTCCTTATTCGACAGTAACGGATTTGGCAAGGTTTTTCGGCTTATCGATCGCGCAGCCGTTTGCTTTCGCGACATAATAAGCGAAGAGCTGCAGCGGCACGATCTCCGCCGGGACAACGAACAGATTATCCATCCGCGGCACAAGGATGACATCATCCGCCTCGGAATAGATGGCCCGGTTGCCCTCAAGCGCCACGCCGAGCACGCGCGCACCGCGCGCCTTGACTTCCTTGACGTTGCTCATGGTCTTGTCAAACAGCGGCTCGTAGCACGCGACAGCGATGACGAGGCGATTTTCTTCGATGAGCGCGATGGTGCCGTGCTTGAGCTCGCCCGCGGCATAGGCCTCCGAGTGCAGGTAAGAGATCTCCTTGAGCTTCAGCGAGCCCTCCATGCAGACGGCATAGTCCACATTGCGGCCGATGAAGAACAGGGACGGATTGTTTTTATAGCGCTCAGCCAGCTGCGCGATCTGCGGGTTGAGGTCGATGGCGCGCTGCACCATCTGCGGCAGGATCATGAGATCGTCCGTGAGTTTCGCAGCCTCTTCCCTGCTCAGGCAGCCGCGCTTCTCGCCCAGATAGAGCGCCAGCAGATACAGCACCGACACCTGCGTGGTGTAGCCCTTCGTGGTCGCAACGGCGATCTCCGGGCCGGCCCAGGTGTAAATGACATCGTCCGAGATGCGGGCGATCGTGCTGCCGACAACGTTGACGATTGAGAGCACATAAGCGCCCTTGGCCTGCGCCTCGCGGATGGCGGCGATGGTGTCTGCCGTCTCGCCGGACTGCGAGATGATGATCATGAGCGTGTGCTCGTCGACGATCGGGTCGCGGTAGCGGAACTCACTCGCAAGGTCAGCATCGACCGGGATGTGCGTGAGCTTTTCGAGCGCGTATTTGCCCGCCTGACCGGCATAAAACGCCGAACCGCAGGCCGTGATCATAATTTTTTTGAAGCCTACGAGCTGCGCATCGGTCATTTTCAGCTCGTCAAACACAACGCGGTGATCCTTCACACGCGGGTCGATCGTGGACTTGATGGCGCGCGGCTGCTCCATGATCTCCTTGAGCATAAAGTGCTCATAGCCGCCCTTTTCGGCCGCCTCAATGTCCCACGCGACGCGGGAAACGGGCTTTTCGATCGGCTTGCCGGTGCAGTCAAAGACCGTGTAGCCGTCGGCGCGCACCTCAGCGAGCTCGCCGTCTTCAAGGTAAATCACGTTTTTCGTGTGCGACACGAGCGCCGTGACGTCGGAGGCAAAGAAGTTCTCGCCCGCGCCGACGCCGATAATGAGCGGGCAGCCGTTGCGCGCGATGAAAAGCTGATCCGGGCAATCGGCGCACAGGATGCCGAGCGCGTAGCTGCCCTCCAGGCGGCCGAGCGTTTTGAGCACAGTGTCCTTGAGATTGCCGTCGCCGGTATAATACATATCCAGCAGGTGCACAATGACCTCGGTATCCGTCTCACTATGGAACACAAAGCCCTTGGCCTTGAGCATCTCTCGCAGCTCCATGAAGTTTTCGATGATGCCGTTTTGCACGATGGCGAACTTGCCGTCGTTGCTCACATGCGGGTGGGCGTTTGCCTCCGTCGGTGCGCCGTGCGTTGCCCAGCGCGTATGGCCGAGGCCAATGTAGCCATGAAGATCCTCACCATCATGCGTTTTGGCAAAAAGGTTCTTGATCACGCCGCAGGCCTTGGCCAGTTCGATCGTGCTGCCGTCGAGCACAGCGATGCCGGCCGAGTCATAACCGCGGTATTCGAGCTTTTGGAGCCCTTCGAGAAGGATCGGCGCAGCCTGCTGCGCGCCGACGTATCCAACGATTCCACACATAGTCGGTTCTCCTTATTATTTTGAAAAGTCATCGTTATCGCAATTCTATGCCGGCGCCGTACAAATACGTACAAAACACCAAAATAGCATGCTAAATTCTATACCGATATCCCGTCCGTGTCAAGTTGCGGTTTGTGAACACTGCATAGACCGCGGTCCCCGCTGCCGCAGGCCATCCGGTCAAGGGAAAACGAAAAGCGAAATCGTTGCTTCAAGCGGCAATACACTTTTCAAGATGGAGACCGCGTCCTCGGTTGATGTACGATTTACATATTACAAATTATCAAAGCATTCTGGTAAGCACGTGTGCATGCGCATACCATGCGCATACATAAGCACACCCATCTGCGTAAACTTGGAGTCATATCCATAGAAGATAAGCATCAGCAAACTGGGAAACTGAAACACAACGTAATCAAGCACACAAGCAACGATGCCCTCGTAGATATACGGCCTGACCACTCGATATACCGGGTTTTTCTCTTTCTGCTGCTCTTTCATGTGCCACTCCTGTCAACAAATTTATCCGTTCCCGTAAAACTGATTATATCTGAAAAACGCAATCATCGCAACCGAATGGCGCACATTCTCTTACGCCGGAAGCTGCCGGAAAGAAAGGCAAACGCCGACAAAAAAGCTTGCAAAAATTGCATTTTTCTGCTCTGCATACTTCCATCCTGTCCGCAGAAAATAGTAGCGGGTCAAGAAACCCAAAATGAGAAAAGGAGATGGAAAACGAAATGGCTAGTTCCAAGAGCAACAACCTTGTCAACCCCAATGCGCGTGAGGCGATGAACCGCTTCAAGATGGAAGCCGCGTCCGAGATGGGCGTGAACCTGAAGCAGGGTTACAACGGTGATCTGACGTCCCGTCAGGCCGGCAGCATCGGCGGCCAGATGGTCAAAAAGATGATCGCCGCCTACGAAAACGGCATGCAGTAATCTAAGCAAATCCTAAAAAGGCAGGGTCGCGGACTTTCCGCGGCCCTGTTTTCCTGCGGTGATCCTGCGCTGCAGAATAAAAACCGTTGCTTACGACGCCGTGCCGTGCATCTGCAGCCGGTGATACGCCTCGCGCGCATTTTTGCGCGCGCGGCGTCTCAAAACGCAAACCACAAACAAAGCGTCAAGCAGAAGGATTCTCAGCACAAACATCAACCTAGCAAGGTCCGCATCGAAATAACGGTAATAATGGACATATCTATAGCCGATTATCTCCAAAGAAATGTTAAAATACAAAAGCAAAGCAAAGACGATCACATAAGGCAGCAGGCTATCCTTTTTCATGCGGAGCCTCTTTTCCTCATATCGATTAAACCGCCAGAGATATTGCTGCTGAACACTCGGGGCCTCCACGGCGCCATGCTGCGCAATGTATTTGCGCGCAGCCAAATGCCGCCGCAAATCCACAATTGCAAACACAGCCGCCGCAATGATGAGCATATACAAAATCACGGCCAAAACAATAGCAAACAGCTCGTTGTCATAACCGAAGAGCGCGATATCAAAAATCTCTAATAGCGGGAGATTGAGCACAGATATTAACACATAGCCAAACTCTTCAAGTGACCACTGCAAATCATAATCATAGTAGTACAGAACAGGCCACATATACACAACGAGCATCAGCCCCAAGAACGCCACAAGCGCGTCCTGAAGGATATACATTTTCCGATTTTCCGGCGCGATGCAGGCATAACGCTGCATGATCTCCTCTTTGCTTTTCCCGGAGCTGCAGCTGGGCGTCTTTGCAGATGCGGAGGGCAGCACATAGACCCGTACCAGAAGATCGCCCGGTGCACCGCCGCCGGTTCCGGCAGCGCCAAGGCCAGGCAAGCGGACGATCCCCCCCGTTTTCGATCCCGCGCGGGATGGCAACACGCACGTACCGATCGGCAGCGTCTCTCGTCTCGACCTTGCAGCCGGCGGCCGCTTCCTGCGGCGTGATGCGCACCTGTGTATATACATCCTTGCCGCAGGCGGCGTCCTGCCGCTTTGCTCCGGAGGATGCGGACGCGCCGCTTTCCGTGCCCATAGTCCCCATGGTCGGATCCGTATTGGACGTCTCCGTGTAATCGCTGTCGTCACGCCCGCCGGACATCTCCCAGTTGTTGCCCATGGTAGCGTCCGCGTCAGGGAAAGACGGCTCTGCAGCCGGCACGACCGGCTGCGCATCCGGAATGGTATCTGCCGTGCTCGTGTCTGCCGCGCGGACGGCTTTCAGCGCGCGAAGGAACTCCTCCGGCGTGGCATAGCGATCCTCCGGGCGGTAGGCACAGGCCTTCAGAACGATCGACTGCAGCGCCGGGCCGCCCTTGGCCGGCGGCGGCAGCGGCTCGCCGCGCATGCGCCGCTGCAGAGCGGTCTGCTCCTCATCCGGCGTAGGCATCTGCGGCGGCAAGGGCAGAAACGGCAGCGTGCGGTAATTGAGCATCCAGTAGAGCACCATGCCAAGGGAATAGATGTCCACGCTCTTGCCATACGGCTCGTTGTGGAACACCTCCGGTGCAACGAAGCCGGGTGTGCCCGTGCGCGTACCGGCCATGGTCTTATCCGCCATTTTTGCAATGCCGAAATCGCCCAGCTTGAATCGGCCGCCATCCGTGACAAGAATATTGTCCGGCTTGATATCGCGATGGATAATGCCCTTTTCCCGGCAGAGCACCAGCGCATTGCACATATCCACGCCCAGATCGACTACCTGGTCGGGCGTGATGTCCTTGCTGAGGTATTTCTTGAGCGGCGTGAGCAGCTCCATCTTGATGTAGATGTCCCAGCCGATGCCGTCCGGATGCCGGATCGGTTCGTAGTCTTTGCAGTCAACAATGCAGCTCTGCCCCTGCAGTTTGGTCATGAGCATGTACTCATCCAGAAAGTGCTGCGCCTGCTGCTCGTAACTCTGCGTCAGGGACGCGTCCGTGAAACCGCTGCGGCGGCGCTCATCGACCTCATCCGGGTCGCTCGGGATCGTGATGATCTTCAGCGCCGCGCGCTCCTCAATGCCGAGCCGTTCGCGCCGGATCTCGTAGACGCTCCCGTAGCTGCCGCCGCCGAGGCGGCGGACGATCTCCCACCCCGGCCACGGAAGTGTATTAGATATGTCCATAGGCATTCTCCTTTATCTCTTTATTATTACTGATTATTACTGTTTCAGCGCTGCCCTGCAGCCGGATACCTCCAACGCACTGGTGTCGGCCATATTGCAACCACATGCATTTAGGACTATTAGATTTCTTGCATTCTCCAGTCCGTGCAGACGTTTAACATTCATATAACTGATATGCAAGTACTTCAAATTCGTCAGGCCGGATAGCGGCAAAAGACTAGAAACATTTTTGCAACTGTTGAAGTCGAGGCTTGTCAAATTTGTCAGGTTGGACAGCGGCGTAAGGTCTGACACTTGATTTCCCGAAATACTCAAACAGGTCAGTCTTTGTAGCCTTCTGAGCGGCGTAAGATCAACGATCTCATTCATCGCCAGCTTTAAGGACGAGAGCTGAGACATATCAGCAAACGGCGAAATGTCTGTAAGATGCACGTTCGGCAAGTTCAGATCACGCAATGTCCTAAGACTGGTCAGCGGCGTAAGATCTTCTATTCGGGTATTGTCGTCAGCGCCAACAATCGTGAGCCGGTCCAGATTTGAAATCGAGCCGATCTGCATCATGATCTCCCTGCTCAGCACTCCGGTTGTATGGATTAACAAGCCATTCGAACCATGTGCACGCATGCACTGCCGTGCACACTGCAGCGTGGAACGGCTCAAAGCGCCCGAAAGTGTCACCTGCCTCTCCTCTTCATCATAACTTATCTCCGCGGAGTCAAAAGCATATGTGCCGCTGCTCTGCGTGTGCGCACCGCGCACAACAACATAGACATCCGCATAGGCATATAGGACCGCTTCCTCAAACGTTTTGGCATCGCTGCCAAGATAGATCCGGGCATATCCTTCGCTCGGCTTCGTGCCTGTAATTGTAGCCAGTATGCGTCGGCCATTATCCAGACGTTGACCAAATTTCAGCGTAATATCCGGCTGCAACTGCGCCCAGAACAAATACGACTTCGGCAAATTGCCGGAACATGTCAGTGCGATCGTCGTGCTCTTACCCGGGCGAAGCGTCAACTCGCTCACACTCGCTGTGATCACAGCTCCGCAGTCATGAAACACGTCGGATTCAAATCTGTTCGGAGCTGCTGCTTTTTTCGGTTTCGGCGCATGAATCTGAATCAGCAAATCGCCGGGCTCACCACCTTCACGACTGCCATGTCCTTCCCCGTTCAGGCGGAGCACCTGGCCATTTACAGTGTGCTGCGGGATGGTCACACGCAGCTTGGTACCGTGGCGGCCGCCGCGCACGTCGATCCTGCAGCCGTTTGCAGCCTGCTCCGCCGTAAGCGTCACATGGACCAGTTTATCGTCCCCTTTTGTCCTTTGGGACTGCGCAGAAGGGCTTGTCTCAAATTGCGGCCGATGGATCGGTTCCGAATCTTTCTGCCGGGAGGCGTCGTTGCCATACTGGTTTGGCAGCGTGCCGCACGTGCCCATGGTGGCGTCCGTGGCATCGAAATCCGTCAATTCCGGCTGCGTTTCGGTCTGCGGCCCCGTCTCCCAGTTGTTGCCCATGGTAGCGTCCGCGTCAGTAGAAGACGGCTCTGCGGCCGGAGCAGCCGGCTGCACATCCGGAATGGTATCTGCCGCGCTCGTGTCCGCAGCGCGGACGGCTTTCAGCGCCCGGCGCAGCTCTTCCGGCGTGGCATAGCGGTCCTCCGGACGGTAGGCGCAGGTTTTCAGCACCACATCCTGCAGCGCGCGGCTGCCGTCCGCCGGGCGCGGAAGCGCCTCACCACGCATGCGGCGCAGAAGCGCATCCTGCATCTCGTCCGGTGACGGCATATGCGGCGGCAGCGGCAGAAACGGCAGAGCCCGGCGGTTGAGCATCCAGTAGAGCACCATACCGAGGGAATAAATATCCACGCTCTTGCCGTATGGTTCGTTGTGGTACACCTCCGGTGCAGTGAAATTAGGCGTACCCGTGCGCGTGCCCGCCATCGTCCGCTCCGCCGTCTTGGCGACGCCGAAGTCGCCGAGCTTGAAGTCTCCGCTGTCCGACACCAGAATGTTATCCGGTTTGATGTCCCGATGGATAATATCTTTCTCCCGGCAGAGGGAAAGGGCTTTGCACAGATCCAGGCCAAGTTTGACCGTCTGCTCCGGCGTGATCTCGCGGGCGAGATATTTCTTGAGCGGCGTGAGCAGCTCCATGCGGATATAGATATCCCAGCCGATGCCATCCGGATGCGCGATCACCTCGTAGGTATCGCAGTTGACAATATGGGACGTCCCCTTGAGCTCCATCAGGAGCTTGTATTCGTTCAAAACGCGCTCCATCTGGCGGCGGTAGCTCTGTGCCAGCGTCTGGTCGTCATATCCGCTCTGGCGCCACTCCTCCAGCTCCCCGGGATCTTTCGGGAACGAGATGACCTTCAGCGCCGCGCGCTCGTGGATTCCGAACTGTTCGCGTTCGATCTCAAAGACGCTCCCGTAACTGCCGCTGCCAAGGCGGCGGACAATCTCCCACCCAGGCCACGGCAGCGTGCCGGATCTGTTCATATGTTTCTCCTCCTTTGGCAGGGGCTGCTATCACAGCACATGCATCCGGCCGGCCCTGCTTTATCCCTGCACAACAACATAAATATCTACATAGGCATACTTTGTTGCCGCATCCAGCGTTTCTGCCCCAGAATTGGTAATATAGAATCGGATGTATCCTTCGCTCGGTTCCTCGCCCGTGATTGTACAATATAAGCTCCGGCTATCCAGCCATTCACCCCAATCCTGCGTAACTTCCGGATAGTATCTGGTCCAAAAAGCCCATGTATCCGGCAAGTTCCCGGAACCCGTCAGAGTAACTGTTGCAGTCTCGCCTACTGAAAGTGTCAGCTCGCTCACATCTGCAGTAATTGCAATCCCACGATCCTCAAATACGTCGTCTCCAAACCCGCCTTGATTGATATACAGCGTCATCAAATTTTTGCTGCTGCTGTAATAGGATCCTGTGACTGTGCCAATTCGCTGCGTACCACAATAAGAATCCTCATATTCAACTTCCCCGCCGGCCGCTTCAACCATCTCCGTAGCAGCTTCCTTTGTCAGGCCGTCAAGTATTAGGCTCTCGCACAAGTTCGTAGTCGCCACCGGCGTCGGGCTCGGGCGCACATCCGCCGATTTGTCGTCGTCTCTGCTCACCAGCCAAACCACGAAGGCCACCGCGACGAACAGCAAAACCACCCATGCCGCCGTCGGCGTCTTCTTGTTCGTTTTTTGCCGCGCCGCACTTGCCGGCGCCGATTTTTTAGCCGGAGCGTTTTGCACATAGACCCGTACCAGAAGGTCGCCCGGTGCACCGCCGCCAATCCCGGCGGCGCCGAGACCGTTGACACGAACGACCGCGCCGTTTTCGACCCCCTGCGGAATGGCCACGCGTACGGTCCTGCCGGCGGCGTCCTTCGTCTCGGTCTTGCAGCCGACGGCAGCTTCCTGCGGCGTGATATGCACCAGCGTATATACATCTTGGCCGCGCGCCCGTTCATCGGATCGCCCTTTGTCTGCGCCGCCGCTTTGCGGCCGGTCCTGAGCGGGTGCGCTTTCAATCAGGACTCTGACCAGAAGGTCGCCCGGTGCACCGCCGCCGACTCCGGCAGCACCAAGGCCGGGCAAGCGGACGATCCCCCCGTTTTCGATCCCGCGCGGGATGGCAACACGCACGCCCCGCTCTGCAGCGTCTCTCGTCTCGACCTTGCAGCCGGTGGCCGCTTCCTGCGGCGTGATGCGCACCAGCGTATACACATCCTTGCCGCGGGTGCCGGCATCCTGCCGCTTTGCTCCGGAGGATGCAGACGCGCCGCCTTCCGTGCCCATGGTTCCCATGGTCGGATCTGTATTGTTCGTTTCCGTGTAATAGCTGTCGTCACACCCACCGGTCGTTTCCCAGTTGTTACCCTGCGTCTGCGTGTAGGACATGGGGTCGTCCCCCGGCGTGCTCCAGCTGCCGTCCGTGCTTTCCGCTGATGCATTGCGTGCAGCCGCCAGCAGCGCTTCCCGCAGCTGCTCCGGCGTGCGGTAGCGGTCCTCCGGGCGGTAGGCGCAGGCCTTGAGCACCGCGTCCTGCAGTGCGCGGCTGCCGTCCGCCGGGCGCGGCAGTGCCTCGCCGCGCATGCGGCGCAGCAGTGCTTCCTGCATCTCGTCCGGTGACGGCATATGCGGCGGCAGCGGCAGAAACGGCAGGACCCGGCGGTTGAGCATCCAATAGAGCACCATGCCGAGGGAATAAATATCCACGCTCTTGCCATACGGCTGATTGTGGTATACCTCCGGTGCAATAAAGCCCGGCGTTCCGGCGCGCGTGCCGGCCATGGTCTTTTCGGTCGTCTTGGCAATGCCAAAGTCGCCGAGTTTATAGTCACCGTTGTTGGCAACGAGGATATTATCCGGTTTGATGTCGCGGTGGATGATGTCAAGCTGCTGGCAGCAGGCCAGCGCATCGCACAGATCCGCACCCAGCGCGACCACCTGCCGCTGCGTGATCTTGTTGCCAAGATAGGACTTGAGCGGCGTGAGCAGCTCCATGCGCAGATAAATGTCCCAGCCGATGCCATCCGGATGCGCGATCACCTCGTAGGTATCGCAGTTGACGATATGGGACGTCCCCTTGAGCTCCATCAGGAGCTTGTATTCGTTCAAAACGCGCTCCATCTGGCGGCGGTAGCTCTGTGCCAGCGTCTGGTCGTCATATCCGCTCTGGCGCCACTCCTCCAGCTCCCCGGGATCTTTCGGGAACGAGATGACCTTCAGCGCCGCGCGCTCGTGGATCCCGAACTGCTCGCGTTCGATCTCAAAGACGCTCCCGTAACTGCCGCTGCCGAGGCGGCGAACCACGCGCCACCCCGGCCAAGGAAGTTTATTTGGTATGTTCATCGTGTTTTCCTCTCTTGGGTCAATTCGTTCGTAATGCTGACATGCAGCCGGATATCTCCAGCGCACTGGTGTCGGTCAGATTGCAGCCTTCTGCATATAGGGCTAGTAGCTTTCTTGCATTCTCCAGTCCATGCAGGCTTTTGACATCGGTCCCACTGATGCCCAAGCACTTCAATTGCTCCAGACTGGACAATGGCGAAAGATCAGAAACTTTTTTACAATCGTGAAGATCAAGGCTTGTCAAATTCGTCAGGTTGGACAGCGGTGAGAGATTGGAAATGTTGTCGCAACCACCGAGATCAAGGCTTGTCAAATTCGTCAGGTTGGACAGCGGTGAGAGATCGGAAATGTTGTCGCAATCGAAGAGATAAAGGCTTGTCAAATTCGTCAGGTTGGACAGCGGTGAGAGATCGGAAATGTTGTCGCGATCACAGAGACAAAGGCTTGTCAAATTCGTCAAAGTGCCCAAGCGCCGCATTGCAAAAGCGCTAACGGTCGATGGAGTGCCAAGAACCAGATCATAATCCACCACAAGCTCCGTGCAGTCATGCTCCGATAACAGACGCTCTGCCCTTCCAACCGTAATCGCGGTAATATGACCACTCATCGTTACGCAACCACTATCAAATTCCACATCGCTGGCTGCAAATCCATAAATATAGACAATGCAAGCGACCAGCAATGCAGCTGCAGCGGCAATGATCCAGATATTCCGGCGCTTCCGCTTGCGCGCTGCCGTCCCAGTAGTCTGCACTTTTGGCGCCGGCGCCGATTTTTGAGCCGGGGCGCTTTGCACATAGACCCGCACCTGAAGATCGCCCGGTGCACCGCCGTCAATCCCGGCAGCGCCGTGGCCGTTGACACGAACGACCGCGCCGTTTTCAACCCCCTGCGGGATGGCCACGCATACGGTTCTGCCGGCGGTGTCCTTCGTCTCGACCTTGCAGCCGGCGGCCGCTTCCTGCGGCGTGATATGCACCAGCGTATATACGTCTTGGCCGCGTGCCCGTTCATCGGATCGCTCTTCGTCTGCGCCGCCGCTTTGCGGCTGGTCCTGAGCGGGTGCGCTTTCAATCAGAACTCTGACCATAAGGTCGCCCGGTGCACCACCGTCAATCCCGGCAGCGCCGTGGCCGTTGACACGGATGATCGCGCCGTTTTTGACCCCCTGCGGAATGGCCACGCGTACGGTCCTGCCGGCGGCGTCCTTCGTCTCGACCTTGCAGCCGGCGGCCGCTTCCTGCGGCGTGATGCGCACCAGCGTATACACATCCTTGCCGCGGGTGCCGGCATCCTGCCGCCTTGCTTCGGAGGATGCAGACGCTCCGCCTTCGGTGCCCATGGTTTCCATGGTCGGATCCGTATTGAACGTCTCCGTGTAATCGCTGTCGTCACGCCCGCCGATCGTTTCCCAGTTGTTGCCCATGGTAGCGTCCGCGTCAGGGAAAGACGGCTCTGCAGCCGGCGCGACCGGCTGCGCATCCGGAATGTTATCGACCGTGCTCGTATCCGCTGCGCGCACAGCTTCCAGCGCGCGGCAAAACTCCTCCGGCGTGGCGTAGCGGTCAGCAGGGTCATAGGCGCAGGCCCTGAGCACCACGTCCTGCAGCGTGCGGCTGCCGTCCGCCGGGCGCGGCAGCGCCTCGCCCTGCATGCGCCGCTGCAGGGCACGCTGCTCATCCTCCGGTGTATACACCTCCGGCGGCAGCGGCAGGAACGGCAGCGTGCGGCGATTGAGCATCCAGTAGAGCACCATGCCAAGGGAATAGATGTCCACGCTCTTGCCATACGGCTCGTTGTGGAACACCTCCGGTGCAATGAAGCCCGGCGTGCCTGTGCGCGTGCCGGCCATGGTCTTTTCCGCAATTTTGGCAATGCCAAAGTCGCCGAGTTTTGCCGCTCCGGTCTCGGTCATGAGGATATTGTCCGGCTTGATGTCCCGGTGAATGATGTCCTTCTCCCGGCAGGCGATGAGCGCATTGCACAGCTCCTCGCCGAGGCGGATCGTCTGCTCCGGCGTGATCACGCGGCCGAGATACTTTTTGAGCGGCGTGAGCAGCTCCATGCGGATATAGATATCCCACCCAATGCCGTCCGCGTGCGGGACGGTCTCATATGTATCGCACAATACGACGTTCGGATTGCGCTTGAGCTGCATCATCAGGCTGTATTCCTCGAGAACGCGCTCCATCTGGCGGCGATAACTCGCCGCCAGTGTCTCCACCTCGCAGCCGCTGCGGCAGCGCTCTTCCACTTCCTCCGGATCGCTCGGGAAGGAGATCACCTTCAGCGCCGCACGCTCAACAATGTGGTACTGCTCCCTGTGGATCTCATAAACCTTTCCATAACTGCCGCCGCCAAGACGCCGGACGATCTCCCACCCAGGCCACGGCAAATTTTGAGAGGCATTCATGCTCATTTCTCCTTTATAGACCCCACCGACTCATTCCAGATTGCAGACGATCGCCGTGATGTTGTCGCGCCCGCCGCCGCGCAGGGCCGCCTCCAGCAGCGCCTGTGCGCAATCGCTCGCGTTCTTGTTCTGGCACATGATCCGCTCCATGTCCGGGCGCGGGACCATGTCGGTCAGACCGTCGCTGCAGATCAGGAAAACATCTCCGCGCTTCATCTCAAGCGCGGTGATTGCGGGCACGATATAGTGCTCTTCCGGATCCATGCCAAGAAACTGCGTCAGATACGGCTTGCGGCCGGTGATGCCAAGCTCCAGCATCAGCTGCTCATCCGTATGGTCGCGCGAGACCTGCTCGAGCGTACCATAGCGCAGGCGGAAAATGCGGCTGTCGCCAATGTTGCACACCCAGGCGGTGTACTCCGTGAAATACAAGATTGCCGCCGTCGAGCCCATCTGGCCGCACATACGCACCTCGCGCTGGTCAAAAACCGCCTGATTCATCCGGCGGCAAAGCTGCTTGAGCGTCTCGTCCGCAGCATCGTCCGCCGGCAGCGTGAGCTCCGCCTCCTGCTTGAGGAGAGAAGCTGCGATATAGGACGCAGCTTCTCCATAATCTCCCCCACCCATGCCGTCAAAAACAGCCATGTATTCTCCGGAGCGCAGGACCCGGTGCATGAGGATCGCTTCCTCCAGGCCGATGTGCTGCTCCGGAAGGCACTGACCGTCAAAATAGAAATTATCCTCATTATTGCTGCGGATCTTACCCCTGCCGCAAACACAGGCCGCACTCAGGCACATCGGATCGGTGCTCGCTCTGGGCTGAATCACTTCTCCGATCAGGGTGTCAGATAGATTCATTCCTTCTCATCCTCCGGCGGCTGCTCCTGCTCTTTCTGCTTTTGCGCATCGCCTTGCTTCTTCAGACGCAGCACACCTTCCCAGTACTCCGATTCCTTCGTGCGGTAGCCCTCAAAGAGCACCTCCGTAATGTCCTCGGTCTGGAAACCGATCTGCGTCTGCATGCCCAGATTGCCGACCGGGTAAGGAACGCCGACATAGTCCACAAAGCGATCCGGCTGGAAGCCGTTTTGCTGCAGCATGCCGAAAATCATCAGCGGCATTTCCGTCTGCTTCACTTTTACAACCGAACCAATGGGAAGTATCGTATTCATATTATTTTCCTCCTTAAATAATTAACCTGATCAACCAAACAGCGAATGCCAGCCGTTAGCGACCTGATCTGCGACATAGCTGCCGATCTCGACCACGCCATCATAGACGCCCTGGAACACACCGCCGTGATCGGCGTAGTACGACTGTACGTAGTCGGCCGCTTCATCACCACCGATTATCCGGTACCCCTCCGTCAACGCGACATTGGCCATGCTGGCGGCATCATGCGCACCGCGCTCGGTATAAAAGTCTGAAATACCGGGAATCTCGGAAATGCCGGGAATGTGCACATCCCCGAGCGAAATGCCGTTCCAGATGTATTCGCCGCATGTGTCAAGCGTCGGCTTGACCGTCATGTTCCAGCCAACATGTACAAGGTTCTCAATCGTCGGGTCCATCGTCGCCTCCGTCACGGCTGCGGCCGTGGAATCGATCCAGTTGAACGTGAAGTCACTGTACACTTTTCCGGTGACCGGATCATAGAACGTTTGGAAGAACTGATCCAGCCCCTCCTTACCAAGTTTCTGAGACGCCCCGCCATAGTCGCCATCGGCCATCAGGTTTACGATATCATAAACCTTCTTTGCGTCGCCCAGACCGGCTTTTTTAATCAGCTCGTCAATCAGCTTTTGCTGCTCTTCCGGAAGGCTATGGATCTTCTCCTGAAGCACGGCATCGAACTGATCGATGCCGTGCATGACCTCTTCATAATCTGCCTTTTTTTCATCCCAGAAGCCTTGCCGGGAGCCGCCAAACGCCTGCTTGAACGCATCGTACACGCCGGAGCCACCAAGCTGTTTTCCGAGCGTGCCATCCAGCGAGCCGAGGTCACTGACACAGAGTCTCGCCGCCGCCGAACCATTGTCAAGCATGCCGAGGACATTGTTGAGTCCCCTCTGCACGCTCTCGATTTTTCCCTGGAAATTGTTCGCCAGATATTCGCTCCAGCTTCCGTTGATCTCGCCAAGATCCTTACTGACCTGCTGGAACATCTGCGCGTATTCCTGGCGCAGACTTGCCATCTCCGCCGCCTGACTCAACAGCAGTTCCGGCGTTAAAGAAATATGATCGTTGCTCATAAATGCACTCCTTTCCGGTTAGCCGTTCAGGGCTGTGTCGATCGTTGTATAGTCGCAAATATTCGGCGACTTGCAAATCGCGCCCAGGTCCGCAACAGTATTCCATCCGACGCCCAAGATATTGTTCCCAATATCCGACACTGGGCCCGCGTCGCTGATAATGCCGGGCGTCATGGACAGCACGCCTGCGATCTCGCCGTCCACGCCCTGGAAGCTCGTGGCTGTCTCTTTTTCCGCTGCTTCAAACTGCGCGAGGCTGTCACACAGTGCGTTATAAAACGCTGCGGCCTTGCTCTGCAGTTCCTGAATGCGGCGGCGATTTTCCACCGTATAGTAGTTGATCTCATCGCGCTCAGAGCAGCCCCAGTCATCATGTATCACGACCTGATTGAGCAGCTCGACCGCCTGATCGATGTTTTCATTGGCACGCTTGGCCGTTTCCGTTGTCTCACGCAGAACATCCGTTTCCAGATCAATAATCATATCTGCACCTCCATTTTCTCAAAATGAGCCGCGGATCCGCGAGGAACACTGGCTGTCCAGGGTTTCAAAACGCTGCTGCGCCTGCTGGATATACTCCAAATACTGCCGCAGGATCTCTACCATACGGTTCGAAAGTCCGGAGTAGGACAGCATCATTTCCTGATAGGCCGCGCTGGACTCGCCATCCCAGGAGCTGCCGATATTGGCAACCAGATCTGTAAGCCGGCCGTTGTAGCCCTCAAAGTTTGCAATATGGCTCTGCAGACTTGCACTGCAGCGCTGGAGCGTATCCGTATCGATTCGAATTCTTGCCATCAGAAAAGCCCTCCAAAACCAGAATGCGCGATCACATTGCCAAGATGTTCGTCCTTGGCCTGATACTTCGCCACGGTGTCGTTGATAAATCCGCTCGTTTCGACCATGCGGGCACTCATGGCACGGATCAGTGTGGCCATCTCCGTGCTCTTTTCCACGATCGCAGTGCCGGTCTGTCCGCGCATCTGCTGCGCCTGGCGGGTGAGCGTATTCACCGTGTTCAGCGCCTCATTCAGCGCCTGCATGGCCCCCTGGATGCGTTGAACATCCCGTCGTGCCGCGGCTTCATCAATGGTGATATTTACTTGGTTGCTTCCCATTCCCGTTCTCCTTTCATCGTCATAAGCATCTGCTGTGCGAATGCGTCCGCGGTCAGCATCAGCGGTGTGGTTTCCTTATGGTCATCCCGGTACATGATCCCGTCCTGTTCGATCCAGATCTCCTCGTGCGCCGGCGCGCCAACCCTTGCCTGCCGCACCGTCACAACGCGGCGGACATACATCTTGTCCAGTGGCCGGATCGGCCCCTGTGCCTTTGTCTGCGGGAGAAGGGTGCGGATCAGGCGCTCCAGCTGCCGCTCGCCGGCGATCTGCAGCGAGATCTCATCATCCGCCATCTCGACAAGCGTGATCGCCTGTTCCAGCTGGTGCAGCCGCCAGGTGCGGATCTGTCCCTGTCCCGGAAGGTAGAGCTGCACCGTCGTCTCCATCGGGCCGAAGAACACGGGCTTCAGGATCTGCTCGACACCGTCCGCCAGTGTAATATTCCCGCTGAAATCTTCACGCAGGAGATTTTTTTCCGTCAACGTACGCAAAGCTTGCCGACGATGCGCCTGGAAGTGTTTTTGTACGTCTCCCATCGCACTGATATAGACGTAGTCAATATAGCGCGCTTTGAGAATGCCGCCCAGAAAGTACAATTCTCTGGGTGACAGCCCAATTGCCTGTTGCATACTGCTGTCTCCTTCCAGATTGATCAGCCAAAGGTGCGGCTGCGGATCTTCTGCGCGACGGAGCCGTCCTCCGCCGTCATTTCTTCTGCGACTTTCTGCATGTCCGTGTAGTACTGCTGCAGCTGCTCGGAAAAGCGCTGAAACATCGGCCGCATCTCTTCATAGCGGTTTTCCATGGCCTGCTGCGACTGGCCCTTCCACGCGCCGCCGCCCAAGCCGTGAATGATCGAGCCGAGCTGGTTGGTGAGCGAGTCATACTGTTCGCGCAGATCCGTAACGCGCTTTGCCTCTGCCAGAAGCTCTTCCTTTGTCAGTTCAATGTGTGTACTTGCCATTTTTTGTTCCTCCTTAAGTAAATACATACTTTTGTATGCGAGTGTATGCGAGCTCAAATTATGCGCCGCCAACGAGCACCAGATAATCGCCGTTGTGCACGCCGGCCTGCGCCAGCGACTCCCACGGCCGTAATAGCTGCCGCTCGTGCGGGAAATACAGTTTGCTGTCGGTCGACAGCGTCAAATTGTGATTATATGCGTGGAGCGCCTCCGCGATCTGCCCGATCAGGCGCTCTGTCTCCATCTCATAGGGCAGCTCCAGATCGTAGGCAAACGTGTGCCCCTCATCACGCAGAGTGACCATGACCATCTCCATCGGCATCCCTCCTCCCTTATTTATCTTGTTCATTTTGGGCACAAGGCTTTTCAGATTGCAGTTAAGTCAGTTGATTTTCGATTTCTTTCATTTCTTCATGTATTTTCATCCAGCGCTTACGAGCCTTTCTGTTGCGGATATATCTGTTCATCATATAACCAGAGAATAAAAAAGGAAGTATGCCAACAAAAATTCCTACGGTACCGATTTCGACAAGCGCATTAGCAGAATACACAATCGAACCCACAAAGATTAACGAAAACAAGAGGAATCCACACCACCACCGTTCATTGGACGCGTCGAATATCGGCTCGTCTTTTTTCTTGATGGAGTCCAGCAAACGCCCCTCCTCATCATATAACTGCTGATATCGAGCCCTGAGCGCTTTCTTCGCCGCATCAAGTGCATCATCCGGAATATCAGCTTTCGGTTTCGTCGCATGGATTGGTTCCGCATTTCCAACTGGGGCGTTTTGCACATAGACCCGTACCAGAAGGTCGCCCGGTGCACCGCCGCCGGTTCCGGCAGCGCCGAGTCCCTTGACGTGGACGATCGCACCATTTTCAATCCCCTGCGGGATGGCCACACTTATCGTTCTGCCGGCGGCATCCTTCGTCTCGACCTTGCAGCCAGCAGCCGCTTCCTGCGACGTGATGCGCACCAGCGTATACACATCCTTGCCGCGGGCGTCTGCATCCCGCTGCTCTGCTCCGGAGGATGCGGACGCGCCGCTTTCCGTGCCCATAGTCCCCATGGTCGAATCCGTATTGGACGTCTCCGTGTAATAGCTGTCGTCACGCCCGCCGGACATCTCCCAGTTGTTGCCCATGGTAGCGTCCGCGTCAGGGAAAGACGGCTCTTCAGACGGCTGCGCATCCGGAATGGTATCTGCCGCGCTCGTGTCCGCCGCATACACGGCTTTCAGCGCGCGGCGCAGCTCTTCCGGCGTGGCATAGCGGTCCTCCGGACGGTAGGCGCAGGCTTTCAGCACCACGTCCTGCAGCGCACGGCTGCCGTCCACCGGGCGCGGCAGTGCCTCGCCGCGCATGCGGCGCAGCAGCGCTTCCTGCATCTCGTCCGGTGACGGCATCTGCGGCGGCAGCGGCAAAAACGGCAAAGCCCGGCGGTTCAGCATCCAGTAGAGCACCATACCGAGAGAATAAATATCCACGCTCTTGCCGTATGGTTCGTTGTGGTACACCTCCGGTGCAGTGAAATTAGGCGTACCCGTGCGCGTGCCCGCCATCGTCCGCTCCGCCGTCTTGGCGACGCCGAAGTCGCCGAGCTTGAAGTCTCCGCTGTCCGACACCAGAATGTTATCCGGTTTGATGTCCCGATGGATAATATCTTTCTCCCGGCAGAGGGAAAGGGCTTTGCACAGATCCAGGCCAAGTTTGACCGTCTGCTCCGGCGTGATCTCGCGGGCGAGATATTTCTTGAGCGGCGTGAGCAGCTCCATCTTGATGAAAATATCCCAGCCGATGCCGTCCGCGTGCGGCACGGTCTGAAAATCGTCGCAGCTGACGATGTTCGTCTTGCCTTTGAGCTCCAGCATGAGCCGGTACTCATCGAGGAACCGCTGCATCTGCTGCCGGTAGCTATTGACGAGTGACTCGTCCGTAAACCCGCTGCGGCGCTGATCCTCCACTTCCTCCGCATCTTTCGGGAAAGAAATCACCTTCATCGCTGCGCGCTCGACGATCCCGTACCGTTCGCGGCGAATCTCGTAGACCGTGCCGTAGCTGCCGCCGCCGAGGCGCCGGACAATCTCCCAGTCCGCCCACGGCAGTGTTTTTTCTGCCATCATATCTTCCCTCCTCTATTTATTGTGACTCGATCCGGCGAATTCTGGAGCAGGCGTTTCCCGTGAACAGGAACGCATCCTGCGGCGCAAGTGCACCGGACTGCTCCAGCCGGGAATCGGCACGGAAATAGTAGTACATCGAGGCCGCGCCACTGACGGCGATGCCGTTTTGGCTCTCAAGCATTGTGCGCGTAAGCACATCGCGGTAGCTGTAAGCCTCCACATCCTCTGCACAGGCTGCCGCCAGAACAATGACGCCCAGACCGCCGGCCATCTGGCAAATGCGGTCCATCGTGTCCCTCGCATCATCTGTGACCTGGTCGACAAAAGCGCGCAGATCATCGATCAGCAGACACAGCTGCGGCCACTGAGCGGCAAATGCGTCAGCGGAAAGATCCTCCGCCTCTGCCCGCGCACGGGCACGTGTGTTCAGCTCGTCCACCACAGTCTGCAGCAGACGGTCTACGGCGTCCGCATCCGTAAATACGCAGTAACCGGCCGCAGACGCCTGCAGCGCACTCTGTGCACCGGACGGCGTATCGAGCACATAGAGTCTGTTATCCGCTCTTGTGAGCAGCACACGCGCAAGCGTAGCGAGGAAATCGCTCTTCCCGCTCTGCTTCGCTCCGCAGATCAGCAGGTTATACTGCTCGGACAGATCCACATATGCCGGCTCCAACGTCTGGAAATCTAAGCCGACAGGAAGCGCTTCCCGCCGCGTATATGGCAGCATAGACAGCTCCACCGTTTCCGGCATGACCGGGATCCGGCGCGGACGTGCGCCGGTCCAGCTCCTGTCCATGCTCTGTGCCAGTTTCTCCAGCTCCTGATTCTGCTCCGGCTCTGTCGGCCGGTCGATATACAGCGCCGTCTGGAACTCCAGCGGCGGATTTCCGCGGCTGTAGGCACGGCCCGGCAGATTCGGCAGACCGGTGCCGCTGACGCGCCCGACCAAGTCGGCGTAATCGCCGCGGTCCTTGAGCTGAAGCGCTATGGCGTTGCGGACATTCTGCGTCACCTTATAGCGGAGGCCGTTGGTACCCGTCGCGGTATAAACCAAATAAATGCCATAGGACGCACCATTCTGCGTGATAGTTGCCAGCAATCCCTCAATATCCGGGCGGGTTTCAAACAGCGGGGCCAAATTATCAATCACAAGGACGATGGCCGGCAAATCCGCCTGGATCACGTCTCGGTAGGCCGCCAACGAGCCGACTGCGTTGCGCCGGAAGCGATCTTTCCGCGCTTCCATCTCCTGCATGAGCATCTGACAGAGTTTCTCTATTTTTTCGTCCTCATAGCTGAGCACGACATCGCCGACGTGCGGTAAAGCCGCAAACTCGCTCAGGCTCCACCCACAGTCGATGATATACATCTGCACGTCCGCGGGGCTGTAACACATGGCCAGAGACAGCAGCAGCGCCTTGATGATGCCGGTTTTCCCGGTACCGGGCGCTCCGTAAATACCGCAGTGGCCGTCTCGCGCAAGGTCTATGCACTGCGCGCCCTGCGCCTGATGAAACGGGTCGTCATACATACCGATCGGCGCGCGCAGCCACTCCTCGCACGCACCCCATGCCACGCCGTTGAATGCGCTCTGCGGCAGCAGCGACGAAAGAGAAAGTTTGACCGGCAGCTCCGGCAGCAGCGGGCCGGGAAGCGGCTGAATTTGCTCCTGACGCGCAACATCGCAAATGTGGCGGATCACTGCCGTGAGCTCGTCGAGGTCCGTACTCTTCTTCTCCTTTTTTGCGTGTTTAACCTGAATGCGCTCACCGGTCGTATTGATGACGCGCACCAGATTTTCTCCGCTGTCGATCGGAGCGTCACCGTCCTGATATGGTGCTCCGCTCCAGTAGGACTGGAACAGCTCATAGATCTCGTCCTCGCCCACGCGGATGTAGGCACGCCCCGGGCGGGTGATACGTGCGGCATCCGGGTGCTTGAGGATCGCGCGGCTATCCTCGGCGGAATTCATTTTCAGGCAGATACGGAAATGCGTGTTCGAGTCGATCTGCTGGTTGACGATACCCGCCGGCTGCTGCGTCGCCAGCACAAGATAAATGCCAAGTGTGCGTCCGACGCGGGCAAGCGAGATCAGACTATCCATGAATTCCGGCTCCTCTTTTTTGAGCTCGGCAAATTCATCAGCAACAATAATGAGATACGGCAGCGGGTCCGCGGCGCGCCCCTCCTGGTATAGGCGCTGGTACTTGCCGACAGTGTTGACATTATACCGATCCAGCAGACGCTGACGGCGTGTATTCTCGCTGTTGAGCGCGGTCAATGCGCGCTGGATTCCGCTTCCGATGTTGGTGATCTTGCCGACCACGTGCGGCAGCGGCTCCAAAAGATTGGCCATGCCGCCACCCTTATAGTCAATGAGCACAAAATTCACGTCATGCGGATGATAATGCACCGCCATTGACAGGATCCAGCTCTGCAGCAATTCACTCTTACCGGCGCCGGTCGTACCGGCGACGAGGCCATGCGGGCCATGGCAGCCATCATGAATATCAAACAAAAATGTCTTGCCGTTAGACAGCACGCCAATCGGCGCTTCCAGTGTCTGATCCGGGTGACTATTGCGCCAGCGATCCAGTATTTTCAGCTGCTCCGGGTGCTGAACTCCGCAGCCGGCAAGGAATGTGATCGAATCCGGCAGCCCCGCTGCCGCAGCACGTTCCTCGACGCGGAATGAGGACATGCGGCGCGCGAAGGCATCAAACGCATCCGCATCCGGCGGCGCATCCATTGTGAAGAAAAACTTCCGGTTGACGCCCTGGCGGTCATAGGCGCAGGGATCATGATCCACATCGATGATAAACCGGCACTCCTGCGGCAGTGAATAGAGATCATCGAACAAAAACAGTGTGCTCACGCCCATGGCCGGGTCATTCGTTGTCAGCAGCTCCAGAAGCTGCTCCTTATGGATCAGTGACTTGCTGCCGAGGATCACAACATAATACGGACTTGGCACCGGTAGATTGCGTCCGTTTGCCTCATGGGCAGCACGCTGCCGTTTTTTCAGCGTCTCATACAACAAATCGCAGACCGTGTGCGTGCGTTTCTCATCAAAAGCGATGTAGCGGAACTGGCCCTCAGCATCCCAGATGTGCGGCAGCCAACGCAAGGGCGACCAGGTTCCACGCTCTTCTTTGTCAAAAATGCCAACAAGCTGCACATCCTGCGGACTGTGCTGGCAAGTCAGCTCTACCAGCAGACTGCGCATCAGGTCGCGCGCACGATGACGGTTTCCGATAATACCGACCGTATGGTATTTGCGCAGCAGCACGCGCGCCGGGACCCGGTCCACAATGCGCGTCTCCTCAACGATCTGCTGCACGACCTGTTCCATTTCATCGTCGTCCATGCGGAAACCATTCGCCTCAGCTCGAGACTTTACAGGAACGCATAGCGGCTCATACCCCATGCCAAGACGGATATCAAGGAAATCACGATCGGCAGGCATACGCTCCCATAAATTGCGCCGCACCTCGAGCACGATCTTCATACATTCCGCCGGAGACGGGTTCTCCCTCGTGATAATACTGCGCTGCTGACGAGCAACTTCTTCAATATGCCGCTTTTGATCTTCAATATAGGCACCAAAGCGCTCTTTGCGGAGCTTTTCATACTCTTCCAAACGCTTTTTTTGCTTTTTGTCCATCCCGCCGGAGGTCGCCACGCTCACCAGCGGCGTCACAAGGCCGGCCGACCGTGCCAGCAGCAGTGCAGGAGACGCAGCCCCCATGGTTGCCAAACTGGCCGCCATCATAACACCCGGTCCGATCAAGTATGCAAGCATGGAACGGCGGCGTTCATAAGCTGCCGTCTTTCCGGGCGGGTTTGAAAGAACGATCTGCTCGTCCGGCAGCTGCTCCTGTGTTCGCGGTGAACGGTGATATATAAGAAATGCGCCCGCATCCTGCACCTGTACCGCTTCGGCCGCTTCCATTTCCCCGCTTTTGATCTCACCGATGCGCAAATGCTCGCCAACATTGCAAAAGTATAAAACGCCGTTCTTCAGCACTAGACGTATGGTCCAGATCTGAAGCACATCACCTGTATGCATGGTTCCGGCCCGGACGCGGCGGCCGTTGAGGTAAATACCATGTGTACTGTCGCAATCCTCAAGTCGAACAGAGTCCGCGTCAACGTGAATCTGAAAATGCTGTTTTGAAACAAAGGGAAAATCCAGCACGACATTGTTTCTGTGACCACGGCCAAAACGAATAATGCCGCTGTACGGGAGCTTCAGACTCTGCTGCGCGGTCCCGGCCTGCTCCGCCACCATGAGACGGTAAGTTTTCTGCGCATCCAGCGAAAGGATTTCCCCCGTTGGGCAAACGGCATTGTTATAATTCAACGGCGGCTTCGTTTTAAGTGAGAGAGCCCCCTTATGCTCGTGCATTTCGATTTGCTTCTTTTCGAGACCATCAATATAAAACGTATCCTTTTTATTTCCTCCGAAGGAACATTTTCCTCCATCCGTCAGCTCCTGATAATACAAATAATCTCCGGTTCTAAGAGCAAAAGCAATCGTTCCCATCCCTGTTTCCTCGTCCTCTCTTTTGGCGTGCATTACACTTTCAATGTGTTGCATTATATCATGTTGCAAAAGCCATTTTTAGTCTTTGAACATAACTCGACATTTTCGCAACAAAATTTGCGTTTATTTTCTATTATATTCCTTTTGCGTTTGCAATTTTAATATTATTGTGTTATGATTCAAAATAATGATGGAGAATGCGTTATTACAACGCATCGCTACATCGCTTTGTCCAGGTGCTCCCTGCAAGCAGATCGGTATGTACAGCACTTTCTACGACGTGTGCAATGTGCGTGTCGGCATACATTTCTGCAGAGTCCCCACGGTCACTCCTGAGCTTGAGCAGATGCGCTCTGGCAAACCAAATCATAAATCATTCAGGAGATCTTAAATGCTACAAATCGCAATTTGTGATAATGAACCGCTTCATTGCAAAGAACTTACCCGATATGTGGAGCACACGGTTCAGTACAGGCAGGCGAACATCCGCACATTTCAAAAATCGAAGCAATTACTTGATCTGATCCACCAGCAAAAGTACGCGCCTCACATTGCCGTGATTGAAGTCTGTATGCCGGATACGGACGGCATCACACTTGCCAAGTACATAAATGAACTGCTTCCGAATTGCCAGATTATCTTTTTCGCCAGCTATTTGTCATTTGCTTTGGACGTGTATTCGGCCAACCATGTATATTTCATTCTGGAGCAGCAGCTTCCTCAAAGAATCGGACCGGCAATGGAGTTGGCATTATCCAATCTGCAGAAAAAGTACGCACAGATCCAAGTGCAAAAACTGAATTCGTTTTTTGTCATTCCTGTCAGTGAAATCCAGTATGTAGAGCGCACGCAACGGAAAACACAAGTTATCACAACGTCTGACTTGTATTTTTCCGGCAGCTCACCTTCTGAATTGATTGGCGCATGTGAACTCTTTGTGCGCTGTCACCAGAGTTATTGGGTCAATCTGAAATACGTGCTCGGCATGGAAAACGGGTGCTTCCATATGCAGTGTGGGGCACATATCCCAATCAGCCGTTCCTATCAACATGAAGCGCGCACATTTTTCTTCCGTTCCGCACTTATCACCACAGCCTAGGCTTATTGCCGGTCATTCGCACAGAAACAATCGCTTACTTTATAACGGAATTTAAAATAAAAACAGGGTCGCGGAAATTCCGCAACCCTGTTTTACTATTGCAATCATTTCCCGGGATAGGCAGAAAAAAATGCCTCGATCACGGCGGCTGGGGCCGTGCATGAGCCCTGGATCATGGTCGGCTTGCCGCCGCCGCGGCCGCTGATGGCCGCATTGATAGTCTTTGCCGCGGCACGCAGATCGACCGTGCGGCTGCCGATGATATAGCGATAGCCCTCCGCGTCGCTGCCGGTGAAGGCGGCGCAGACGCCGCCGGCGAGCAGCATGCCGGCATTGACGAATTCGCGCATGGCGACCGGGTCGTCAAAGCGGTCGATGACGCAGATGCTGCCGGGCGTTTCCTGCAGCAGCTGCAGGCGCTGCGCATTGAGGCGGCGCTCCAACTCCGCGGCTGCTGCCTTGTGCTGTGCGATCTCGTCGAGCAGACGCTGCACAGCCGGAACGACGTCCGCCTGCCGCACGGACAGCTGCGCCGAGAGCGCCGCGACCTGCGCACTCTTTTCCCGATAGTCCGCCTCCGCGTCCGACCCGCACAGGATCGTCACGCGCACACCGCCGCGGTGGCGCATGGCCGACGTGAACTTGATGGCACCGATCTCGCCCGTGTGCGATACGTGCGGCGCGCAGCAGGCGCAGACATCGTAGCCCTCCACGGTCACGATGCGCACATCCTCCTTCAGGTCGAGCTTGCTGCGGTACTCCATATGCGCCAGCTGCTCCGGCGCCGGGTACTCCGTCCGGATCGGCACATTGCGGTACACAGCCTCGTTCGCGAGCCGCTCGATGTGCATGAGCTGCTGCCATGTGAGCTCGCCACTATAATCCATCGTGATCGCGTCTTCCCCGAGGTGGAAGCCAACGTTGTCAAATCCGTATTCACTGTGGATCAGGCCCGAAATGATGTGCTCACCCGAATGGCCCTGCATGCGCCGGAAGCGCTGCGGCCAGTCGATCTCCCCGCGCACCTGCGCGCCGGGCGTAAGCGGCACGTCCGTATAGTGTACGATTGCATCCGGCAGCAGCTGCACATCCAGAACGCGCGCGCCGCCGAGCACACCGGTAT
>OIWU01000535.1_pt1 | contig 46101 bp, 46 predicted proteins | sample 1587711 | NCBI WGS metagenome assembly OIWU01 (sample SAMEA3888909, study PRJEB22519) | human gut metagenome | biome: human gut; feature: human-associated habitat; material: faeces | place: Denmark | collected 2010 | reverse complement strand
CAACTAGGGTTCAATTAATATTCCTTTTTTGTCTACTTTTTATTGACAAGTTCAATTATTTGTCTATTTCCTTTAATAAACTCTTAGTAAAATGAGCTGATACCAAATCAAATTCTTTATCACTATCTAGTCCAATATAATACTCTTCACCATCTTCTATAACAGTCTTTCTAAAACATATCTTAGAATTATCATTTACATTAGCAAACAAAGTATATTCAGTACCATTAATAACATCTTCTCTAACAATAGCATACTCAATACCATCATCTAAAACTATAGTATCCATATTATCTTCCTCCTTTATCATTGCTAATATTTTTGTTTTGTACATCATTAATAATTCTATCAAGTTCAGAAGTATCGCCATCTTTAGCTTTATCAACAGCATCCACAATAGCAGCACTTGCCAAATTAGAAGCTTCTTCCCAACTATTTACTCCCATAACAGCTAAAAAACTACCGCCACCTTCTAATATCTGCCCCTTACTATAATTACCATCAGCACAAAAAATTTCAATATTTCTAGAGAATTTATCAGCTTCTTTAACATCTTTTTCAGAAAGTGTATATCTATCTTTGCCAGCATCAATATCTTTAATATTCTCTGCATCCTTAATAGCTCTTTCATATAATTCGAATGTTGCTAAACCAACATCATTACCTCCAACAACCATATCTAAACCAGAATAGTCATTATTTTCATATAAATAAAAATCTTCTCCCTCGAAATAACCATAGCCAGCATCTACTAGCTCTTGTTGAGCATAAGGAATAGCATAGTTATAGCTTTCATATGGTATTGTAATCTTAGCAATAGTAGGTTTAATAGCTCCAAAAAACAAAGCCAAACTAGCAGATACTGCTGCTAAAGAAACTGCAATGTTCTTATACCTTTTCTTTTTCTTAGCTACCTTTTCTTTCTTTATTGAAGCCTTTCTAGCTTTTTCTTCTGCCTCTTTCGCTAATAAAGCCGCATTTTTTGATTTATCACGCATATCAAGAATTCTATAGATATCATCAATATTACCATCAAATTGTGAACCATTTTCCATATCTTTCTACCTCCTATGATAAATATATAACATTTTAAATACAAAGTCAACAAAATTTTACACTATTTGACATAATAAAAGTAACAAGTCGCCTTGTTACTTTAATATTAATTTATTATCTTGAAAATCTATAGTGATAGTACTACCAAATTTAACTTTATCATTAATAATAGCATTAGCAATTAAAGTTTCAACATTCCTTTGAACAAATCTCTTAATAGGTCTTGCTCCATATTTCTCATCATATGCTGAATCAATAATATATCTTCTAGCAGACTCTGTTACTACTAAATGTAAATTCTTATCTTTAAGTCTATCTTCAGTATCACTAATAATTTTATCTAGAATATCATTAACTACTTCTTTAGATAAAGAATTAAAGACTATAATTTCATCAATACGATTTATAAACTCAGGTTTAAAAGTACTCTTAAGTTCATTCATAACTAATTCATTACTATTAGAAGTATTTTCTAGAATATATTCACTACCTAAGTTAGAAGTCATAATAATGATAGTATTTTTAAAGTCTACAGTTCTACCTTGACCATCAGTAATTCTACCATCATCTAGTATTTGAAGTAAAACATTAAATATATCTTTATGAGCCTTTTCTATTTCATCAAACAAGATAATAGAGTAGGGATTTCTTCTTACAGCTTCAGTAAGTTGTCCACCCTCATCATATCCAACATAACCTGGAGGAGCTCCAATTAATCTAGCTACAGAATGACTTTCCATATATTCAGACATATCAATTCTAATCATATGTCTTTCATCATCAAATAACTCATAAGCAAGAGTTCTAGCCACTTCTGTTTTACCTACACCAGTAGGACCTAAGAAGATAAATGAACCAATAGGTCTATTAGGATCTTTAATACCTGCTCTTGCACGAATAATAGCCTCAGATACTAAGTGAATAGCATTATCTTGTCCTTTAACTCTTTTCTTCATATTTTCTTCTAAGTGAAGTAATTTTTCTCTTTCACCACCAACTAATTTAGATATTGGAATATTAGTCCATTTAGATATAATAGCCGCTACTGATTCCTCATCAACAGTATCAGATAATATCTCTGATTTATTAATTTTTTCTAGTTCGGCAAGTTCTTTCTCTAATCTAGGAATAGTACCATGTCTAAGTTTAGCAGCAGCTTCTAAGTCATAATTATTTTCAGCCTTCTCTAAAGCAAAGTTAGCAGAATCAATTTCTTCTTTCTTTTTACTAATCTTAGTATTAACAGACTTTTCTTCTTCCCATCTATTTTTTAAATTCTTTTCTTTTTCTTTAAGACTAAATAACTCCTTATCAATATTCTCAATTCTATTCTTAGAAATATCATCTTTCTCTTTCTTTAGAGCTTCTTTTTCAATTTCTAGTCTCATGATATTTCTTTCTAAGTTATCTAGTTCAGTAGGAACAGATTCCATTTGTACCTTAATAGTAGCAGCAGCCTCATCAATTAAGTCAATAGCTTTATCAGGTAAAAATCTATCAGTAATATATCTATCAGATAATGTAGCAGCGGCTACCAAAGCTTTATCTTTGATATTTACACCATGGAATACTTCAAACTTAGGTTTTAATCCCCTAAGAATAGTAATAGTATCTAAAACAGTAGGTTCTTTTACTAATACTTTTTGAAATCTTCTTTCTAGAGCAGCATCTTTTTCAATATATTTACGATACTCATTTAAAGTAGTAGCACCAATACAATGAACTTCACCACGAGCTAGCATAGGTTTTAACATATTACCGGCATCCATAGCCCCTTCTAGAGCACCAGCTCCTACTATCATATGTATCTCATCAATAAACATAATGATTTCTCCATCAGAATCTTTTACTTCTTTTAGAACAGCTTTTAATCTTTCTTCAAATTCACCACGATATTTAGCTCCTGCTACTAAGGCACCCATATCTAATTCCCAAATACTTTTATTTTTTAAACTATTAGGAACATCCCCTTTAATTATTCTAGTAGCTAGTCCTTCCACAATAGCAGTTTTACCAACACCAGGTTCACCAATTAATACAGGATTATTTTTAGTTTTTCTAGATAATATTCTAGTTATACTTCTTATTTCATCATCACGACCAATAACAGGATCTATTTTTCCATCTTTAGCGGCCTTGGTAATATCACGACCATATTTTTCTAATGGTTTTTGTAGATTTTCTTCATATGGATTATTCATATTCATATTTATCATCCTCCTTTTTATACATCTATATTATACCACTATTTTAGCAATTGTCAATAGAGACTGCTAAAATAAATTTATTTCTTTTTTAATGCCTCTAGGTCTTAAGTAAGCTTAAGTTTTCCGAGGTGTTTTTATAAAAAGAAAGGCCACTAAAATGATTAAGATAATCGATTTTAATATTGTTAAATGCTATGATATGATGTAGAAGAAAGCAAAATAATTAGATGAGGAAGTATCTTTAAAGCCGAAACCATCGAAGAAATATCAGATTTATTAACTATGGAAGAGAAATAAAGATTTTTAAATAGCATTAGAGCATTAAATGGTGATGAAGAAATAGTTGCAGCATATCATAATGAAAGAAATGAGAGATGGAAAAGAGAGAGCATTGAAAATGGTCTAAGAGAAGAAGGCAAAGAAGAAAATACTATATCTATTATAAAGAGTATGTTAAATAAAAAGACAGACTATAAATTTATTTCAGAAATAACTGGTAAAACAATAAAAGAAATAAAAGAAATAGAAAATAATATGTAATTAAATAACTGTAGTACAGCAAAGTACTGCAGTTATTTAGTTATTTTTAGACATAAAATTGCAAAAAAATTAAATAGTGAATAAAAAATATATACTTTTTATTTATTTTTTGTTATAATTAAATTGTATCATTTTAGGGAGAGTCGATATCGTGAAGAAAATATATACTGCTATTGACATTGGATCTGATACAATTAAATTCGTAGTAGGAGAATACTTTAAAAATAAATTAAATATTCTTGCTACTTATGAACAAAAAGCAAAAGGAATAAGAAAAGGTTTAATTGTTGATCCCAATTTAGCTATTAACTCTATTAAAGATGGAATTAAAGAAATAAATAATAATTTAGGCATTGATATAAAAAAAGTAATAGTAGGAGTACCTAGTTATAATGCTAAGTTTATGTTTGTTACTAGTGAAATAGAAATAACTGGCGATGCTATAACAACAGATGATGTAAATAATCTTATAAAAGCTTCAGTATATTCTAAAGTAGAACAAGACTATGAACTTATAACCGTATTACCATTAACTTTCTTAATAGATGGAGAAAAAGAAACTAAGGTTGTAGGTAAAGCTGGTAATAAACTAGAAATAAAAGGAATTATGATTTCTGCTCCAAAGAAGAATGTCTATTCAGTCCTATCAGTTATGGAAGGAGCTGGATTAGAAGTAGTAGATATTACTGTATCAGCTTTAGGAGATTATTATGAAGTAAGAAATAATAATTTAGATAAAAACATAGGAGCTATTATTAATTTAGGACACGAAACTACTAATGTGTCAGTATTCAGTAGAGGTAAACTTATGAATACCGAAACAATTCAATTAGGAGGAATTAATGTTGATAAAGACTTAGCCTATATGTTTAATATAAATGTATTTGATGCAAGAGAAATAAAAGAAAAATTTGCATCTAGTCATAAAAGATTCATAGCATTGAATGATGTATATGAGGTTAAAAATACTGCTGGTGAAGTAATTAAATTAAACCAAATAGAAGTAACTGAGATAGTTATGGATAGATTAGCAGAGTTACTTAGATTAGCCCAGAAACAAATATTACTATTGACAAAACAAAATATTTCCTATATAGTAATAACTGGAGGATTAACCGAAATAAGGGCATTTAAAAATTTAGTCTATGAAATTTTAGGAAAAGATGTTATAATATATACAGAAGATACTCTTGGAGCAAGGAATAATAAATATACAACTTCAATTGGAATGATAAAATACTTTATAGATAAGATGGAAGTTAGAGGAAAAGAGTATTCGATGATAGATGAGCAAGATGAAGAGTTACTAATAAATCCAAATAATAAGAATTCAAAGGGGAAAGCTAGTATTATCAAAATATTTGGAAACTTTATTGGAACTAAGGAGGATTAAAAATGAATAATATGTTTGGTTTAGAAATGGATCAGTTAGCAAAAATAAAAGTAATTGGAGTAGGTGGGGGCGGTTGTAACGCTGTAAACAGAATGATAGAATCAGGTCTTAAAGGCGTTGAGTTTATAGTAGCTAATACTGACCTTCAAGTTTTAAATAATTCTCTGGCTCCAATCAAACTACAAATAGGTAGAGAATTAACAGATGGCTTAGGAGCAGGAGCAAATCCAGAAATAGGTAGAGAAGCTGCTCTTGAATCAAAAGGAGAAATAGAAGAAGCAATTAAAGGTGCTGATATGGTCTTCATTACATGTGGTATGGGTGGAGGAACAGGTACTGGTGCTGCTCCAGTAATAGCTGAAATAAGTCAAGATTTAGGAGCATTAACCGTAGGTATTGTTACCAAACCATTTAGTTTCGAAGGTAAAAAGAGAATGAATCAAGCTGTATCAGGACTTGATGAATTAAAGAAACATGTCGATACTTTAATCGTAATACCTAATGATAGATTAAGAGAATTAATAGATAAGAGTACACCAATGCTTGAAGCATTTAGAGAAGTAGATAACGTATTACATAGAGGAGTACAATCAATATCTGACTTAATTGCAGTATCAGGTTTAGTTAACCTTGACTTTGCTGATGTAAAAGCAATTATGAAAGATAGAGGTAATGCATTAATAGGTATAGGTGTAGGTTCTGGAGAAAACAGAGCAACAGATGCTGCTAAACAAGCTGTATCTTCACCACTTCTTGAAACATCAATAAATGGTGCAACAGATGCTATAATAAATGTAACTGGTGGTGCTTCACTTACATTATTTGAAGTAGAAGAAGCTGCTGAAGTAATTAGAACTGCTGCTAATACAGATATTAACACAATATTTGGAGCAGTAATTAATGAAAACCTAAATGATGAAGTAATCGTTACAGTTATAGCAACTGGCTTTGAAAATCAAAGCGAACCACTATACCATAGTTTCAATTCTACTAGAAGAGAAGATATCTTTAGAGAAGGAACTAGTGATATAGATATCGATAACGATTTAGATATTCCACCATTCTTAAGAGATAGAGATAATTATTAAAAAGGAGGCCCTCTTATGATTAATGTAGTAGATAAACAAGTTAACAGCAAGTTAATTTTTGGGGGTCAAAAATCTAATCTAACTAAATTAAATAATAATATAAATAAAGACTATGAAATAACTAATAGAAATATTAGTAGTTTTTCATAGCCTTTTTACTATGGAGGAAAGTAATGAACAAATATAAAACATATATGTATATTGGAATTATCATATTAATTATATCAATATTAGGAAGTACATATGCTTATTATAAGTATGTACTTGCCTCAATTAATATTAATACCATTACTAAAGGATTAGATTATTATATTAATTATGCTAAAGGAACAGATATAACATCAGGTACTTTAAATCCAAGTACTGATTATACAGGTGGCAATAGCGTGACTATAACCTTAAATAAAAAAGACAATACCTATGATATTTATGGGCATATCTATTTAGATATAACTACTATTAGTTCTGCTCTTAGTAGTAGCAATGCCTTAAAATATGTTGTATTAGAAGGTACTACTAAAATATCCGAAGGAACATTAGGTGGAGTATCAGCAAGTAAGTCTTATTTACTAGCAGTAAATATTCCATTAAAAACAATATCAACTACATATACAGTATATCTATGGTTTGATGAAACAAATAGTAATGCTTTATCAGCTGAAAATACCACGATAGGTGCAAAAGTAAGATGTGAAGCCACTATGAAAAAAATTAATGATGAACCATATACAGTTTCTATTCTTTCTGAAAAAATAATAAATTTATATAATGCATCTACCAAGAACCCAGTTACAAATGATAGTATAACTTATCAGTATGATACTGCTGATAGTCTTATGCAAGATATAGGTGGTAACATTAGGTATTACGGTAAAAATCCAAATAACTATATTTATTTTAATTGTTCTGATTATTCAAACCAAACATCTTCAACTTGTGAATTATGGAGAATAATAGGAGTATTTGACGGAAAAGCAAAATTAATAAGGAATGAAATTCTTGGAGAATATTCATATGATAATAGAAATAAAGCCACAGGAGCTGATACTAGTTCAGGTAAAAACGATTGGTCTGAAGCAAGATTAATGAAATTATTAAATTCTGGATACGAATCAGAAACTGGTGGAAGCCTTTATTGGAATAGAAAAAAAGATACTTGCTATAACGGAAGTGGTGCCAACACAACAATAACATGTGATTTTTCAAGTACAGGATTAAAAGATAGTTCAAAAAGTATTATTGCAAAAAATAATTATTCACTATTAGGATGGGATGATTATAATTTATACGCCCATCAAGCATATCAGCATGAAACAACAGATGGAAGTGTATATACAGGTAGAGAAACATCTTGGAATGGAAAAATTGCTTTAATGTACTTATCTGACTATGGATATGCTGCTGATCTCAGCAAGTGTACTGATAACATGCATACATATTCCAATTGTGTTGCTTATAATTGGTTAGTATCAGGAATATCAGAATGGACATTAATGCCTAAGTCAAGCAGCATGGCAAAGCTATATAGAATTGCTACAACCGGAATAGTTGCATATGATTTCAGTGCCTACAATGCATTGGCAGTTAGACCAGTATTATATATATATAGTACATCAAGAATAATGGGTGGTAATGGTAGTCAAAACAATCCATATCAATTAAGTATTACATAGAGTTAGCTTATTTGAACTAATTCTTTTTCTTTTAGTTATAACTGCGAATATGATAGGTCTACTGAGACTCTGATATAGACTAAGAATTAGGCTATATCAGACATGAAAATACCTTGGATTTTCATGAAAGGTATATAATAAATTAACTAGATGTAAACTTAGTAGACATTTTATAAATATATTGATATAATTATACTAGGAGTTGTAAGATATGAAAGAATTAGAAACAATTGAAGGTATTGGACCTAAAACAAAAGAATTACTTAATAAAATAAAAATATATACAGTAGAAGATTTATTAAATTACTATCCATATCGTTATGATATAATAAAAAGAAGTGATTTAAGTAATCTATCTGATGGAGATAAAATAATAATAGATGGTATAGTTGAAGGACAACCCACTACTATATATATAAATAAAAGTCTAAAAAAAATGATCTTTAGAATTAGTACCAAAACAATGATACTTAATATAACATTATATAATAGAGCTCATTTATATTCAGATCTAAAATCAGGAAAAGAAGTAACAATTATAGGTAAATATAATAAACTAAAGAATACAGTAATAGTATCAGATATAAGATTCGGTTTATTACCACCATCTGCTAAAATAGAACCTATTTATTATACTACAGAAGGATTAACAGTAAAACAAATAAGTAAATTTGAAGCTATAGCTTTAGAAAATGATTATGATGTAATAGACTTAGTACCTAGATATATAGAAGAAAAATATAATTTAATGAATAAAAAATCCGCTATTAAGAATATTCATGTACCAGAAGATATCTTATTACTAAAAAAAGCAAGACAAAGAATTAAGTATGAAGAATTATTTGTGTATGTACTTAAAATTAATTATTTAAAGAATAAAATTAATAATGATAATTTAGCAATAGAAAGAAATATAGATAAAGATAAATTAGATAAATTTATTAAAAGTTTACCATTTGAACTAACTTTAGATCAAGATAAAGCAGTTAATGATATAATTAATGATTTATCTATAAAAAAGAGAATGAATAGATTACTACAAGGAGATGTAGGCTCAGGTAAAACAATAATTGCTTTAATAGCAGTATATGCTAATTATTTATCTAAGTATCAATCAGCCCTAATGGCTCCTACTGAGATACTAGCAGTACAACATTACGAAGAAGCAAAGAAAATATTTAGTAAATATAAACTTAATATAGCACTATTAACTTCAAGTACTAGTAATAAAGACAAAAAGACTATCTATGAAGAATTAGAAAACGGTAAGATAGATTTAATTATTGGTACACAAGCACTAATTCAAGAGAATGTCAAGTATAAGAAGTTAGGCCTAGTAATAACAGATGAACAACATCGTTTTGGCGTTAACCAAAGAGATACTTTTAAAAGTAAAGGAATAAGTCCTGATGTTCTTTCAATGAGTGCAACACCAATACCAAGAACATATGCCTTAACAATCTATGGTGACACCGATGTATCTTCAATTAAGAGTAAACCTAAAGGTAGAAAAGAAATCATTACAGTATTTAAAAAAGAAAAAGATATTACTGATGTTCTAGAAATGATGAAAAAAGAACTAGAACTTAACCATCAAATATATGTCGTAGCCCCAATGATTGATACCGAAAGTGATAGTGAAAAAGAAAGCGTATATGATTTAGAAGAAAAAATGAATAAAGCTTTTGGTAAGATTAGTAAGATAGGTATCATTCATGGTAAATTAGATCCTAAAGATAAAGATAAAGTAATGAAAGACTTTGAAAAAAATAAAATTAATATCCTAATATCTACTACTGTTATTGAAGTAGGAGTTAATGTTCCAAATGCTTCAATGATCGTAATCTTTAATGCTAATATGTTTGGTTTATCTACTTTACATCAATTAAGAGGAAGAGTAGGTAGAGGAGATACACAAAGCTATTGTGTACTAGTAGCTAAAGAATCAGAAGAAAGACTTAGATTCTTAGAAAACACTAGTGATGGCTTTGAAATTAGTGAATATGATTTCCAAACAAGAGGTGAAGGCGATTTATTTGGAACAAGACAAAGTGGAGAATTAGGTCTTAAAATGGCTAATATTAAGAGAGACTTCAAGATGCTACTTAAAGCAAAAGAAGATGCTGATGAATTTATAAATATGCTTTTAACATTTGAAACCAATCCAGAATTTGGACCAATACTAGAAGAACTTAAAAAGGTTGACACTCTAGACTAGTTTACATATTTTATAAAAAAAGTGTAAACCAAATAAAAAACTATTGTATTTTATAAAAAAATATATTATGATTAATATGTCATAGAGATATGACCACACTCTACGAAGTAAAATGTAGGTGTGATAACCAAAACCCCCTGAAGGAGCCCTAAACCGGGCTCCGCTTTTATTTTTAGTTCTAAATTAAATGAAGTGTTTTTTTGTATTATGATATGATTATTTGTAGTATTGTCAGGAACTAGTAATGAGTTTCGGTAGGAAACAGTTTTTTGAAATTTTTGGCTCTTTATTTGCATTGTTGTTATATTTCCAATTAAATATAAATATTGAAATTTCATTGGAGGTGATGCCTATAGTTATACAAAGTCTAACAATATATTTTGCTGTTTCTGGCAATGCTACTAATATCACATATTTAATGAAGAAAAAGAATAGGTAATAGGAGAATATTATGCAAAATTTATTTGATGATTGTTTAAAAAAGGCTTATCTGAATATGATTCAAAATATTTATCAACATATCAATATGTAATGTTATTGTCAAAAAATAGTGTTATTAAATCTTATTTTTCTAATGTTGATTATACTTATATTGATTTAAAAAAATAATCATAGAGTATAGAAAAAAATTTTAGAAAGAGTTAATAAATATATATAATAGATATTATGTGGTATAATTATCTTAGGTGATAGATATGCAGTCTTATAATTTAGAATATTTAAATGAAGTTGAATTTAAGAAAAGAGAAAGAAATTTGAAAAAATATAGTAATTATACTTATGAAAAGTTAGTTTTTAATGTTTTTCCGGAGTTAATGAAAGGTAATTTTAAAGGTAAAATAGTATCTTATGATACTAAAAGGAAGATTACTAAGTATGAATTGAAATTACCTATTGATTCTGATTCTACACTATCTGATATGAATGAAAATTTTACTTTGCACTACGTGGTATATGAAAATAAAGATTTGGTAATTTTAGACACGATAACACCAGAAACATATCAAATAGGGTTAAATTCCTATAAGGGCGTTGCTATTAATAAAGCCAATACAGAACGAGTGTATAGAGTTAATTTATTAAGTAGTTTAAATCCTATAACTATAACAACCGAACCAAAAGCATCAAGCCAAGTTAAAAATACAGAAACTATTAAAAAAAACAATAAAGTAAATAAAAAAGAAACAGAATATATATTTATATCTATAATTTTAGTTTTAATGATTTGTGTATCTTTTTCTTATTTTCTTTATTTTTTCTCTAAAGTGCAACGTTAAAACATTATATCAAAATTAGATATAAATTATATAATAAGCGTTAAATAATCAACGGAGACACTATTTTTCATTAGACTAAGAGAAGAATATTCTCTTTTTTTGTTACATTCATTATTTTTATGACTTTCTAAGTTTTTACAAGTGTTTTTTGTAAAGTTCTTAAAAAAGTTGTGATTTTGCCTAAAATTTTAGTTGAATCCACGACTTAAAACACCAAAAATGCCTATTTTTTTAAAAATTTGGTGTTGAAAAGTTGATATATTTTAAATAAAATGTTAAACTAATTTTGTTGGGTGGAATTATTCATGCATAATGCATAAATAATTCTAATTAGTTTAGTGGAACAGGCAGTTAAACAAGCATAGTAATGTTTACCTTCCTGTTTTTTCTTTTGATAATAAACATATATTGGATTTTCTTTATCACATTTGGCTGATAAAGTTACAATATTTCGACTGCAATTAAATAATATTTTTCTAGCATATCTATTTCCACGCTTAGAAATAGGACCATGATAATCTATACTTTTACCGGATTGAACTATTGTTGGGTCTAATCCACAACTAGCATTAATTTGCTTTATATTATTAAATCTTGTAATATCTTTTAATTCTGCAATAATTAAAGAAGCGGATAATTCTCCAATACCAAATAATGAATTAATACATTCAAAATTTTTAGTTTGTTTGGCAAGCTCAATCATTTGCTCTTTAATGATTTCTTTTTGTTTAGCTATTTCGATTATAATATTAGCTAATTGTTTTAAGTTATCTACATCCTTAGAGTTCTCACTTACTCCTGGATAAGAATTTATAGCATATTCTTTGATAATATTAGCCTTTCTTTTATAATAATTAAGATGTCTATCATTGGTATTAGCCATATTATAAGCAAGTGCATCAACACGTTTGTCTTTAATAATATATGCATGGGGAAATTCTTTAATAAAATTTAAGGCAGTTAAGTCATATATTTTCCCATCTTTAAAACATAATTCAAATTCCGGAAAACATAGATGTAATAGTTCTTTATAACGATTTTTATGTCTAGTTAAACCTTCATCTAGATGATAATATTGTCTAGATAATTCGTTTAATTTAGTATAAATTTCATCTTCAGTATAATTTCTATCAGGAATACTACCTTTCCAAAATAAATTAGTTAATTTAATGCAGTCTTGTTTATCAGTTTTTGTTTTTCTAATAGTGTTAGTAATTTCTTTACCAATAAGAGGATTAAAGACAATAACATGATAATTATTTTCTTTAAAAAATCTTTCTGGTGCTTTGTGGTAGATACTTGTTGCTTCCATAATAACTGTTAAATTATCTTTGATGTTAAGTTTACTAATATAAGAATCTATTCTTTCAAAATCAGATTTATTATGTATGTATTCAGTAGGTTCTAATAGAACTTCACCAACATCAGAAGATAACATAAACATACTTTTACTTTTAGCAACATCTAGTACTAAAACATACTTCATATAATACTTCCTTTCCTAGTTTGACTCTTAGTGCTTACAATTATCTCATCATGCTGGTTATATGGATTCTTTGACCCCACTTTCTAAGACTAGATTAATAATAAGATAAGAGACGGGCAGTCATAAAAATGGATTCAAAGACCCCTGGTATAATCTGCCCTTACTCAAACGCAAATTTTTTATTCTTTCTTATAAGAAAGAATAAAAAATATTTTATCATAAACTAATAAAAATTTCTTTCATTAATTTACATCTTAAAGTATACATGGTATAATTGTAATTGTTAATGATAATATAAGATAGTTTTTGTTAAAATTGCTATAAGAAAATTGCAAAAAAATGTGAAAAGTGATATAATTAAATCATACGAAGAGGTATTTATTATGTATCAACAAAAGAAAGAAAAGTTTATTAGAGTTTTAAATAATCATTTTGGCTCATATAATGTTTTTCCTGAGGTTGCAAATATATCAGATGAAGATTTTATAAAAATTATAGAATTATATGAACAAAAGGCTTCAATGGGAGGAAAAGACCCTTGGAATTATCTTTATTTTGATGAATTGATAATAATGCAACAATGTCTTTATGAAGTAATAAAGGATAATTATAGATATAGAGATATAACTGCCAAAGTTGAAGTATTATTTGAACAAGAATTAAATAGAAGATTACAAAGGTCAGTTCGTTCTTATGGTGAAGAAACTGATGAGACTTATAGAGCGTCTTATGCAGAAATGCCAGAATATGCTATGACTTTAGCCGATATGTGTACAAGAAAAATGGAAACTGCACAAAAGAGTTTTGCAGAGTCAAAGGAAGTTGTATTACCAGAACGTTCATTATCAACTTATAAAGAAATAAGAAAAGATTTTACTACTGCAGGAATTCAAATGCCAGAGAAAAGTGAAAGTATTGCTCAAAGCACACAAACGTTAATTACGCTAAGGGCAGAAGAAAAAGAAGCATTGATAGAACGTGAAAGACAACAAAGGGAAATTGAGTTAATAACACTTCAACAAGAAATAAATAGAATTGAAAATGAAAAATTAGAAATAGAAAAAAGAATTAGACAAATTTCTAGTGAAACAATAGGTTCTTTCTTTTCAAGACAAGTTTCAGAAAAATACCCAACAGAATATCAAACATATCAACAACATAAAGAACAAGTAAAAAACCATAGAAGTAGTTATGAACAAATAACTGATTTGAAAGAAAAGTTTAGTCAAGTTTCTCAAGAACTTCAATTTTATCAGGGTGTATTGCCAGCATATGAAAGTTTCTATCAAAGATTTAAGCAAATGAAAGTAGAAAGAGAAAAAGCACAAGCGAGTGAGAAAGAACAAGAAAGAATATACAATTTAATTTATAGCGAAGAAAATGAAAGATTACGAAAAAGCAATAGTCTATACACTGCTTGGGATTTAGGGAATAAAGTTATTCCACAAAAATATCAAGGCTTATCATACGAACAAGTTGAAGAGATGATTACTCAAGAAAGAGAACAAGAAAGATTAAAACAATTAGCCCAGGCAACTAGAGAAGATTTGATTAACAAGGCTATAAGAAAAGATTTAGGTGTTGCAGAAGATTATCACTTAAGCGATGTACAAATAAGAAATTTAAGAGTTGAATTTGATGGTTATAGTGATGAAGAATTAAGAGATTTTATTGCTGGCGTAAAAAAAGAAACACCAGTTCAACAAAATGTAGATAATGGAACAAGAAAACTAGAACCAGTAGATTTTAGTTCATTACTAGAAGAAAGTGAAAATAATGTTCAACGAACTCATTTGATAAATGAAATATTAGAAGCGATGTATCCTAATGGATTAGAGTATGTACCATTACCAGATATAAAGAAACAACTTGAGGCAAAATCAACTGAGGAACTTCAAGCAATGCTACAACAACTTAATTCACAAACTATGGAAGAAACATCTGCTAAAAAGAGATAACATTTAAAGATTGCCATACATGGCAGTCTTTTATTTTGTTAAAAAAATATATACCTATGTTAAACTTAAAATCTTCACACATATTAGTAAATATTGTAAAGTCTTACCTTATGTCTATTCTTTATTTTTTTATTTATATATTTATTACTATATATACTAGAGTATATAATTGTATTTTAATTATTAGTTAAATACTATTAAGTATATTAAATAAAATATATATAATAATTATATTTACAAATAATATATATCTTAAATATAATGGAACTTAGATATATTCAAATAATTAACTTATGTAATACAAGTATAATATGATACAAGTTATTTTTTCTTTTCATAAGACTATATATTATTCTTATTATATTTAGCAATTATATTATAATTTATATTATGTACCTTTTGTAAAGTCTTAATTTTAACAAAAATGTAATAAATTAGTTTATAATAAAAAAATGTTAAAAAAAGAAAAAGTTATGTTATAATATAAATCACTTAATGGGGTGATTATTTTGGGTAATAATTTAAACTATGAAGATATAAAATCATCAGTATTATTTTTTAGAAGTGGAAAATCTTATTATTATACATTCAATGGAAAAACTTATGAAGTAAATGCTATAACAGTTAATAAATTAAAAGAAATTTTAAGTGTCCCATTTAAAGTTCAGTTTTCTGGATTATCAAGAGCACAAATTGGAAGAGTTATAGGAGATTTATTAGATAGTACAATAGATGTAAAAATAAAAATGATAAATGATAAAACAAACAATATATTAAAATTTGAAGCACCATTTATTAGACAAAAAAAATACATCGACACATATAAAGTTCCAAATGTAAGCTCATTATATAGCAGAACTACAAATTGTAATCCTTATTTATATACTGATATCAATTCAAAAAAAGTTTTAATAGAAGTTCCAAAGGATTATGTCAAAGATAATAAAGGGGATTATTATTTCTTATCTTGTTATTTAGATATAGCAGAAAGAGAATTTTTTGATTCACAATATGCTAAATTAGAATATGATTATATATATAAAATTGAAAAAGACTTAAGTGATAAAAAAACAATTAAAAAAAGTTTAAGAAAGAAATAGACTAAATAGATTTAGGGGCAATGCTCCTTTTTTTGATTTTCTATACCTTTTTTAACTTAACCATAGCCCTCTATATCATATTAAAAAAAATAACCACTATTTAAATCAATTTTAAGAGGTTGTTTTTATTTATAATGATGAATTAGTCTAGAATAATATTAAAGATGCAGAAAACAAGCGGATTTTGCTTTATAGAGGTATGTTTAATGTGTAATTGATTTTAATATTTTTAAGTATATTTACAATAGTACTAGTATATACCTACTATTGATAGGTTTTATAGTTTTGTATTATTTCTTCTACTAGTAAGTAAGGAGGAATAGATATGAAAGATAAATATTATACATTAAAAGAAATAAGTGTAATGCTAATAACACCAATACCATATTTAAGAAAACTAATTAAAGAGAAAAAACTAAAAGGTTGTTTTATAGGTAGACAATATATTGTAAGAGAGCAAGATTTAAAACTCTTTATAAGTAAATTAGGAGTTAAAAATGAAAACTAAACTAAGCAATAAAGAAATAAATGAACTTCTTGAGTGGTTTGGTTTGAGTGATAAAGAAATACATATAACTTTAGAAAATGATATTAAAGGAATTATGGATAAATATTATGATGAACACAAAGAACACGAAAAGAAAAAACGTGAGTTTATACAAATGTTTAAAGAATGTTATAGTGATATAGTTAATATTATGGAGTTTGACCCTCATAAACGTGTGGCAGTCAATTGTTTTACGTGTATTAAAGGTATGGACTTATCTAAACAATATGGTAAACCTAAAAAGAAGTAAGTAGATAGTAGTAAGTACTATTTGCTTACTCTTTTTTAGTTATATACCAAACAAAAAACGAACAACAAAAGACTAAAAACTAAGTAAAAACCTATTAAAAATATTTTGTCGTTTTGTTATGATATTTCTAGTTCAATTGAAAGAAATATTTTATTTATGTATACATAAGATTACTTAGGAGGTTAGCTTAATGGTTAAAGAAACTTTTAACGAAAATGGTAAAACACTCCAAGAAATTATGGAACAATTTTTAATATTATATTATAACGAAAGCCTTTAAAATAAAGACTAAAAATGGTATAATATATATGTATATTAAAAGTCGTTTCAGTAGTTTTGAAAGGAGTTAACATGATAGATACTGAAACGTGGAAAGTTGGTATATATTGTAGATTATCTCGTGAAGATGAGTTAGAAGATGAAAGTAAAAGTATTACTAATCAACGTGAAATGTGTATGAATTGGTGTGTTAAAAATGGTTTGCGTATTATAGATGAGTATATAGATGATGGTATAAGTGGTAGTACTGATAATAGACCATCATTTAAACGTATGCTTAAAGATATAGAAGATAAAAAAATTAATATGGTAGTTGTAAAAGATACTTCTAGACTTGCTCGTAATTTTAATGATGCTACTAAATATGCTTTTATATATTTTCCTGAAAGAAACATAAGACTTTATAGTGTTATTCAAAATTATGATAGTATAGACCCTAAAGCAAATAGTGATGGTATTTACTTTAAAAGTTTCTTTGATGAGTGGTTTATACGTGATACATCTACTAAAATTAGAAAAGGCTTGAGAGATAAAAAAGAAGTTGGTAAGTTTTTGGGAGGTATTGCTCCCTATGGATATTATAAAGACCCCTTAGATAAACATAAACTTTTGATAGATGAATATTCTAGTGAAATAGTAAAAAGAATATTTAGTATGTTTGCTAGTGGTATGGGACTTAAAAAGATTTGTTATACTCTAACTGATGAGGGTATACCTATACCAAGTGTTTATAAAAATCTTAATCGTGGACAAAAGTCAACGTGCTATGGTAAATGGGTACCTAGAACTATTGCTGATATGTTAGTTAATGAAACATATATAGGAAACTTAACTCAAGGTAGAGGAAAAAAAGTTAGTTATTTAGGTAAGAAAAAAGTTAGAGTGCCAAAGAAAGACTGGATAGTAGTACCTAATTCTTGTCCTAGAATAATTGATGATGATACGTGGGAGATAGTACAAAATATTTATAAACGTAATAAGAATAGACAGACAACTAGTCACGAACACTTACTTAGAGGTTTACTTGTTTGTAAAGATTGTGGACATACAATAGGAATATCACAATCTAAGTGGACTAATAAAGATGGTAGTGTTCAAAAGAAATATTATTGCTATTGTAATTACTATCGTAAGATGAGTAAGTATAATGCTTGTACACCTCATAAGATTAGTTATGATGAAGTAGAAGAAAAAGTCTTAAAGAGTGTTAAGAAAATGTGTAAGAAATATCTAAAGGTAAATGATTTAGAGAATATCTTAAAGAACAATGATAAGACTACTAAATTGATTTTAGAATTACAAGCCAAGAAGAAAAAATTAGAAAATGAAGTTAACTTAGTTAATACTAGAATAAATGATATTTATATGGATAAGATTAACAAAGTAGTTAGTGAAGAAATATTCTTTAATGCTTATAACACTTTACTAGAAAATAACGAAAAGAATAAGACTGAACTAAAAGAGATAGATAAAAAAATATATCAATTAAAAAATAAAAATACTAATGTAGAAGATAAGTATAAAAAGTCTATTGAAGAGTTTTTGAAACTAAAAAAACCATCTATTCAACTCATATCAACTTTAATTGATAAAATTGTAATAGATGATGAAAAAAATATAGAAATCGTATATAAGATAAAACCCTTATTTTAAGTATAATAAGGCTTAAAATGAGTATGTTTTTTCACTATTGAGGACGTGAGTTAGTGCTCCTATAGTAAAAAATATCCTAGAAGATGCTATATCAGCCTTAAATATTAAAAAACAAGAAGGTGGAACCGATAAAAAGTATCAATGGTATGACCAAAAATATTATACCGTAGAAGATGTTGTAGGCTTAACTAAAAAAGAAGCAGCTAGTAAACTAAAATCTTTTACTATAGAGTATAGTGGCAGTGGAGATAAAGTAATTAATCAGTCTCCAGAAGCAGGAAGTAGAATACCAGAATATTCTAGTATTAGATTATACTTAGATTAATTTGCATTTTTATTACTTTTGTGCTATAATAGTGGCATCAAAAGAGGGGGGAATATTTATGCAAATAATTAATATGTCTAAGACTAAATTAAATAGTTTAGAACCACTTATATTACCAAAAAATGTAACTAGCACAGAGTGTGAATTATTTAAATATCCTTATTATGGTAAAGAAAAATTACTTAAGAAATTACATCGTACTGATGGAATAATATTTGCTAATAAATTATATACAATAGGAGCATTAAATGCTAATAAAGATAGTATGCCTAGTAATTTTGTATTACCCGAATCTTTAGTATCTATTAATAAAAAAATAGAAGCTTTCACTATGAAGTATATAAAAGGAATAAACTTAAGTGTTATATTAAATAATCCTGATATTACTTATGAAGAGAAGATTCATTATCTAAAGAGTATTGGTAGAATACTAGAACAGATGCAAAATATTCGTAAATATACTAATTTAAATAACTTCTATCTAGGAGATATTCATGAAGATAACTTTCTAGTAGAAAGAGATAAACAAGAAATATATATAGTAGACTTAGATAGTTGTAAAATAGCGGGTAATAAATCATTTCCTGGTAGATATTTAACTAATTCTTCATTAATTAAATATAATAACACTAAGTATCAAACATTATCACAGACTGATGATTTAGCAGATTATAAGATTGATGAAAATACTGATATATATTGTTATATAATTATGATATTAAATTATTTATATGATGGCAGAGTAGATAGATTATCACTAGATAAGTTTTATGATTTTATAAATTATCTAGAAGATATTAAAGTAAATATAGAGTTAATAGAGTGTTTTAATAAGATAGTAGTAGGAGGAAACAATATTAATCCTTGTAATTATCTTGATACATTAACTCCTAAACAAGTAGCGGGTGCTAGAAGACTATATAAAAAGAAGTGAATATCTTTACACTACTAATGTAAAATAAAGTAAAAAGATATATTTATTTAAATATATATATGATATAATATATCTAGAAGAGGAGTGGGATAATGTTAACATTAACTAAATCATTATTTGCCTTAATGTTGGGCTTTATAGGAGCTACAATATTCGGATTGATCATTATACCATTTTTAAAAAAGTTAAAAGCAGGACAAAATATCAATATATATGTAGAAGCTCATAGGAATAAAGCAGGAACCCCTACTATGGGAGGATTAATCTTTATAATTCCTACATTTGCTATAACATTATTTCTATTATTAACTGGTAAGATAGAATATTCAGTAAACTTAGTTATAGTATTATTTGTATTCTTATCATATGGATTAATAGGATTCTTAGATGACTTTATAAGTTTAAGAAGAAAGACAAATAAAGGACTTACACAATTTCAAAAGATATTACTTCAGTTAATAGTAGCTTTAGTATTCTATGTATTATTTAGACAATATACAGCGGGAGATTCTTATTTAAGAATATCAGCTTTAGGTATTGATTGGAACTTAGGCTGGTTCTATGGAGTATTCATCTTATTCTTATTAGTAGGATCTTCTAATGCTGTTAACTTAACTGATGGATTAGATGGTTTAGCAGGAGGGTTATCTGCAATTGCTTTCTTAGCTTTTGGTTTAATTGCTATGGGTAGTTGGTGGATTGAAGGTAATAGCGATATGGGTATCTTTTGCTTTATACTAATGGGAAGTATTATGGGCTTTCTGGTATATAATTCAAATCCTGCTAAAGTATTTATGGGCGATACTGGTAGTTTAACCCTTGGTGCTACAATGGCTACGATAGCTATCTTAACATCGCATGAATTATCACTAGCGGTAATAGGAGGAGTATTTGTAATAGAAACATTAACTGTTATTATTCAGATATCTTCAGTTGTATTATTAAAAAGAAGGGTATTTTTAATGACTCCTATCCATCATCATTTTGAAAGATTGGGATGGAGAGAGAATGATATTGTTAAATTATTCTGGATTGTAGGTTTTATATTAAGTTTATGTGCTTTAATATATGGAGTATGGTTATAATAAGATTACTTTTTAGTAGTCTTTTCTTTTTGCCATTTCAACCATAAACAAGTTTATGTTTTCCATGGTATGATAGAGCCTATATAATAGTCTCTATCATAAACAATTGTATATATATAAATTAAAATAAATAGTCATATTATATTGACTATTTTACTTCTTAGGAGGTGGAGGTTTAAGTAGTGGATTACGTTGTAGCACTTGCTATGATAGTCTTTTTCTTTGCCTTCTATATAGATAATGATATATAGAAGTCAATACTTTAAAAAAAGATACTAGTTTATCTTCTTTTTATTTGGAATTATCTAAGTTAGAAAGTACTTCACTGTGAATATGATATCTTACTAATTATTTCTAGACTATGGCTAGAAATAACACTTTAAGACAATAAGACTTAAAGTGAATAGAATAAATATTAAGTATTATTAATAATATATAATAAGGTGATATCTTGAAAAAAGAAAGAACATTTTTATTAATAGGAATAATATTACTTAGTATATTTGGATTAATAATGATATATTCAGCCTCCAATGTATGGTCAGAATATAAATTTAATGATCCATATAAATATATAAAATCACAAGGTCTATTCTTAATAGTAGGTTATATAGCATTATTTATAATATCTAAAATATCTTATTTAGAGTATAAAAAGAAATCTAATATAATATTTATAATATGTACAGTATTATTATCCTTAGTATTAATACCAGGAATAGGTACAGTAAGAAATGGAAGTAGAAGTTGGTTCGGAATAGGTAGCCTTGGTATTCAACCATCAGAATTCACTAAGTTAGGATTAATAATATTTACTTCTAAGTATTTATCTAATAATCAAAAAGAAATAAAAAATATAAAAAAAGGAGTATTACCCATATTAGGAGTACTCTTATTAGTATTTGGTCTAATAATGTTAGAACCAGACTTTGGTACAGGAGTAGTTATAGTTATGACTATAATAGTATTATTATTTATAAGTGGAGTAAAAATGAATTTCTTTATTAAGATAGGAATACTTGGTTTATTAGGAGTCACCTCTCTTATCATAATAGCCCCATATAGAATGCAAAGAATAGTATCATTTCTAAACCCATGGAATGATCCATTAGGTAGTGGTTTCCAAATAATACAATCATTATATGCTATTGGACCAGGAGGATTACTAGGATTAGGCTTTGGTAACTCAATACAAAAACACTTCTATTTACCAGAACCACAAACAGATTTTATCTTCTCAATAATAAGTGAAGAATTTGGCTTTATGGGAGTATTATTAGTTACAACTTTATTTCTAATGATCATTATATCAGGATTTAAAATAGCTATGAAATGTGAAGATTCATTTGGTAAATACCTAGCCTTTGGTATTACTTTTGGATTATCATTCCAGACTATGCTTAATCTAATGGTAGTAGTAGGACTAATACCAGTAACAGGGGTTATACTTCGTGGTATCTTATAACTACGGACACTTTTTAGCCCTTATAATAAGGGAAAAAACGAATTTGATAATTTATTTCTATTTAGCCAAAAAACTAAAATTATATGAAAATCACAAAAAAAAACAAAAAAATTGCAACTTTTTTGATAGGTTGCCTTACAATGATAACATACAGTTTTAGGGATCTATTATATCTAATTTTGAAAGGAATTAGATTATGGAAAAAAGGATATAGTAGTTGTTTTGACGAAGACTATCAGCAATATACTAAACATATAATTAAATATGTTGATAATCATTTTAATAATGATAAAAATATAAAAATATTAATACCAAATGCTTTAATGGTTTACATATACTTCGTACTGCTAGAAGAGGTTTTAAATTGGGTTGCTATGAAACACAAGATGAACTTATAAATGGTGGTATTATTGATAATTTTAATACTATTGGTTTAAAAGAAAAATTAAATTATTTTAATTATAATGATAAAGTAAATTTATACGAAAAGAATTTTTTTGAACAGAAAGTTGAAAAAGAATGTGATTTTTTATTCTGTTATAAATCGCTACACCTTAATTGTAATAAACATATACCTAAAGAAAGAAAAATGAAAAAATTATTATCTTCTGTTAAAGAAAATGCTTTAAACCACAAACTGTATCCATTTCTACAATATTCAAACCTGAATTATTAGAAATGTAATTAACAAAGCCTTCATATTTTCTTCCAATTAATATTTCTCTTTCTTTTCTTGTTCTTCTTTTATTTGAATTTTTTCTTTTCTTATATTTAACTATTCTTGGAAAATCTAAAGGTTTAAATTCAAATACATCATTATTTACATAATTATAAAATGATGGTTTAGAAAAATCTAAAATATCTGGATGATTGATATACAAATAATTAATAGTTTGTCCCTTTTTTATAAGTGGAGTGAGAGTAGTATTTATTATATATATTTCTTCTGGAGTTAAATTTATTCCTTTTCTAGCTTCACTTTTTACTTCTCTATAAGAATAATCTGCTTTTCTTGCATAGTAAGTATATCTTTCTTTTCTGCATCCACATCTTGATTTACATCCATTACAAACATATGGTGATTTATCCAGTTTTTCACAATGTTGATATTTGTATAAGTTTTCAGGATCAGTTATTTTTGAATAACCATAATTATTTGGTTTTGAATAAATTTTATTTCTATCTATTTCTCTTAAAATAGTTGAATGATTCCTATTTATTTCCTTTGTGATTTGATTAATCGATTTATTATCGTTTAATCCATCCTCTATATTTTTTTTATCTTCATACGATAGATGACAATAATTTGCCATTTTCTTTTAACTCCTTTAATGACAAATAAATTGCTTGTTTTATATTATACACTATTATAAAACTTATTGCACAACTATTGTGCACTTCATATTTTAAAATACATTATAAAAAAATTGAGTAATAATAATCATAAAGTTATTGACAAACTATATGAAATAATATAAAATAAAACAAAATTAGGAATAATTCCTAATTTAGAAAGAGGATACATGAATAACTATTCTAAGCAAAGAGAAATTATACTAGAAACATTTAAGTATTTAAATCATCCAACAGCGGAACAAATATATGATAAAGTACATCAAGATAATCCAACTATTAGTAAAAGTACAGTTTATAGAAATTTAAATGTTTTATTGGAAAATAAAACTATCAAGAAAATAAAAGTATTAACTGGACCAGACAAATATGATTATATTGATAAAGAACATTATCATGTAATATGCAACAAATGTGGAAAAGTTTTTGATTTTATGTATCAGTTTAAGAAGAAAAAACTAAAAGAATTGATCCATAATCAAACGAGTGTAATTACTAATGTAGACAGTATCATTTTATATGGAATATGTGAAGAATGTAAATCTAAAATAAAGTATGAGGAGGAATAAAAAATGGAATTAAAAGGATCAAAAACAGAAAAAAATTTAATGGAGGCATTTGCAGGAGAATCACAAGCAAGAAATAAATATACCTATTTTGCAAGCAAAGCTAAAAAGGAAGGATATGAGCAAATAGCAGCAATATTCCAAGAAACAGCAGATAATGAAAAAGAACATGCTAAATTATGGTTTAAACTATTACATGATGAAGATATACCATCTACAGCTGAAAATTTAAAAGCAGCAGCAGAAGGAGAAAATTTTGAATGGACAGATATGTATGATAGAATGGCAAAAGAAGCAAAGGAAGAAGGATTTGATAGAATAGCATATTTATTTGAAGCGGTTGGAAAGATAGAAAAAGAACATGAAGAAAGATATAAAAAATTATTAAAAAATGTAGAAGATGGGTTAGTATTTTCTAAAGATGGAGATAAAATTTGGAAATGTAGAAATTGTGGACATATTGTAATTGGTAAAGAAGCACCAGAAATTTGCCCAGTTTGTAGTCATCCAAAAGCATATTTTGAAATAAAAGCAGAAAATTATTAATATATTAGTAAAATAAGAGATACCTTTTTGTATCTATTATTGAAATTAAAAAAGGAGGAAAAAATGGCTAAATATAAATGTCAATTATGTGGACATATTTATGATGAAGAAAAAGAGGGAGTTAAATTTGAAGACTTACCAGATGATTGGAAATGTCCAATGTGTTTTGCACCAAAGAATATGTTTAAATTAGTAGAAGAAGATGCAAAACAAGAAGAAAAAGTAGAATCTAAAGAAGAAACAAGAAAGAATGAAAATAAGCTAGAAAACTATTTAAAAGAATATACTCGTAGTACGGATGAAGTAGAACAAAGAATGGAAGATATCCATACAATGGCTATTACTGGAAAAAGTATTATTTCAGCAATGGGAACAAAGCTACCTGTAACTAGCTGGAATGATATTCTAATTCTAGGTGGACAACTTAGCAAAATGCCACTTTTTGAGGATGAAGAAGTTAGTCTAAGAACAGTAATTGGTAAAAATGCGAAAAAGCCAATGATTTTAGAAACACCTGTATTTGTAACACACATGTCTTTTGGTGCATTATCAAAAGAAGCAAAAACAGCCTTAGCCATAGGAACGAAAAATGTAAAAACAGCAATATGTAGCGGAGAAGGTGGAATATTACCAGAAGAATTTGAAAATGCTTATGAATATATTTTTGAGTATGTGCCAAATAAATATAGTGTTACGGATGAAAACTTAAAAAAGGTAAGTGCAATAGAAATTAAAATAGGTCAAGGAACAAAACCAGGAATGGGAGGACACCTACCAGGAGAAAAAGTAACAGAAGAAATTGCAAAAATAAGAGGCAAAAAAGTAGGAGAAGATATTATTAGTCCATCTAAATTTAAAGAGATTGAAACAAAAGAAGACTTAAAATCTCTAGTAGATGAATTAAGAGAAAAATCAGAAGGAAGACCAATTGGTGTGAAATTTGCAGCAGGACATATAGAAGAGGATCTAGAATTTGCTTGTTTTGCAAAGCCGGATTTTATTACAATAGATGGGAGAGGTGGTGCAACAGGTGCAAGCCCTAAAATCATAAAAGATGCAACAACAGTACCTACAATATATGCACTATATAGAGCAAGAAAATATTTAGATGAGCATGGAGAAGATATATCACTTATCATAACGGGAGGACTAAGAACTTCATCAGATTTTGCTAAGGCAATTGCAATGGGAGCAGATGCTATCGCTATTGGAACAGCTGCAATGATGGCAATTGCTTGCCAACAGTACAGAGTTTGCAATAATGGAATGTGTCCGGTAGGAGTAGGAACACAAGATTCAGAATTAAGAAAAAGATTAAATATTGAAAAAAGCAGTAAAAGGTTAGAGAATTATTTTAATGTTGTAAATGATGAATTAAAAACTTTTGCAAGAATAACAGGAAACAAGGATATTCATAATTTGAGTAATTATGATATTGTAACAACTAATAGTGAAATTTCAAAGAATACAAATATTATACATGCATAATAAAATTTAGAAAGTTATATATTGATTTATAAATATCTAACTTTTATGTTACAATCATCTCGATAAATTACAATTTATCGAGCAGTTCTAAAATTAGCTTTGCTCTTTTATTTGTAAAATTCTTAAATATGTAAAATAATAATTTACTTTCTTTAACCCTTGTAAAAAATAGTGTTAAGAAGACTCAAACGAAAACAATAAGAGAAATTAATCGTTATGACTATGAATTGTATGATTTGTTAGAAAATTATTTTATAAGAAAAAACTACCCAAAAGAGATAAAAAGTTTATTAGAAAAACTTTTAACAACTATGAAAAAAATTATTTTTACAATATAGATAAATCTTATAAAGGGAATAAAAATGACATTATTTATGAAAAAGAACTTGAAGAAATTACATTTAATGATGGTACTAGTTATAAGAGATAAGTAATTTTTGATGTACTGATGTTATATTCTTTACTAAACGATCGTAAGTTAACTTTTCCTAATATATCAAAAAATATCAAAATATTCTCTGGGATTTATTAAAAAAAGTTGAAGATTATGAAAATGAAATAGATACTAATCCCCATTTAGATATTAAAGAAATAAATTATTATATAGAAAATGAATTAGAAGATGATAATTAAAATTAGAATCAAATAAATGTATCAAGAATTGATAATTAATATCAGTTCTTTTTTTATGTTAGAAAGGATGATGAAAATGGAAAACCAAGAAATTAATTATGAAGAAAAAATAGAATTATTAGATGAAGTATTAAATAGTTCAATAGAATTTGATGTAAAAAAGCATTGCTTTCTATGTATAAGACAATATTATGGAAATAAAAAAATATATTTAGATTTGTCAAAGAAAGATAAAGATATGATGGAACAATTATTTATTGAAGAAGAAAAAGTTTATAATGATGACTATGATATGGATAAAGGATGGTGATGTAATATGAAAAACGAATTATTAAATTATAAAGCAGATGAAAGTAATGAGAATATTTATACTAATATGAATAATTTTATGGATTATGTTTATCAAAAAGATTTATATCAATACACTAATGATATTTACGATGATAATGCTATAAAAGAAAAACTTAAAAAGGCTATTGATATAGTACATGAGTTATTAAAAAATACTATTACTGATTTTGAATATAAAAAAGAAAATAATAGAACTTATGCTAGTTTTACCTTAACTAAACCTTTAGAACAAAGAGAACAAACTATGCTTAAAGGTCGTATAAGTAGCAATATGTAGCATGTTAGTATAGGTAATGGTAATAATAGTAAATCCATAATTGAAGTACATTTAAAGAATCCTTTAGAATATGATTTTACTTTAGAGAAAGGAAATAAAAATGTCTAACTCTAATAACATAATTTCAAATTTTAATCATACTCTTAAAGTGGGTGATCAAATGATTAAAATGTATGGAAATAAGATAGTAAAATTGGAGTTTGTTTTTAATGAAGATGGAGATGATTTAAAAACAATTATTAATAGAACTTTTAAGGAAGAATTATATAAGAAAAAATTATTGTTTGGAGGTGTATTGGATGAGTTGCAAAAAATTAAAAATGATGGTACCATGCAATCGTAGATATTTTAGACCCCTATCATTAAAAGGGAGGAATATTAATATATGATAGGAAATCAAATCTATAAATGTGCAGATTATTTAAGACTTTCAAAAGATGATCTTGGAAAAAGTGATGAATCTTCTTCAATATCAAGTCAAAGGATGATAATTAATTCATTTGCAAAATACAATGGTTTAAATCTTGTTAAAGAATATATAGATGATGGTTATTCTGGAGGTAATTTTGAAAGACCTGGATTTACAGAAATGATACAAGATATTGAAAACGGACTTATAAATTGTGTTATTACAAAAGATTTGTCAAGATTAGGTCGTGAAATGTACGGTACAGGTAAATATATTGAAGAATTCTTTTTAGAACATAATGTTAGATATATTGCTATTAATGATTCATACGATTCATTAATTGGTGATTCAATGTTAGGTTTAAGATTAGGAGTTAATGATTTATATTTAAGGGATATATCTAAAAAAGTAAAATCTTCATTTAGAGTAAAACAAGAAAAAGGAGAATACATCGGATCATTTCCTTGCTATGGTTATATGAAAGATCCTAATGACCATCACAAATTAATTATCGATCCAGAAGCAAGTGAAATTGTTAAATTAATATTTTCACTAGCACTTGATGGTCATGGAGTTTGTGTAATTGCTAAAAAACTAACTGAAAGACAAATTCCTATTCCAATAGTACATAAGAAAGAACCTAGAGGTTTGAAAGTCACAGAAAATAACGGGAATGGTATTTGGAAACATTCTACATTAAGAAATATTTTAACTAATGAAATGTATATTGGTAATATGGTACAACATACACACGAAAAAATAAGTTATAACAATAAAAAGTGTCGTAAAACAAAAAAAGAAGAATACATTGTAGTCAAAAATACACATGAACCTATTATAAGCAAAGAAGATTTTGATAAAGTACAAGAAATAGTAAAGAAAAGACATACAACACCGAAGGAAAGAGATTTTGATAATTACTTATTATCTGGTTTACTTGTATGTGGTAATTGTGGGCGTTCTTTAGGTATTACATACAAAAGAACTGCTCAAACTCAAACTAAATATACAAGTTGTAATTACTACAATAGAAAAGGAAAAGCATCAGGCTGTACTCCAAATAGATTAAATTATGATTTATTAGAAAAAGATGTAATAAATTATTTAAAAGAAATTGGCGAAGAATTTATTAAACATTATGATATTAGAAATTTAGTAGAAGAATCTGTTTATATATATAATAAAGATTTATTAGAATTAAAAAATAATGTAGATGCAATACAAATAAAAATAGATAAAGAAATGAATACAATATCTAGTTTATATAATGACAAATTGGAAGGTCATATTTCACTAGAAATATTTAAAAAATTATCACAAGATCACGAAAATAATTTGCAAATTCTAAATAAAGAAAAAGAAAAATTAAAGTCTAAATACAATAACTTATCAAATGAACGAGCTGAAATGGATTTTACCCGTTGTAGGGATTTAGTTGAAAAGTATGTAAGTATGAAAGAGCCAAGTAGAACCTTGATTAAAAGATTGATAGATAGCATTGTTGTTTATGATTATGGCGATAAAAAAGAAGTCAAAATCAATTTAAAATTTAAAGTGTTATCATATCTTACAAGTACTATTAAGGTTTAAAAAAATACCACATACGAAAGGCAACCTCTTATTTTTTTACCACACTATAAAGGGCAACTGGAGTAACCCTTCCTTTTCTATCATATGGAGGTAGTAGTCTATTAATAACAATGTGTAGTATGGGTATTTTATTAAATATTAGTAGCCAAAATAAATAAGTAGTATGGGTATTTTATTAAATATTAGTAGCCAAAATAAATAAAATGTGTTATAATATTTTTCCACGAAAGGAAGGATATTATGGTTTTAGAAAAAATCTTAACGGCTGATAATGTAGTTGTAGCTATTAATCAAAATATTGATATGTTATTAGAAGAAGTACCTGAATTAAAATATGTTATTAATTATAAGAGAAGAGGTAGAGAAAAATTAGATTTATGGAGTTTAACTTTACTTTCTCTATATAATTCTTTTAATGATTTAAGTGTTAGAATGACGCTATTATTTAAGAATTTAGGAATAGTACTTATGAATGATATGAATAAAAATAGTAATGAGATTGCTTCTGCCGCTACTACTGATATACTTAAGAGATGTGAATATAATGATGATTTTGTTGATGAGGTTTCTTTTTTGGTTAGAAATTGCAATAGAGAGATAGATGATAGTTTAATAGAAGAGAATTTCTCTTTAGCAGAAAAGTTATATAAGATTCAACTTGCTTGTTCAATGGGAGTTTTATCTAACGATATGAATAAAAAATATTTAACTGGTGTTAAGTATAAGATTAAGAGAAAAGAAAAATGTTTAGTTTACTACTAGAAGGAGAGATAGATAATGAATTTGCAAGAAATATTAGAACAGAATGATTTAGTTATGTCTATTAATAATAATTTTAATGTTTTATCGTTTTATATACCAGAAATTAAATGTATGGTTGAATTTAACCAAAAACAACCACAACATCAACATGATTTATGGAATCATACCTTGTTATCTTTATTTAGAGCAGAAGAGAATGATTATACTGATTTTGATGTTAGACTTGCTTTATTACTTCATGATATAGGCAAACCTTTTGCTTATATTGAAGGACCTATTAGACATTATTATAATGTTTCGGGAGCTTCTACTAAGATGGCTTATGTTATTTTGAAGAGACTTGGATATGAAGAGGCTTTTATTAATAAGATATTATATTTGATAAAGAATTGTAATGGTATTATTGATGATGATGTTATTGAAAGAAATCCAGTATTAGCAGAGAAGCTATATGAAGTTCAATATTATGATATTATGGCACAAGATACTAAGTATTTAAAAGACAGGGTTGATTATTTGACTACAACTAATTATAAGTTAAAAAAAAGAAGAAGTAGATTACATAAGAAGAGATAATCTATTTCTTTTTCTTCTCAAATTTAGATATAACTTTAGCGGTCATATACACAATTTTATGATTATTATCTATAGCTATTCTTTTACAAAAAGCTTTACCTCCAATAGTTAAAGCCGCTATTAAGGCCGTTACAATTAGACCAGTATAAAAAATATTTAAATTAAATGTACTTGCTAGTCCTCTAGCTACTGATACACCAGCAGAACCTGATATGATACCACATATGTCACCAATTACATCATTACAAAATGAAGATACTTTATCAGCATTCTTTTTAAAAGATACAGCTTTTTTAGCACCTTTAATTTTTTTAGAACTCATAGCATGAAGAGGTTCTTCGTTACTAGAAGTTACTGCTACTCCAATCATATCAAAAATAATACCTATAAAAATAAATAATATTAATATCATTATACCTACAATAATACCTACTTTAGGCATAACCGATTCTGACATAAAAGAGAAGAGTAGGGATATAGTAAATGCAAGTATAGTTACAATAAGAGGCCAATTATTTCTTTTTTTCTTTTTCATAAATTTCCTTTCCAATATAATAAAAAGGCCCGAAGGCCTTACTTCATAAAATGGCAATTTCTAAAGTTAACTTTATGTCTTAGGTCAAGTAGGATTTCCCTATCTTCTACTAATTCGTTACCAAATTAGTGGTTACCCTTTAAAGAAGACAATATACTGTCACCAAATATATGACTTGATTACCACTTAGTACATACTGTAATCCCATAGAAATGTCACTCTAGGAGATTTCCTCAAGCAATTATCTTACTATTAATTCTTTTTTGCAAATATAGTTTCAAATCGCAATATTAGATAAAGTTAGCTACGCTATATCTAACTGATCAATTATTCCCCATATTCACTCAAGACAAGCTACGCTACTCGTAAGTTTCCCCACATAGTAGGTTCAAGCCCATTTCGTATTCCTGTTCTTGTCACAAAAAACACAAAGATAGGTCTCCACGGAGATTGGGGTAGTATCATATGCCATTATGACCGCCCAAAAACCTTACCTTCCAGCATCCACCCTAAGCTGGGCGCATAAAGCAAACACCAGAAGTTTCACAGATATGCTCTTTAGTGAGCTTTTAGGTTCACCTTCATAGTAAGTTAAATTGACTAGAATAATGTGCCATCACATGTACTAGATTATATCAGATTTTTTCTAAAATGTCAAATTTTAATAGAATCTACTTATTATATAATATGCAAGTATAATAAAAATACTAATCATTTTTGACTAGTATTTTTTCTATATAACTAACTATTATATACATAAGGTAAGAGACTATCATTAATATAATAATACCTGAAATAACCAAATTTAAATTAAATACCTGAGAACCATAATTTATTAAATAACCAATACCACTTTTTGATACAAGAAATTCTCCCATAATTACTCCTATTAAAGTCATACTAATATTTATCTTAAGACTACTTATAATAGTAGAGTAACTACTAGGTAAAATAACATACTTAAATATTTGTCCTTTAGTAGCAGAAAAAGACTTAAGTAAATTAATTCTATTTTTATCAGTAGATATAAAGCCATTATATACAGTTATAATAGTAACAATAACAGATATAAGTAAAGCCATTATAATAATAGAATTAATATTAGCCCCAAAGAAGATAATAATTATTGGACCTAAAGCTATCTTAGGCAAACTATTTAAAATAGTAAGATAAGGATCTAATACTTTATAGATAAAATTAAAGTACCATAATATAGTAGCAGTAATTATACCAATTATAGTTCCTAAACTAAAACTAATTAAAGTCTCGTAAATAGTAGTCCATATATTGTTAAATAGATTATTATCATTATATAGCGATATAATAGTACTAAGAACCCTGCTAGGAGAAGAAGTAATAAAAGTATTAATAACTTTATATGTAGCAAGTAATTCCCATATAGAAATTAAAAGTACCGCTAATAAAATTTGAGTAAATATAACTAATATCTTTCTTATTTTCTTTTTTCTTAGATATAATTTGTGTTCTCTGCTATACATGAATATCAATATCCTTCCATATATCATTATAGAAGAATCTAAATTCTTTTAAATTTCTATTATGTGTAGGATTACCTTTATCTTCCATATCAATAGTATAAATTTTTTTTACTTTAGCAGGTCTATCAGATAAAACAATAACACGGTCAGCCATAGAGATAGCCTCAGCTACATCATGAGTTATCATAATAGTGGTCTTTTTCTCATTCTTAATAATTTTCCATACATCATCTGATACCGCTAATCTTGTTTGATAATCAAGAGCACTGAAAGGTTCATCTAGTAATAGAATATCAGGATTAATAGCAAGAGTTCTAATAAGAGCGGCCCTTTGTTTCATACCTCCGGATAAATTACTAGGATATTTATAGATAAAGTCCTTTAAACCATAAGTATTAAGCATAGATATTACCTTATCTTTATTTTCTTTAGTAATTTTTTTTTGTACTTTTAGACCTAACAAAGAATTATCTAAGATATTAAGCCAAGGGAAAAGAGTATCATTTTGCAGCATATATCCCATTTTAGCTTTACCTTTAGGGAATAATATATTGCCACTAGATTTATTTTCTAATCCACACAAAATAGAGAGTAGAGTAGTCTTACCACAACCAGAAGGACCGACAATAGCTACAAATTCACCATCTTTAATATTTAAATTTAAATCTTTAATAGCGGTTATTTCACTATTATTAGTATGATATATCTTTGATAAATTATCAATTACTAATATATCATTCGAACTCATTGAAGTATTTTCCATATATTAATTTATCATATGGAGCATATTCATCAAGTTCTCCTGCTGCTATCATAATATCTTGAATATGTTTCCATTCTTCTTCATTAATACTAATAGTCTCTCTATATGCATCACCTTTCTTATATCTATCAATCATAGTAATTAGATCATTTAATGCAGTATCAGGAAAGAAACTAATAATACTGTTAGCTATTGTTTCAGCATCATTATCAGATACAAATTTTAATCCTTTATTTATAGCTCTAGAAAAACCTTTAATAATATCAGGATTATTATCAATATAACTTCTTTTAGCATTGTAAGCAGTATAAGGAACAGCTCCTCCTAGTTCACCAACATAAGCTACAATATAACCTAAACCTTCCTTTTCTACTGAAGTAGCATTAGGTTCAAATAGAGTAACAAAGTCTCCAGTTCCACCTATAAAAGCACCTTGCATAGCAGCAAAAGCTATTGATGTATCAATGTTTAAATCTTTTTTAGGATCAATACCATTTTCTCTTAAAGCCCATTCAAATGTCATTTCTGGCATACCACCAGTTCTTCCACCAATAACAGATTTACCTTTCAAATCATTTAATGTAAAATTATCTATCTTTTCTCTGGATACAAGAAAGGCACCATCTCTTTTAGTAAGAGCAGCAAATGTTACTGGATAATCCTCTTCACCACCATTATAGACATAGATAGTAGCTTCAGTACCAGAAAAACCTATGTTTACATCTCCAGATAATACTGAAGACATAACAGCATCTGCTCCTGGTGTTAGAATTAATTCTATATCTAATCCTTCTTCTTCAAAATACCCATTACTAATAGCAGCATACTGAGGAGCATAGAAGATACTATGAGCTACTTCTGCTACTTTTACTTTAGTAAGATTTGAATTATCATTATTTCTTTTCATAACAGCGCCCACTATAACAGAAGCTATTACAATTAAAAATAATATAATACTAACTAATGTTCTTTTCATATAAACCTCCTTAATCATAAATATTCTATTCAATAATATAATTAAGGTGTAGGCTTATTATTACTTCCAAGCCTCAGGTCTTGTAAGTGTTTTTGAAGCCATTTGTCTTCAAAAAGAATTTGTAAGCCATATTGTCTTACAAATTTAGTTTTATTTATTATAAAAAAGCATAAAATAAAAATAGGATAGTTAATCCTATTAGTTATTAAAATGGTGCGCCCAGTAGGAGTCGAACCCACAGCCTTTTGGTCCGTAGCCAAACGCTCTATCCAGTTGAGCTATGGGCGCATTTTTTCGAGATACAATGATATTATATACTAAAAAACAAAAAAATTCAATATTTTTGCATGTTTTTAATAAAAATTGCAAAAAAAGGTTGTCAAACTAAAAAAAATGTTATATAATTAAGAAGTCAACAGCAAAAAGACATGAATGCCTGAGTGGCGGAATAGGTAGACGCACAGGACTTAAAATCCTGCGAGATTTAACCCTCGTGTCGGTTCAAGTCCGACCTCAGGCACCAATTTATTGGAGGAATACCCAAGTCTGGTTGAAGGGACTGGTCTTGAAAACCAGGAGGTCGCGAAAGTGGCGCAGGGGTTCGAATCCCTTTTCCTCCGCCATATTTGTTTATTAATTTTATCGCGGGATGGAGCAGCTCGGTAGCTCGTTGGGCTCATAACCCAAAGGTCGTTGGTTCAAATCCAGCTCCCGCAACCATGGTTCCGTGGTGTAGTGGTTATCACGTTTGCCTGTCACGCAAAAGATCGCGGGTTCAACTCCCGTCGGAACCGCCATTTATTTTGGCTTCATAGCTCAGTCGGTAGAGCAGAGGACTGAAAATCCTTGTGTCGCTGGTTCAATTCCCGCTGGAGCCACCAGATGAAAGAAATAAATCCTTAGTTATAAGGATTTTTATTTTGCACAAAAAGATGCAACTAAAAAAGTTACATCTTTTATTTATATAGAAAAAGTAGAGTAATAATTATACTCTACTATAGAATTCAACGATTAATGATTCATTGATATCTGCGTTTAATTCGCTTCTTTCAGGATATCTAACATAAGTACCAATTCTCTTAGCTTCATCATAGTTAATGAAATCAGGTCTTTTTACTTTATTAGCAAGTGCTATTTCGATACCTTTATGATCACTTGAGTTTTCTTTAATAGCAATTACATCACCAGGTTTAACTCTGTATGAAGGAATATCTACTTTCTTACCATTAACAGTAATATGACCATGGTTAACAAGTTGTCTTGCTCCTCTTCTAGTAGTAGCAAAACCAATTCTATAAACGATATTGTCTAATCTACTTTCTAATAAGATAAGTAAGTTTTCACCATGAACACCTTTCATTTTAGCTGAGTCATTAACTAATTTTTTGAATTGTTTTTCAGAAATACCATACATAAATCTAGCTTTTTGCTTTTCATTTAACTGAATAGCATAGTTAGAAGGTTTTCTTTTTCTGTCTTTACCATGTTGTCCTGGACCATAAGGTCTTTTTGCAATATCTTTACCATTTTCTAATATAGAGAATGATACTCTTCTTGCTTTTTTGTTATTTGGGCCTGTATATCTAGCCATCTTCATTTCCTCCTTCTCTTAGAGAAGTATACTATATTTTTATAGGGTGTCTTTAGCATACTTTCGCTATGCAGCTATAGTTACTTATAAATGACACATTACAAAAAAATAGTATCTGCTGCTAAGCAATAATATTATATAATTAATAATATTTTAAGTCAAGAAAAAAATAACAATAATCATATAAATATCATATATTTGGTAATAATTAGGAGAAAAAAATATTAAAATAACAATAAATTTATAAAAAAATGTCAAAAAAGTGTAAAGTATAAGAAAAAAGTCATTTTATGTGCTATAATTATTTTGAAAATGATAGAAGAAGGTAAAACCTTGCTATCATTTATGGAGGTGTTTATAGTCGGGGGAAAATATACTACATAAAAATACAAAATAAAGAAAGGAATGAAGAAAATGAAGAAAATAAGCAAAATATTCTTAGTTCTTACAATGATATTTTCACAATTATCTTCAGTTGTTACTGTCTTAGCAGATGAAGTCGTTTCTAAACCATTAGAAACATCATTAAGCGTAGCTACTGATGAAAAATTAGGTTATATTAAAGAATATAATTTAACATATAAAAGTGAAAAACAAGACTATGAAGAAGAAAAAGAATATACAATAGAATTAGAACCAAGTTTTAAGTATTTAAATGGTACAATAGAAAATGGTAACAAAATAATATTAACTAAAACTGGTTATGAATTAAATAATGAAACAAATACACAAAAAATAAATCCAATTTATGAATACTATAATGGAGAATTCAAATTAAAAATAACTGTAAAAGATAGCGCATCAGTTATATATGAAGATAGTATATCTATTCAAGTAGATACTGTTAAAAGTGGAATAGTTGGAGCTTTAGATGATGGAGAAAATAATTATATTGAACCAACTAGTGAAACATTAGGAGATGTATCAACTGGAGAGTATACTGTAAGTAAAGAAAAAGAGTATACCCAGCTTTTAGTAGTAATGCCTGGCAATTTATCTCCAAATAGTGATTATAGAGTTACAATAGGTGAAAAAGAAGCATTAATGACTGGTGATGATATAGCACAAAATATATTTGATGGATCTAAGACTAATACTACTTCTTCACTTGGTGGATTATATAAAACTACTGACACTATTACTATTGAAGAGTTAGATGAAAACAGCGAAGTAATAAACACAATAGATTATACTTATAATGCAAGCATTAATTATAATAAAGATAATGATGCAACATTATCAGAATTAACTGGTCTTAATTTTAAAGATGGTTATCTATATGAAGAGGCTAAGGGTTATAATAATTCTGCTAAAGTAACATCTATCAAAGAAATAGTAGATATCCTAGCTAATACTAATATAGAATTATCTATTTATGATGAAAATAATACATTATTAGATTTAACAAATGAAGATGTATTAAATAGTGAAGTGAAAAATAATTACAAATTAGTATTTAAAAAGGGTACAGAAGTTACTTACACAGTAGTAGTACTTGGTGATAATACTAATGATAATAATTTTAATAAAGATGATATGAAACCAACTATGAACGATTATTTAGAAGGTAACAAAGTATTATCTATGGATGTCATAAAAGAAGATAATGATGAAGAAGGACTATTAACTTTTGAGGACATAATGAGATTAAATACTGAATTAAATCCTGCTACTAGTGGGGATGTAAATACAAATTTAGGTCTAGTATATGGCGAATTACCAAAAGAAATATATGTTGGCGATACCTTTAAATTAAATGTATTAGTAAAATCAGAAAATGCTAGTGATTACATAAACGGTATTAATGCTTTAGTTACTACAGGTAATAATCTAAAATTAACAAATGTTACATATAATTCAAATTTAATAGGTACATTTAAAGATAATAATTTAGTCGCAGCAGGAACAGATTTAAAAAATGAAGAAGTATTATTGACATTAGAATTCACAGCTATTAAAGAAGGAAAAGATTCGATTACATTAAGTGGAAGCATTGCAAAAAATGAAAATATTCAAGGATTTGAAAATTTAACAACTGAAGTTAATGTTATAAGAAAAATTAGTAGTAATAATAACTTAAGTTCATTAAAAGCTAGTGTTGGAACTTTTGATATTGCCTTTGATAAAGATGTAACAGTATATACATTAACTGTTCCATATGATACTGAAAGTGTAATTTTATCAGGAAGTCTTGAAGATATAACTAGTACTGTAGATGGATTAATTGAATATAAGTTAACTGATGATAAAACAACAGCTAACATAACAGTAGTAGCAGAAGATGGTACTATAAAAGTATACACAGTATATATAATTAAAGAAGCAAAACCTGAAAATGTTGCTACACCTGTCACATATTATTATTCGTCAAACAATTATTTAAAATCATTAGAAATAGATGGTTATGAAATAATATTTAATAAAGAAACTAATGAATATAAAATAACTGTTAAAAGTGATGTTACATCTCTTGATATAAAAGCAATTCCAGAAGATAGTAGAGCCAGAGTAGAAATAACAGGAAATGAAAAATTCAAAAAAGGTAATAACACTGTAACTATCACTGTAACAGCGGAAGATGGAAGTACAAGAGAATATAAAATAACCGCTAATAAAGAATCAGAAAAGAAAGAAGCATTAACAGAGATAGAAGGAAATAGTAACACTGCTGAAAAAGTAGTAATAATAATATTGATAATATTAGTAGTTCTTGGATTGTTATATCTTATCTTTAAAAAAGATGAACAAGAAGTTGCAACTGTAGAAATAAAAAAGGAACAAAAAATAGATAATAAGAAAACAAATAAGAAAAATTAAAGAAAGATAAAAAAATCTTTCTTTTTTTCTTATTATTTGGTATAATTAAATAGAAAATAGGGAGAGTGAGTAACAATATGAATAGAAAGGGCCAAGCATTAGTAGAATTTGTTCTTATTTTACCTATATTTATTATGATATTATTCTCAATAGTAGATTTTGGAATGATATTTAATAAAAAAAATGAGTTGGAAAATATTAGTGTTGATGTTGTTAATATGTTAAATAAAGATATTCCATTAGAAGAAATTAAAAGTGAATATGCTGATATTGATATAGAAATAGGTAGTGATGATAAATATAAAAATGTAGTAATTAGTGATAAAATCGATATATTAACGCCTGGGTTAAACAGAATACTTGGTAATCCTTATGAGGTAAAAGTTGAAAGGAAAATACCTAATGTTTAATTTAAATAATAAAGGACAAAGTTTAGTAATGTTTGTTTTGATTATACCTATTTTTTTACTTATTATTACTTTAATTTATGATGTTGCTAATGCTATTTATGAAAAGGATAGGTTATCTAATACTATATGGATTGCTATTGATTATGGATTAGATAATATTAATGATATTACTAAAGAAGAATTAAATGATATGATTATAAGTAACGATGATGGATTAAACTATATTGATGTTATTGTTAATGATAATGAGATTATTGTTAAAGCTTCTAAAAAAGTAAAAGGAATTATTGGTAAGATGTTTCATTTTGAGTTGACTACGATAAATTGTAATTATAAAGGCAAGTTAATTGATGATAAAAAGGAAATAGAGAGGATTGTGTGATTATGGCAGGTAAAGTTATAACTATATCATCTGTAAAAGGTGGTGTTGGTAAAACAACAATGACGCTTAATTTAGCAGGTATTTATTGTGAACTTGGTAAAAAGGTTTTAATAATTGATTTAGATTTATATTCAGGTGGAATTGCTGTTAGTTTAAATGTAAAGAATACTAAGGATATTTATATGATGATTGATAGTCTTGCTAATAATAGATTTACTGAATTATCTAAATATGTAACTTCATATAATGGAAATATTGATGTGTTAGCGGCTCCTCGTGATCCACGTATGGCTAATAAAATAGAAAGCAGATATATTCCTCTTATTTTTGATTTGGCAAAAAAGAACTATGATGTTGTACTTGTTGATACATCACATGTATTAAATGAAATTAATTTAACTGCACTTGATTATTCTTTTATGTCATTGTTTATTATTACTAATGACGTTGTTGATTTAAAGAATATGAAGAGTTTAATTAGTATATTTAAGGATACTGATAAAAAGAATTATTTGATATTATTAAATAATTCAAGGGATACTGGTAAGGATTATTTGAGTTTATATGATATAAGAACAATTATAAAAGGAAATATTGATTATACTGTATCTAAAAATTATTACATTAAAAACATTGATAAATATACTATGGCTGGTGAAATTTTAACACTTAATAATAGTATAAATGTTTTTCATGCTAAAGATGTTAATAATATGAAAAAAATGGCTCTTGATTTGATTGAAGAGAAGCGTTACAAGGAGGCAAAAGATGAGTAAGAAAAGTTTAACTGAGGCTTTTGAAATAAAGCCAAAAGTAGTTGCCTCTAACGAAAATGTTAAAGACTATGAAGTTTTTGGTGATAAGGGATTACTTGAAGAAATAAGAGTAAAGATTGTTCAGAATTTGATTGAAGAAAATATACCTGAAGATACTTTACCGGAAGATTATATCAATAATGAGATTGATGAGTCTTTGTTAGGATATGATTTAAGTAATTTAGAGAGAAATCATGTGTTTAATTTGATTCAAAATGAAATAACTGGTTATGGACCAATTACACCTTTACTTGAGGATACTGCTATTACGGAAATTATGGTTAATGGACCTAGTGATATATATGTTGAAATAGATGGTAAAATAGTTAAAGATGAAACTGTTTCATTTATTAATGATAAGCATATTATTAGAACTATTCAGAGAATTGTTCAGCCTCTTGGTAGAACTATTGATTCTGCTAATCCGATGGTTGATGCAAGACTTAGAGATGGTTCGAGATTAAATGCTGTAATACCGCCACTTAGTTTAAAAGGACCTGTTCTTACAATAAGAAAATTTAATAAAAAGCTTGAATCTATTGATGATCTTTTAAGAGGTGGAAGTTTAACTGTAAATATGGCGAGATTTCTCGAGGCTGCTGTTGAAGCAAAACTTAATATTATAATATCTGGTGGTACTGGTACAGGAAAAACAACTTTACTTAATATTTTGTCTGGCTTTTTAGGCGAAGATGAAAGAATAATTACCATAGAAGATGCTGCTGAACTAAAGTTACATCAAAAGCATGTTATTGCTTTGGAGACCAGACTTACTAATTATGAAGGTGAAGGAGAGGTTACTATACGTGACTTGGTTAGAAATTCTTTAAGAATGCGTCCTGATAGAATAATAGTAGGAGAGGTTAGAGGTAAAGAGGCTTTTGATATGATGCAGGCTATGAATACTGGACATGAAGGGTCACTTACTACATTACATGCTAATAACCCAGTTGATGCTTTGAATAGATTAGAGACGATGATATTGATGAATGAAATGGAAATACCAGTATCTGCTGTTAGAGGATATATTGAAAATGCTATTGATATTATTATTCAAATAGATAGATTGTCTGATGGTAAAAGAAAAATTACTTCAATAAGTGAACTTGCAGGTATTAAAGATGGTGATATTGTAGTAAAAGATATTTTTACATATAAGCAAAAAGGATTATCAGAAGATGGTAATGTTGTTGGGGAATTTGGAATGTATAAAAGAAAACCAATTGTATATGATAAGATGTTAAAAAAAGGATTAACTGGTATAAAAGATATATTTGAATAAAAGGAGTTGGTAATTATGAATATAGATAAGATAATTCAAATTTTAATAATTATAATAGTATTTATAATTATCATTATTGCTATAAGACAAGTTATTTCTGAAAAAAAAGAAAAAAGAATTTCTTTTTATTCATTGGAACCTTTAAAAGATAATAGTGTTCCTTTAAGTGATAAAATTATTAAATTATATTTATCTTTTATTCAAAAAAGTAGAAAAATAGTGTTAAAGAGTAATTATTTTAAGAAAAAGTCTAGAAGATATGAAAAGTATATTAAATATAAACATCGTGATAATATTGTGGCTATTGACTTTATTACTAATAAATTTATAATTATGTTGCTTTTTGTTTTATTAGCGGTAATATCTAGCATTTTTACTACTGGTATTAATATGTTGATGTTATTATTAGATGCTATTTTAGGTTATTATTTGTTAGATATATTTTTATATTTTTATTATAAAAGACAAACTAAATTAATTGAAAATGAGTTACTTAGATCTATTATTGTTATGAATAATGCGTTTAAATCTGGTAAAAGTACATTACAGGCATTAAAAATTGCTTCTTTGGAATTACCAGAACCAATAAGTGATGAGTTTAAAAAAATGTACTTAGATATGAAATATGGTTTATCGATAGATACTGTTTTTGATAGATTTGCTAAAAGAGTTAATTTGGAGGAGGCAGTATATGTATCTTCTTCTCTTACTATATTAAATAAAACTGGAGGAAATATTGTTGAAGTATTTTCTTCAATAGAGAGAACTTTATTTGATAAGAAAAAGTTAAATGAGGAACTTAAGAATATTTCTGCTAGTCCTAATATGATAGTGAAAGTTTTGTTTATAATACCGATTGTATTTACTTTGATAATATATATATTAAATCCTTCTTATTTTGCTCCATTATTTTCTTCGACATTAGGATATATGATAATTGGAATAATAGTTTTGATGTTTATAATATATATTTTATTACTTAAGAGAATTACTAGAATTGATATATAGAAGGAGTGATTATTAATATGAAAGTAAATAATAAATCAAAAACTATATATAGTAAGAAACAAATTGATAAAATTAATAAAAAAATTAATTTGTTGGGAGTTAATTCTAAATATAATGCTATTACATTATTGAATGTTAGATTATTTGGAGCTATATTTATTTTTCTATTTATATTAATAAATTATAAGTATGGTTATATATTTTCTATTATAATTGCCTTACTTTATTATGTTTTATTTGAAAAAGTAATACTAGAGAATAAGATAAGTAAAAGAAGAAAGAAACTTAATATTGAGGCTATTTACTTTTTTGAAGTTTTGACATTATCTCTTCAAACTGGTAGAAATTTAAATGAAGCAATTTCTATTACTATTAATAGTGTAGATAATGATTTATCGTTAGAGTTTAGGGAAGCATTGAGAGAAACTAAATTTGGTAAAAGTTTAACTGAGAGTTTAACTGATATGCAAGATAGGATACCTTCTGATAGTATAAATAACATAGTTCTTGCTTTAACACAGGCTAATATTTATGGTAGTAGTATTATTGATACTATGTATAACCAAGTTGATTATTTAAGAGAAAAAAGAAAAATGGAAGTTAAGGCTACTATTTCAAAAGTACCAACAAAAATTAGTATTATATCTGTATTCTTTTTTATACCATTAATATTATTAATAATATTAGGCCCTGCATTAATAAGTTATATAAAATAGTGTATAAATATACTTGACAAGATAATAAAAAAAAGGGTATTATAAATAGGTAATATGTAAGGAGGAGAATAATTATGTCAGGACATAGTAAATGGTCTACGATTAAAAGAAAAAAAGGGGCAATTGATAGTGAGAGAAGTAAAGTCTTTCAAAAGATTGCTAAAGAACTTTATGTAGCTGCTAAAAGTGGTGATCCAAATCCAGAAAATAATCCATCACTTAGAATGGTGGTTGAAAAAGCTAAAGCTGAAAATATGCCTAAAACTAATATTGAATCTGCTATTAATAAAGCTAAAAATCAAGGTGTTGGAGAAAATTATGAACATATAAGATATGAAGGATATGGACCTGGTGGCATTGCTATTATGATAGATTGTTTAACTGATAACAAAAATAGAACAGCAGGTTTTGTGAGAAGTACTTTAACTAAAAGGGGAGGTAATTTAGGAACGGATGGTTCTGTTAGTTATCTTTTTGAAAGAAAAGGTGTTATTGTTTTAGATAAAATATATGATGAAGATAAATTGATGGAAGATATATTAGAGCTTGATATTCTTGATTTTATATCTGATGATGATAGTTTTGTAATATATACTGATCCAAGTAAATTTATTGAAGTTAAAGATGCACTTGAAAAAAATGGATATAATGACTTCTTAGTTAGTGAAGTGACTTTTGTTCCAAACAATTATATTAGTTTGGATGAAGAAACTGAAGAAAAGGTTAATAATTTAATAGAGGCTTTAACTGACTTAGATGATGTACAATCTGTTTATCACAATTTAGAAATGTAAAAAATAATATTGATAATAATCACAAAATATGATATTATAATAATAGAAAAATAATAGATAATTATTATAATCATACTTTGACCGATGAAGTATTAAATAGACAAGAAAAAATATTAGATAGAGTTGCCAATAGAGAGGTTAGCACACACTATTATTTAAAAGAAGCAGATGCTAGTGACCAGTATTATACAGGGAGAGTAGAAATATCTAATCAAGACTATTTGGGACAAGTTATAGACTATGATAGGGATAAATGTTTGTTACAGATAAAAGAAAGAAATTATTTTAAAGTAGGAGATAAAGTAACTCTTTTTACACCGGGTGATGAAATGACCTTTACAGTTTCTAAAATATATGATGATAGTTACAATCTAGTTGATGTGGCAAGGCATCCTGATAATATATATTTTATTGAAATTAAAATTGCTTTTGATGTTTGTGCATATTCAATGCTTAGGAAGGAGATTAACTAAATGGATGTATTAGATGAAGCCCGTTTAAACTTTTTACTTATTGATTCGAATTTATGTGATTACGCTAGTAAGAGTGGTGATGCTTTAAGAATTGAAAAGATGGAGGAAGATTTTAGAACACCTTATTTTAGGGATGTAGATAGAATCATTCATTCACTATCTTATACTAGATATTTAGATAAAACACAGGTTTATTCCTTTAAAAGTAATGATCATGTTAGTAAAAGAATTGTCCATGTACAATTGGTTAGCAAAATAGCTAGAACTATAGGACGAGCTCTTCGTCTTAATACGGATTTGATAGAAGCTATTAGTTTAGGACATGATATTGGTCATACTCCTTTAGGTCATATGGGAGAATCTATTCTAAACGAGATTAGTCAAAAAGAATTAGGGGAATATTTTTCACATAATGTTCAAAGTATGAGATGCTATATGAATATTGAAAATAATGGATTGGGTCTTAACTTAACAATTCAAACACTAGATGGTATTTTATGTCATAATGGTGAAGAACTATGTCAAGTTTATAAACCGGTTCCTAAAACGCTTGATGATGTTTTAGAACAATATAGAAATAGTTATAAAAATAGGGACGCTAATAACACTTTCGCTATGACCTTAGAAGGATGTGTTGTTAGACTTTGTGATGTAATTTCTTATATAGGACGAGATTTAGAAGATGCTATTAACTTAGGACTTTTAAACAGATGTGATATTCCAGAAAAAATTACTCAAGTACTAGGAAATACAAATAGAGAAATTGTTAATTCTATAGTTACTGATGTAATTTGTATGAGTATGAATAAACCATATATAAAAATGAGTGATAAAGTATATAATGCTTTACAAGAATTATTAGATTTTAATTATAAAAATATTTATTTAGCAGAAAAAACAGTTAATAGTATAGAATATTTTAAACTAATTTTAAATAAAATATTTTATTTTTTAA